>Ga0265780_10003151_pt1 | contig 21865 bp, 18 predicted proteins | sample P1T30metagenome_FD_192432 | JGI IMG/M metagenome (GOLD analysis project Ga0265780, IMG submission 192432) | Plant litter microbial communities from East Loma Ridge, Irvine, California - P1 T30 | ecosystem: Environmental > Terrestrial > Plant litter > Unclassified | place: USA: California...
CCGGTCGTGGCGCGCACCCGCAAGGCGTGAAAGAAAATATCAATCAGGACCCTCCTGTGAAATTTTCTTTCTAGCGTAATGCCCCCGGCATGGTCGACGCGCTACCCGCTCCGCCCTGCATCACTGCAGGCGCCGCCGCCGGTGCGGGCGCGGGCGCGGCTACCGGCGGCGCCACAGGCGTGGATGCCGGCGCCGCCACCGGCGAGGTCGTCACAGCCGAGGACGACGGCGCGATCGCCGCCGTCGTGGCCGCGGCAGTGGCCCCCGGCCCGGTGCCCATCCAGGGCGCTCCCGCCAGTTCGGGCCGGGCTTCGACCAGCGAGACATTGGCGCCCGTGCCTTCGCGGATCGCGCGCACCAGGTCCATCATCGTCTTTTCCGTAAATTGTTCGGGCGTGCCCAGTACGGCGCTGCCAAGCCGCCGCGGCCAGGCCAGCAAGCCGCCTTCGGGCCGGGTGAACACGGCGTACATGTCGAGGTGGTAGCCGCTGCGGTAGGGGAAGAGGCAGGCGACCACATTCATATTGCTGCCGCCGCGTACGGCGGGGGTGGCCTTGGCGGTCCAGGAAGCGCCTTCGCAGCCCGGCGGACGCGCCTGGACGGCACCCGTGCCGGGCGGCTCGGCCATGGTGAAGCGGCCCGGCGCCTCGCCGACCTGGTCGACCGGCGGCGTGGCCAGCTGCGCATCCTTGAGATTGCGGTTGATGCCCTCGCTGGCCGCCTTGCTCATCGCCACGGGGGAGGCGCTGGTGCGGATGTCGAATACGCGGTAGTACTCGATGGTCTTGTCCTGCGAGGCGAACATCGTGTCGCCAGTGCTGCTGCATCCGGCCAGTACCGTGGCCAGGACGGAAAGGCTGCAGGCCCTCGTCAAGCGCTTCATCTCTCACCTCGTTCGCAGTGGAAGTAGGGGGACACACAAGGTGGTTACCCGCCTTGCATCGATACTCCATTGTCCGGATCGGAGATGAACGAAAAATGCGTTGGCTCAAGCGTGCTGCAGTGCCGTCAGCGTGGCGCGACAGGAACGCGGCCTGCGTTCAAAGAACGCGGCGGAAGCTCTGGCGTACCAGGTTGCGGTCGCCGCAATCGAAGTGCCACCATTCGCTGTTGATGCCGACGAAGCCGGCCTGAAACATGGCGTCGCGCAGCAACTGGCGGTTGGCCACCTGTTGCGCACTCAGGCGGCCGCTGGCAAGGAAGCCCTGCTCCAGGGCCGGATGCGACAATTCCGTCATGTCGTCGAAGCCGGTGCCCATGTCGAGCTCGCGGCCGTCCTCGTCCAGGATGGTGATGTCCAGCGCCATGCCGAAGGAGTGGATCGAGCCGCGCTCCGGATTGGCCAGGTACATGCGCAGCGCGGTGCCTTCGAGCGCATCCCACAGCTCCTGCTGCACGCGCTGCGGACGCAGGGCGTCGAGCACCAGCGGCGTGCAGCCGGGACGGCGTTCCTTCAGCCAGGCCACCACCCGCTCCAGCGCCACGGCGGCGTCGCGGTGCAGCCAGGCGCAGTCGTAGGGAGAATACAGGTCGCGCCCGATGAAATTGTCGGGGCTCGCGTAGCGCAGGTCGACGGCGATGCCGGCGACCGTGGACAGGTGGCGGAATGCCGGATCGGCGGCGATGTCCTCGGTGGCGACGACCGGCCCTGGCCAGTTCGAACTCATCTGGAACCTTTTTCCAATAAGGCGCGCGCGGCCGCGCCGATGCAGTTGGCCAGCTCGCGCGCGCCGTGCGACAGCGGCGCGTGGCTGGCCGTCAGCAGGAACAGCTGCACCGGCAGCTCGGGCGCCCACGGGCGGCACTGCACCTTGTCGGGCGCGGCGGAGGCGGCGGTGAACGGGTCGAGCACGGCGGTGCCGGCACCGGCCTCGACCAGGGAACGGGCGATCTGGTAGGTCTGCACCACGGTCTGGAACACCGGGCTCACATCCTGCGCCTCGCAGGCCGCGACCACCATCTCGCCGATCGGGTCGCTGTCGGCCAGGCCGATCAGCTCGCCCTTCAGCTCGGCCGGGCCCATCGGCCGCCCGCATTCCTCGCGGGTCCAGGTGCCGGCCGGCGCCAGCACGGTCAGCATGCCCTGGGCGATCGGCTCGGCCTCGATGCCGGGATGGCGCGGGTCCTGCAGCGACAGCGCCAGGTCGGCCTCGCCCAGGCGCAGCGCGTTGACGATCTCGCTGGTATGGAAGGTCGCCAGCTCGCAGCGGGTCTGGGAAAAGGCGCGCCGCCAGGCGGTCAGGGCGCCGGGCAGGATGCTGACCGCGATGGTCGGCGTCGATACCAGGCGCACGGTCTCGCCGACGCGGTTCTTGAGGCTGGCGGCCAGGCGCCGGATGCCCTGCAGGTCGCGGTTCAGCTTCTCGGTCTCGATGAACAGGCGGTGCGCCTCGGGTTTCGGGTAGAGCTTGCCGCGCACGCGTTCGAACAGCGGCATGCCCAGCTGCAGTTCGGCGTGCTGCAGCACCTTGGTCACGGCCGGCTGGGAGATGTGCAGCACCTGGGCGGCGCCGCTGATGGTGCCAACCTGCATGATGGCGTGGAAGACTTCGATGTGGCGCAGGCGCATGCTGCGATTCCTTATGCTGTGGTGACGCCGCGCCTTACCGACGCGAAGGCTGGAAGGATATCGGAAAACGCCGGCGGCGTAGCGGCATCAACGCTGGACCGGGCTCGCCGGTGTTGCGGGATTCATGGTCGAGCCGGGCGGCGCGGACGGCACCATGGGCTCGGCCGGCGCCGGCAGCGGCGCCACCGGCTCGCCCGCTTGCGGCGGCAGTGGCGCGATCGGCTGGTCCGGCGCCGGCACCGGCAGCTCAGGCGCCGAGGGCTGGACCGGACGGAACATCGGCAGCGGCGCCGGCGGCAGCGGGCCGCTCGGATTGGTCAGCGCTTCGAGCAGGACCGCGGTCTCGAGGTCGGGGTTGCCGTCGATATTGGCCGGGCGGTACTTCATCTGGAAGGCGGCCAGCACGGTGCGGGTCTGCTCGTCCAGCAGGCCCGTCTGCACCAGGCCGTAGCCCCAGGTGTGCAGCTTCTTCTGGAACCAGGCCACGTCCGGCAGCTGGGACTGGAAGATCGGCGTCACGGCGGCGACCCGGTTGGGGTCCGGCCAGGTGACCAGGCCGGCGGCGGCGAGCTGGCGCCACGGGAACATCGGACCCGGGTCCTGCTTGCGCAGCGGGGCGATGTCGGAGTGGCCGAGCACGTTTTCCGGCGCGATGCCGTTGCGCGTGACGATGTCCCGCACCAGCGGGATGATGGCGTCGATCTGCGCCTGCGCGAACGGCGTGTAGACGCGGCCGTTGGGCGTGTCCTTCCAGCCCGGATTGACGATCTCGATGCCGATCGAGCTGTTGTTCAGCTGCGTGAAATTCTTCCAGCTCGAATTGCCCGCATGCCAGGCGGCGCGGTTCTCGTCGACCAGGTTGTAGATCACCGGCACCGGATCGTCGGTGACCAGGTAATGGGCGCTGACTTCGCGCTGGGTCAGGATGGTGATCGAATCGGCGCGGTTGCTGACGGTGTAGTGCAGCACCAGGAAGCGCGCGCGGCTGCTCTGGCCCTTGGCCGTGTAGGTGTGGTCGTATTGCGGGCCGGACGGCGGCGTGGCGCAGCCGGCCAGCAGGGCGATCAGCAGGGTGGCGACGAGGGTTTTCATGGGTTCGGTGCGTGAGAGGTTGGTCCGGTGGCGAGCGCCATGCGCGCCGCCGCGTGGTGGGCGCCGGGGGCGCCGCTGGTCAGTGTGATGTCGGCCGGCAGCGCGGCGCGCATGGCCGCGAGGATCGACGGGTGCAAGCCGGCGGCGCGGCCCGACAGCGCCACCGGGCGCGGCCCGAAGCGTTTGACCAGGGCGTTCGCCAGGCGCGCCAGTTCTTCTCCGGCGGCATGCAGGATGGCGGCGGCGGCCGGGTCGGTGCCAGCGCTGGCGGCCACGGCCAGCGCCAGCTTGCCGACCGCGCCGCGTTCCTGGCCATAGATGAACTGGCGCGAATCGGCCCAGTCGGCGCCGCCGACGTAGTCGAACACGGCGCGCGCCATGGGCGATGCCTGCCAGGCGCCGGGACGCTCGTCCTCGATGCGCCAGATGTGGCGCAGCGCCTCGCGCGCGATCCAGAAGCCGCCGCCGCCATCGTCCAGCACCACGCCGCGTCCGCCGGCGCGGTGGAAGGTGCCGTGCTCGTCGATGAAGGCGCCGATCGAGCCGGTGCCGGCATACACCAGGTAGCCTTCGCCCGGGGCGAAGCTGGCGCGGTAGGCGATCTCGATGTCGCTGGAAAAATGGATCGCCTGCGGCGCCAGGTGCAGCAGTTCGGCCAGCCAGCGCTGCAGCAGTTCGCTGTCGCCGCCGAAGCCGGTCAGTCCCGCCTCGACGCGCGCCGGCAAGCCGTGCACCAGCACCGCGCCCGCCAGTTCCGTGAAGGTGGCGCGCACGGCGTCGCGCCCCCCGGCGCTGCCCATCTGCAGGGCCGACAGGCCGGCTACCGCGCCCTCGGCGATGAGCTTGCCGCCGGGTGCGGCCAGGGCCCAGCGCGTGCGGGTGCCGCCGGCGTCGATGCCAAGGCCGAGGCCGGCCTGGGCCGGCGGCGCGGGAAGGGACGGCTTGTCAGCGTGTGAATCGGTCATGATCGGGGCAAAGTGTACGCTGCGTGCCCGGCAGGCGCGAATGAATGCTGGCGAGGAATGCATGAGCAAATGTTATGCCTTTATCGCTCATCAGGTCTCTACCTTATGCCGAGGCAAGTTTTCGCCAGGCTTGCACCCGTGCGCTTTCGTTGCCGAGGCGGTCGACCGCGCTCACCACCACCAGGTCGGCCTGGCCCAGCTTGGCGTCGTCCGGCACCGCCCAGTCCACGCGCGAGGCCGGCACGGTGGCGAAACGCCATTGATTGCCGTAGCGCGACCAGATCGCATACACCGCGTTCGACTTGCCCGCCGCCAGCTTCAGGTAGACGCCATTGCCCTTGCGCGCTGCCGCCACGCCGGGCGTTCCCGGGGTGTCGCTGCCGAGCCAGGGCGTGGCCGGCACCAGGGCCGGGCCCGGGTAGGAGACGGCGCGCAACTGGTCGCCGATACCCTTGCGGTTCTGCATCAGCGGGGCCATGCTGAAGTGCACATGGCCGGTGGCGCCGGCGCGCGTGCGCGTGACGCCGATCTGGTCGATGATCTCCTGCGGCGGAAAATCCTTGGTCGGCGCGCCGACGCGGCTGGTGAACAGGCCCGGCCACATGTGGCGGCCCTTGACGTTCTGCGCCAGCCAGTAGTCGAGCAGCACGTCGTAGGCCTGGCCCGGCTGGCGGATCGACCAGTAGAGCTGGGGCGTGAAGTAATCGAGCCAGCCGTTCTGCAGCCAGGTCTCGGCGTCGGCATACAGCTTGTCGTACTGCGAAAAACCGTTGATGCCGGCCGGGCGGCGGTCCGGGCGCCCCAGGCCGAAGGGGCTGATGCCGAAGCGCACCCAGCTCTTTTCGCGGTGGATGCCTTCGTACAGTGCCTCGATCAATTGATTGACGTTTTGACGGCGCCAGGAAGCGCGGTCCAGCTTGCCGCCGCCGGACACATAGCGCTGCCAGGACGGCTGGTCCGGGAAATCGAGCTCGGCGCGGGTCAGCTTGCCGTCCAGGGCCGCGCCTTCCGCGCCCGTCGCACTGGCCGCCTCGATCGGATAGGGATAGAAATAATCGTCGATGTGCACGCCGTCGATGTCGTAGCGGCGCACCACGTCGAGCACCACGTCGAGCGTCTGCTTGACGGCGGCGTCTTCGCCCGGATCCATCCACAGGAACTTGCCGTAGGTTTTCACGGCAGCCGGATTGGTGCGCGCGATGTGGTTGGCGGCAAACGGCGAACGGGCGCCGGCGTTGCGCGCGCGGTAGGGATTGAACCAGGCGTGCAGTTCCAGGCCGCGCGCATGGGCCTGGGTAATCCAGAACTTCAGCGGGTCGTACCAGGGTTGCGGCGCCTGGCCCTGCAGGCCGGTCAGGTATTCCGACCACGGCTCCAGCTTGGAGGGGTAGATGGCGTCGCCCGCCGGCCGCACCTGCAGCACGATGGCGTTCAGGTTCAGCGCGCGGGCGCGGTCGAGGATGGCGATGGCCTCGGCCTGCTGCTTGTCGGCGCTCAGGTTGGGCTTGCTGGGCCAGTCGATATTGGCGACGGTGGAGACCCAGGCCGCGCGGAATTCGCGCGGCGCGGCCGGCGGCATGTCGCCGCCGGCGATGTCGGTGGTGGCGGTGGGCGCCGTGGTACAGCCGGAAAACAGGCCACCCATCGCCAGCGCACCGGCGACTCCCGCAAGCGCGAATGCGCGTCGTTTCTGATCAGGTTGCAAAACCACTCCGCTTCTCAAACTTTCACGAACCACTTGTTACGCCACATGATCCAGGCCAGCAGGAACATGCAGGCGTCGAACAGCAGGGCGTGCAACAGCGATGTATTGACGGGGCCGATCGGCAAGGCGGCGATCGGTTCGTACAGAATCTGTCCCAGCGGCTTCAAGCTGCCGTCCGGCTGGGCGAATTTTACATAGCCCAGCATTTTGGCAGCAAAACCGGAGAACGCGAACACGAACAGCGCGTTCATGCCGAAGATGAGGAAAGGACGCGCCCACCAGGCGGCGCGTTCGCGCAGCCGGCGGTAGGGGTTCGCATCGAGCAGCCAGTAAAAGGCGGCAAAGCCGACCAGCGCCCAGCCGGTGGTCAGCAGGCTGAACGAGGGCGTCCACAGGCTTTTATTGATGGGCATGAAGACACTGTCCAGCACCGTACCGAGCCAGCAGCAGGCCAGGCCCGCCAGCAGCATCCACACGGTCTGCTCGCCGCGCTCCAGCCGCGAGGCCAGCACGCGGCCGGCCAGTACCCCGAACAACTGGTTGCACAGGGCCGGCAGGCTGGAAACCAGGCCTTCCGGATCCCAGGTCTTCGATTGCACCCACAGGTGGCTGCCGAACAGGCTGCGGTCGACCCAGGCGCCGAAGTCCCGGCCCGGCTCCAGTACCCCGGCACCGATGCCTGGCACCGGCACCAGCAGCATCAGCACGCTGTACAGCGCCAGCAGCGCCGCGATGATGGCGAGCTGGGCGCGCCAGCCGCAATACACCACGATGGGCGCGGCCAGCAGGGTACACAGGGCGATGCGCTGCAGCACGCCGGGGATGCGCACCCGGTCGACATGGAAATACGGGACCAGGTTCAGCAGGAAGCCGATCAGGAAGATCAGGCAGGCCCGCCTGGCCAGCTTGGCGAGCAGGCGCGGCTTGTCGGCGCCGGCCGCCGCCAGCCGGCCCAGCGACAGCGCCATCGCGACGCCGGCGATGAACAGGAAGAAGGGGAAGATACAGTCGGTAAAAGTCCAGCCGTTCCAGTGCGCGTGGCCGAGCGGGCCATACAGATTGCCCCAGTCGCCGGGGTTGTTGACCAGCACCATGGCGGCGATGGTGAAGCCGCGGAAGGCGTCGAGGGAGGCGAGGCGGGGTGGGGTGTCGCGCAAGGGGTCTCCTGTGCCGATTGCTTACTTTTTCCCGAACTCCGGATCGATCTTCACCAGCGCCGCCATGATGAAGGCCGGAACGGTCGCCAGGCAGGTCCAGACGAAGAAATGCTGGTAGCCCATGATTTCCTGCAGCTTCCCGCTCCACATCCCCGGCACCATCATCCCCAGCGCCATCAGGCCGGTGCAGATCGCGTAGTGGGCGGTTTTATAAGGACCCTCGGCCACCATGATCATGTACATCAGCATCGCGGTGAAGCCGAAGCCGTAGCCGAACTGCTCGATCGCCAGGAAGCCGCAGATCACGCCGAAGTGCTGCGGCTGCGCGCTCGACAGGTAGACGAACACCAGGTCGGGCAGGTGTACCGCGCATACCATCAGCCACAGGCAGCGCTTCAGGCCCAGGCGCGAGATCAGCCAGCCGCCGAACAGGCCGCCGACAGTCAGGGCGATGATGCCGATGGTGCCGTAGGCGGTGCCGTATTGCGCGGTGGTGAGGCCGAGCCCGCCCTGCTCCACCGGATCCTTGAGGAAGGGCGCCACCAGCTTGAGCAATTGCGCCTCGCCCAGGCGGAAGGTGAGGATGAAGCCGAGGATCAGCCAGATGTCGCGCTTGCGGAAAAAGCTGCCGAAGGTGGCGAAGAATTCCTGCAGCGGGTTGCTGCCTTCGCCGGCCTTGTGGTCGGCCTCGGGGCGCGGCAGCACCGCCTGGTGCCAGGCGAACAGCAGCAGGAACAGGCCGGCCAGCACGTAGAACACGATGGCCCAGGCCTGGCGCACGTCGCCCAGCGAGACGGTGAGCCAGCCGGCCAGGATCACCAGCGGTCCCTGCGCCGCCAGCGTCGCCAGGCGGTAGAAGGTGCTGCGCACGCCGACGAAGGCGGCCTGCTGCTGCTGGCGCAGGCCGAGCATGTAAAAGCCGTCGGCCGAGATGTCGTGGGTGGCCGAGCTGAAGGCCATGAGCCACATCACGGCCAGGCTCAGCATGAAGAAGGCCGGCAGGTGCAGCGTCGCCCCGACCGCGCCCAGCGAGGCCGCCAGCGCCAGCTGCAGGCTCACGGTCCAGCGGCGCTTGGTGCCGAACATGTCCACCAGCGGCGACCACAGGGGCTTGATCACCCAGGGCAGGTAGAGCAGGCTCGTGTAGAGCGCGATGTCGCTGTTGGAGATGCCCATGTCCTTGTACATGATCACGGACATGCTCATCACGACGACGTAGGGAATGGCCTGGCCGAAGTAGAGGGAGGGAATCCACCGCCACGGGTTCTTGGTTTGCGAAGTCTGCATCGTTCTTTCGTGGCGGGCGGGTGCGGGCGCTGCCGGAGCGCCCCGGCGCCGGGATCAGCCGGCCAGGGCTCCGCGCACGCTGCCGTGCGCCGTCTCCAGCAGGGCACGCGCCTGCTCGACCTGGATATTCTTGGACAAGGCCACGATCGCGACCTTGACGTGGAAGCCGCACTGCTCCAGCACGGCGCGCGCCCGGGCCTCGTCGGCGCCGGTGGCGAACGTCGTCAGGCGGATGGCGCGCCGTACCAGCTTGGCGTTCGTCGCCTTCAAGTCTACCATCAGGTTGCCGTAAACCTTGTTCAAACGCACCATCAGGGCGCTCGAAAAGGTGTTCAGCGCAATCTTTTGCGAGGTGCCGGCCTTGAGCCGGGTGCTGCCCGAGATCGCTTCCGGACCGGTGTCGAGGGTGATGCCGATTTCCGCTTCGCCCGCCACCGGCGCATCCGGATTGTTGGCGAAGCCGACCGTGAGCGCCCCGGCCTTGCGCGCCGCGCGCAGCGCGCCCAGCACATAGGGAGTGGCGCCGGAGGCGGCGATCAGCAGCACCACGTCGTGCGGCCCGACCCTGAGCCGGTCGATGTCGGCGGCGCCCTGCGCGACGTCGTCCTCGGCGCCTTCGACGGCGACGAACATCGCCTGCGAGCCGCCAGCCAGCAAGGCCACCGCGCGCTCGTGCGGCCAGGAGAAAGTGGGATACAGCTCGACGCTGTCGAGCACGCCCAGGCGGCCCGAGGTGCCGGCGCCGACATACACCAGGCGCCCGCCCGCCTCCATGCGCGGCAACGCGGCCGTGACGGCGGCGGCGATGCGCGGCGCGGCGGCGCGTACCGCTTCGACGGCCCGGAACTGGTCGTCGACCAGCACGTTGACGAGCTCGCCGGTCGGGTATTGGTCGAGGGTGGCGTGTTGCTGTGCCGGGGTTTCGGTGTTGAGCATGGCCATCGTACTTAGCAGGGAGACATGATTGCGGATATAACCAGTGTAATACCAATCAAGGCCGGGCCGGCCATGAAAGGATCGGCCGCTGGCATTCCGAAAAGTTATGCAGGTACGCCGGATGCATAGAACAGGGTTATGCCCGCACCAAGCGCATGCATTTGCCTGGGCGGCGAGGAATCCGTATCCTCGCCTCATCATACGCATTCGGCGGGAGAAGGAATGAAGCGGCGCAGCTTGTTGGGAATGGCCTTGCTGGGCGTCGCCGATCCGCTGCGGGCGACTTCGGCCTCCGGCCTGCGGGCGGACGAGCATGCGCGGCTGGAACGCGAACTCGACGACATCGTGCGCGATCCCGCCTGCGAACTGGCCAGCCTGTCGGTGCTGGCGATCCGCGACGGCGACATTGCGTATGCCGGCGGCTTCGGGCGGCGCTTCATCGGCGGCGGCGGCTTGCCGGACCGGCCGGCCGATGCCGACACCCTGTACCGCATCGCCTCCATTTCCAAGATGATGACCACGCTGGGCCTGATGCGCCTGGTCGAGGATGGCCGCGTCACGCTGGATGCCGATGTGTCGCGCTGGCTCGGTGTCGAACTGCGCAATCCGCACTTCCCGGACCGGGCCGTCACCCTGCGCCAGCTGCTGTCCCATACGTCCTCGCTGCGCGACGACGCCGGCTACTCCTGGAGCGCCGGCACCGCCCTGGGCGACGTACTGGTGCCCGGCGCCCGCCTGCATGGCGAGGGACGCATGTGGGCCAGCAAGGCCGGTCCCGGCGCCTATTTCACCTACTGCAACCTGGGCTGGGGCCTGATCGGCACGCTGATGGAGCGCGTGAGCGGAGAGCGCTTCGACCGCCTGATGCGGCGCCTGCTGCTCGATCCGCTCGGCCTGCAGGCGAGCTACGACCCGGCCGCGCTGCCGCCGCCGGCGCTGGCCCGGCTGGCCACGCTGTACCGCAAGCGCACGGTCGACACCGAGGTCTGGGATCCGTCCGGGCCCTGGATCGCCCAGGCCGACGACTACAGCGTGAAGCGGCCCGCCGCCATCGGCGACGGTCGCGTCGGCATCAACGCCACGCCGTTCAGCCCGACCGGCGGGCTGCGCATCTCGGCGCGCGATCTCGGCACCGTCATGCTGATGCTGATGAACGGCGGCATGCATGACGGCCGGCGCATCCTGCGACGCGCGACCCTGGAGACCATGTTCCAGCGCCAGTGGACCTTCGACGGCGCCAACGGCGACACCCTGGACGGCTTTTACCAGTGCTGGGGCCTGGGCAACCAGCAATTCCCCGACCAGCCGTCCCGCCGCACCGCGCTGGTGGAAGGCGGCGGCTTTTCGGCGCTGGGGCACCTGGGCGATGCCTACGGCCTGGTGTCGGCGTTCGCGCTCGATGTGGAGCGGCGCAATGGCATGATCGCGCTGGTGGGCGGCAGCGCCAGCGATCCGCTGGCGGACAGCAACCGCGGACGCTATTCGGCGCTGCCGCGCTTCCAGGAACGCATCCTGAGCACGCTGTACCGGCGCACCATCGGAGTGCGCAGGCGCTGATCGATCGCCGCCAGGCATCGTGATGGTGCATCGCATGAACCCGGGTTATGCCTGCCTGCGCTACATTCATTAGCCGCCAGCCCGGCAAGTGCCTAAGCTTTCGACTCATGTTAATGACCAATCGTGTGCACGGATGCAACAAGTAATCGTCATCGGCGGCGGCGTCGTCGGCCTGACCTCGGCCTGGTGGCTGCTGGAGGCCGGCTACCGCGTCACGCTGCTCGAACGTGCACCGGAACTGGGCAGCGGCACCAGCCAGAGCAATGGCGGCCAGCTCAGCTACCGCTACGTCGCGCCGCTGGCCGACGCCGGCGTGCCGCTGAAGGCGCTCCAGTGGCTGTTCCAGGAACATGGCCCGCTGCGCTTCAAGCCGCAGTTCGACCTGCACCAGTGGCGCTGGCTGGCGTCCTTCCTGGCCAGCTGCCGCAGCGACATCAATCGCAGGATGACCGCCAAGCTGCTGACGCTGGGCGAGCTGTCGCGCCTCAGCATGGCCCAGCTCGAACCGCTCGTGCCTTTCGAATCCTTCGACTGGCGCGACGCCGGCAAGCTGGTGGTCTACCGCACGCGCAAGGCCTTCGACGCCGCCGTCGCCAAGGCCGCATCGAACGGCAGCGCCCAGGTCTGGAATCCGGCCGAATGCGTGGCGCGCGAACCGGCGCTGGCGGCGATGGAAGAACGACTGGCCGGCGGCATCTACAACAGCGGCGAAGCCGTCGCCGACTGCCACGCCTTCTGCCTGGCGCTGGGGGCGCGCATCGCGCAGCATCCGCGCTTCGAGGGCTTCGTCCACGGCGAAGCGACCCGCATCGCCAGCGCCGCGGGCCGCGTGAGCGGCATCGAGACCACGACCGGCCTGCTGCGCGCCGACGCCTACGTGCTGGCGGCCGGCATGCAGAGCCGCGCGCTGGCGCTGACCGCCGGCATCGACCTGCCGCTGTATCCGCTGAAGGGCTACAGCCTGAGCGCGCCGATCCGCCAGGACGACGTCGCCCCCGAGATCAGCGTGACCGACTTCGAGCGCAAGGTGCTGTACGCGCGCATCGGCAACAAGCTGCGGGTGGCGGCGATGGTCGACATGGTCGGCGAAGACCTGAGCATCGACGAAAAACGCGTCGCCAGCCTGGTGCGCCAGGTGCGCGAGACCATGCCGCGCGCCGCCGACTACACCCAGGTCGAGCCCTGGGCCGGCCTGCGCCCCGCGACCCCGACCAGCTCCCCCATCATCGGCGCCACGCCCTACGACAACCTGTGGCTGAACGTCGGCCACGGCCCCCTCGGCTTCACCTTCGCCTGCGGCACCGCCACCCTGCTGGCCGACCTCATGCAACACAAAACCACCCCCTTCACCCTCGACGGCCTGACCCTGTAAAACCTCAAACCGGGGTCAGAGCCCCATTTCTGGCAATTGCCCCCGCCACGCGACGCCGCGTGAAAATTCGGGGTCAGAGCACATTTATTCGGTGCGCTATCGTGGCTTGGCGGCTGTTGACGGCTTTTGCCTGCCAAGTGACAGGACTTGCGCCACCCAGGGAAAAATAATGTGCTCTGACCCCGAATTTAGTATGTAGCTGGGATATTGTTCAAAAAAGGGCTCTGACCCCGGGTCTGACCCTGGTTTGAGAATTCTCAAATTTTTTCTGCGGGGTTTTCTGGGCGGTTCAATTTATTATCGGCAAAAAATGGCTGCAGATGAGGCAACTGTCTTCATCGTGTCGTCATCCTCGCGCTCCTGAACCGGCGTACAGCCTGCCTCATGCTGCGGAAATGGCGGATAATTGCCGCCATGCCTACCCCTTCCAAGTCCCTCCCCTGCCCTTGCGGCGGTCCGGCCATCATGCGCTGCTGCGGTCCGTACATTGCCGGCGCGGAGTTGCCGCCGACGGCGGAGGCGCTGATGCGCTCGCGCTATACCGCTTTCAAGATGCAGGACGAGGCCTATCTGCGCGCGACCTGGCATCCGAGCAAGCGTACCGACGAGCCCATCATTAACAGGAATGAAAAGGTTCAATGGCTCGGACTTGAGATAAAATCTGCTTTACGTTTACGTCAACGTAAAGTAGACCTGCCGGAAGATCCAGACCAGGACACCGTCGAGTTCGTCGCCCGCTACAAGGTGAATGGCCGCGCCTACCGCCTGCACGAGATCAGCCGCTTCGTGCGCGAGCCGGACCCTGCCATTGGCGGCAAGCCGCGGTGGTTCTATCTGGACGGCAGTTTCCCTGAATAAAAGCTGCCGCGGAATGCCGCGGCAACAGCGACAAATACGCAGGAGACGCAATGCCCCAGATCGACAGCAAACTGAATCCGCGCGGCGAGGATTTCAAGACCAACGCCGCCGCCATGCAAGCCGTGGTCGATGACCTGCGCGCGAAAGTCGCGCAGGTGGCCAGGGGCGGCGGCGAGGCCGCGTGCGCCAAGCACGTCGCGCGCGGCAAGCTGCTGCCGCGCGAACGGGTGCAGATGCTGCTCGATCCGGGCACGCCTTTCCTGGAACTGTCCCAGCTCGCCGCCTACGCGATGTACGACGATGCCGCCCCCAGCGCCGGCATCATCACCGGCATCGGCCGCGTGGCCGGCCAGGAATGCGTGATCGTCTGTAACGACGCCACCGTCAAGGGCGGCACCTATTACCCGATCACGGTGAAAAAGCACCTGCGCGCCCAGGAGATCGCCGAGCAGAACAACCTGCCCTGCATCTACCTGGTCGATTCGGGCGGCGCCAACCTGCCCAACCAGGACGAGGTCTTCCCCGACCGCGACCACTTCGGCCGCATCTTCTACAACCAGGCGAATCTGTCCGCCAAGGGCGTCCCCCAGATCGCCGTCGTGATGGGTTCCTGCACCGCCGGCGGCGCCTACGTGCCGGCGATGAGCGACGAATCGATCATCGTCAAGGAACAGGGCACCATCTTCCTCGGCGGCCCGCCATTGGTAAAGGCCGCGACCGGCGAAGTGGTGTCCGCCGAAGACCTGGGCGGCGGCGACGTGCACACGCGCCTCTCCGGCGTGGCCGACCACCTGGCCCAGGACGATACCCACGCGCTGGCGCTGGCGCGCACCATCGTCTCGAACCTGAACCGCAGCAAGCCGGTGCAGGGCGCGTTGCGCGAAGCCTCGGCGCCGAAGCACGCGCCGGAAGAACTGTACGGCGTGATCCCGGTCGATACCCGCAAGCCCTTCGACGTGCGCGAAGTCATCGCGCGCATCGTCGACGGCAGCGAGTTCGACGAATTCAAGGCGCGCTACGGCACCACCCTGGTATGCGGTTTCGCCCATATCTTCGGCATGAAGGTCGGGATCATCGCCAACAACGGCATCCTGTTCTCGGAGTCGGCGCTGAAGGGCACGCACTTCATCGAGCTGTGCTGCCAGCGCAAGATCCCGCTGGTCTTCCTGCAAAATATCACCGGCTTCATGGTCGGCCGCAAGTACGAGAACGAAGGCATCGCCCGCAACGGCGCCAAGATGGTCACCGCCGTGGCGACGGCCGCGGTGCCCAAGTTCACCGTGATCATCGGCGGCTCCTTCGGCGCCGGCAACTACGGCATGTGCGGCCGCGCCTTCTCGCCGCGCTTCCTGTGGATGTGGCCGAACGCGCGCATTTCCGTCATGGGCGGAGAACAGGCGGCGTCGGTGCTGGCCACCGTCAAGCGCGACGGCATCGAGACCCGCGGCGGCCAGTGGAGCGCGGACGAGGAAGCCGCCTTCAAGCAGCCGATCAAGGAACAGTACGAGCACCAGGGCCACCCGTATTACGCCACCGCGCGCCTGTGGGACGACGGCGTGATCGATCCGGCCGATACGCGCATGGTGCTGGGCCTGGGCCTCTCGGCCGCGCTGAATGCGCCGATCGAGGACACGAAGTTCGGCGTATTCCGGATGTAAGGAGACGAGCATGGATTACCAGACACTGACCGTCACGATCAACGACCGCATCGCCCACGTCACCCTGAACCGCCCGGAGCTGCGCAACGCTTTCAACGAGCAGAGCATCGCCGAGCTGGCGCTGGCTTTCGATGAGCTGGGCCGCCACGAACTGGTGCGCGCGGTCGTGCTGGGTGCGAACGGCACCGCCTTCTGCGCCGGCGCGGACCTGAACTGGATGAAGAAGATGGCCGGCTATTCGGACAGCGAAAACCGGGCCGACGCCATGCGCCTGGCCGACATGCTGCGCACCATCTACCTGTGCCCGAAGCCGACCATCGCCAGGGTGCAGGGCGACTGCTATGCCGGCGGGATGGGCCTGGTGGCGGCCTGCGACATCGCACTTTCCAGCGACGTCGCCAACTACTGCCTGTCCGAAGTGAAGCTGGGCCTGATCCCGGCGACCATCTCGCCCTACGTGATCAAGGCGATGGGCGAGAACGCCGCGCGCCGCTATTTTCTTACTGCGGAGCGCTTCGATGCGCGCGAAGCCCAGCGCATCGGCTTCGTGCACGAGGTGGTGGCGCCCGAGGAACTCGACAAGCGCACCATGGCGCTGGCCGAGGCGCTGTCGAACAACAGCCCGAACGCGGTGCGCGAAGCGAAGACCCTGGTGCGCGAAGTCGCCGGCCAGGCCGTGACGCCAGCCCTGCTCGAAGACACGGCCGGACGCATCGCCGCGATCCGCGCCTCGCTGGAAGGACGCGAAGGCGTCGCCTCCTTCCTCGAAAAACGCCGGCCTTCCTGGCTGGAATAGCACACATGAATCAGGAACCATCTTGACGCACCCTTTACCTCCACAGAGCTCTTCCGACTGGATCGCGCGCAGCCTGCGCAGCGTCTGGCATCCATGCACGCAAATGCAGCACCACGAAGAGGTGCCGCTGATCGCCGTCGCCCGTGGACAGGGCCCGTGGCTGTACGACCACGAAGGCCGGCGCTACCTGGACGGCATCAGCTCGTGGTGGGTGAACCTGTTCGGGCATGCCAACCCGCGCATCAACGCGGCGCTGAAGCAGCAGCTCGACACGCTGGAACACGCGATGCTGGCCGGCTTCACGCACGAACCGGTCATCGAGCTGTCGGAAAAGCTGGCCGCGCTCACCGGGCATAACCTGGGCCATGCCTTCTACGCCTCGGACGGCGCCTCGGCGGTCGAGATCGCGCTCAAGATGAGCTTCCACTACTGGCGCAACGCCGGCTACGCGGACAAGCAGGAATTCGTCTGCCTGCAGGGTTCCTACCACGGCGAGACCGTCGGCGCGCTCGGCGTCACCGACGTCGCCCTGTTCAAGGATGCCTACGGCCCGCTGCTGCGCGCGGCGCGCACCGTGGCGTCTCCCGATGCGCGCAACGCCGTCGACGGCGAATCGGCCCAGGACGTGGCGCTGCGCGCGGTGAAGGACGTCGAGGCGCTGTTCGCCGAAAGCGCCGACAAGATCGCCGCCATCATCGTCGAGCCGCTGGTGCAGTGCGCCACCGGCATGGCGATGCACGACCCGCTCTACCTGCAGCGCCTGCGCGAGCTGTGCGACAAGTACCACGTGCACCTGATCGCCGACGAGATCGCGGTCGGCTGCGGCCGCACCGGCACTTTCTTCGCCTGCGAGCAGGCCGCCATCTGGCCCGACTTCATGTGCCTGTCGAAGGGCATCAGCGGCGGCTACCTGCCGCTGTCGCTGGTGCTCACCACCGACGGCATCTACGAGGCCTTCTACAGCGAAGACATCACGCGCGGCTTCCTGCATTCGCACTCCTACACCGGCAACGCCCTGGCCTGCCGCGCCGCGCTGGCCACGCTGCAGATCTTCGAGCAGGACGATGTGCTGGAAAAGAACCGCGAGACCGCCACGCGCCTGATGCTGGAACTGGCGCCGCTGCTGGACCATCCGCGCGTGACCAACTTCCGCCAGCGCGGCATGATCCTGGCCTTCGACGCGGTCGAACCCGACCATGCGCGCGCCGCCACCTTCGCGCGGCGCTTCTTCACCAACGCGGTCGAGAACGAACTGCTGCTGCGCCCGATCGGGCGCACGGTCTACCTGATGCCGCCGTATGTGCTGGACGAGGAAGAGATCGTGGGCCTGGCCGCGCGCACGCGCAAGGTCTTTGAATCGGTGATCGCGGACTGACCATGGACCTGATCGCCGACATCAGGAGCCAGCTCGACGAACTGGCCGCGCGCAGCCTGGTCCGCCGCCGCCGCACCGCCGAATCGGCATGCGCGCCGCGCCAGCTGGTGGACGGGCGCGAACTGCTGGCCTTCTGCAGCAACGACTACCTGGGCCTGGCCGCGCACCCGCGCGTGGTGGAAGCGCTGCGCGAAGGCGCCGCGCTGTACGGCGCCGGCAGCGGCGCCTCGCACCTGGTGTCGGGCCACGGCCGCGCCCACGCGCAGCTGGAAGAACGCCTGGCCGCCTTCGAGGCGCCGCATCTGGAACAGGCGCGCGCGCTGTACTTCTGCACCGGCTACATGGCCAACCTGGCCGTGTTGAGTGCGCTGGGCAGCGACCCGTCCGCCATGATCTTCTCGGAAGCGCTGAACCATGCGTCGCTGATCGACGGCGCGCGCCTGGCCCGCGCCGGCGTCAGCGTCTATCCGCACGGCGACGTCGCGGCGCTGGAAGCACAACTCGCCGCCAGCGCGGCAAGCACGAAGATCGTCGTGACAGACAGCGTGTTCAGCATGGACGGCGACCTGGCCCCGCTGCCCGCCCTGCTGGCGCTGTGCGAACGCCACGGTGCCTGGCTGGTGGTGGACGATGCCCACGGCTTCGGCGTGCTGGGCGAACACGGCCGCGGCGCGCTCGAGCATTTCGCGCTGCGCTCGCCCAACCTGGTCTACGTCGGCACGCTGGGCAAGGCCGCCGGCGTCGGCGGCGCCTTCGTGGCGGCGCACGAGGCGGTCATCGAGCTGCTGGTGCAGCGCGCCCGTCCCTACATCTACACCACCGCGGCGGCGCCGGCGCTGGCCCATGCGCTGCTGGCCAGCGTCGACATCATCGCGGGCGAGGAAGGCCGCGCACGCCGCGCCCACCTGCGCGCACTGATCGCGCAGCTGGATGGGCAGCTGCGCCTGGAACGCTGGCAGCGGCCGCCGTCGCACACGGCGATCCAGCCGATCATCATCGGCGCCAACGACGAGGCATTGGCGGTGTCCGCGGCCCTGCACGAACAGGGCCTGTGGGTGCCGGCGATCCGCCCGCCGACCGTGGCGCCGGGCACCGCGCGCCTGCGCGTGACCCTGTGCGCCGCGCACACCGAGAACGACGTCGCGCAGCTTGCCGCTGCGCTGAACCGGCTGGAAAGGAAGTGAACATGAACCTGAACGATCCTCCACAAGCAGACGGCGGCAACGACGCCCCGGAAGTCGGCTTCGCCACGCCGGCGCCGGCGACGACGGCCCAGCAGCGCCTCGCCGAGCTGCCGGCCGCGCTGGCCGCCGAAGGCATCCCGACCCGCTTCGCCTGCTTCGTCACAGGCACCGACACCGAGATCGGCAAGACGCTGATTTCGAGCGCGATCCTGCACAAGCTGGTGCAGCGCGGCCAGCGCGCCTGCGGCATGAAGCCGATCGCGGCCGGCGCCGAAGAACGCGACGGCGCGCTGCACAACGACGACGCCGCCATGCTGCGCGCGGCCGGCAATGTGAACCTGCCGCAGCACATCACCACGCCCTTCATGCTGCGCGAACCCTGCGCGCCGCACATCGCGGCGCGCCTGGAAGGCGTGACGATCGAGCCGGTGCCGATCATGGCCGCCTATGCCGAGATCCTGGGGGCGTCCGACGCCACCGTGGTCGAGGGCGTGGGCGGTTTCTGCGTGCCCTTCTCGGACGATTTCGACAGCGCCGACCTGGCGGTGCAGCTGAACCTGCCGGTGATCCTGGTGGTCGGCCTGCGCCTGGGCTGCATCAACCACGCCCTGCTCACCGCCGAGGCCATCATCGCGCGCGGCCTGGTGCTGGCCGGCTGGGTCGCCAACCAGGTCGACCCGGACATGCGCTTCGCCGACGAAAACATCGCGGCGCTGGAGCAGCGCATGCCGGCCCCGCTGCTGGGCCGGGTGCCGCGCCTGGATTCACCGACGGCGGACGCCGCCGCCAACTACATCGAACTCGCGGGCCTGCCGGGATGGCCGGCCACGCGGGCATAAACTCAAAACAAGGAACCGAACCATGTCTCAAGTCGTCAATCTGCATCCGCCCGCCGCCCCGGTCACCCTGCCCAGGGACGCCACCTGGCCGCTGCAGGACGTGCTGGCCCTGTACGCGCTGCCGCTGCCGGAACTGATGTTCCGCGCCGCCCAGGCGCACCGCGCCAACTTCCCCGACGGCGACGTCGAACTGGCTACCCTGCTGTCGATCAAGACCGGCGGCTGCGAGGAAGACTGCGGCTACTGCCCGCAGGCGGCGCGCTACGACACCGGCGTCGAAGCCAAGAAGATCCTCGACCTCGAGGTCGTGCTGGACGCCGCGCGCGAAGCCAAGGCCAAGGGCGCGACCCGCTTCTGCATGGGCGCCGCCTGGCGCAGCCCGAAGGAGCGCGACATGGAAAAGGTCGAGGCCATGGTGCGCGGCGTGAAGGCGCTGGGCATGGAAACCTGCGCCACGCTGGGCATGCTCGAAGAGGGCCAGGCCCAGCAACTGAAGGACGCCGGCCTGGATTTTTATAACCACAACATCGACACCGCGCCCGACTTCTACGGCGACGTGATCTCGACGCGCGAATACCGCGACCGCCTCGACACGCTAGGCCGCGTGCGCGACGCCGGCCTGAAAGTCTGCTGCGGCGGCATCGTCGGCATGGGCGAGACGCGCGAGCAGCGCGCCGGCCTGATCGCCCAGCTGGCGAACATGAACCCGTATCCGGAATCGGTGCCGGTCAACCACCTGGTGCAGGTCGAGGGCACGCCGCTGCACGGCCTGCCGCCGCTCGATCCGCTCGAATTCGTGCGCACCATCGCGGTCGCCCGCATCACCATGCCGAAGGCGCGCGTGCGCCTGTCGGCCGGCCGGCGCGAGCTGGGAGAAGCGGTGCAGGCCATGTGCTTCATGGCCGGCGCCAATTCGATCTTCTACGGCGACAAGCTGCTCACCACCGACAACCCGGAAGCCAACGACGACCGCGCATTGCTGGAAAAGCTGGGCCTGAAGACCCGCTCGGCGATGCTGGAGTCGGCGCCGAAGGAACGCTGCGGGTGCTGATGAAGCACGCTGCGCACGAACGTCGCCCCTGCGCAGGCAGGGGTCCAAGTTGGAGGCGTCGCGACTGCGCCAACTTGGGCCCCTGCCTTCGCAGGAGCGACGTGGATGATTTCCACATAACTTAAAACACACGAGACACCACATGTTCACCAAGATCCTCATCGCCAACCGTGGCGAAATCGCCTGCCGGGTCGCCGCCACCGCGCGCCGCCTGGGCATTCGTACCGTCGCCGTCTATTCGGAAGCCGACGCCGGCGCCAGGCACGTGGCGGCATGCGATGAAGCGATCCTGATCGGCCCGGCCGCCGCGCGCGACAGCTACCTGAAGGGCGAGCGCATCATCGAAGCGGCCAAGGCCAGCGGCGCCCAGGCGATCCATCCCGGCTACGGCTTCCTGTCGGAGAACGCGGAGTTCGCCGAAGCCTGCGCCCGGGCGGGACTGGTGTTCATCGGCCCGCCGGGCAGCTCGATGCGCGCGATGGGCTCGAAGTCGGCGGCCAAGCAGCTGATGGAAGGCGCCGGCGTGCCGCTGGTGCCGGGCTACCATGGCGACGACCAGGACCCGGCCCTGCTGCAGCGCGAGGCCGACCGCATCGGCTATCCGGTGCTGCTCAAGGCCAGCGCCGGCGGCGGTGGCAAGGGCATGCGCGTGGTGGAGCGTTCGGAAGACCTGCAGGGCGCGCTGGCCTCGTGCAAGCGCGAAGCCATTTCCTCCTTCGGCGACGACAAGGTGCTGGTCGAGAAATACCTGACCCGCCCGCGCCACATCGAGATCCAGGTGTTCGCCGACACCCTCGGCAACTGCGTCTACCTGCACGAGCGCGACTGCTCGGTGCAGCGGCGCCACCAGAAGGTGCTGGAAGAAGCGCCGGCGCCCGGCATGCCGGCGGAGCGCCGCGCGGCCATGGGCGAAGCGGCGGTGGCGGCGGCGCGCGCGGTCGGCTACGTCGGCGCCGGCACCGTCGAATTCATCGCCAACCAGGACGGCTCCTTCTACTTCATGGAGATGAACACACGCCTGCAGGTCGAGCACCCCGTGACCGAAATGATCACCGGCACCGACCTGGTGGAATGGCAGCTGCGCGTGGCGGCCGGCCAGCCGCTGCCGAAGCAGCAGCACGAACTGCAGATCAACGGCCACGCCATCGAGGCGCGCGTGTATGCCGAGAATCCGGAAAAGGGCTTCCTGCCCTCGACCGGCACCTTGCGCTGCATGGAAACCCCGGGCCACGTCGCCTTCGAGCTGGGTGGCGGCGCGGGGCTGCCGGCGGGCGTGCGCATCGATTCCGGCGTGCGCGCGGGCGATGCGATCTCTCCCTTCTACGACCCGATGATCGCCAAGCTGATCGTCTGGGGACAGGACCGCGAGCAGGCGCTGGCGCGCATGGCGCAGGCGCTGGGCGAATTCCACATCGTCGGCCTGGCGACCAATATCGCCTTCCTGAAGCGCCTGGTCGAGGGCGA
>Ga0265780_10003152_pt1 | contig 21858 bp, 19 predicted proteins | sample P1T30metagenome_FD_192432 | JGI IMG/M metagenome (GOLD analysis project Ga0265780, IMG submission 192432) | Plant litter microbial communities from East Loma Ridge, Irvine, California - P1 T30 | ecosystem: Environmental > Terrestrial > Plant litter > Unclassified | place: USA: California...
GAAAACAGATATGTTAAATTTCTTTCGCCACAATGGATGCAGTTGCTTTCTTATACGGTGCAGAAGGCAGGCAGTCTGAATATGGGGGTCGACCTTACGAACGGCACTGGCTGGCCTTTCGGAGGCCCGCAGATAGGCCCGGCACAGGCGGCGGCAAAACTGATTGTTCAGAATTATACTCTGAAAGGGGGCGAGAAGCTGGCTGACAAGATTACTGTTACAGATCCGAAAGCGGGGAAGGCCGTATTGCAATCGCTTACCGCCTATGGAGAAAAAGGAGAGGTGTTGCAGCTGAGCTCTAAGGTTAATGCAGAAGGAATACTGCAATGGAGTCCGGCGGCGGGTACCTGGCAGTTATATGCAGCATTCAGCGGGCGTACCGGGCAGATGGTAAAAAGGGCTGCTCCCGGCGGAGAAGGACTTACTCTTAATCATTTTTCAAAAAATGCAGTTAATGTATACCTCGGAAGATTTGATAACGCTTTTAAATCTTACCCTCCCGGGGTAAGGGCATTTTATAATGACAGTTATGAAGTTTTTGGTGCTGACTGGTCTGACGATTTTTTTAACCAGTTTCAGCAAAAGCGCGGTTATGATCTGAGAAATTATATACGGGAGCTGACAGGAAGGGATTCTACGGAAAAAATAGCCCGGCTTAAATCAGATTACCGTGAAACAATGTCGGAAGTACTGCTGGAAAATTTTACCAGACCCTGGACAAGCTGGGCACATGGTTATAAGGGGGTAACAAAGAATCAGGCGCACGGTTCGCCGGGAAACCTGCTGGATCTGTACGCCGCTGTGGATATCCCTGAATGCGAAACATTCGGATCCAGTTATTTCCCGATTCCGGGCCTTCGAAGGGACAGTGCCGATATCCGTAATGTTGATCCAGATCCGGTAATGCTGAAGTTTGCTTCGTCGGCAGGACATGTGGCCGGTCATAATTTGATATCATGTGAGACATTTACCTGGCTCACCGAACATTTCAAGACCTCGTTATCACAGGCAAAACCAGAAGTAGAGCAGGTGTTTTTATCTGGCGTAAACCATGTATTCTATCATGGAACGACTTACTCGCCGGAGGATCTTAAATGGCCTGGCTGGCTGTTTTATGCATCGGTGAATTTTGTTCCGGCAAACAGCTGGTGGCCGCATTTACCTGGGCTGAATGATTACGTGAGTCGTGTTCAGTCCGTATTACAATCGGGCAAGCCAGACAATGAATTGCTTATCTACTGGCCGGTATATGATGCCTGGAATTCCCCTAAAGGAATGACTTTACCGCTGAGAGTACACGATATTGATGTTTGGCTGCACCCTTCTCCCTTTTACCGGAATGTAACATCGTTGCAGGATGCTGGTTATTCCCTGGATTTTATTTCTGATAATCTGCTTGATAAAGCTTCTGTTGCCGGTAGTGGCATCAGTACTTCTCCGTCTACTTCAACGTACCGGGTATTGATAGTGCCAGCGACGAAGGTGATGCCTGCTGCTACATTTGCCAAGATCATCAGGCTGGCAGAAAACGGGGCAACTGTAATTATTCAGAGCCTGCCGGAAGATGTTCCCGGCCTGTCATCGCTGGAAACAAACAGGGTAAAATTAAGGGAATTAAAAGCCGGGCTAAGTTTTATGGACACAGGAAATGGGATCAGCGAAGCAAAAAAAGGAAAAGGCTTGCTGGTTCTTTGTGATAATGTGCAGAAGGCGCTTGAATTTAAAGGTATAAATAGGGAAAGACTTACTGATTCAGGTCTTAAATTTGTTCGCAGGGATGATGGCGGCGATAAGTACTACTATGTGGTTAATCATAGTGCAAAGATAGTCGAGAATGATATTCCGCTGAATGTGAAAGCGAGATCAATAGTGATCATGGATCCGCAGACCGGCGATTTTGGAACCGCGGTATCATCTATAACAGATGAGGGAACGAGGGTTAAGGTACAAATGCAGCCGGGAGAGGCATTGATATTAAAAACGGTTTCAGGAAATGCCGAGTACATGCCCTGGAAATATCTGGAGGGCGCATTGCCTGCTGTGGACGTAAAAGGCCGCTGGGACCTTAATTTTACTAAGGGCGGACCAGTTATTCCTGAAGCCAGACAGTTGAAAAAACTCGGATTGTGGACCAGCCTGCCTGACAGTGCTGTATTAAATTATTCAGGACTGGCCGAGTATACAGCAACCTTTGATATGCCGAAATCGAGAGCCGGAGAATATGTTCTTGATCTTGGAGAGGTTAGAGAAAGTGCTCATGTTTGGGTGAATGGGCAGGACGCAGGTATTTTATGGAGCATTCCCTTTAAGGCGAGGATAGGTAAATACCTGAAACCGGGCGAGAATACGATCAAGATAGAGGTTGCAAACCTGATGGCAAACAGGATACGGGATATGGATAAAAAAGGAATAGTCTGGCGGAAGTATAATGAGATCAATTTTGTAAACATTAACTATCTGGAATTTGATGCGTCTGGCTGGAAGGTACAACCTTCAGGCCTGGGCGGACCTGTTGAGATCATTCCTTTTAAAGGGGAATAAATATGGCGGGAGGTCTTATAAAAGAGAAGAATCCCGGCATTCAGTACACCGGATTTTAATGTGTCTGAGACTCTTCTATTCTAATGTGTCAAATAGCAAAAAAACTTGCTAACTTAGAAAGCTTAACAGGATAATACTAACACATGAAGCCTTCCAGGATCTTTGAGTTCATACATATAGATGAGTATTCTGCCACACCGAAATATCTTCAGCTCACCAATTCAATTCTGACGGCTATAGAAGGCGGGAAAATCCAGAAGAACGATATGCTTCCCTCTATCAATGAGTTAAGCTATGAACTTGAAATATCGAGAGACACCGCGGAGAAGGGATATAAATACCTTAAGAAAATTGGAGTGCTGGGTTCTATACCCGGTAAGGGATATTATATAACGGCAACAGACTTTAGGCAAACCTTGCGGATATGTTTGTTCTTCAATAAACTAAGTGCACACAAAAAAATCGTTTATGACGCATTTATCGGTGCGTTGGGTGAGCAGGTTGCAGTCGACTTTTATATCTATAACAACGATTTTAAGCTTTTTAAGCGTCTGCTGAGCAATAAAATTGAAGGGTATTCTCATTTTGTTATCATTCCTCATTTTATTGAAGGAGGCGAGAATGCTTACCAGATCATCAATGAGATACCTAAAGAAAAGCTGGTGCTGCTGGATAAAAAAATATCGGGAGTAGAAGGTGAATACGCTGCTGTATACGAAAATTTTGAAAAGGACATCTACGACGCACTGGAACAGGCTCGCGAGGCATTGAGTAAATATCATACGATCAAACTGATATTTCCGGAAAAGTCTTACCATCCCAAAGAAATAAAAAAAGGTTTTTTGCGCTTTTGCCAGCAATATGCATTTAATCACAAGCTGGTGACTGATGTTAGCACTGAACCTATTGAAGAAGGCGAGGTATATATCAACCTTATGGAAGATGACCTGGTAAAACTCATAGAGCGGCTTGTTTCACTTAACATGGTGGTAGGCAAGCATGTAGGTGTTATCTCTTACAATGAAACTGCCATTAAGAAAATAATTCTTAATGGTATTACTACTATTTCGACCGACTTTTATCAGATGGGAACGATTGCCGCTAAGATGATCCTGGATAACTCGAGAAAACATATTGAAGTTCCATTTTACCTTACACTAAGGGCATCTTTATAGTAAAGCTGCAAACTTTTGTCGCTTTTTCGCTGTAGTAAGAACGATGAGAAAGCACCTTTATGAAACAGGCCTCATAGGTAACTGCGCCTACCTGGCCCATATCCATAAAAACACTAATGTATCCTGGTTATGCTGGCCACGCTTTGACAGCTCTTTTTTATTTGGCGGATTGCTGGATAAGGAGCATGGCGGAGAATTTTCAATTTTGCCGGCTGAAGGCGATTGTTCTTCTCATCAGTACTATCTCGAAAACACTAATGTTCTTTGTACTGAAATAAGTTGCGCCAGCGGCAAGTACCGGGTAACTGACTTTGCCCCCAGGTTTCATAAAAATGAGCGCTACATTAAACCAGTAATGCTGATCCGTAAAATTGAGCCAATGGAGGGAAGCCCGCAGATCCGGATAAAATGCGAACCGGTAGCCGAGTATGGGAATGTAAAATTGCGTGCACACAGAGGGAGTAATCATATCGATTACCAGGGCAGCGACGACCCTGTAAGGCTGACAACTAATGTGCCGCTTACCTATCTGCTGGACAAGACGTCTTTTGTTCTCAATGAAACCAAATACCTGGTTCTTACTTATGGCAATTCGCTGGATTCGCCCCTTGTGAGCACTTCTGAAAATTTCTTAAGAGAAACAATAGCCTACTGGCGGTTATGGATCAAACATTCGTCTATAGCCAGCTTTTACCAGAAATATGTTATCCGCTCTGCTCTGGTACTAAAGATCCACCAATTTGAGGATACCGGGGCAATAATTGCGGCGAGCACTACCAGCCTACCGGAGGCCGACGGCAGTGGCAGAAACTGGGATTACCGGTATTGCTGGCTTAGGGATACATATTATGTAATATCTGCCCTGAACCACATCGGACATTTCGAGGAGATGGAACGTTACTTTAACTGGGTGGCCGATATTTCTGTTTCGGAAAATTTCAGATATCAGCCGTTGTACGGCATTGACGGGAAAAAGGACCTGCACGAACATGTCCTGGAGCATCTTGACGGCTATATGGGTAATACTCCGGTGCGGATAGGTAATCAGGCTTATGAGCATATTCAGAATGACATTTACGGGCAGGTTATGATCTCATTAATGCCGCTTTATATCGATCAGCGTTTTGTTCTGCCCGAAAGACGGGATTCTCATAAATGGATAAGAGCAGGGCTCGACAAGATAGAAAGAACAATAGATGAGAAAGATGCCGGGATATGGGAATTCAGGAATTTTGAAAATGTGCATTGTTACAGTAATTTGTTCCAATGGGCCGGATCTGCAGCTGCGGCAAAAATGGCTGACACCATTGGTGACGAAATGCTTAAAGAAAAGGCTTTGCAGCTTCAAAGGCAGGCGGCAAAGCATATCGAGAGCTGTTACGATGAAGAAAGGATGGTCTATACCAATGCAGCAGGCAGTAGTCACCTCGATGCAAGCACCCTGCAGCTGATATTGATGAATTATCTTGATCCATCTTCTGAAAGGGCAAAGAAACACCTCGAGGCACTCGAGAAGGAGCTAAAAACACCACAAGGTTTGTTTTACCGATACCTGCACAGGGATGATTTTGGACGGCCTGAGACAACTTTCCTGGTATGTGCCTTCTGGTATGTAGAGGCGCTTGCTTGTGTTGGAAGACTGGACGAAGCCGTCTCTGAATTTGAGAAGCTTATGCAGTATTGCAACCACTTATTGCTTTTTAGTGAAGATGTCGATGAAGATACCGGCAGTCAGTGGGGGAATTTTCCACAGGCTTACAGCCATGTAGGTTTAATGAATGCTGCATACCGTATTGCCATGAAACTGGATAAACCTGTATTCCTGTAAGGCCCGGAGAACTGTTTTATTGTAAGAGCCGTACTGATAAATAAATATTGCCCGTACGGACTCTTACAATGATCTTATTCAGATTAAGCCTCCTATCAGGTCAATTAACTGTGTCGTTGTTCCCCGATAGTACTATCCGCTGAGCAAGTGATTTAAGCAGTTGCCTTACTTCAGCAAAGTCCCGGAGATAAAATCGTGCCGCTGAGATATTTGTTCCGACTTTAATGGTTACAGCATCCTGCGGGAATGCCTTAAACATATCTTCATCGGTATGATCGTCGCCTAACGCCATTATGAAATCGAAGTTTTCATTTTCAATTCTTGATAAAGCAACTTTTCCCTTATTTACTTCGGCGTTTTTGATTTCGATTACCTTATTGCCAGGCAACATCTGGAGGCCCCGGTCTGCGGTAATAAGCCTTAAGTTGTTCATTAATTCTCCTGCTCTGAGTTCCCCAAGTCCGTTTTCTACTTTCCGGTAATGCCATACTAGTGAAAAGCTCTTTTCCTCAACGAATGATCCGGGCGTACGGTCTGTATAGGTTTCCAGAAGGGGAGATATATCCTGCTTCCAATGGTTGTAAAGCCCTGGGATTTGCATCCATTCCTGTCCTCTGCGTTTTTGCCAGGCACCATGTTCGGCTATGATATCAATAGGCATGTGCCCAAACCAGTCTTCCAGATTTTCATATTTCCTTCCGCTGATGATAACAAGGCTATTAGATGGATCTGACGATAGTTTGGTCAGAATATTATATAACTCCTCGTCTGGCGAAGCCTGGTTTATGTTGGTCTTGAAACCAACCAGGGTACCATCATAGTCAAGGAATATCGCTCTTTTTGAACTTTCAGAATACTGTTTTTCAATTGTTTCCCGCGTTTGTTTACTGAGGTGTTTTGCCTGCATCGATTTTTGTAATTGTTTAACTTCATCAAGCCTGTCCATATAAATTTTTACCCAGTGCCTTATATTGAACTTGGATACTACTTCTCTCATTGGTTTCATACGTGCTTTCTGCTCATCCTCCGGCATATTCAAGCCCGTTATTATAGCCTCATAAACCTCAATTACATTATTGGGATTAACGATGAGTGCGTCGACCAGTTCTTTAGCCGCTCCGGCCATTTCGCTTAATATTAAAACACCATTATCGTTGGTCCGGCTTGCCACATATTCCTTGCAAACAAGATTCATTCCGTCTCGCATGGGAGTTACAAGGCATACATCTGCCATATAATATAGGGCAGATAACATCTCCGGAGGAAAAGACCGATAATAATAATGTACAGGCAGCCAGTTTAACGTGCGGTAACGGGAATTTATATTGCCAACCAGCTTATCGATCTCGTCGCCCAGTTCTTTATACTGGGGAACCGTATCCCTTGAGGGCACAATAATCATATAAAGTGCTACCTTGTCGATATATTCCGGATTTTCCTGCAGCAGCATCTCAAACGCATGAAGGCGCTGAATAATTCCTTTGCTGTAGTCGAGCCGGTCTATTGACAAGATCATTTTACAACCTTCGAAAGTCTGTTTCAGGTTGAATACGTTTTCCTGGACGCTGCTGTCTTCGGTTAGTCTCTGGTATTGTTTATCGTCGATACCCATTGGGAAAGATTCGGCGACGATCTGGCGGTCATTATAGGTGAAAACATTTGCCGATGTATGTACAGGCAAGGTGTGTGTAACAGAACTGATAAAATGTCTTACATCGTCAAACGTGTGGAAACCCAGAAGGTCAGCTCCGAGCATGTTTTCCAGTATCTCTGTTCGCCAGGGAATAAGCCTGAACAGCTCATAAGACGGAAACGGGATATGCTGAAAGAAACCTATGGTGATATCCGGCTGTTCGGCACGTATAAACCCGGGCAGTAAGAGCAGCTGGTAGTCCTGTATCCATATAATATCTCCCGGACGAGCCACTTTTAACGCCGCGTCCATGAATCGTTTATTTACGCTTACGTAGCTGTCCCAATATTTTTGCTCATATCTTGCATAGGATGGATGATAGTGAAAAACCGGCCATAAGATCTCATTGGAAAATCCTTCGTAATATAGATTTATTTCTTCCTGGCTAAGAAAAACCGGCAGAAGGTTCATCTCTCCAAGTTTTTGTGTTATCTGGTCCTGTTTTTCGGGCACTGATATATCTAAACCAGGCCATCCCAGCCAGATATTATCGCCCTGCCGGTAAATAGAGCCAAGGCCTGTAGCCAGTCCGCCTTCACTTTGTTTTAATATAAACTCTCCGTTTTCTTCAGATATTTTTACCGGCAGTCTGTTCGAGATGATGATTGTTTTGCTCATAAATAATGTTAAACCTCCTCTTATTTAAAGCATATGAAAAGGGGTACTGTTTTTATAATATGAATTTAATTGACTTGTTTTGGTGTTCTCTGACTTGCAGAATATACAAAACAAAAGTTACAGACAAGCCTTACATTATTCTAAAACTATAAATACGACACTCATTATGGATTGGATAAAAGACGTTTCGGAGAGAATGCCGGCTGGTATCTGGAATTGTATTGTGGCTGTTATTGCAATATTATTAGGTTTGATTATTAAATTTTTGATTCACATCTTTCTTAGTTTCAACTATAAAAGATCTGACTACTTCTTATTTAAGTCGATCAGTAACAGGCTCAGCACAGTTGCTGTTTTTATATTCCCTCTGTTAGTATTTAATATTGCGATGCCGCTTATGAGAATGAATAAAGTGGCATATGCACAGATAAATAAGATTGTTGAAGTATTGATCACGATCTGTTTTGCAGCTGTGCTTATCGGGATCATAAAGATATTCGAAGATATCATATACCACAGATTTGATCCTGCGCAAACAGATAATCTGAAGGAAAGAAAGATACGAACGCAGCTTCAATTTGTAAGACGGTTTATAATTATGCTGATCGTGCTGATTACGCTGGCGCTGGTATTGCTGAGCTTTGAAAGTCTTCGTAAAATAGGAAGCGGACTTCTAACGGGAGTAGGCGTTGGTGGTATAATCATAGGATTTGCTGCTCAGAAATCGTTGGGAAACCTTCTGGCAGGCTTCCAGATCGCTTTTACGCAGCCCATGCGCATAGATGACGTTCTTATTGTTGAAGGAGAATACGGCAGAGTCGAGGAAATAAACTTAACCTATGTTGTATTGAGGTTATGGGATCAGCGGCGTCTGGTATTGCCTATAAATTATTTTATAGAAAAGCCGTTTCAGAACTGGACAAGATCCAGTGCTGAACTTCTGGCTACAGTGTACCTTTACCTTGATTATAATGTTCCCGTCGACAAGTTAAGAGAGGAACTCAGTCGTCTGCTGAACCAAAACGAGCTTTGGGACAAACGTGTAAATGTGTTACATGTTACAGATGCAAAAGAGAATACGATAGAATTGAGAGCTTTGATGAGTGCCAGAAATTCCGGCGAAGCGTTCGACCTGAGATGTTATATACGGGAAAACATGATTGACTTTATAAGAACGAACTTTCCTGACAGTCTTCCGAAAACAAGAGCTGAATTACAGGACCGTACGGAACAAACAGCTCAGCAGGGGTAATCGTTATCCACAGGTGTTATCCACATTTGATAATAAAAAAAGGATATTATTTAGCCATAGTGGCACGAATTGTGATAATGAGTTGCTAATCAACCGAATGGAAAAATAAAATCAGTTTGTTATGACACGTAACAGGGCTTCATCCATCAAGAACTGGATCAAGAGCATGGGATTTCAGCTTACAAAATCTCATTTGTTAGATCACCGGACTAAAAAGATCAAGTATTATACGCTTGATAATTTTGGAGTTTATGAAGAGATAACTCCGGCAAGAACCACTGATGAAAAAAAACAGAAATTTATTTCATGGACACCATGGGGCGATTATTTTGAAGTAAATTCTGTTGAGGAGCTTAGTAAGGCTTATGAAGAATTCTTAAATTATAATCCCAATGTAATTCTTAATTAATGTGTTGTCCCGTTGACCTTACTCTGTTTTCAGAGTAAGGTTTTTGAAGCTCATTTTTTCAGATCTTTAAGCTTGAGTGCCAGTACTTCAGATATTTTCCTGTAAGATTCAATGGTCCATCCGGCTACATGGGGGCTCAGTAAAACTTTTCCGTTATGGATCAGTTCTGCATACCATTGCTGTTCTGCCAGGGAAGGGAATTTCTCTGTTTCCAACACATCGAGCCCTGCTCCGAGGATTTTTCCGTTGCTGATTGCTTTCAGAACGGAGGTAGTATTGACAATCTCGCCACGGGCCGTATTAAGCAGGAAAAAAGGTTTACGGAAATGAAACAGGTATTCGTCGTTTACCAATTGCCTGGTTTCTCTTGTTAAAGGAATATGGAGGCTCAGGATCTCTGATTGTTTTACAATCTGCTCCATACTTACCTCGGTAGCAAATTCGTCTGAGAAGTCGGTTTTATATTTATCGTAGGCAATTACATTAACGTCAAAGCTTTTTAATTTCCTGGCAAAACTTTGTCCCATAAAGCCATAACCGACTATCCCGACCGTTCTTCCCCTGAGTTCATAGCCCCTGTTGCCTTCTCTGTCCCATATTCCGTTCCTGATCTCAATATCCGCTTTGCGCAGGTTGTTCATAAGAGATAAAAGCATTGCTATAGCATGTTCTCCTACAGCATCACGGTTGCCTTCCGGCGCATTAATGCATTGTATACCTTTTAGGGCAGCGTGGGCTTCGTCTATATTATCCATACCTGCACCTGCACGGGCAATGAACTTTAATGCTGTTCCTGCATCAATGATTTCTTTATCTATTTTGAACTTGGTTCGGATGGCGAGGCCTTCATACTGTCCTATTTCGCTGAGGGTCTGTTCTCTTGTATAGTCAGGCCGGTCGTCAACTATATAGCCTAGTTTTTCAGCTTCTTCTTTAAACGCAGAATGTAGTTTATCTGCTATCAATATTTTCTTAATGTTCATTTATAATACGCGATACGTAATTAGTCAGGTAAACAAAATCATCGACGGTTAAGCGTTCTGCACGTAATTCTAGCATTGGCTCGTCTGTCATTTTCTCTTTACTCAGCAGCGAGGAGAGTGCATTTCTTAATGTTTTTCTGCGTTGATTAAATCCGGCTTTTACAACTTTCCAGAACAGTTTTTCATCGCAGTTGAGCGTATTATCCTGTTTTCTTGTCAATCTTATAACAGCTGAAAGAACCTTGGGAGGAGGATTAAATACCCCGGCTTTTACCGTAAAAAGATATTCCGTATTGTAATATGCCTGTACCAGGACACTTAGTATTCCGTATTCTTTAGAGCCAGGTTTTGAAGCGCAGCGTTCGGCAACTTCTTTTTGGAACATGCCGACCATTTCAGGAATGCTTTCCCTGTTATCAAGGATCTTAAAAAGTATCTGCGAAGAGATGTTGTAGGGGAAATTTCCTATTACAGCAAACTGGTCATTAAATAATGCCTTAAAATCGAGCTCAAGGAAGTCTCCGTTAATTAATCTTTCGCCCAGCTGCGGATATTTTTTTTGAAGAAAGACGTAAGACTCGGTGTCAAGGTCGACAAGCCAGGTCTGATATTCTTCTTTTGCCAGCAGAAAATCGGAAAGTATTCCCATGCCGGGGCCAACTTCAAGAACCTGTTTGTATTTTTCTCCGGGATTTAAGCTGTTTACAATTTTAGAAGCAATATTTTTATCGGTAAGAAAATGCTGGCCAAGATGTTTTTTTGCGCGTACGGAACTCATCAACACTTATTTTGCTGCAAATTACGTAAAAATTGACCGGAGATGAACGAGAATAGATAGGAGATTTGTTTATAAAGTCTTTATTTTGTACAAATTCGGATAGAATGATTTTCATATAGCTGTTAATCAAACAGCAATATGAAATAATTTTCACGATCTCTCTTCTGTAAAGAAGAACATTTTAAACTGTTTAAGAAATTTGCAGGTTCTTTAAACCGCATTTTATCAATTATGGGCGAAAAAATCAAAGTAGGAATATCTATAGGCGACATAAACGGAATAGGGTTAGAGGTAATTATCAAAACCCTTTCGGAGAATAAGGTTCTTGAATATTGTACCCCCATTGTATATGGAAGCACTAAAATTGCTTCATTTTACCGGAAGGCGCTGGCAATAAACGATTTTAGTTTTAACGTGATCAATCATCCCAACCAGGCCAACCCTAAGCGGGCAAATATGATCAACTGCTGGGATGAAGATGTGAAGGTTGAACCGGGGGTGATCAATGAAACTGGCGGTAAGTACGCATTTTTGTCTTTAGAAAAGGCAATGAACGATCTTCTTGCCGGCTTAACAGACGCACTGATCACTGCTCCGATAAATAAACATAATATACAGAACGAAAATTTCAGTTTTCCCGGGCATACGGAATATATTCAGCATCGTACTAATTCAAAGGATGCGCTCATGTTTCTTGTTTCTGACGAGCTTAAGGTTGGAGTAGTTACAGGGCACGTTCCTGTGGCCCAGGTTGCAGGCATTATAACAAAAGATCAGATTATCTCCAAGCTGGAGCTTATGAAGAATAGCCTGATAAACGATTTCTGGATACAGCGTCCTAAAATAGCTGTACTTGGACTGAACCCTCATGCTGGTGATAACGGGCTGATAGGGAATGAGGAGCTTACGGTTATAACACCGGCGATCGAAGAAGCCAGAGAAAAAGGAGTATTTGCCTTCGGCCCTTATCCTGCCGACGGCTTTTTTGCAAATAATACGCACAAACAGTTTGATGCTGTTCTGGCCATGTATCATGACCAGGGGCTGATACCGTTTAAATATATCGCATTTCATGACGGTGTAAATTTTACTGCCGGTTTGCCGGTAGTACGCACTTCGCCCGATCATGGAACGGGATATGATATTGCCGGGAAGAATATGGCATCTGAAAATTCTTTCAGGGAAGCTTTATTCAAAGCAATAAAAATAGTTCAGCGAAGAAGGGAAATGGCTGAGCTTACTGCAAATCCCTTAAAGATTACCAAGCTTTCTAAAGACAGGGATTGACGGCCACTTACAGTAACCTTTGATATTCCAAAAGCGGAATAATAAGAATTACTCAAAATGCTTTATTAAAAAACTTTACTGGTAAATTAATTTTCCCTAACTTTGCAGGCTCAATTGCCGTGCTTTGAAATCGTTACAAGAATATCGGATACCGTTTACAGGTCTTAAAGAAGGAAAACATGAGTTTGACTTCGACATTGATAAACGTTTTTTCGATGAGTTTGAATACTCATTAGTGAAGGACGGGAACTTGAAGGCTGAGCTTACCCTGGATAAACAGGAAACGATGCTCATTTTAGAGTTTATAATTAAGGGAGAGATATTTCTTAATTGTGACGTGTGTCTTTCTGACTTCCCAATCGCCGTCGCTGTTAATGAGCGTCAGATTGTAAAGTTTAGTGATGATGAAAATCTGGAGGACGACACCGATGAGATCATTCTTCTTGGAAAGAATGAACATGAGGTAGATGTTTCTTCGCTGATTTATGAATATATAAATCTTGCTGTTCCATATTTTCATCGTTGTGAGGATACCGGAGAGACCCGCTGGTGTGATAAAGAAATGTTGGATAAGCTGGATAAGCTTTCTTACAAACCGGCGGATGAAGAAGAACAAACAGGTGCAGATCCAAGGTGGGATGCATTAAAAAAGATAAAAAACAATTAAATAAAAAAAGAGGAAGATGGCACATCCAAAACGTAAACTGTCAAAGTCGAGAAGAGATAAGAGAAGAACACACTATAAAGCTGAAGCGCCAAGCCTGTTTATCTGCAAAACAACCGGTGCGGTTCATTTACCTCACCGTGCGTATAACGTAGACGGTAACCTGTATTATAACGGTAAATTACTTATCGAGAGTACCTCTATTGCTTAAGGTAATTTTCTGAAATGAAAATTGGCTTAGACATAATGGGCGGAGATTATGCTCCCAAGGCAACGGTTTTGGGGGCTATTGCAGCCTTCAAAAATTTAGAGCCTCACCAGAAACTGGTACTCATTGGCGACAGAGAGATTGCACTTCCTTTTTTTGAAGAGCAGTCTTTTAATCCCGATCATTTCGAATTCGTTCATACCAAGGAAGTAATTGGTATGGGTGAACATCCTACAAAAGCTATAGTTCAGAAGCCCAATTCGAGTATTAGTGTCGGTTTTCAGATGCTTAAAGAAGGGAAGATTGATTCCTTCTCTTCTGCCGGCAATACCGGAGCTATGCTTGTTGGGGCTATGTTCAGCGTTAAAACGATTCCAGGAGTTATACGTCCTGCTATATCCAGTATTGTTCCGAAGTTAAAAAGCGGATATGGTATTATGCTTGATGTAGGGGCAAATGCTGACTGTAAGCCGGATACACTTCTTCAGTTTGGGGTGCTCGGAAAACTGTTCGCGGAGAATATTTTAGGTATTTCGAATCCTAAAGTTGGCCTGATCAACATCGGAGAAGAAGAAGAAAAAGGTAACCTTCTTATGCTTGCTACGCATCCTATAATGAAGGATACCAATATGTTTAACTTCATAGGTAATATAGAAGGGCGTGATCTGTTCGATGACAAAGCAGACGTAGTTGTCTGCGATGGGTTCACAGGTAATGTGATGCTGAAGCTTGCTGAAACCTTTTATGTACTTACCCAGAAAAAGGGCTTTAAAGATGAATTTTTTGACAGGTTTAATTATGAACAATATGGTGGGAGCCCGATTCTCGGTGTAAATGCCCCGGTTATTATCGGTCATGGGATTTCAACTCCTGAAGCAATTAAGAACATGATCCTATTATCGAGGAGTATGATTCTTACAAAACTTGTTCAAAAGATTACTTCTGCATTTAAATAGTTCAAACGAATTATGCAAAAAATTTACGCTGCAATAACAGCGGTTCATGGATACGTTCCGGATTACGTGTTAACGAATCATGAATTGGAAACAATGGTTGATACCAACGACGAATGGATAACGTCTCGAACAGGTATCAAAGAAAGAAGAATACAAAAAGGCGAAGGCCTGGCTACCTCTGATATGGCTGTTCCGGCAGTCAATGGTCTTCTTGAAAAAAGAGGAATAAGTGCCGAAGAAATAGATCTCATCATTTTCTGTACGTCAACCCCGGATATGGTCTTTCCGGCCACAGCAAACATTCTTGCCGATAAAGTTGGAGCTAAAAACGCATGGGGATATGATCTTCAGGCTGCATGCTCCGGATTTTTATTCGGGCTTACCACGGGTGCACAGTTTATAGAATCAGGAAAACATACAAAAGTATTGGTTGTAGGTGGCGATAAGATGTCGTCTATTGTGAACTACGAAGACCGTACTACCTGTATTATTTTTGGAGACGGTTGTGCTGCAGTTCTTCTGGAGCCGACTTTCGAAGAGTTGGGAGTTATGGATTCCATTCTAAAGAGCGATGGTGCTGGTCGGCAGTATCTGAATCTGAAAGCTGGCGGATCTCTGAAGCCTGCTTCTTATGCAACAATCGATGCCAAAGAACATTTTGCTTATCAGGAAGGGCAGGCGGTATTCAAATTTGCCGTAACTAATATGGCTGATGTCGCTGCAGAAATAATGGAGAGAAATAATCTTGGGCCGGATGATATCGCGTGGTTAGTGCCTCATCAGGCCAATAAGAGAATTATTGACGCAACAGCCAATCGTACCGGTGTAAGTTCAGAAAAGGTAATGATCAATATCCACCGTTATGGAAATACTACAAACGGTACTATTCCCCTATGTTTATGGGAATGGGAAAGCAAACTAAAGAAGGGAGATAACCTGATTCTGGCTGCTTTTGGTGGTGGCTTTACCTGGGGCTCTGTTTTTCTTAAATGGGCATACTAAGATTGAATTTAAAAGTAAGAGGTACAAAGTATTAAAGACAGTGTAAAAATATGGCTTCGGGCTGGATGCTGATAAATAGCAGGAAGGTTTAATTACCTTTGATCTATTTGTAAAAGCTCTTGTTTTTGAATTTATATTTTTGAATTTTGTATTAAAAACAAACTTAACCGTTAAAAATGGATATTAAACAGGTTCAGGAACTTATTCGATTTGTCTCAAAATCAGGGGTAAATGAAGTTTCAATAGAAGAGAAAGATTTTAAGATCACTATAAAAACAAATCAGGCTCCGACGTATGTTACTGCTACTGTACCGGCTCCTGCCGCCCCGGTTGCTCAGGCCGCTGCGGCTCCTGTAGTTCAGCAGCCTGCTGAAGTTAAAACTGCAGTTCCTGCAGTGGAAGACATTTCTAATTATATTACTATTAAATCCCCGATGATCGGTACTTTCTACCGTTCTGCAAATCCTGATAAACCTTCTTTCGCAAATGTGGGAGACGAAGTAAGGGCCGGTCAGGTTGTTTGCATTATCGAGGCTATGAAATTATTCAATGAAATAGAATCGGAAGTTTCAGGCCGGATCGTAAAGGTCCTTGTCGAAAATGCAAGCCCTGTTGAGTATGATCAGCCGTTATTCCTGGTAGAACCAGCATAAAACATTTTATTGGTGTGCAAATGAGCAGAGGAATTTCTCTCTGCTCATTTGCACATTGTTTTATTTGCACATTAAGAATATGTTTAAGAAAATACTAATTGCAAATCGCGGTGAGATTGCGTTAAGGATAATACGTACCTGTAAAGAAATGGGTATTAAAACCGTAGCAATTTATTCTACAGCAGACCGCGAAAGTTTACATGTGAGGTTCGCAGATGAAGCCGTATGTATCGGTCCGCCAGCCAGCAAAGATTCCTATCTGAATATCCCCAATATTATATCAGCTGCCGAGCTTACAAATGCGGATGCTATTCATCCAGGGTATGGCTTCCTGTCTGAGAATGCGAAATTCTCGGCGATCTGCCGTGATTACGGAATAAAATTCATTGGCGCTACGCCCGAGCAGATCAATGATATGGGTGATAAGGCATCGGCAAAAGAAACGATGAAAACGGCAGGAGTGCCAACTATTCCCGGATCAGACGGATTACTGGAAGACGTAAAAGACGGGATCAAGGTAGCGAACATAATAGGGTATCCCGTAATCCTGAAAGCTACTGCAGGTGGCGGCGGTCGCGGGATGCGCATTGTATGGAAAGATGAAGAATTTGCACCGGCATGGGATTCTGCACGCCAGGAAGCTGGAGCTGCATTTGGCAATGACGGTATCTATCTCGAAAAATTCGTTGAAGATCCAAGACATATAGAAATACAGGTTGTAGGAGACCAGTATGGCACTGTATCACATCTTTCTGAACGCGATTGCTCTATTCAGCGCAGGCATCAGAAACTGGTTGAAGAATCTCCTTCTCCTTTCATGACCGAAGAATTACGTGAACGGATGGGTGAGGCGGCTGTCAAAGGTGCAAAAGCTGTAAGGTACGAAGGTGCCGGAACTATTGAGTTCCTTGTTGATAAACACCGTAATTTCTACTTTATGGAAATGAATACCCGTATACAGGTCGAGCATCCTGTAACAGAAGAGGTAATTAATTATGATCTTATTAAGGAACAGATAAAAGTAGCGGCGGGCGTGCCTATTTCGGGAAGAAATTATACTCCTGATAAACATGCTATAGAATGCCGTATTAATGCGGAAGATCCGTTTAACGGTTTTCGTCCTTCTCCCGGTAAGATTACCAATTTTCACTCTCCGGGAGGTCATGGTGTAAGAGTAGATACCCATGTATATGCTGGATATCATATCCCGCCGAATTACGATTCAATGATCGCAAAACTGATCTGTACCGGCCAGTCGCGAGAGGAAGCGATCTCTACTATGGAGCGGGCCCTGAGCGAGTTCGTTATCGAAGGTGTTAAAACAACTATTCCCTTCCATATCAAACTCATGAAAGACCCTAACTTCCGTGCGGGCAACTTCACGACCAAGTTTATGGAAAGTTTTGATCTTAGTGAAGAGATCTGATAAAAAAGAATAATCGTAAATACCATTCTAATATACAGAATGGTATTTTTGTTTTTGAGAAATGAGCGATAACAGACGGAAAGATCTTATACAATCTATTAAGGACAAGGGCAAGACTATGGAGGCAGAAATGTCTTTTTTTGACCATCTTGAAGTTCTTCGCTGGCATCTGATCCGTTCGGCTGCAGCTATCGTACTTTTTACAACCCTGGCATTCGTTTATTACGATTTTATTTTTGATACAATCATATTAGGGCCAAAGAACCCTCAGTTTTGGACTTATCGTATGATGTGTATCATCGGCGATAAATTTAACCTGGGTGCAGATTTCTGCATAAAAGAAATTCCTTTTTCTATTATCAATACGGAAATGGCAGGCCAGTTTACGCTGCAGATAAATTCTTCACTGCTAATAGGTGTAATTGCCGGATTTCCGTATCTTCTATATGAGCTGTGGCGGTTTGTTAAGCCAGGCCTGACTCAGAATGAAAGTAAGTCTGCAAGTGGCTTTGTGTTTTATGCTACGTTGTTATTTATACTGGGAATACTTTTCGGGTATTATATTATAGCTCCGCTTTCTGTAAATTTCCTGGCCAGCTATACGGTTAGTTCGGTTATTCAGAATACCATTACCATCGACTCCTATTTATCTTCTGTAGCGACATTGTCGCTTGGAGCCGGTATTATTTTCGAGCTGCCTATTGTAATCTTTATCCTTTCTAAGCTTGGTGTTATGACGCCCGCTTTCATGAGGTCTACACGCAGGTATGCCGTTGTAATTATTCTGATCATTGCGGCCGTGGTAACCCCTACTCCAGATATTCTTACCATGCTTACGGTAAGTTTCCCTCTTTTCCTTTTGTATGAAATTAGTATAATTATTTCTGCAAGGGTAGAACGGAAGAAGAAAAAAGCGGAAATTGAATTTTATTCCGGAAAGTAAATTCCAGTTCCGCCGCTGATGGATTATATCTTATTACCATGAACAATACAAACATATCTATTGCAATAGGTTCAGACCATGCCGGTTTCGAATACAAGGAAATGCTGAAAGATTTCCTGGGAAATTTTGAGTTGAAAGACTTTGGGGCCTACAGCGCCGATTCTGCTGATTATCCTGATTTTGCACATCCTGTAGCCTCCGCTGTTGAAAAGGGAGAATTTACGCTGGGGATTCTTGTTTGCGGCAGCGCAAACGGAGTGGCAATCACAGCTAATAAGCATCAGGGCATCCGTGCTGCAATCTGCTGGACCGATGAGCTGGCAGAGCTTGCGAGGAAACACAACGATGCTAATGTATTATGTGTTCCGGCACGCTTCATTTCGACGGACCTTGCTAAATTAATTACTGAAAAATTTATTGCCACCTCCTTTGAAGGCGGCAGGCATGCCACCCGTGTTGGTAAGATCTCATGTTAGTAGGAGGGGTGAAATCGGGCGCATTAAGCCTGCTTTTTTTTACCAGTATCTCACTCAGCGTTTGTGCACAGGTCGATGCCGATGCTGTGAAGTTCAGTAAATATATTAATGTAAAGAGCGCCAGAGAGCATTTGAAAATCATAGCATCCGACGATTTTGAAGGGCGGGAAACCGGAACAAGGGGTGCTCAGAAAGCTGCGGACTATCTTGCTGCAGAGATGAAAAAGATCGGACTCGATGCTCCTGTGAATGGAAGTTTTTTCCAGCAGGTGGAACTATCCCGGCGGGTGCTTACGGTTAATAACTTTCAGGTTGAGGGGCTGGACTTGCTGAATTTGAAGGATTTTTACATGCGCGCCGCAGCAACGGTAAATGTTACAGGTTCTACGCTGGTGTTTGCCGGATATGGTATAGGTACTGATTCTTATGATGATCTGAAAGGGCAGGATCTGAGCGGAAAAGTAGTGTTGATGATTAGCAGGGGAGAGCCCCGTAAGGACGGTGTTTCTCTGATTTCCGGTTCTGCTGCCGATTCGGAATGGAGCAGGCTGATCAACAAAAGAGTCGATTATATTCAAAGCAAGGGGCCGTCCCTTATACTGGCAGTAAATCCGGGACTTTCGTCTGCATTGAAGAATAATAAAGATCTTCTTTCATCATCGCGGATTTCGATCAACAGGAATGTCCCGGATGCCGCAACGCCAGGTGCTCCGGTAATACAATTGACACCTGAAGCTGCCGACCTCTTTCTTAAGCATTCCGGAAATACTCTTGAGAAACTGGAGAACAAGATCAATGAAACCGGGAAACCTGTTTCTCAGGTCATACCCGCAGACTTCAGAATTTCTCTTAAGGCGGAGAGCGAAAAAGTATCGGCGGTAAATGTAATGGGGTATCTGGAAGGCTCAGATCTGCGGGATGAACTTGTGGTTATTTCGGCTCATTATGACCATCTTGGGCTGAATGCCAACGGTAAAGATAAAGTATTTAACGGGGCAGATGATGATGGCTCTGGTACAACTGCTGTACTGGAACTTGCAGAAGCATTCAACAAAGCGAAGAAAGCAGGAAAGGGCCCACGCAGGAGTATATTATTTCTGTTTGTAGTGGGTGAAGAAAAGGGCTTGCTTGGATCTGAATGGTACTCCGAACATCCGGTATTTCCTCTTAAGAATACGGTTACCGATCTGAATATTGATATGATCGGAAGGGTTGATCCAGGGCATAAGAAAGAACCAGATTATTGTTACCTGGTAGGCTCAGACAAACTGAGCTCAGATCTTCACCGTATAAGTGAAAGTGCTAATTCTACTTATACAAAATTGACGCTTGACTATAAGTATAATGCACCGAACGATCCGGAACAGATCTATTTCCGTTCTGACCATTATAATTTTGCAAAACATAATATTCCGGTGATTTTCTATTTTAACGGGGTGCACGGGGATTATCATCAGCCTGGCGATGAGGTGAAGAAAATTCTGTTTCCTTTGCTGGTAAAGCGGGCTCAGTTGGTGTTTTTTACAGCCTGGGACCTGGTGAATAGAGAGGGTCGACCTGTTGTAGATGTTAAATAAAAAATGATGAGTTCAAAGAGCTCATCATTTTTTATGATATCATCAGAATGCGATACGTACGGAAAGGCCAAGGCCTCTGGCGTCAAAATTTGTTCTCGGAGTAAATTCAAAAGCTGGTTTCCAGTCTAACGACACATTTATAGGAGTTTGCTCGATCTGGTAGTCCAGGCCTAATACGCCATCTGCACTAAACAGGAAATCATTGTTATCGCTCCTTTTATGATCAACGCTTCCTATGGATGCCCCCCCGCCGTAATACCAGAACAGCCCGGGAAGTTCGGTGATTTCGTTGTGAACTTCATATAGTCCAGACAGGCGGAAAACAGAGCGACTGTCGTTATTCCTGATATGGAGTATGAAATCCAGGGCCTTATTGGTTTCAATAAATGTTTTAAAGGTTATGCCATAAGAGTCTCCGAGCCTCACGCCAAGTGCATTGTTATACTGTGCATCGGATGTTTTTGATGTGAGCATCAGGACGGTGGCAAATAGTACTGATAAAAAAAATCTCTTCATAAGAATTTTAAGAATTTGATTGATATAAAGATGTCTGTGTTAAACCAGACAACGCTGCAAACTTAGATAAAATTATTATATGTTATTTCTCAATGACGGGTAAAGAGGAAATAAGGTTGCAAGGAAATTCATTATAATGGTTATGAGAAATAATCTTAAGTTGGTATAAAGTGATATTGTAGGAACCATCGTTTTATACCAACTCAAGATTATTAAATTTAACCCGTCGGAGCATGTAATATTAAAGAAGTATTAAAATTATCAAGGGCATTATTACTAAGTGTTACATCGAAAGCTATACTAAATTCCGATGATCCAAAGGTTGAAGGCATTTGAATGATAAGTGTGTCTTGGCTCGAACTTAACAATGTAGGCCAATATTGGGTCTGTAACGGAAAAGCTGCTACAGATATCGGGGAAGTATAAAAGTAAGTGTATTGTAGGGTTTTCTTTTCAACGAAATAGTAATATGAATGAGTTGTTCCAGATTGTACAGTCGACGGCCCTATCAGCGTAATTTTTATGTATTGATTTTCTTGTATATCTAGGATGTCAAGTTGCTGAGCTTGTACATGAATTGACAAGAATCCAAATATAAGTAGTAATACTAAATGAAGGATTTTCCTTTTCATAATCGATATTAATTAAAATGTACATTGACAACTGGATTTAATGTTAAAGTAGTCGCGACTAGAGCACCGACAGTATTGCTATAATAAAAAGTGAAATTAATATCTACTTCCCAGTCAGCAAAAACATACGGCGTAGAACCGCCTGGAAGGTAAGGAGATCCGTTAGGGTAGAGTAAGTCAATATATTTTATCGAATAAATTTGACTTCCACTATTTTGAGATGTGATTTCTGCTTTAAAAT
>Ga0265780_10003153_pt1 | contig 21856 bp, 14 predicted proteins | sample P1T30metagenome_FD_192432 | JGI IMG/M metagenome (GOLD analysis project Ga0265780, IMG submission 192432) | Plant litter microbial communities from East Loma Ridge, Irvine, California - P1 T30 | ecosystem: Environmental > Terrestrial > Plant litter > Unclassified | place: USA: California...
TGGACGGCGCTCCAGCACCTCGTCGAGCAGCAGGCGGTAGTGGGCCGTGATGTTCTTGACGTAGCCCATGTCCTTGTAGCGGCCCTCGATCTTGAACGAGCGGATGCCGGCGTCGATCAACGCTTCCAGGTTGCGGCTCTGGTCGTTGTCCTTCATCGACAGCAAGTGTTTTTCGTAGGCCACCACACGGCCCTGGCCGTCGGACAGGGTGTAGGGCAGGCGGCAGGCCTGCGAGCAGTCGCCGCGGTTGGCGCTGCGGCCGTTGTCGGCATGCGAGATATAGCACTGGCCCGAGAAGGCCACGCACAGCGCGCCATGCACGAAGTATTCGAGCGGGGTATCGACCTCGGCGCGGATCCGGGCGATCTGCGCAACGCTCAGTTCGCGCGCCAGCACCAGCTGGGAAAAGCCCGCCTGGCCCAGGAACTTCGCCTTTTCGACGCTGCGGATGTCGCACTGGGTGCTGGCATGGAGCTGGATCGGCGGCAAGTCCATTTCCAGCAAGCCCATGTCCTGGATGATCAGCGCGTCGACGCCGGCCTCGTACAGCTGCTGGATCTGCTGGCGCGCAGTCTCGAGTTCGGCGTCGTGCAGGATCGTGTTCATGGTCACGAAGATGCGCGCCCGGTAGCGGTGGGCGAATGCGACCAGCCCCGCGATGTCCTCGAGCGTATTGCTGGCGTTATGGCGGGCACCGAAGGCCGGACCGCCGATATACACCGCATCGGCGCCGTGCAGGATGGCTTCGCGGCCGATCTCGACGGTCTTGGCAGGCGAGAGCAATTCGAGCTGGTGGGGCAGGAGGGACATGGCGACATTTCCAGGCTGGCGAAGCCGGAAATTATAGCTACGTCAATGCTCCGTGTCACCCGGGGTGGGCGGTGGCAGGCAGCATGCGGGACCGGCATGCGGAAACATTGCCGATAGAGTTTCTTTTCGTTATTATGGGAAAGTAATTATTGCTGAGTTATCAGCAAGCCCTACGACGTTGATTTCAACTGCAATGAATAGCGAGCGGTTAATTATTGCGTTTGGAATGAATTGATTTGACCCTGTCCGTACTGCCTCTGCCACGAGAGGAAATCGATTAACTTATTGATTGAGGAAATCGATTAACCGACAAGGCGTACGGCTTCGTGCCGCTACCCGTATGGATTTCCTGTGATCCATCACGAAAATTATCGGGCGCGTTTTTTGCGCTGGTTTCGTGGCCGAAAAATAGCTAAGCAGCAAATACGGACGCAAACGGCCTACTGTGGCGTATATAAAACAGTGGAAAGGTCTCCAAAAGGGACACTGTCGCGTTTGCGCCGTATTTTGGTGCGACGACCTGTCAGGACGGGTAATCGTGTGTTACTCTGCGGCAAATACCCTCAATGCATTTGCATAAATGTTTGCGTCCAAGTCCGCAATTCCCTTGCCCCGTGGCCTGGCCGGCTACATGGCCCTGGCTTTCTCCCTGCTATCGATCCTGCTGACCTTCGTCATCGTCAAGGTGGTGGAGCACAAGGCGACCGAGCACGTCGAAGAAACCATCGGCCGTGGTCTTGCCGAAATGGCATTGCAGACTTCCGACAAGCTCGACCGCGGCATGTACGAGCGCTTCCGCGAAGTCGCGCTGCTGGCCCGCCGTAGCGAACTGGGCGATACAGCGCGTCCGCTGGCCGAACGCCGCGCCATGCTCACCGAGGTGCTGGCCAGCTACCGCTACTATGGCTGGCTGGGCCTGGCCGACACCGATGGCAAGGTGCAGGTCTCGGCCAAGGGCCTGCTCGAAGGCGCGGATGTGTCCAAGCGTCCCTGGTTCGGCCAGGCCTTGCGCGGCCGCCACGTCGGCGACGTCCATGAAGCCCTGCTGCTGGCAAAACTGCTGCACGAAGACGGCGCCGAGCCGATGCGCTTCGTCGACATCGCTTTTCCCTATTACGGCAAGGATGGGCGCCTGGCCGGCGTGCTGGGCTCGCACCTTTCATGGGCCTGGGCGCGCGACGTGCAGGAATCCATCATCGCGCCGCTCGAGAGCAGCCGCCAGGTCGAGGCCCTGATCGTCAGCGCCAGCGGCGTTGTGCTGCTGGGGCCGCCTGGCACGGAAGGCAAGCGCCTGCCGGCCTCGCTGCTGGCGGTCGCCGATCCGGCGCGGCCGAGCTGGCGCCAGCTGGCCTGGACGGGCGGCACCCGCTACCTGATCGGCGTCAGCCGCTCCAAGGGCCACCAGGAGTATCCGGGCCTGGGCTGGAGCGTGCTGGTGCGCCAGAAGGTCGATACCGCCCTGATCCCGATCATGCTGCTGCGCCAGTACGCGCTGGCCAGCGGCATCGTGCTGGCGCTGCTGTTCTCGGTGGCAGGCGCCTTCCTGGCGCGCTGGATCACCCGCCCGATCAAGCGCCTGGCGCGCTCGGCGCACCAGCTGCGCCAGGGCGACACCTCCGCCATCGAGGGCGGCGCCAGCAGCTACGAGGAAGTGCGCAATCTGTCCGGCGCGCTCAACGGCCTGGTGCGCGACCTGGTCCAGCGGCGTAGCGAACTCGAGCAGCTCAACGCCACCCTGGAGCGGCGCGTGGCGGAGCGCACCGACGAGCTGGCGGCGGCGCTGTCCGAGGTGCAGGCCAACGAACAGCGCATCCATACCATCATCGATACCGCCCAGGAAGCCTTCATGGGCGTCGACCTGGACGGCCGCATCGTCGACTGGAACACCCAGGCGCGTGCGATGTTCGGCTGGAGCCGCAGCGAGGCCATCGGCAAGCCGGCGGCCCTGACCGTGCCGGAGCGCTTCCGCGACAGCGTCGAGCGCTCCTTGCGCAGCTTCCGCGACAGCGGCGAGCTGGGCGTGCTGGGCCGGCGCGTCGAACGCGTGGTCAGCGACCGCAACGGCAACGAGATCCCGATCGAGATGACGCTCGGCCTGGTCGCCAGCGGCGGGCGTCCCTTCTTCAGTATCTTCCTGCATGACATTTCAATGCGGAAAAAGGTCGAGCAGATGAAGGACGAGTTCATCGCCACCGCCTCGCACGAGCTGCGCACGCCGCTGACCTCGATGCGGGTCTCGCTGTCGCTGCTGGCCCAGGGCGCGGTGGCCGAGCTGGACCCGGACGTGCAGGAACTGGTCGGCATCGCCCACCGCCACTGCGAACGCCTGGTACGCCTGGTCAACGACATGCTCGACATCCAGAAGATCGAGGCCGGCGGCCTGCAGCTCAACAAACGCCGCGAACTGCTGCTGCCGCTGGTCCAGGAAGCGCTGGCGGCCATGCGCGGCTTCGGCCAGGAGCGCCAGATCGCCCTGGAGTGCGAATGCCCGGGCGGCTGCGCCGACCTGAGCGCCGAGCTCGACTACGATCGCCTGCTGCAGGTGCTGACCAACCTGCTGTCGAACGCGATCAAGTTTTCGCCGGCCGACAGCCACGTCGCGGTACGCCTGGAACAGCGCGGCGACGCCGTGCGCATCTCGGTGCAGGACCATGGCAGCGGCATCCCGCAGGACTTCCGCGAGCGCATGTTCCAGCGCTTCGCCCAGGCCGGCAGCGCCGGCGGCAGCGGCCTCGGCCTGTCGATCTGCAAGGGCATCGTCGAGGAACACGGCGGCCTGATCTCCTTCACCAGCGTGGAAGGCGCCGGCACCACCTTCCACGTCGATTTGCCGGTGGACGCCGCCCAGGCACCGCTCGCGGCCCGGGAAGAGGCCGCGCCGGCCGCCTGAGCCTGGTAGGCACGCAAGGACACGCCAGGGCAGGGTAGACGGCTCGCCGTCCACGCGTCCAATCGCAATCGGCTATACCGCAGGGTCCGTCACGGCCGCGTGAACACGTGGACGGACGATCCATCCGCCCTGCCGGGACAGCTTCCTTGTTGAATTCAGCCGGACTGCGCCGCGCGTTCGCGCCGGCGCCAGGCGCCCGGGGCCAGCCCGGCGCGGGCGCGGAAGGCGCTCGAAAAATTGCGCGGGTTCTGGTAGCCGACCAGCTGCGCGATGTCATTGATATCCATATCCGTTTCCCGCAATAACTGCACGGCGCGTTCGTGGCGCCGTTCGCGCACGTAGTCGAACACGCTGCAGCCCAGGCGTTCGCGGAACACCGCGTTCAGGCGTTCGCGGTAGGTGCCGGCGGCGCGCGCGATGTCGGGCAGGCCGGGCAAATTGGCCAGGTTGGCGTCGATCAGGCGGCAGGCGGCCGCCAGCACCAGCTCGTCGAGGTCGCGCGCGGGTGGCGGCGCCGGCGTCGCCGCGCCGCCAATGCGCGGCATCAAACCCAGGTGGACACGTATGCGCGCCAGCAGTTCGTCGTCGTCGCAGGGCCGGCTCAGGAAGTCGACCGCGCCCAGCGTCAGCCCGGTCACCCGTTCGCGCGGCCCGGCGCCGCTGCCCAGCAGGATCAGCGGAATCGACGCGCTGGCCGGATCGGCCTTGAGCAGGCGGCAGCAGGCGTAGCCGTCCATATCGGGCAGGGAGACGTCGGCGACGATGAGCTGGGGCCGGTCCAGCACCGCCAGCCGCAGGCCCTGCGCGCCGCCGGCGGCGCCGGTGACGCCATAGCCGACGCGGCGCAGCAGGGCGCCCAGGCGGGTACGGCCGGGTTCGTCCGGATCGATCAGGAGGATGTGGGTGGCGTAAGCGGGCATGCGGGCAAATTGTTGTCGTTAGGCAGCAATTTTAGCGAATTTTTCGAGATTTATCATCTAGAAGACTAATTTTCTCCTGAAGAAGATGTTTCATATTTGCAGTATTTTCCGGTTTTTGCGATAGTTGTCTCAAGGCAAGAAACTAGCGCAAACCCATAAGGAGAAGTCAACATGTTGAAACTGAAGTCGACACTGGCAATGCTGGGCATGATCGGCGTACTGGCCGCCCCCCTGGCGTCCCACGCGGATACCTACAGCAAGAGCAAGATTGCCACCTTCGACGTCAGCATGAAGATCGTGGCCGACTGCACCATCTCGGCCGCCAGCATGGACTTCGGCCAGAACCAGGGCGTGATCAACACCGTCGTGTCGGCCAACTCCAACATCAGCGTTACCTGCACCAATACTACCCCGTACAACGTCGGCCTGAACGCCGGCACCGGCACCGGCTCGAACGGCACCACCCGCTACATGAACGGCACCTCCGCCAACACCGGCACCGTGCAGTTCAACCTGTACCGCAGCCCGGGCGCCGGCCTGTGGGGCAATACCCAGGGCACGGACACCGTCTCGGGCGTCGGCAGCGGCGTCGCCCAGACCCTGACCGTGTACGGTGAAATCCCGGTCCAGACCACCCCGGCGCCTGACAGCTACAAATCGACCGTTACCGCCACCGTCTATTTCTGATCCGATGCAATTCATGTTCCGCGCTTCCCGCGCCGCTGCCGCCGCCCTCGCGGCGGCTTTTTTGCTTTGCGGCGCCAATGCCGAGTCCGCCAACCTGCAGATTTCTCCCGTGTCGATCGCCTTCCAGCCGACCCAGCCGGCTGCCGGCATCAACCTGCAGAACCTGGGCGACACGCCGCTGTACGGCCAGGTGCGCGTGTATGCCTGGGACCAGAAGGACGGCGTGGACGTGCTGACCCCGACCACCGAGGTGGTGGCCAGCCCGCCGCTGATCGAGGTGCCGGCGAATAGCATCCAGACCATCCGTCTGGTGCGCCGCGGCAATGCGCCCGGCGCCGTCGAACGCAGCTACCGCATCCTGATCGACGAGATCCCGCGCGGCGACGCCGCCGCCGGGGTCGCCATCCGCCTGCAGTATTCGGTCCCGGTGTTCGTGGCGCCCGCCGCGGCCGGCGCCGAGCCGGCGCTCAGCTGGACCCTGGCGCGCGCCGACGGCGGCGCCGTGCTGCGCGCCGCCAACGGCGGTCCGCTGCACGCCCAGGTCGGCGCCACCCGCGTCCGCAATGCGGCCGGCCAGGAAATCGAGCTCAGCAAGGGCTTGCTGGGCTACGCGCTGGCCGGACGCACGCGCGAATGGACCATTCCGAAAGACAAGGCCGACAAGCTGATGGGCGGCCTGACCGTCATCACGACCGTCAACGCGCGCGAGCAGAGCTTTTCGCTGGCGCCGGCCGGCAACTGAGCCGGCGCGCCGCGATGTTCCTGCGGCGCGGCATCCTGCCGCTGCTCTTCCTGCTGGCTGCGCATGGCGCGGCGGCGGCCCAGGCCGCTGCAGGCGCCGCCGCGCCCGCAGCGGCGGCGCTGGACGCCATTCCGGCGCCGCCGGAGCAGGTCGAGCTGTACCTGGAAGTCAGCATCGACGGCGAGCCGAGCGGCGCCGTGCTGCCATTCACCCAAGGCCCCCACGGCCTGCGTGCGCCGGTCCGGAACCTGGCCGAGCTGGGCCTGGACCCGGTGCTGTTCGGCGTCGCGGGCCAGGACGTTTTCGATCTCGACGCCGTGCCCGGCCTGCGCTACGCCTACGATGCGCGGCGCCAGCGCATCGACCTGCTGCCCGGCGACGCCTTGCGCCGTCCCCAGGAATTGCGCGCCCGCGCGCCGCTGGCGGCAGCGCCGCCGAGCGCCGACCAGGGCCGCGGCCTGCTGCTGAACTACAGCCTGCACGTGCAGCGCGGCTACGGCACCGCCGTCAACGCGGTGACCGAATTGCGCTGGTTCGATGGCTACGGGGTGCTCAGCAATACCGGCGCGGCGGTGCTGCGCGGCGGTGAACGCGGCTACGTGCGCTACGACACCAACTGGACCCGCTCCGACCCCGGCAGCCTGAGTTCGCTCGAACTCGGCGACGTGATCGCCCCGTCGCTGAACTGGTCGCGCTCGCTGCGCCTGGGCGGCGTCCAGTGGCGCAAGAATTTCTCGCTGCGCCCCGACCTGCTGACCTATCCGGTGGCCAGCTACGAAGGCTCGGCCGTGGTGCCGAGCAGCGTCAGCCTCTACGTCAACGGCATCCGCCAGTTCCAGTCCGACGTCTCCGGCGGCCCCTTCCAGGTCCGCGACATCGCCGGCCTGAACGGCGCCGGCCAGGCCACCGTGGTCACCGAGGATGCGCTCGGCCGCACCATCAGCGCCACGCTGCCGCTGTACGTCGACACGCGCCTGCTGGAATCCGGACTGAGCGACTGGGCCCTGAGCCTGGGCGCCCCGCGCCGCGCCTACGGCGGCGAATCCTTTGCCTATCTTGCGGCGCCGGTGGCGATGGCCTCGGTACGCCATGGCGCCAGCGATTTCCTGACCCTCGAAGGCCATGCGGAAGCCGGGCGCGGCCTGGCCAACCTCGGCGCCGGCGCGCTGCTGCGCCTGGGCCAGGCCGGGGTGGCGAGCTTTTCGCTGGCCGGCAGCGCGGGAGCGCTGCGCGGCGCCCAGGCCAGCATCGGCTACCAGTACGTGGCCCAGCGCTTCTCGGTCGATGCCGAGTCCCTGCGCGCCAGCGCCGGCTACGGCGACCTGGGCGCGCGCGACGGCGGCGCCATCCTGCGCGCCAGCGACCGCCTGAACCTGAGCCTGGCGCTGCCCGGGGGCCGCAGCGCCGGCGCCAGCTACATCAATTACCGGGTGGCCGGCGAGCCGGCGGCGCGCATCGTCTCCCTGTCGCTGTCGACGCACCTGCTGTTCGGCATGCACCTGAGCCTGGGCGCCTTCCGCGACCTGAACCGGCCCGAGGCGCGCGGCCTGCAGGCTGCGCTCAGCCTGCCGCTGGGCGGTCGCGCCGGCGCCAGCGCCAGCATCGGCAGCCAGAACGGCCAGCGCGTGAGCAGCCTGACGGCGACCTCGGCGCCGGAGTTCGGCGGCGGCTTCGGCTGGAACCTGCAGCGCGGCAGCTTCGGCGAGCAGCGGTACGACCAGGCCCAGCTGCAATACCTGGGCAATGCCGGCCAGATCAGCGCCACTACCCAGAGCGCCGGCGCGGTGCGCGCCACCACCGTCGAGCTGAACGGGGCGCTGCTGGCGATGGATGGGGCGCTGGTGCCGGCGCGCCAGGTCGGACGCGGCTTCGCCCTGGTCTCGACCGGGGTGGCCGACGTGCCGGTGCTGCAGGAAAACCGCATCATCGGCCGCACCGACGGCGGCGGCCGCCTGCTGGTGCCGGACCTGATGCCGTACACCCGCAACGAGATCGCGATCGACGCCAGCGCGCTGCCGGCCGACGTGCGCGTGCCGGCGGTGCGGCGCAGCGTGGTGCCGCGCCAGTCGGCCGGCGTGCTGGTGGATTTCGCGCTGGAGCGCTACGCCGCCGCCACCGTGATCGTGCACGGCGCCGATGGCAGGCCGCTGCCGGTCGGCACGCCGGTGCGCCTGGAGGGCGGCATGCAGAGCCTGGTCGGCTACGACGGCGTGGTGTTCGTCGAAGGCCTGGCGGCGCACAACCGCCTCGTGGTAGGGCAGGGCGCCCACACGTGCACGCTGGTGTTCGACTACGCCGCCGCCGGCGCCGGCGCGCTGCCGACGCTCGGACCGCTTATTTGTAATTTGCCACTGGAGAAACAACCATGACGCACTATTCCGTGCCTGCCAACAAGGCCCTCGTGCGCGCCTGCGCCCTGCTGCTGGCCCTGTGGCTGCTGCTGCCGGCGCCGGCCCGCGCCGACGACTGCAAGGCGTCCATGACCGACATCGTGTTCAGCAACGTCAACCCGATCTCCGGCGCCGATGCCTATGCCAGCGGCACCCTGACCGTCACGTGTACCTTCAGCCTGCTGTCGCCGAATACGCTGCTGCCTACCGCCGGCGTCTGCATCTCGCTTGCCGGGACCGGCGGCAGCTGGCGCATGATGAGCAGCGGCGCCAACCAGATGCCCTTCAACCTGTACGTCGACAGCAGTTATTCGGCGCCCGCGATCTGGGGCTCGGCCGCGGCGCCCGGCACCGCCATATTCAGCTATTCGGGCGGCGGCCTGCTCGGCCTCGGTTCGGTCAGCCGCAACTACCAGGTCTACGGCAAGATCCCGGGCAGCGCGATCAGCGCCGTGCCGACCGGCGAAAGCGGCGCCACCTATGTGGCCGACTTCAGCGGCAAGGGCACGGTCCAGTATGCGTTCAGCGGCCTGATCGCGCCGTCCTGCACCAGCGGCGGCAGCAGCACCTTTTCCTTCCAGGCCAGGGCTTCGATCGTCAACGATTGCCAGATCAACGTCGGCCAGCTGTCCTTCGGCACCTCGAACGTGCTCAACGCCGCGGTGCGCGCGAATACCAGCATGAGTGTGGTCTGCACCGCCGGCAAGGCCTACCAGGTCTCGCTGAACGGCGGCAGCTACGGCAGCGGCGGCGCGCGCCGCATGAAGAACGCGGCGACCGGCGAGATGGTCGGCTACCAGCTGTCGAGCAGCCTCGACGGTAGCGCCTGGGGCGACGGCAGCGGCGGCGCCCTGCCGCTGGGCCGCACCGGCACCGGGGTCGCGCAGTCGATCACGGTGTATGGAAGGGTGAGTCCGCAGGCGACGCCGTCGCCGGGCGACTACAAGGACAGCGTCACGGCAACCTTGTACTTCTAAAAACGATCGGGAGTTGCTCGAACGCGTGGACAGCAGAGCTGTCCACGCTACGCGGTCCGGCGAACGGGAAGGCGTGCAAGCGGAGAAACGCTCAGAACCAGATCGTGAGGGCCGCCGGGGCGTCGGTGTCGAGCGGGCGCTCGGTGCGGCTGGCGCCGGCTGCCGGCGCCGCCTGGTGCGCGCCGGACTGCAGCTGGTAGGGGGTCTGGTACTGGCAGCGCACTTCGGCGTCCTGGGCGGAGGCACCCGCGCCGGTGCGGATTTCGCAGGATTCGACGATGCGGAACGAGACGTCCATGGTGGCCGCGGTGCGAGCCGCCTGCGCCGCGGGCGTGCCTGCCTGCAGCGCCATCGCCGCCGCCACCAATCCGAGCCATTTTTTCATCCCGCCCATCCCCATGTGTTCCATCGCACAGCCATTATCGGCCAGCGCCCCGCACGCCGCAATCGGCTGCTCCAGCCGTGCGCGCAGTACGTGGCGCGGCCGAAAACAGGGTATTTGCGGGTTTGACGGGTTTCCGGAGGGCATGAAAATTATTCCTTAAAGAAATATATAGTTCTTTGAGGAAATCATTGATCCGTGTTTCGGGTTTTGCCGGATCATCTGCGCGCAATGTGAACTAGAGGATTTCCTCTAAAGAGCAGGCGGCTAGCCGACCAGCAGTTCGCGCGCCGTGCCGACCAGCACTTCCGGGCTGAAGGGCTTGACCACGTAGCGGTCGGCGCCGGCGGCCAGTCCGGCCTCGACGTCGCTCTGCTGGCCGCAGGCCGACAGCAGCAGTACCTTGACGGCGCTGGTGGCCGGGTCGCGCTTCAGGGAACGGCAGATATCCAGGCCGGACAGGTCGTTACCGAGCCAGACGTCGAGCACCACCAGGTCGGGACAGTCGGCGGCCACCAGGGCCATGGCTTGGCGCACGTCGGGCGCGGCCGAGACGCGGCCGAGCTGCTTGAGGGTGAGGCGGATCAGCAGGCGCAGGTCGTCCTGGTCCTCGATCACCAATATCGTCTTCGGTTTATCCATGGAAGGGCCCGATTGCTGGTAACACCATTGTAATCTCGGTACCGGTCCCGGGCGCGGAGCGGATTTCAACCGTGCCGCCGTGCAGGTCGATGATTTCCTTGAAAATCGTCATGCCGAGGCCGCTGCCCTGCACGCTGGACCCCTTGTCGGCGCGATAGAAGGCATCGAAGATCTGGGCCTGCTGTTCCGGCGTCATGCCGATGCCGGCGTCGCGCACGCGGATGCCCACGGCCGGCTGCGCGCCGGGCGCCGCCAGGAAGGCGCCGACCGTGATCGGCGTGTCGGGCTTCGAGTACTTGATGCTGTTGCTGACGATATTGGTCAGGGCCTGCTGCAGCTTTTGCACGTCGCCCGACAGGGCCGGCAGCTCGGGTGCGAGCTCGACGCTGATGCGGTGGGCCTCGCCCAGGCCGGACAGGCCGGCCAGGGTCTGGTCGACCAGGTCGGCCACGGCCAGCGCGCGGAAGTCGAGCTCGTCCTTGCCGCCGGCCTCGATGCGCGCCAGGTCGAGCAGCTGGTTGATCAGGTCGACCAGGCGGCTGGCCTGGCGGTGGATGATCTCGACCAGTTCGCGTCCGGTGGCGATGTCGAAGTCGCGCTTGAGCAGCAGTTCCGAAAAGCCGAGCACGCTGGCCATCGGCGTGCGCAGCTCGTGCGTCGCGGTGGCGAAATAGCGCCGCCGGCGCGCATCGGTGGCGCGGTTGCGCTCGTCGTTGGCGCGCCGCTGCGAGATGTCGCGCACGATCGCCACCATGCGTTTTTCGCCGCTCAGCAGCAGGCGGTTGACGGTGAATTCGAGCGGGAACAGACTGTCGTCGCCGCGCCGGCCGATGCTTTCGTAGGGGGTCAGGTTGATCAGGCCGGGCTGGGCGCGCAGCTTGTCCGGATCCTCGGCCAGCAGGTCGTGGCCGCTGCGTCCCACCAGTTTGGCGGCCTTGCGCAGGAACAGGCGTTCGGCGGCCGGATTGACCCACAGGACGGTGCCTGCCACGTCGAGCATCAGCACGCCTTCGGGAATGTGTTCGAGCAGGGCGCGCATGCCGGCTTCGCTGTCGCGCTGGCGCTGCAGCGCCCAGTTCAGTTCGACGTGCGCGACTTCGTTGGCGGCGATTTGCGCGACGTCGCGCATCAGTCCGCGCTGCACCTCGTCGAAGCGGCGCGGCGCGCGGTCGATCACGCACAGGCTGCCCACGCGGCAGCCTTCGGGGGTCTCGAGCGGATAGCCGGCGTAGAAGCGCACGCCCGGCTCGCCGGTGACGAAGGGATTGTCGGCGAAACGCGGGTCGAGGCGCGCGTCCTCGACCACGAACACCTCGTCCTGGCGGATGGTATGGTCGCAGAAGGAGAGGGAGCGCTCGACCTCGGTCAGCTCGATGCCGATGCGCGACTTGAACCACTGGCGTTTTGCGTCCATCAGCGCGATCAGCACGATGGGGGCGTCGAACAACCGGCTGGCGAGCCGGGTAATGCGGTCGAAACGCTCTTCAGGCGGCGTGTCGAGGAGATTCAGGTTCTTGAGGACTTGCAGCCTTCGCACTTCTTCTGATTTCTTGGGTGTTGCTGGCATGGTTTCTCGTTCGTGGCATGGTGAGGCTCTTGCAAGAAATTGCTCAAGCCGCCGGACCAAGCACCTGGTTCACTGCCCGGTGCAGATCGTTGAACGGCACCGGCTTGGAGAACACAGGGATATCTTCCGGCAAGCCCATCGACTTGATCGTTGCGCGATCGAGACCGCTGATCACGATGATCGCCATGTTCGCATACGCATTGTCGGTGCGCAGGGTGCGAATCATGCGGAAACCGTCCATGCCGGGCATGCTCAGGTCGCTGATCAAGAGGTCCGGACGGGTCTCGCCGATGCGGATCAGGGCTTCGAAGCCGTTGCTGGCCTTGGTGACCTCGAGTGGGAGTTCCCACCCAGCCATTTCCAGTTCATACAGGCGCAACATGGTGGCGTCGTCGTCGACCAGCAGCACCTTGCGGCCGGCGTGCGGCGCCTCGACGCTGGGCGGCGCCTGGATCGCATCGCTGCGCTTGTCCACCAGGCGGTTCACCGAGGTCAGCGCGATGCGGCGGTGTCCGCCAGCCGTTTTCCATGCCTGCAGCACGCCGCTCTCGACCCACAACTGGACGGTACGGTGCGATACGCCCAACATGGTCGCCGCTTCCTTGGTAGAGCAGAATTCCGATGCGTCGTAACTTTGCTCCCGCAAGTTTTGGCTGCTATGCAATTTCATATTTTCTGATTTTACGTGGTCAGGTGGCGCTGTCAAGCATTATCCGGTGGTCATGGGAAACATATTTACCGGCATCGTTACGCTGTCATTACGTTCGCTCTGTACGCTAACAAGATGACAAATCGCATGATTCGTCACGTCAAAGCGAAAATTACGCTCGCAATGTTTATTTTAAGCATTTCCGCCCCCCATGCGCATGGTATCGTCAAAAAAAATGCTGAAGATAGAGACAGTTATTCGGGAGGTGCGGAATCTCTCCAATTATCACATGGCGCTTTGATTCTTGCTGCATCTTGTCAATTATTTGCAGCTTGCTCAATGCTTTATTCGTAACAAATCTTGACAAATCGCTGTTCTGGTTTTATCGAAATTACCGAATTTCACCAGCCACGTTTAAACTTATTCGATCTGCACGCTGACCGTCACATTGCCCGAGGCTCCCGGCGCCAGCGTGCCGGTAAACCGCCATTCGACAGTCCCGGCGCCGCCGGGGGCGGGCTTGGCCGTGACCGAGCAGCCGCTCAGGCCGGAACCCAGGGTGCCGCAGGCGCTCGTCGCATAGGTGGTGAAGGGCGGCGTGGCGTCGACGATGCGCAGTTCGTTCAGGGTGGTGCTGCCGGTGTTCTGGTAGGCGATCGTGTAGGTGATGGTGGCGCCGGGAAGGGCGTTGGCCTTGTCGACCGATTTCACCAGCTTGAAGTCGTCGCAGGCCTGGCAGATGCCCTCGACGGTGACGGTGGTTTCGCCGATGCCGACGCCCAGCAGCTTCAGCAGTGGATCGGCAACCCCGGACAGCACCGGGGAAATGAGTGGATTCACCACGCCGCTGACGATGGTCTTGAGCAGTCCGCTGACCGTGCCGGCCAGCAGGCCGCCGACCGGGGTCGGGGTGCGGATGTCGAGATTCTTCACCAGGCTGTCGGTGATGCTGGCGATGACCAGGGTGCTGCTGCTGACCGTGCGCGTCTGCGGGAAGCTGCCGGACAGGAGCAGGCTGCCGCCGAAGGGCGCGGTGCCGCGCACGACGCTCTTCGCCTCGATCGCGGTGCCGATGCCCAGCAGGTTGATCACGCCGATCTGGCCGTAGCCGACGTCGGCGGCGGTGATGGCGCGCGAGCGGTTGAAGAACAGGTTGTCGGGGATGTTGCCGATGTAGGCGTCGACCACGCCCGGCTGCACCTGCAGGCTCACCGCGCGGCTGACGGCGTCGACCGAGGTCAGGCTGCCTTCGCCGCGGGCGATTTCCAGGTAGACGTCGAGCTTGCCGATGGCGATCTCGGTGGTGAGGCCGATGGCCGTCAACAGGTCGGTGGCCGGGCGCAGGGTGACCAGGTCGAGCTTGAGCTTGACGCGGACCGCCGCCGAATGGAAGGTCGAGCCGGCCGGGCCGCAGTGATATACCGGCGCTTCGATCACCTGGGCGTACAGGGCCACCGAGTTGACCAGGCCGAGCTGGCCCAGCAGGCCGCCGTCGATGCCGACCGGCTTCGGGGTCGACACCACGTTGCGGGTGTTGTAGAGCTGGACCAGGCCGGTGAACATGTCGAGCGCGTTGACGGTCGACTGGCCCAGCGTGGAGGCGTCGGCGCTCAGCTTCATCAGGTCGCCGACGCGCACGGTGCCGCCGACGCCGTTCAGCTGCGCCGCCAGGGTCTGCAGCACGCTGGAGAGACTCGTGTTGGCTTCCATCTGGGCCGCGGCGCCGAGGGCGGCCACGACCTGGGCCAGGGTCACGTTCGCGTTCAGCGCCTGCGACGGCGTGGAGACATTGGTGCTGGCCTGCAGCGCGGTGAGGAAGTCGAGCGCCTTGATATTGCCCTGGGCCAGGGAATTCCAGTCGACCGCGGTCAGCGACAGCTGGGTGCCGAGCAGGCCGCCGAGCAGGGGCGCGAGCAGGGCGCTCTTGTTGCTGTCGACACTGGCCAGGCGCGGGCCGGCGGTGATGCAGGCGCCGGCCGTGGTGCAGGCGGCCTGGGCCGGCACGCCGGCGCAGAAGGCGGCCAGGGCGAGGGCGGCGGCCGGCAGCAGGCGCGCCAGCGAGGAAAAGCGTTTTTGCAGGAAGGTCATGGCGAGCGGTCCTGTTGAGGGATTATTTGAAAACATTTGGCGACAGCAGGCCTTCGAGCGTGCGCTCGTCGAACTTCATGCGCAGGCGCACGAAGAAGCCCTTGGCGGTGGCGTCCTGGCCGGCCAGGTCGCGTTCGCGGAAGCCCAGCAGGTTGTAGCCGGCCGACACCCAGGTATTGGTGCGCAGCTGGTAGCCGGCTTCGACGCCGGCGCCGAACTGGCGCGCGCGCTCGCTGCCGCTGAGCAGTACCTGGGCGCTGGCGCCCACGTCCCAGTCGGCATTGATCTGGTGCGTCACGCGGCCGGAGACCAGCTGGCCGACGGCGCGGCTGGGGGCGCCCGCCGAGCGGTCCAGGGCCAGCTTGGCGGCGTAGCGCGCGCTGAACAGGGTCTCGCGGGTCGGCTGCCAGTTGGCGTTCAGGGCGACGGTATGCACCTGGCGCTTGAGTTCGGCCAGGCCGTCGTCGCGCTCCAGCTTGTATTCATACTTGGCCAGGCCGTTCCAGCCCAGGGTTTCCAGCGCGCGCCAGGCGAAGCCGCTCTGCAGCAGTTCGTTCACGCGCATGGCGCTGTTGGCGCGGCTGCGGTTGGCGGCCAGGGTGTTCTTGCCGAGGAAAGTCCAGGTCTCGTTCAGGCGGTAGGCCAGGCCGAGCGTGCTGAGCACGTTGTCGCTGTCGGCGGCATGGCGCAGTTCCAGGCGCGCATTGGCGCGCAGCTCCGGCGTGCGGCTGTATTCGATGGCGCCGGCGACGGCCACGGCTTCGTTGCCGGCATTGCCCGACAGCACGCGCACGCGCTCGAAGCTGGTGCTGCCGCGCACGCCGTCGGCGATCTGCCACAGGTTGCGCAGGCCCAGGGCCGCTTCGGCCTGGCGGCCGCTGGCGAAGCCCAGGTCGGCGCCGCGGGCGCGGTATTCCGAGAACATGCGGCCATCCTTCATATAGTCCGAGTCGATGCCGAGCACGGTGGCGTTGCGCTGCTGGCCTTCGTTCAGGGCGTAGTTCGAACCCAGGCTGCTGATCAGTTCGTGGCGGCCGTAGAAGCGGCTGCCGTTCGCGAAGCGGTAGTCGCCGCCCAGGGCGAACATGCGGCGGCCGCTGTCGCGTACGTCCTGCTCCGCTTCGGCATAGATGCCGGCCTGCGGCAGGCCCGGCACCTGGGCCGCGACCTTGGCGCGCACGCTGGTCAGGTCCGGCTGGGCCAGCACCACGGTGCTGTCGCCGGACTGTTCGTGGGCGCGGCGCACGCCCGCTTCGACGCGCACGCCGTTGCCGAAGGCATAGCCGGCTTGCACCTGCAGGCCGTCGCGCACGGCGCCGCTGGTGAGGTCGGCGGTATGCAGCAGTTCGCCGCCCAGGCTGACGCGCTCGCCGGCCTGGTAGCGCAGGCGGGCGCCGGCTTCGACGCGGCCGCGCGGCAGGTTGGCCGAGGGGTTGTCGAATTCGGTGCCGGCGCGGCCGCCGAACACGCGCGCTTCCAGCTTGCCGTCCACGCGCACCGCCTCGAAGCGCACGGCGCGGCCGTCGGCTTCTTCACGGCCCATGTGGGCGCCTTCGACGATCACGGTGGTCTTCTGGTCCGGACGCAGGGTGGCGTTCAGGCTGGCCAGGGTGGTCGGGGCGGCCGGGTTGCGGTCGCTGACATAGCTGCCGCCGATCTCGACCTTCTTGCCGAATTTATATTGCGCGGCGACGCCGGCGGTCCAGAAACGCGGGCTGCCCTGGTCGATCTCGTAGGTGATGCGGATCGAGACCGGGTTCAGGCCTTCGTCCAGGCTGGCCACCGGGGCGCGCATCAGGATGCGGCCGGTCAGGGGCTCGATGTCGTAGTCGACCCAGCGCGCCAGCGCGCGGCGCGACAGGATCACGCCGCTCTGGTTGCGGTCGCGCACGATGATCTCGATGCGCTCGCTGTTGATGACCATGATGCCGCCGCCGGTGTTGTACGGACCCGAGGTGCCGTTGGCGGCGATTTCCTCGACCATCTGGCGGCTGCTGTCGCGGCTGGCGAAGGTGTCGACCGTCAGGGCGCCGGACTCGTAGTGCTGGCGCAGGCCGGTCAGGCTGCGGTTGTAGGCGCCCAGGCTGCGTGCCGGGGTGGCGCCGGGCGGCACGATGTCGCCGTAGGTCAGCCAGGACTTGTTGCGCTCGGCGCGCAGGTAGAGGCGGCTGGTCGACTGGGCGTCGAAGCCGCGCTGGGCGTCGTCGCCGTAGGTCGGGTAATAGGCGTTCGGGTTCAGGTCGCGGAACAGGACGTTCTCGGACACTTTATCGGAATCGTAGGCCATGGTCAGCAGGGTGTCGTTCGCGACCTTGCCCTTGACGAACATGGCAGCGCGGCCGCCCAGTTCGGCATTGCCGCTCGACACGTGACGCAGCGTATCCTCGAAGCCGTCGAAGGAGCGCACCGGATCGCTCACATTGCCGCTGCTGCGGTTCAGGCTGAAGGCGGTGTCGATCACGCCGGCGGCGACCATCGGACGCAGGTCGGGCACGAAGGACAGCTCGGCGCGGGCCTGGACGGCGCCGCTGGAAGCGTTGACCGCGGCGTCGCCGGCCTCGGCCGGGGCGCGCAGCGCGAAGTCGGCGCTGCCGCCCTCGACGAAGACCTGGAGGCCGGCCACGGCCGGATCGAGGTCGTTCTGCAGCCACTGGCCGCGCGCCACGTCCAGGGTCAGCGCGGTGCGCTCGGCCACCGGCACGCCGTCCTCGTCTTCCAGGCGCACGCGCAGCATGGCCAGCGCGCGGCCGTCGGCGGCGATGTCGTTCTTGTCGAGCTCGAGGCGGATGCGCGCCAGCGCGCCCGGCACCACCACGGCGATGCTGCGGCTGCCGCGCTGGTTGCCGAACTGGTCCTTCTGGCGCAGCTCCAGCGTGTTGCGGCCGGCGCGCAGCGGCACGCCGACGTATTCCCAGCTCTGCATGCGGTTCGCCGCCACGGTATTGCGCTGGCCGACGCGGCTCTCCGGCACTTCTTCGCCGTTCGCCAGCAGCACGAAACTGGCGCCGGCCGTGCCTTTGACGCGCACGCTGGCCTGGTCCCGGGCCAGTACGACGCCGTCTTCCAGGCCGACGAAGGCCAGGCTGTCGTCCATCTTGCCCAGTTCCAGCGCCTCGGCCGCGGCCGCCGTAGGGGCGGCGGCGGCGCCGCTCTCGTCGCCGAGGCGGGCGGCGGCTTCCAGGGCGGCGCGGGCGGCGCTCTTGCGCACCGCGATGGCGTCGCGCAGCGGGGCGGCGCAGCCGCTGACGGCGAAATCGGCTTTCGCCAGTTCGCCATCCTTCAGGTCGACGAAGGCGCTGCCCGGATCGCCGGCCTGGCGCTGCGAGATGACCATGAGTTCGGTGTCGGCCGGCAGGGTCGAGCCGTCCAGCTTGGCGATATGGGTGCGCGGACGCAGCTCGGCGAAGCTGTAGCGGCCTTCCGCATCGGTCTGCGACCAGCTGCCGTCCTCGAGCCAGATGCGCACGCCGGGGATGCCGGGTTCGCCCTTGCCGCGCAGGCCGTCGTTGTCGCAGTCGGCGAACACGCTGCCGACCAGGAAGCCTTTTTCGCTGAATACGCCGGCCTGCACCTTGACCTTGGCGGCGGCCACGCTGCTGTTCAGGGCCAGCGGCGCGCGGCTGCTGGCGACGGCGCGGTTGATGCCGTCGCCCTGCAGCGCGCCGGCGCCGACGCGCACGCGGTAGCGCAGCACGCCGACCGCGCCGGCCGGCAGCGTGCCGATCTCGACGTGCATGCGGGCGCCGGCGCCGGCCGGGTCGGCCAGGGCCGCGCCATCCAGGCGCAGGCTGCCCGGCTCGTAGCGGAAGCCGGCCGGCAGGGTGTCGTCGACGGCCACGCCTTCCAGATCCTGCTCGGCGCTATTGTGCACGCGGATCGTGTAGTCGACGAAATCGGCAATCTCGACGGTCGAGCGCGAGGCCATTTTTTCCAGGTAGAGCAGGCCCGGCACCGGGTCGAGCGGCAGGTCGGCCATGATCGCGCCGCCTTCTGCGGTGATGCTGAAGTCGGCGCCGTAGGAGGCGTACAGGTAGATGTCGCGGCCGCTGGGCAAGTTGCCTGGCTCGGTTTTCGACGGGAAGGTGTAGTTGGTGGGCGACACCACCTGCAGCTTGTACAGGCTGGGCGCGACCAGCGGGAAGCGGTAGCGGCCGTCGCTGCCGGTCACCACCGTGCTCGGGTAGGGCGTGACGGCGTCGAAGTCGAACACCTTCGCCGGGCCGCCGGGAATGCCGCCGTTGCCGGCGCCGGTGACGTCGACCAGGGTAACGCGCGCGCCGGCCAGCGGCAGGTTGCTGGCGCTGTCGAACACGATGCCGGTCGGGTCGACCAGGATCGAGGTGGTGACGGCGGCCTGGCCGCAGCCTTCGATGGTGGCGACCAGGGTGTCGTCGCCGGTGGTTTCGAGCATCGCGTTGTTGGCGCTGACGTTCATGCCGGCAGTGCTGGCGCTGGCGCGCGACTGCTTGCCGGTGCCGGCGGTGCCGGCGCTTTCCGCCGACGCGACCACGGCGAGGTTGGCCTTGATGCGGAAAATGCTGGTGTCCATGCCGGTTTCGGTGGCCGGGTAGGCCTCGGCGTCGCCGGTGAGGGTGGACTTGACGTTGATGACGATGTTGTCGACCGCTTGCGGGTCGGCGTTGCAGGCCGAGGCGGTGGCCTGGAGGTAGAGCTGGCTGCCGGCGCCGGTCACGCGTGCACGCGTTTTGTAGTCGGCGCCGGTGAAGTATTCGATGGATTCGGTCATGGCGGCCTTGGACAGGCGCGCCGTGACGGTGTTCGACCGCAGCGTCGCGCTGGCCTGGGCAGGGGCGACGAAGCTGACGCTGGCCTGGTTGCTGATCTGGGCCGGCGCGAGGGGCGCGAACAGGGCCAGGAGGCAGGCGAGGACGAGGCGGAGGAACAGGTTTTTCATGGCAGCTCAGGTTTCAGATGGACGCAAGCCGCCGCGCCGCCGCCATTGCTGGCGGCGGCCGGGGCACTTCGGGTATGGCGGGTAGGGCTTAAGGGTTGATGCGCACGCCGAACGACATCGTGGTCGACTGGCCAGGCGTCAGGGTGACCTGCGAGGTGGTCAGCGTGCTGACCGGGCCGGTCAGCACGGTGAGGATGCTGCCGAGGGTGGCCGTGACCGGGTTGTTGCCCGGGTAATACACGGTGTTGGCCGGGATATCGTCGTTGATCTGCACCTGGGTGACGTTGCTCAGGCCGTTATTCGTGGCCGTGATCTGGTAACGGATGCAGGCGCCCGGCAGCGCGCTGATCGGGGCGCTGGTGAAGGCGGTGTCCGCGGCGCCGTCGCACAGGGCGTCGATGGCCTGGGTCTTGACCACGGTGACCTGCATGGCGCTCGGGTTGACGGTGACGGCGTCGTGGATGGTGTCTTTCACGCCGCCCGAGGAGATCGCGCGGAAGTAGACATCGGTGGTGCCCGCGGTGGCGCCGGCGGCCGGGGTGACGTCGGCGTACACCATGTTGCTGGCGTTCGGGTTCACGGTGCTGCTGGTGATCACGGCGCCGGTCGAGTCGCGGAACACCACGGTCCAGCCATTCGGCAGGGCGCCGGTGCCGAAAGTGGCGTTGTCCAGGCTCGACTGCAGGTTGAAGGTGTCCGGGCTGCCGCCGTTGTTGTTCAGGTACAGCACGAAGCGGGTGGCGCTGCCCGGCGCGGTGACGTTGGTGACCACGGCGGCCTGTTCGGCGCCGGCGCCATGGCCGAGCGCGCTCTGGCCCGCGGCGTTGGCGGTGATGTCGACGGTGGCGCCGGCGCCCACGGTGGTGACGTCGGTGCTGGTGGCCTTGACGGTATTGGTGGTGGTGCTGGTCGCGGTCACCACCAGGTTGTTGGTGGCGCCGGTGGCGGCGCCGGCCGGCAGCGTGGCCACGGCGACGAAGCGGAAGGTCTGGCCGGCCGGCAGGCTGCCGGTGCTGGTGATCGGGGCGGCCAGGTTGTCGGCGACGCCGTTGTTGTCGGCGTCGGCATAGAAGACCACGCCGGTCATGGCGAAGGCGCCGCTGTCCAGCGAGCTCAGGGCGAAGGTGTCGGCGCCGTTGCCGGTGTTGGTGACGCTGTGCGCATACACGACCTGGGCGCCGGCGGCCGCGTTCTTGGCGTTGCCGCTGCTCATGGTCAGGCTGGCGACCAGCTGCACGGTGGTGATCACGGTGTTCGAGGTCGCGGTCTGCGGCTTGGCGGCCGAATCCAGGTAGGTGGCGGTCGCGGTATTGCTGATCTGGGTGCCTGCGGCGGTACCGGCCTGGGCGCCATGGGCGGCGGCCAGCAGCAGCGAAGCGACGATGGTGAGGCGAGTTTTCATGGGAGGTCCCTTTCTTGGTTATTCAAATGGAGAAGCAGGTTTCAGGAGGGTTTACCGGCAACGCCAAGGCGCATGCGCGAGCTCACGGTGATGGATTGGCCGGCGCCCAGTTCACCCAGGTTCCAGCGCAGGAAGCGGTATTCGGACGGCGCCACGGTCTCGAGCTGGCGCCTGCCGTTGCGCAGTACCGAGCGCTGCAGGGGCGGCACCGCATACGTCACGCCGTCGATGCTGGCCTGCAGGCCCGGGCTGGCGCTGCCTTCCAGGTAGGCCATGCCGCCTTCGGGCACCGGCAGCGTCGCCACCACCTGCCGGGCCGGCGCCTTGCCGGCGTTCTGGTAGGTCACCTGGTATTCGATGACGTCGCCCGGGTTGGCCTGGACGGTCGGCACCAGGCGCAGGTCCTTGCCGGCGCCGACCACCTGGAAGGCGCGCAGGGACACGGCCACCTGGTCGCCGTCGGCGGCGAAGGCTGGGGTGCCGGCCAGGGCGACGGTCCACAGCAGCAGGGCGGTCAGAATTCTGAAGATCATGTGAAGTCCTTGGGAAGTAAGGCCGGCGGCGCGGCGCATGGTTTCGTTTTTGCTGAATTAGCGAACGAGGCGAACAGTATCACTTTTGCCGAGTTCCTGTAAAGAAACTTCTTTAGGGCAATAGTGCTGTTGTATCGGGGAAACATTTGACGACATGTGCTGGCCGTGCAATCCAGCAAGCTGTCATAGGGATAACAGAAGGTGCGGAAATACAAGCTTGTCTGATAGGAATGAGCGCCCTGTAAATCTCTTACAAGTGTAG
>Ga0265780_10003158_pt1 | contig 21845 bp, 26 predicted proteins | sample P1T30metagenome_FD_192432 | JGI IMG/M metagenome (GOLD analysis project Ga0265780, IMG submission 192432) | Plant litter microbial communities from East Loma Ridge, Irvine, California - P1 T30 | ecosystem: Environmental > Terrestrial > Plant litter > Unclassified | place: USA: California...
GGCTTTTTGTTTGGTGATGATGACGAAGAGGACGGGAGTGGCAAAGAGGGGAAGGGGAAGGGGAAGGGGGGCAGTATTAGTGCGAAAGGAGGGAAGGGCGCGAAGACGAAGCATGTTCCTGAGATGGAGGTCGAGGAGGAGATTATCAATTTGGATAATATGGGGGGAAGAGGGGTTATGTAGGAGCACATCACGTCACGGTACACATTACATCTGAACACGGTATTGCACTCAGGTCCTCGTATTGTGTTTTCATTGCTTTATCTCATCTCCAACACCGTCCATCCCATATGCATTGTATTGTACGAAAGAGTGTCGTTTCGACACCTCGACTTGCGTTCGATGTGCGGATTTACCAAAGACAGCGGGTGAATCGAAAGGCGTTAAATGATTGTGGTTTGTGTGTTGAGTCGACAGTCGGTTTCTGGGATCTCCCGTCAGTACATGAAGCCTAGGCTAGACAGCAGACGTACATTTTCCGCAGTTGCAGCTTCCCTGCGCACACGTGCAGCTTCCGCCGCAGTTGCAAGATGAGTTTCCGCAGCCAGACATGATGGGTCTTTTTCTTTTGATCGGTTCGGGCTGATTTCGTTTGTATAGTTGTATATGTAGATGTTGTTTCGTTCGTGATGGAGGGGCAAGACGAGACAAGACACAACACAGCGGGGCAGCCCTTTTTATCTCACCACACACACCACACCCACACCCACGACCCTGAACCGAACCGGTGACAAGAGTGGATACGGTAGCCGCCCACCTCGCTGGCGAATTACGTGACGGGTTAACCTTGTTTGAGCAAGTTTCGTGGGACGGTTGGCCGGGCTAGGGCGCGGAGGCTTACTGGATGGGGGTTGGGAGGTGTGGGAATGGGTGTGGGAACGCGAGGCTTGGGCGGTACGAGGGAGGGTTCGAGAAGGGCAGGACGGAAAGACTGAGGGCTTGGATGATGGAACACGGCAGATGGTAGCATTGGTCTTCTTCTTCGAAACATCTCGTTACTGCGAGTTCACACAAAAGGCATCGAACTTCAGCGCGCGAAACTCCTCATCGTAGTCAAATTCACTTTACGAACATCTCCGAACAAGATAGACAGTCAGACCGTTTATAAACGGCTGTCATGCTCGCGGCGTGCATCTTACGTACCGCGAGGGTGCCCGTGACCATGGTGGAATGGTATTGGAGCTCACGGCAGCCTCCTACGTCTTCTACTTGTGGGGTAATGCGGGACGGAAGGAATGTCGGGTCGTCGGTGCCGCTTGGTGGGAAGATGGGATGAAATCTTGGCTGGTGAGAGACGCGTTGTGCTGTCGCGTGTGATGACTGGGCTTTGTGGATTTGTGGATTATGGATTGGTTGTTAGAAGTGTAGGATGTGTTAAGGTAGATCGAACTGAAGACATGTACAGGATCGTCTACGTAGATGAAAGCAGCAGCGAGATCTAGCATTAACATTTTATAAACTTTTGGGCGACTAATTCTTGGATGTATACAGGATGTATTTTCAGAGCCTGGCGATGCTTGGAAGACAAACCGCGGGGTACGAACAAAAGCAGAGAGCGAAAAAGTTGGTATGTTGCAGTGCTTGAATGTTGGATCATGTCTTCACTACCACCCAGCCTTGGAGAGGGATCAAATGCAAAAAGATGGTACACCCGTCATTTTCATTGAGTTCCGTCCGAATGATGGATTGTGCTCGAGGAAGATGGCTCAGGGGTGAGTATGCGTATCTGCATGTATTGCGCTGACTTGTCCCACGTCCAAGTCCATTCGCACGGCTTGTTGGCGGTCCTTTGCGAGGTATCCAAGGTACAGTCTGACCAAGAACGAACAGCGAACAAAAGCCGCACCAAAAAAGTCGTGCACCCAGCGCCAGCCGTGCCCCTGTAGCAGCCGAACGGTCTCCTCCCCACACCGAGAACGGCGGATCACCACTCACCACCCACAAGCAAAAAAATCACAAAAAGGAAAGCCGAAGCTTTTTAATGAATTGACCTAACCAGGGGTCGCTGTGAAGTGTTAGATGAGAATCGAACGGGGTCATTGACTTTGGGTATACTAACAACCTGGAATCTCTTGATTACTGCGAAATCGTAGTCAAGCGCCTTGCCATTGGGCCATTAGGCCAGAGAACTGGAAGATGGAATGTTTGATCGCGTGTAAACATATATCTAAGGCGTTTCGATCGTGACCTGGTGCCCCGCTATTCATTTGTCAATCAAATCAAAAACTTGTGACGCGCTTCGGCGCGCCCCACCTCTTACTTTCCGATCACCAACTTCCATTCACATCTCAGGCAACAGCACATACACACAGCCTTACGATGACTATAGAAATGCATTCCCAGTTGTTGCGCTTCTTTACACACCAACCTCCCGGCTCTCTAATTTGAAGCACATTCTCCTAAGCCCCAAGTCCAACAGACAGCACCTTGCAACACCAAGATAACCATCTACCTGATCAACCATGGGCGAACCGCGCAGATTCCCACCGACGATTGCGCAATACCCTGGGAACCAGCTGGTTGTCGGGGGCGGCGTCGCGATATTCCACGTCGCAACCGGTCGAGTCGTCATATGTAGTGCTGTGGACCGTCGCATCGGGCAGTACTACTTCCTCCCCAAGGGCCGCCGAGACGCTGGCGAAGAGAGCGGCACAGGTGCTGAGCGCGAAGGATACGAGGAGGTATGCATTTGGCCTCACTACCAACTACGAACTCTTACTAACAACGGTATGTAGAGTGGCTACCGCAACCGCCTCCTCCCACTTCCCACAGCCCATACCCAGCCCCAAGCACATCCGCGCGTACACGCCCCTCCAATGACAGCTGAACCAGTCTGGATGCAGTTGATGCCGCTCTCCTCCCGCCAATACGTCCTCTACTGGTACATCGCCGAGACGCTCCCACCAGCTCTCGAGAAAGAGTTGGAGACCGAGGCAGGCGCCGCTTACAAGCCACCACCACCATATCCTAGTAACCTAGCTCTTCGGGAGCGCATGAAGCAGGAGCCTGAGGGGTATGAGCCGCTGCATCACGAGGGTACTGGTGTGGATGAGGAAGAGCAGACATACGAGAGCTTCCTGGTCACCGTTGAGGAGGCAGTCAAGAAGTTGGGCAAGAGTAGTGTCATGGCTGATGTGGTGCTGAAGGGGTGGAAGGGCATTCAGGATCGTCTTGCGATTGAGGATGCGGCTACGCATGAGAGCCCTGAAGCTATGTCTTGATGTAGGTGCGTTGGACTCCGGGGCTCCAATCGGCTTCTATTCTCTCTGAATGAGCGCACACTCTGAGGGAGAGCTTAGTTTCACATGCATGCCCAACGACGAAATCGTCTTTGATTTATTATTTGCAACTGTCTAATCCCACAGTTTCTCCAATATCTTTCCTAGGCTTTTGGACCCCACACTGGTGGCTTGAAGGACACGAGGCAAGTCCTGCATGGCGCCGTGGTTCTCTTGCCATTCGCTGTGTCAGGCTGTACTTCTGATCAACTTTTCAAGCTATACCGAGTCCGGCGCCTGCATCCAAGATAACGAGCGGTGTACTTGAACGGCTTTTACAGAAGGCTGTCTCTCTTCATTTTGCGTATCTCCTGGTCTTACATTGTCTCCGTGTCGTCCTCCAGAAGCGTCTACACTCATCTTTCGGCGATGGTCCAGAATATGTACGCGTACGAAAGCAGGTCTACTCGGAGCAGGCAGAGGAGCTCTTTTGAACGCCAAGATGACGGTGATTTCACTGGTAACTGCCGCGAGACTGACCACTTGGATGCCCAAGGTAAATGCACCTTGCGGCACACGAGCGACTACTCTCTTACACTGGTTGACATGTCACAGCAGCTCACAACAGACACCAGGCCAAACAGCCTTCCTTATGGGCTTTGTTCAAGTTTTGGCGTATCAGACGTGCGACAGCACTCGGCGGTGGCTGTGCTGTTGCCACTTTTACCTTGATACTCAACATCGGTGCTGCAGTAAACTTCCAGCAGCACACGATACCAGATCCAGGAAGATCTCTGAAGCCTGTGAATCCACGGATCTTCATTGGCAATTGCGCAAAAGCCTCGAGGCTCAACGCCGGCTTGCACATACTTAACAATGTAGTTTCCACTCTGCTAGTTGCTGACTTCAGTGCAGCTAAGCTCTACTCTACGTGCTCTAGCCGCGTTACTAACAGGCCTTGTCTTATGCGCCCTGCTGATTGCGCTCGTGCAAGTGTTACATGTTATCTATCAATCCACTGGGGATTTGCCTGCTTGGATCACGGTAGATATGAACTACCAAGATCCGTCTCCTTATCTTGCACCACTAGATCTATCCCATGCGGAACGCCTTACATTCCTCCATTGCTACCCCGCACATATACAAACTCTATAGTCCAATGGCGTGCTTCTAATAGCCACCAAAGTCGATGCTTCTGCACGCGCAGGTTGTCGCGTACGCAGTCTTCTGCACCAATCTCGCCAGTTGAGTCTCGGCGTTTGATGCATTTCGCCATTGCAGTGTTGGTGGGATATGAACATCCCGTGTCTTGTACGATATATCTCGTGGCACAAGCAAGGGAAGATCGTCTATAAATACAAATCGAGCATCCACATCAATTGCGTTCCCTAGACATCACAATAAGTCCTTTGATTCACGCAATCTCAATCATCGTAAACGGCAGACATATCACTCTCACACACACACACACACAAGCGCGCGTAAATTGCATTATGCGTTTCTCAACCGCGCTCACTTCCGCTCTCGCAGTAGCGTTCGCATCCGCCCGGGCCCTCGAATCCCCAGAAGAAGCTCTCAATGCCCTCACTCGCCTTGACGCGCGCCAACTAGCTGAGTGTTCCTGCGTCGCAGCGGGTACTTGCGGCTGCAAAAACGGCAGGATCTGCCACTGCGCGAAACCAAAGAAAAAAGATGCGCCGTGCGTCAAAACATCATCGTGTGGGTGCAGCGGCGGGCTGATGGGGACGTGCTGCATACCTGATGGGTATGCAAGGTGTACTGCGCTGTGTAATGGAGATGGGCTCTATGTTGCGATTTGCCTTGCGTTGTGTGCTGATCAAAACAATTGCTAGGGGGTATTAAACGAGTAAGAGTGCGAGGAGATTAGGGCAGGCAGATCACTCTCAGTTAATCACTAATTAAGTAAGTATAATAGTTGAGAGGGGGGTGCGCAAAGCCGTTCTTCCTACACAGCATATCTCAATGCCATCTTTCGGAATTCAAAAACGAAATGATGTTCCTGGCCACTAGCCCTCGTCCTCTAGTAACAAGTATACCATATCATTCTCTAGACCAGGTGATGAGAAGCTGATATGTATCTAGCTGTTGGTATTGGCTTACTCGTTTTCCTGGGTCTTGCAGCTGTGTGCTTTCGACGCCTCAAGATCAACCTATTGCAAGGAGGCAGCTGCAGCGCCGTCATAAGCGCAGCATGCCACGGGCCTGAAGACAATAGAGCTGCTTTCAAAGGAGTTCGATGGGGCGAGGTAGTTGATACGCCCCTCTCCAGCCTTCGACTTCCGATCAAGTCACCCTCGGCACCAAGTAGTCCCCAGCAGCTAGATGCCCAGATGTCAGATGTGGATGACACGGGGCCCACTAGCATCCGTCACTGTTGCCTCGCTTCTTTAGAGTCGTACAGCCTACGGACGGGGTGTGGTAACGCTGAGCTCCGATGAAGACGAATAGCTTGGCTTGCAAGTAACATCATCATGTTGTGGACAGTCACTTGAGAACAGATTTGAAACACGAAGACAGGCTCAATGGCACGTTGAGAGAAAGCTTGTGGTAGAAAGCGAGCCCAGCTGGATTACGATTTAAGAACTTGCCCATAAATCAAGGCTGTCATTTACTCACTACCATCACCTTTGACTATTGCGGTCTCTTCAACTCATCTTTCAACCGGATTTCGTCCTGCCATGAGATATTTTACGCCCGCCACCTGTTCACAATCTTGTGTTCCTTGGCCCAACTTCTTACTGACCATATCACTTGAGCACATGCTCAATGATATTTCGACCAGATTCAACCTCTAGCACCATGTACCAGGTCACATTGTACATTTCCAATGAATCCTACCAACGGTCACGCAGCCTCGCCAAACCCTAGGATACTATATACATCGTGCTATTCGTCAACGTACCCCACACGGTTATCAGTAAATATCGATTGCTTTCTACCCCTGGCATCCACGCGCGCGCACAGTCCTCTCAGTACTTGTCCTCATCGCGTCGAGCAGCTCCGGGTAGAAACTTGCTCTGTAGATTGAATGTGTGGGGAAGCCAGACTCGCGTATGTATGTACGCATTGATACTTATGCGAGTGTACCGAAGTTCATGTGCTGGAAGTTTAGATATCCATGTCATGGTCGAGATGCTGTGAGTGGCTCGGTAGTTTCGGTGTGACTGGGGATGCTCGATTTTCCGGTTCCCAGCCGATCTCGACTGTGGCGGGTGAAGTGGATAAAAGCAAAGCGATGGGAAGAGAGAAACATGCCTGCGAAGATCGTGACGAAGGCCTGACAAAGCGTTTATAAATCTCCCGGGTCCAGCTTGACTCCCCTAGAAGGATATTGTTCGAGCTGAGTACAAAGGGCCGAGGCAGATAGCAAGTGCATGAGCTGAAATTGGGCAAGACTCAGGATTCAGGTGTTGTGAAGTTATCCAGACCTAGGCAGTCAGACCTTATCAGGATTCAGATTCAAAGCGGTCATGGGTCGTGCAACGCCCAACGTTCGTGCATATACGAGCATTCAATTGCGCAAGGTCGCTCGCCAGGCCTTGGGATAAGTTGGAGCTGCGATAGAGGCGGTAAGATGTGATGCATTGAGCTGGAGGACTGGAAGCATGATGGCTACCCATCACGCTGTTTCTCTGCGGCATTGCTGGTCTGTTCGAGATGGAAACTAACGGATAGTCTGTTCCGGGCGCAGGGCATGTGATGGAGAGCTTATCGAAAGTAGAAATGACTACCATCCTGTACGATATGTGCGAATACAATGTACTTGCGCTCGCTGCGATTCGTGGCGTTTGAGGAACATCCTCGGTCCGCGCGCTGGACCCAGTCCGAGAGATGAATTCTGACACCGAAAGGCTTCTCATACCATCTTACTGTATCAATCGTCGGTGCTTCGCTAGACAATCATGCTGCAATAGTTGTTGGTCGTTTGCGATTCTGTGTAGATGTCGCACCTTCCCTCCCGTCGAACAACACATATCGCACCTTCCCAAAATCAACCCAACTCTTCACCATTCCTCTTCTTTGCCTCTCACCTACGAACCTCATTCGATCCTCAACCCCCGGTGAATATGATCGTCGCGCCCGTTTCGTCCCGTACCCTATTCGTACCTCTGCGCATGCGTCCGGCTCTCCGCGCATATCCCGAGATACACACACAAGGTTTGCATGTTGCGAGTACGTACACTACACGAGAAAGAACGCGTAACACTCGACGCCTCGAAGCCAGCGGATATCATCGCATTTGAGGCATTTGAAACGGTGATGGGGTCGTGTGCGTTGAGCTCAACAGCGTGCAACGGGAACAGCGGCCATGAACCCGGTTGAGGAGCTTGAATAGTTGCGGAGCAGCTTACCGTGAAGCTTATCGTGACCGCAGCAGATGCCCGCTGAGCTGTGTGAATGGTTCGAGTTATCTACATCGACTAACCCACGGATACCAGTCCCGCAATATGCTGGGACGGGTTTCTTTGCTCAATCATTTGAAGATTGCGCGTCTTTGTGACACGAGGCTTTGCATTAGCATGAGGTCGACCGTTGAGATGCATGGCGTTGGGAGGCTTATGGGCTGCAGGCGGTATGGTGGAGAAATGAGATGCGAGCGGATGTGGCGTCGAGGTGATCGATGGCATGTTGGTGGCGCATGATCGATGCATGGCTGACTTCACGGAACGAACGACGAACGACGAGGGACAAAGAGAAATAGGTGTGGAAAGCGTGTAGTTCATCGCTCCTAGATTTGTTTGTACCTTTATATACAGGATCTGACATGACTTGTTCCTCAGTTTTGCAACGCCGCTACAAGTGCTGGAAAGAATCGTATGGGTGACGTGGGTTGCATTTGTGTTTGCAACGGACCATTGCTATCTAGCGTCTCGTCTACCCAAAATTGTGTTCATGCCGTTCAAGCGCAAGGAATGTGTGGTGAAAAGGACGACAACGTCGTACGAAAGAAAGGTATGATGTTTATACAAGAAACATTGCAGGCGGCATGATCGCGGCAGATACAAATATTTGTAGCCTAGAGACGAGTACTAGAGATAACGCTGAAGTCGATGTAGTCGTTGGTGACGAGTGGGTATACCGTGGAGACAAGCCAGAAACAAGAGACATCGTGAGGTTTACCATGAGAATGACTCCTCACGGAAGTCGACGTTCCACTGCAGCTCGCGGTTGCGAACAGCACGGCGAAGCTCATCGGCCATGGAACCAGTACCACAGGTGCTGACACAGGCAGCGCCAATGCCCTCCTGCATCTCCTGGTCAATTAAGCTCTGGACGTTTGGTCGGCCGGGGAACATCTGTACGCTCGACGACGGCGAGTGGACCTCTTCGTGCCTACGAGGCCGAGTAACGAACAGCAAGATTTTGAGGATCTCGCGACGGCGGGGCATCGCAAGGATCTGTGTCATCCACGAGCGGATCCATTCGAGGTGCTCGGGTGACTGGATGACCCAGACGAGTGTGAGGCGGCGAGTCGCGACTGTGCCGTTTGCGTAACCGGCGACGATGTCACGCACGTGGGGCACTTGATGTGTGATACCGATACCTGCAGCCCATAGCATGACAGTGCCGTAAGAGCTGAGATCTTCGCCACCTGTAATGGATATTAGCATGGGTTCGACTATAAATCGGCGGGAGGCTTCGGCGCTTACCATATGGACCTTCGACGAATGCCGTAGTTGAGAAGATGTTGCCATTTGAGAGCTCAGCCTTCCTGAACAGCTTGTCGGTGAAACCAGTACGTCGACGAATGATGAAAGACATGCTGGTCTTGTGGTTGGTGTGCTCGAGGATGTCTTGGCGGCTCACTGGTAGGCCTTTCTCATCAGAACTCGATGTCATGCTGGTGACATCCTCCTCTTCTTCACTCCAAGCGACGGAAAATGGGTGATTCGTCCATAGACCAACGGATGGAAGGTAGAGATATGCGTGCTGACCCGGCTGGAATCGCCATGGGCGGGCCATGCGCACTGTTACGCGAAGAGCGTCGCCAGGCAGGATTTCGACATCAGCCTTGGTGCCACCGCTGCCGACGTTGCGCATAACGAGGCGGATGAAACGGAGAGTGCGCTCCATAGCCCAAAGAGCAATAATGCCAAAAAGCATCATCTTTGCTTCACGACCCTTGAGATGTACCCAGAGAGCTCCAAGTGACAACGCAGCGCCGAGGACGTGGCCGTGTAGGAAGACTTCGTAGAAGGAGTGTCGGACTGGAGATGGCGATTGGAGGAGCAGGAAGACAAAAGCACAAGTTCCCTGCCGCCATATTAGCTTCTGCGTCAAAGGGATCGTGGATGTTAATGACTCACAATGAGACCGCTCATGATGAACTCGCTTCCAGTGAAGGACTTCTGAACTGCGGCCCAGCCCTCTGCGCAGTGTTAGTAGAGATTGACCTTGGAATGCGGGAGACTTACTAGCATGGACGGTTTTCGAGATCCAGGCAACAGTGTGAGCAATGGCTTCAAGAACAACGATACGGCCAAACCATCGGTGAATCAGGTTCATCGTGTCAAAAGAGATGCCGGTCAGCTTGATGATTGGATTGTTGCGCCCGGCCAAGAGGAAAAGAGGGATCATGTTGATGACAGCCATAATGCCGGTACGGGCGATGAGCTCGCTGGCACCTTTGGCGTAGTTGCTGTAGTCAATCCTCCAGAAGCAGAAGCCGACGTTGACACCAAAGTAGCCAATGAGGAAGAATGTCTGCAGCCTGCTAGGTAGAGTTCCAACCCCGATAGCAGATGACATCTTGAACTCGCGATGATGACGAGTACGGAAAAGGGGCGCGTCGAGACATGACTTCTTAAATCGTGCGTAATAGAAGTTGGGGATGGCGAAGTATCGTTGTGTCTCGTTGCCTAGACATGATACAGTCCGCACATATCGAGCGAAGAAGAGGATGGCCTGGTAAAGGGCGAAAACCACGACGATGATCCACCAGATGTACCCCAAATAGTGCTGTACGTCAAGATTCTCGAGTCCATCCTTCGGATCCTCAGGGTGTCCTCCTCCTGCGCGTCTGGCGAGAACCTCAAAGGTCTGTGAGAGAGTCATGGCTTCTGTAACAATGATTCTGGTCCAAGAACGATTGATAACCAGTTGTCCAACGAAAGGACTAGACTTGAGCAACCAGCGTACAGCTGGAAGAACGGTCTAGAAGAGCTACTTAAGAGTCCGGGGTAGCGAGGTGCGTTGTGCTTGGTGGGTGCCTGTGATATGTCGCGATTGGTATCTGTCTTGGCCAGCAAACAACAGACTTCGTCGGTGACAGCCGAAAAACAAGAATGTCAAATCAATGTTGGGAAGTGACCAGGGCTTTCTCCTGCGATCGAGGCGGTGGGCGTCGTGACCAGCGTCCACAGATGCAATATGGATAATCCTGGGGAGACTAGGGTCGAGGCGTGGGACACAAGGGCTGTCGGTAGGCGCAATGCAAGTGCAATTGACGTCGGGGGCAGCGTTTGAAGCGGTCGTCTGCAGCCAGATAGGCGTCTTAATCTAGCAAACGAGGCAAGGGCAGGGTCGTGGTGCAGGTGACGGAAACTGAGGCCAAATCGGAAGAATTGGGCTGCTTCGATAGGTGCTCGTGTGGTAAGTCCTCAACCAGGGGATATATTGCAAAAAGCCGGTGGGCGAGACGAGGCAACGGGCGCGCTACGGCGGTCACAGAAAGAATGGAAAGCGGCGGAGCCAAAAGAACGACTGGAGTGAATGTGTGAATGAGTGGAAGTGAAGAGGGCAAGAGCAACGCAATTGCGGATCTCTGCCCGTAACTAAGAAAAGGGAGATGAGATTGTCGCGGACGGCCAGGGCGCTAAGCAGGGATCTGCCGGCATGCCCCAGACGGCATGCATGCGCCGCCTTCCATTCGTCGAAGGACACGGACTTTGAAACCAAGCCACAGCCTAGCACCGTCGTTTCATCGCTCCGAACGAATTTCCCGGCTTCCATGCCTCGATGCCTGGACTACGAAGAACAATGCGTCACAATCTCGATGAGTTGCTGTTAGTTCAATGTCCTGGCATCCTCTATGTGAACAACGAAGAGCTGATTTCGCTGCTGCACCTTGTTGCGACCCTCTACTCTCCTGGGAACGGCGAATTATTCTGCCGTTGCAGGCCCAGATCCGGGCAGTCCCTGGGTCATTTGCGCGTTCGTTAATCTGGAGATGTTTCTGTAACACAGCGGGCCTTTCTTTGAACATGCGGGTGCGGGCTAGAGCAAAACCATCCCCCATCAAGCTGCCGTGCGCTCTGGCTTCATGCTTGCAAGAAGGAAAGCAACCAACTTTGCTCGATGCTCCGTGCTACGCGAACTACCCTGTGATCACGAGGCGAACCTGTGGAGTGTTTTGGGCATCTTCATGGCTGGCGCTGTCACTCCTAGATTCGGCATTACGGTCTCAGATGTGAGGTTAGTTTTGTCTGATAGATGACATGTTCTGTCACGCGACTTGCTTTGCCTGTGTTCGTTTAAGTACCAGCCTGCAAGTATACCTGAGAGTGGCATGGAGCCTCACGAGTCGAGAGAGCCATGCATGTAGGGCACCATGCGATCTGGCAGATGACGTGGAATGCCTGGTAGGACTCTTGTTCCAGGCCTTTGTGCCACTATGGCGGCTTGCGCGAGGCCCTCTATCGCGGTCACGCAGGCCTCTGTGCCATGCTCGCTACCGTCTGAGAACTGAACTGCGGTGCTGACGTACCACACATCATCGACATACAACCTCTCAGCAAGCACTACAAGAGTCTTTAAGAGAGCGTTACGATGAAGTCTCGCCAGGCATTTACAGCGGGTGTGCATTGCAAGTATGCATTCATCCCACCCACCGAACCTCAACCCTACTGCCTGCTAGGTACTGCACATCGACATGCACACGGTAGGAGAACATGTCTCAACAATCTCGAGAGGAGTTCCAAGCCGGAAGGTATTCTCTCTTCCGCATTGCTGCACGCCAAAGGACTACACATGCAGCAAAATCTCCACCACTACCCCGCACATACATCAGCGTCTACAAGCACGCAGGACGACCCGAATACCTGTGTTTGCACTTTGCAGCAAACATCCCAAACGTCGCCAGCCGCTGCCAGATGACGACTGTTTCAAGCAGATGACGAAGCTCCGCAGCGGCCCCACGGACTCGAAACCTCCTCAACGGCTCGCTACTCGGGCCTGGAACGTTATCGCGCCGATAAAACAACGGTGAGCGTATGGAGACGTCGTGTCAGTGTCAGTCTGCGACAAAGCAAACATCGTGGTCGAAGCCTCAAAGCCTGGTGCTCTTGAACTTCAGCGCTTGGTACACACAAGCCAAGTTGCAATTCGGAGCAGGCACTCAATGCGCGACGAAAAGCACTGGTACCAGATGATATCCATCGTCATCGCCAAGTCTTGGGTGTGAAGTTGTCTGATTCACATGCTCTTCCTGATCGATGCGCAGCAGCAAATTTCCTGGCTCGTTTTCCCCGACGCTCATCATTTCGCTTGGTCGGCCAATTATGGGCAGGTGTGGCGCAATGCATGTCAGAACCTTAGGGGCGGGAGTTCCTGCGTGCGCAGATCCGCTAGGCAAGGCGTGACGTGTTGGTTGAGATCTGAATTGCATGTGAGTGTTTGTTTGCGTACAGAGATTTATGGAGACGATGTTGGTGCATCTGTCGCTGGCGGGGTAGCGATAATGGATAACAGTTCTCGCACTGCGTGGCTTCGACGGGGGAAATGAGAGGGCTGCGTAGTGCAGATGCTGTGTAAGGAGAGGAGATACTTCAGGGGCACTCTACGACTCCGGTACAGTCACGTCAGGAAGATGCGACTTATCGATTGACCTACACCCGGAATAACCGCTAAAGATGATGATCAGAGACGCCGTGTACATACTTCAATCTACAGCGTGCTCCGCAAAGAAGCTCAGAAAGCTTCCAACAACCTTGATGAATTGACCACGTGATATATATCTTCCACCATCCATGTTATGTAGATATAGAGTACTGTCAGGATTACTGTCAAAAACACACATGAGAATCTTCCTGAGATGAGCAACATTGTAGCCAGTGCAGATTTCGTGATGAAAGTGAACGTGGAAAGGTGACACGTCGCGTGGAGCGCCTATCGGCGTGCCGATGCGCCGATGTCAACAAACATTCGAGGCCGTCCTGACGACGACGAGACAACAGCCACAGGCAGCCTCAACATCCTTCACGAGCAGCAATAATCATCGCATATTCTACTGTATGCCTATCCCAACATAATTACGGATCATTATGGCGGCCGACGACGAGTTGCCATGGACCACTTCACGATGCAACCGCCTCCTTCGGCCGCTCTCCTCCAAACTCGCAAAGTTGCGCACCGAAGTCGAACGACCTCGGTCTGCCGGCGCAGAAGTACGCAGCTTCTCCACCGCCTTTGCCACCAAGACCTCCCCCCACAAGACGACCAACTTCACGCGACCAGCGCATAGGCCCCGGGGATTCGAGAAAGCTACAGACCCGGACTGGAGGCCAGGCGCAAGGGGAGGCGCTGGCAAGAAGACATATGGAGGACGTGGAGCGCGGAGGGCTGCGGGCATACAACGAGGAGGTCCAGATAACACAGGCCATGTGGCGCGCCCAGGAGAGATCGCCTTCACGCCTCTGGTCTCACGGATGGGGGGCACGCTCCAGAGTAGCCCACAGGTGCAGGCCTCGCCACTGAAAAAGTATGCCAAGAACCGAGGCCCTCTGCAGGTCAACATCGACTGGACGCAGATGCCTGGAGAGCTTCGAAAGCTGGTTCAGGGCATCTCCGAAGCATATGCCAATGTCTTACAAGCCACGGCCGACTGCGACGAGAAGAGCTGGAAGGGCACGCGATCGCTCATGGGCGCATGTTTGAGGAGTATGCCTGCCTACATCGAGCTCGAGGCACACTTTGCAAAGCTGGACAGGGAGGCGGACGACGAAGAGGAGGAGCGTGACGTTGCTGCCGAGATATACGAGCATCTGGAGACCCAATTCGAGCAGCGCGCCGGGCAAGGCTGGCGTCCGTTCAAGCAGATTGTTCGAGCGCATGCAACCTCTCTACTCTGCGACGCTGTCTCGGACGAAGTAATCAGCCTCGAGAGCATGACAATGCTAGTCACGCACTGTCTCAGAGTGTCCGCGTGGGACGAGGCCGAGCAGCTCCTCAACGCACATATTGCTCTATTGGAACCACTCGGCATGCCATTCAGCACCAAGGCAGACTTGTTCGACAGCCAGAAGTTGCCATACCTCCATGCAGTCAAAGCGTTTGTCGATCACACAGGTCGCCACCGGTTACTGTTCGATCTTCTTGAGCACATGGTGGCGTTCGAACTTCTTCCCCTGGAGTGGCTGGCAACCGAGCATTTGCGGCCGGTGTGGGACAGGCTTGTCCGGAGCATCTCCAGCAGTGACCCACGCACCGTCGCACAGGCGTCCTGCTTTCTTCAGACCATCACCATGGCTGGCATGGGCTTGCCAGACGAGAGGTTACTGGCCGACGAGACGAATAGCATACGTCGATTCGTGCCTTCCTCCAGAGACGATCTTCGGCAAGCGCTCGACACCACATACGTGAGCTTACTCACTGTGCTGTGCAGTATAGCGCTCGTCAATAACGCCCGTGAAGATGAGGCAGGCAGACAAACCACGCGACAGGTGACCTCGGCGCTTGACACTATCGGTATTGCCATCTTCAGTCGAGATGACATCAAGGATGAGGTCCAGCTTCTTGAGGCCGATCGAGAAGACGAGCAGGTGTTCGCACAAAGGGCTATCTGGATGCTATTTGCGTCCTTCTTAGTCCGCTTGGACGATTGCCACGTGAAGAAGTTCACTGCATCACTGGACGTGGCTAAGCTAGCTCACGGCTTCCGATGGATGGCTTTCGAGTACACGCTGGATGGTACCTCTATAGCCTCTGTCCTCGGTAGCTTGCCCTCTCTTATATCCTCAGTCGCTCGAGGCACTGGCCGAATCTGGAAAGACGATGGTTTCGAGCAGCTACAGCGGCTTGTGCAGGGCCTGGTGTCGCTCTCTGGCCAACAACTACCGCATAAGCTTTGGACTTTCAAACGCCTTGCTCTCGAATCAGCAACGGCCTTCGCACAGGAAACAAGTGCCAGCGAACACATGAGCTACGCACGAGACATCGAAAAGAAGATGCGCATTCAAGGCCGGCTCGTCATTTCCCCAATGAAGAATGACTCGCCAACCTCAAACGAAGGTTTCCGATGGGAAGAAGGCATCGGGGAGTGGGTCGCATGTACGCCTTTTGCCGGTAAACAAGCGGTAAAACGCCTGGCACGCCGACCGCCTCCCGTCTTGCAACTACTACCAACGCCGTCACATTCTGAGGACGAGCACGCACTACCAGAGGATGCTGCCGAAGAGGATTCCGACGATGCAGCCGAGAAGTCCTTTGAGACTGGATACGACGACGACGACGACGCTGTGCCCCAGTCTTCACCTATCAAACGACAACCACGTACATCGACATCGTCCCTCGGCAAACGTCAACGTGCATCGTCTCCAATGGTTATTGTACCAAACAAGCGTTATTGCTTGACTCCACCTGACACACCAATCGAGTACTACCCACTCTTACCAGAAGAAAAAGAAGCAGAAGATGGACCGCGGCGATCGCGTCGTAGTCGGAAAGACATCAAGATACTCGCATCGCGTCTTCGCACTCAGAGATCACGTACAGCATCAGGAAGTGGACTGCGCGAGCAACGGCGCAAGTCGTATGTGGATCAACACGAACAGGAAGAGTATGGCCGCGACGATACGGATGCAAGTAGGGGCAATGAGGAGTCCACAGCTGCATCAAGCGAGAGTGAGGCTGAAGCGGCGACGCAGCCACGACGGCGATCGGTCCCCTCAAGGACCTGGCAGAGCGCACTAGCCGGTCAGAATGACGGCGCCTGCGACGACAAGGACGAAGATGACCGCGACATCTTGGGCATAACTCCTGCACGACCTCAGTGCACCACGACCAAAGTACTGCGCGCCCAGCCAGCACGTCGAAAGACTACACGACCAGTGCGCACCCAATGGTGGAAAGTTCGTGGAGCTGTCGTTGGTGATAGCGAGGATGATGGCAGCGAGGACGAATTGAGCTTTCACTAGCAGTGTGAGCCAAAGTCAGAGGGATATATCATGTCAGATCAAATTTGGCGTTCGGAAGCATAGGTGTTGGTGTTGTTTGGATGGGAAAGGCGTTTAGATACCCGTTTGTGGAATTTATCGCATTGTTGATCATGATGCTTGGATTGAGATGAAATGACTGCTACATTGATTACATCCCTTTGGTCATGCTCGTTGCCATTTTCGCCACTGTCCATCTTGCCTATGTTTCTTCTTCGATTCCTTCACATACTCGAGCGGCCGCATCACCTTTGTCTTCTGACCAGAGTAATCTCGATTAGCAATGCCGCAATGCTGTTGAAGACTCCGAGTGGTTGTGGGCTCAACACCTTCTCTTTCTTACACACCCCGTCACTAGATGTCCGTCTCACTCCAAAGACTTTCTTCCACTCACACTTGGTCTCTTACGATGTCTAGATGACCTTCGAAGTAGCCCGCGCCGGCAGATGGCGGTTCTCTATCACAGCAACAGGCCACTTGTCGACAAAAAGGATAGGCACAGGATTCCATTGCCACTCAGACGACTCCATGTAGTAGAAGCGCGATATTTCTCGGCCGTTGATCTACGCACATAGCATGACGGAGAACTTGTCGAGAATAAGCATCTCCAACGCATCTGGAGACACGGTCGGTGATCTGAATTTTTGCCATAGTTCTGCGAAGTCCCGACGAGGGGGTCGATTGAATGGCTTTGACCAGGGTATCCCCGTGTAGCCGCTACGGGACTGTTGGAGGAACACACCATTGACATTGTGCAGGTAAGTGACCTTGAGGCGCCGAGCTCGGATTTTAAACGTTTCGAGAGACTCCAGCATCTCCACAAAGCCTTCGTCTCGCAGTTCGATGCCGCTGATGGTGACCTCTACGTCCTGCAGCATGGACGACATAGGCATAGATCCTCCCAAGAGCTTGACGAGAGTCTTGAGCGCCGAAACACTGACTTCACACTCGATGGCGAGTGTTCGAATGTACTGCCAGGCGTGTGTTTGAGGGAATATGTTCTTCTCATCGTGCTTGCCGAAGTATTTGGTCACTCCTTGTCCTGCACGTATATGAACGTGTACTTTGTTCTCGCGGTATATGATCTCAGTCGCAAGGTCTTTGGTCGCGGGACAGGCCAAACATGGAAGCAGCTCTGTGTTGAATTCTGGTTTGGGCTGATCGGCGAGCTTCCAACAACATACGCCTGGGAAGAAGCTTTCTTTCAGGTTGCTTTGAGTAGGGAGACAGTGATGGAGGACCTCGAGCTCGAGTTCATCGGGAAGCTTGCTCCAGCCTTTCGCGAAAGTCTTTGGTGCGAATTTGGAGAGGCCTGCGATCAAGTCGTTGTCGTTCTTGCTATCCATTGTGTCTACTGCTGTGATTCTTCCTATCGACCTGAGAGAGATGATGATGCGGTGCTAGTGGTGGCGAAGTCGGTCGTGACGTGTGTCGAGCCTGAGTCTGCAATCGATCGTGGTGAAGTTGAGAGAACGTGCAGAGAAAAGGGAGCAGGAGGAGGTGAATACTGCTCACCCCGTGAGTATCCCCGAAGTAGGCAGCAGTGCGTCACTTTTATGGTCCGTGAGCTTCGTGTTATCACACTCTCATCGCTGCCTGGCTCCCAGTTCCCTTTCTGCTTAAGCACTCACATCCAGTCCCGGGCTCTTCAGCATCGACCTCTACATGTCACCCCGACCTCTACGTCTCACCCCGACTCTACGTCTCACCCCGGCCTCTACGTCTCACCCCGACCTCTACATCTCACCCACTCATATCTCCGCCCTCCACAAGAATATCTCCGACTTATTCCACGCTGGAATCCAGCAACATGTCAGGGCCACTACTCTCCTTCCGCCGTGGGTCCGATCTTCCGTCAGAACTTCAACTCGAGGTGCTGTCCTACCTTCTCACCGCATCTGATCCGATCAAGGATATGTATCAGGGCGGAGCAACCAGGTAGCTGATCGTCTGCATACTAACGGGTAATCGGCACCTGGCAGACCTGGCAGACCTGGCTCAAACACAGTTCTACCAATCCAATGTGTTCATGCTACGCACAACCATCCAATACGAGCAGGATGCGCCCGTAGATCCAAAGATAATCGAGGCGCTCGAAAAGTTTCAGATAATCACAGCGCTGCGGCACCCAAACTTCGCCCAAATGCACAACATTCGACACCTATATATTGAGGTGGCATACAGCTCCATACTCACATCTCCGGAAAGCATGGTCGACAAAGCCCAAGGATGGAGGTTCCTTCTTCAGCCGAACGCCACGTCGAAGGTCTCCATCACACGCGATGCAGACTGGCAATCAAAGTTCAAGAACCTCCAGACCATTCAGCTTAGCATCGTCCTCGATCAGAATATCTTTGCGCCTAGCATTGAGCCAAAGTATACCATGTCGCCGAAATTTTGCATCATGCCCCAACAGCTGGAGGGGGCGTACATCACGCTCAAGGCGAAAGAGGTTTCGGTGGGCGTATCTTTCAAGTACGATGGGGAGGCTCCTGCGTCTGTGGGGTTGGCAAGTGTGAAGGAGAAGCTGACGGCCATGATGGCACCAAAGAAGAGTGAGAGTGCCGGATCTTAAGACATCCCGCCGGGACTGACACAAGACTACAAGACAAAAGAGTGGTAGCTAAGGTCGAGTTCGTGGCAAGAGTAGCATTAGATGTTTCCAGCAGTAAGAGATGTGAGGATATCGAGGGCACCCTGGAGGGCTAGACGCGATTGGAAAATAGTCAATGGAGGAGCTTACTGCTTTGACAGTACTTCACGTCATAGACGCTTTATGCAAATTAGTAACCTATGTGACTTCGATGATGGGTACTCTAGACAGGCTTCATCCAGGGCCTACTCCTTGAAAGCGTTAGCTCCCTTTGAAACTGCTCATCTGACCCCAGGTTGATTCCCTCTTCCGGTCCTCATTGTTAGTAGCCTTGTGTCAAAGGCTTTAAGTATCCGCTGTGGTTTCCTTCTCTAACAGTACATTCAATACTGCCTCGAACCGCTCCTCACAAGGGCATATCCACAGTGAGTCCCTTGACTGTAGATCGCGAATCCTTTCATCCTTTCTGCATCCCTCACATTTCACCACCACCATAGAGTGTCTCGGTTTGATCTGTGCAGGCCCGTACTTGAGCGCCGCCACCGCCACATCCATTTGATCCCGATAACAGTGATAATGTCGTTGGAGGCTGGGCGAAGACTTTCCAAAGGATGAGAAATCCGAATTATGGATGAACGTAGATGGAGCTTCAATGCGGACGAGAAGGCCGAGCCTGCGAACGTTGTTGAATCGATATTGCCAGGCTCTTCGTTTCTGCAAAGCGGACGAGACCGCCGAGTACTCGGATCCAGAATAAGGGGTCTGCCCTGATTGTTCTCCGAGTGGGGCGAACAGGAAGGTGAGTGCATGCCGTGCTGACAAGCTAGGCTGGGGCTCCCAGTCCTCTGGCAGTGGGGTTCTGAGTTCCACGACCAGGTTGCGGATCATCCTGCAGTACTTCCGGGGCGGAAGAATCATGGCGGCATCGTAGGAATGATGTGCCGAGTGTGTGATCAAAAAGATGTTGCTTTTGTAGTCTGGGACCTTGAGTTAGCATAGCGCGCGATTCGAAGGTGCTCTTAGATTTTTAGGTCAACGACTTTGACGTTCAGTGTGTCCTGAAGGTTGATACCAAAACGAGCATCTTCGTAGGGTCGGGGGATACTCACATGCTTCCATCGCTAGGTTGATCAGGTGATGATTCCTTGTACTGATGATGTTGGACAGCTCATCTTCTACGATGCTTGTTAAACTCCTAACGCGCAATAGCGGCTGCGTGCCAGTGAGCAAACATTCGAGGACGGCGAGTTGCAGCTCTGTGGGCAGACGATCCCAGCAAGCAAAGGAAGCGTGGAGGCTCGACATCGCGTAACGCGCCGTTGACAGTTCGGACGTTGAGCTGGACGCGAGATCGTGTGAGGCGGATTATTTGCGAAGGCGCGACCGTGCATTAGCGCAAAATCACGTGACCGAACTCTTGTTGCAGACCGCAGACTGGTTGTAAGTAAGCCCCTCCCGCGCTCTCCACTCCACCTGAATCTCCTCCAACATGAAAAAAAAGACTCAACAGCCGCCAGAGAAGGACCGGCTCGGTTACGATGACCTTCCGAACGAACTCAAACTTCACATTTTGCGCTTTGCTCTTGTGCACATCGAGCCCATTACCGTTCTCAACCACTAAAATGTCGCAGACACAGACGTCACGAACCTTGAGGGCCTGATTCGTACGAATCACGTCATTCGCGCCCTCGCCCGCGAGGGGTACAACAGTTCGAACACCTTCATCGTCGAGCGCTCTTACGGCTATGATCCGCACAGACTTGGGTACGGAGCCGGCGAGTACATATTCCGTTACCCACCCTTCGCGTTCGGACATCTCATTCGGAGTCTCTAAGTAAGGATAGTAGCGTCGGTTGCCTTCGCAACTAGTACCTTAGCAATACTTGCCCATTCGCCATCGCAAATGCAGAAACGGCGCGGAATCTTCTACAACGAGTGCCTGGTCCTGCTGCGTCCTTTTGAATCCGGACAAAAGCACGAGACGAGTTGGCAAGCGCACTTTCCGCGACTGGACGTACTCTCCGTAATATTCGAGGTCGATCAATGCTTGGGTTACTGTGAAAAGATGAGGGCGCATATTCGCGATCTGCCACAACACGCTACAATCGATATCAGGCCAAGGAAGGTGGAGATGGACATGAATTATCCTAACTGTGTCTTCTGCGGCACAAAAGTTGGGATAATACTCGTTGATACGATTCGAAGCATGGTCAAGCTTCGTAGCGACAGCTGAAGGAGGATATGAGGAGTGATTGCGCGGGAAGAACGATGGGGAAGTAGGCGCCCACGGGACAGGTTTGGGAAATGGCTCCAGGATATGGAATGTACAATGGTGAACAAGGAGATGGAGGACTCAATTATATGAGACATCAGCATCTCATCAGTCCTGAGTCTACTTTCGTTGAGATAAATGGCAGCGAACGCTGGCCGGTGCCTCGCCCTCAGCGGTCATTCAGACTTTACCTCATTACTGCTGTCAGCACGCTCTGGGTCTCAAATCGCGCCTCGCAACGATCTTGCGTTAATCAAACCATGCGTCTCTTTGGCGTTGACTGCAACCTAATCATCTTCGCCATGACGGTGTGCTGAGCATCGCACTGCGCTACAGATACATGTAGCTCACATCGTGTTGGTGCGGCTCCCCTTTCAGAGCTCGAAATTCCTGCTCAATCTCGGCATCTGCGAAGGCTGCGGCTATACGAGGCATTGTTTTCGGTGGCGAGTGTGATGATGATCGGGAGGACAGCCAGAAGTAGCTCTTTCTTCGGCCGTTGAGCTTGATCAAACTCGCGACTGGCGACGGTCAAGATACTTGGCTCCTCGAGCGAGGAACGGATAAACTCTGGCACCGTCGGAGAGTTG
>Ga0265780_10003159_pt1 | contig 21838 bp, 18 predicted proteins | sample P1T30metagenome_FD_192432 | JGI IMG/M metagenome (GOLD analysis project Ga0265780, IMG submission 192432) | Plant litter microbial communities from East Loma Ridge, Irvine, California - P1 T30 | ecosystem: Environmental > Terrestrial > Plant litter > Unclassified | place: USA: California...
TGCAATGGCAATCACCCGGCCGGCAAGGGACAGGGTACGACCAAAGTCAAGACCATCAGCCCGATCCGCCCGCCGGACCTGATCATCCAAGATGAATTCCATCTGATCAGCGGACCGCTCGGCACAATGGTTGGCTTGTACGAGACGGTCGTGGATGAGCTGTGCGGCTGGAAGCTCGGCGCACATTCGGTCAAGCCGAAAATCATCGCGTCGACAGCCACGGTACGTAAGGCCCGCGAACAGGTAAATAACGTATTCATGCGTCGCGTATCGGTATTCCCGCCGCATGGACTGGACGTGGAGGACAATTACTTCTCAGTCCAGCGTCCGATCGAGGACAAACCAGGACGGCGCTATCTCGGGGTTTGCTCTCCCGGTAGTTCGCGACCTGCGATGTTGATCCGAGTCTACACGGCTTTCCTGACCGCTGCGCAAGCGCTGTTCGACCGCTTCGGCGAGCCAGCAGACCCCTACATGACCATGGTCGGCTACTTCAACTCGCTGCGCGAGTTGGGGGGCATGAAGCGATTGGCAGAGGACGACGTGCAGACGCGTTCCTATCGTGTACAGATGAGCATGGTAGAGCGGCCTGCAATGGCACAACGCAGCGTCAACAACATCCGAGAGCTGACCTCTCGAGTCTCCAGCCAGGACATCCCCAAGTACCTCGACAATCTTGAGGTGAAATTCAAGTCTGAATTCGACGTGGTCACCGGCAAATACGTGACCAAATGGCAAGAGGGCGACACACGAGCAATCGACGTTGTGTTGGCCACCAACATGCTGTCGGTCGGTGTCGACATCAATCGATTGGGACTTATGGCGGTCAATGGCCAACCCAAGGGCACAGCGGAATACATCCAAGCTACAAGCCGGGTGGGGCGAACCTTCCCCGGCTTGGTATGCACCGTGCTCACATGGGCGCGACCGCGCGACCTCTCGCACTACGAGACCTTCGAACACTACCACGCCACCTTCTACAAACACGTCGAAGCGCAATCGGTGACGCCTTTCTCACCGCGCGCGATGGATCGAGGGTTGACTGGCTCTCTGCTCAGCCTAATACGCCTTGAGAACGATTCGTTTAGCCCCAACACGGGTGCGGGCAAGCTGGCCAAATCAAATCAGACTGAGATCACGGAGGCCATCGACGTGTTGGTCAAGCGGGCCTGGAACGTCAGCGAGCTCTCTAGCACCAAGAGCCTGGCCGAGCAGGAGCTCAAGGAGCGCGCCGATGAGTGGGCCAAGGAAGTGGGCAAAGGCGGCCGCATGTTGGCTTATGAGAAGCGCGGCCCTGAAAAGGACAAGACGGTTGCACTCATCAAGTCACCGGGCATCCAAGCTTGGGACAACTGGACCGTTCCCATGTCGATGCGTGAGGTGGAACCCGGCGTTCGCTTGATCATGAATACAAGCCACATTACGGACGATCACGATTGGAAGCCTCGCCCCGAAACAAAGGATGAAGACTGAACATGATCATCAATAACAAGACTCCGGTTGGAGAGGTACGACCCAGCCAGCTGCTCTGGACCTATGGCCCAGGGGCGTTGATCGACCTGCCGAGCCTATCTGTGGTGACGCTCGGTATCGACCGTTGGGAAAAGGACCGCTGTCAGCCTATCCAGGAAGGCAGGTTATTGGCCGCCGTGCGGAAGGTGTTAGGCGCACAGGTGGAAAACCTGCGGATGCCGCCATTCCAGAAGAGTGAACTCGTCGACGTCTGGTCGGCTGAGGCGAATATCGGAGTTCCCGTCCGGCCGTTCCCGCGCTGGATGCGCTGTGTGAAATGCGGCCTATTGTCCCCTTTCGATGCCGGACTGTTCGAAATCAAAGAGAACCGTTTCAGGCCCGAGCGAACCCGGTTCGTTCACAAGGGCTGCCGGGGTTCGAAGGGCGACCAGCCCGCTAAGGATGCCGATGCTGTACCTGCACGCTTCCTCTTGGCCTGCCGTGATGGGCACCTCGACGACTTCCCTTGGCACTACTTTGTCCACGGCGGCAAAAGTTCGTGCAAAGGCACGCTGCGCTTCTATGAAAGTGGGGCTTCGCTGCAAACCGAGAACCTATGGGTAAAGTGCGATGTTTGCTCGACATCGCGAAGTTTGGCGCAGGCCTTTGGCAAAGCCGGAAAAGAGAATCTGCCGAGCTGCCGAGGGCGCCATCCGCACCTGGACTACTTTGACAACGAATGCAACGAGGAGGCACGCGCAGTTTTATTGGGCGCCACGAATAGCTGGTTTCCGATCACGCTCTCGGCCCTCGCAATTCCGCAAACCAAGGATCCGCTAAGTCAGCTCATTCAAGATGGCTGGGAGTTCTTGGAAGAACTGGAATCCGAAGCGGAAGTGTCCATTGCAGTGAAGACGTTGAAGAAAACCGGAGCGCTGCCAGGGATCGACAAATATCCGGCCGCGTCGATCTGGACCGCCATTGAGGCGCGGCGCTCGGGTAGTGGGCAGGAGGTTGTGGGTGAAGCCGACATTAAGGGCCCCGAGTGGAACGTCCTGACGGAGGCCAATCCGCCCACGGACTACCCGCACTTCATGAGCAAGAAGGTGGAGACGCCGCCCGCCTTTGTTAAGCACATCAGCAGAGTGCTGCTCCTTGAGCGGCTGCGCGAGGTAAACGCTTTGCTGGGCTTCACTCGTGTGGAGGCACCGGAAGAATCGGGCGACCCGAACGAGCGGCCGCAGATGGCCAGCCTCTCACACGGCAAACCGGATTGGGTGCCCGCGAGCCAAGTCCATGGCGAAGGTATCTTCATTCAATTCGACGAACAGGCGCTCGTGGCCTGGGAAGCGCTGCCTGCCTTGAAGCAGGTCGACAAAATTCTTCGTGGTGGCCACAAAGGTTGGCGCAATTCACGCCATCTCGATCCGGACGAGGGCTACCCCGGCATTCGCTACGCAATGCTTCATACGCTTTCGCACTTGCTGATTCGTGAGCTCGCACTGGAGTGCGGCTACAACGCCGCGAGTATCCGCGAGCGAATCTATGCCGACACCTCGGGCGATAGCCCGCAGGCTGGCATCCTCATCTACACAGCGGCGGCTGACTCCGATGGGACACTGGGTGGACTCGTCGATCTTGGCAAACCGGAGAACTTGGGGCGCCTGCTGGAACAAGCATTGAATCGCTCGAAGATCTGCTCATCGGACCCACTCTGCTCCGAGCACGATCCCGAGAAAGATCGGTCCCTTCACGCTGCCGCATGCCATGCATGCAGCCTAGTGGCCGAGACCTCTTGCGAACGCGGCAATCGATACTTGGATCGGTCACTGCTGGTCCCGACGCTGGAACGTATAGACGCGGCCTTCTTCAATGGCTTATGACTTGGACAAGCTCTTGGACGCAGTTGCAGCCGTAGTGAGTCTGGTCTCACCTGAGAAGGTTCAGGCGATAGCCATCCGTATTCGCCGTACCGACGCCAGCAAAGCAGTTGGCTCGCTATCAGGTGTAGTTGGCACACCGGCAGCTGCCGGTGTCGTCGATCAGCTCGTCGACGCTTGGCGAGCTACAACTGTCACAGCAGATGAGCTTGCTTCGATGCTACTCGCCGCTGGTTATGTGTTCACAAAGACAGAGAAACAACAATCCACCGAATTGGTATGGACGGGGCCAACGACGCCGTTTGTGTCGGCTCGTCGAACTGAGCAGGCGCTCTTGCAGGTTATTAACGCAGCGAGTTCGACCCTGTTTATCACTAGCTTTGTAGCCTACGATTTCTCATCAATTGTCCGAGCATTGAACGCAGCAAATGATCGAGGAGTGGTTGTGTCAATGCTGCTCGAATCCTCGCAAGGTCATGGGGGTAGCATCAGTATCGATGTAATCGGCAAGATGAGAACTTTAGTCCCTTCTGCCACGCTCTACGCCTGGATTGACAAAAACGATGAATTTTCCGGTGGACGAGTGCATGCTAAAGTGGCGTTAGCTGATCGGACAATATGCTTTATAACTAGCGCTAACTTAACCGGACATGCAATGGAAAAAAATATGGAGGCGGGCGTACTTATTACGGGCGGACAAATACCAAAACTGTTGGATGTTCACTTTCGGGCTCTTGTAGAGCTAAGGCACGTTATATCTGTTTGATTAAAACGATAGCGTAGGCACCATTGAATGCGGGATCGCCCCTGGAAATGTAAGCGTCAAAAATTGCTGTTCCCTTGGCAAAATAGTGAGATCCTCTTAGCCGGCGCCACTGTTGCACGGCCTAATATGTATGGCTGACGACACCGTTTCGTGGTGCGGCGGCGCTTGAATTCCCCAGTTTCCCCGAATGGGAACATCTAAACCCTCCATTCCACCAGACATGCCAGGTATTCGCCAATAACAAGCTTAATCTGGATGAGGTCGCCGTAGTCGCTGGCGTGGTAGCGATAGCGTCCTTCCTGAACGTCAACCCAGTCATTGATTATCATCCCTTCCGTTTTTATTGCCCCGGACCCTGATTGGAAAGTTAACTGCGCAACCAACATGCGCTGCATACCGCGAGACCCGATTTCGCCATACACCGGGGCGACTTCGGTTGCCTCAAACGCATCTTTCTGCTCATCGGTTAGCATTGCAAGTGGATGATGCAACACTACTATCGGCTCATCCTTGCACGGCTGACTCAACTCGAATGCCGCATGACCTCTCGCCAATTTGACGATAACATTCTTGACTCGCTCCTGTTCGATTGCAAACACGGTTCGGCCATCCTGAAACGATTTGGCGGCTTCAAGTTTAGCCTGCAATGCCGGAGCTCGCATGAGAATTGCGGCGACGCTGCTACGGCGTATTTCTTCGGGAGCGGCGGAGCCTGCGATTACTGCCTCGACCAGACAGGCAACATATTCTTCATCTAGTGAAAAGCCATTGTTGCATGGTCTGCACGCACCAACAATCGGCAAATTTTCTGGAAATGGCACGTCGAGGAACACCTTGGATGGCACGTGCTCGCGGGTGGCGGCAACACCCCCGCAGTAGACGCACCCAACAATTAATCGGGAATCAGCAAATGAGTCCAAATGTTTGATTTTACTGCTCCTATACAAATTTCTAGACGCGAAACGCTTTGCCCTCCGCACTTAACATACACAACCAGTCGACCCGGCATCTTTTCTGCGAATGCCTTGCCCTTTCACAGAGGACTAAGAAGCCCTAAATGGAGAGATGCCAAGGTTAGTCAGGCCGCCCAGTTGCTAACAAATTCCGGCAACAAGGGTTGCAGTTTTGTTGGGACTGCTCCATAGCACACGAGGCCTAAATATGTTGCGGCACGGGTTGCTCCAACATATAAGTAGCGATCAAAAAGGTCTGGCTTTTGCTCTGCGAGGCAGTCTACACCGGCAAAAAATACTGCTTCAAATTCCAAACCTTTAATATGCTGTATATCAAATACGCGAACATCAGCTCCTTCGCCCAGCGCCTTTCCTTCGTCACAAGCGACAGCTTTTAGATTGATGCTTTCAAGATAACCTGTAAGCCTTTCGGCCATGGGTTTGACGTCTTCCTCGGCGTTGACCAGCACAGCGATTGTTGGCATCTGCTTGACAGCTCTCTCAACTTCCACGATCCGACCCGCTATCCATCTTGCGGCTTCGTCCTCGTTTGCACTTTCAAGCAAAACCGGCTTAACTCCTTCATGTGTGCTCTCTTTTGGCAGTTCGCCAATTGCACTCAAATCACCACCTTGCAGCCGCAGCAATTTCCCAGAAAATCCATTTAGCGCACGACTTTGACGGTAGATCTGCGTGATGGATTTCTCCACGATTCGATCCGACACCCAGGCAATCTGCTCCATTGTACGAACACCAGAATGGGTAATGCGCTGATTAAAGTCACCGCACGCAAAGAAAGAGCGGCTCTTAAGAGTCGTTAGGCTTTCCATACAGGCTAGTTGCAGCATTGAGAAATCTGTTGCTTCATCTACCATGATCTGATTCTTAAATAGGGTCGCTAGATTTCGCAGGAACTCGTAGCGTGGTGCGTCCAGTTCTCTTTCAACGAATGATTGGGATAGTAAGGTCCGACAGTTTCGCAGCACCATGAGCACAATCGCGTCTAGCTCTGTCGGAGAAAGATGTAGTGGATTGGAGGCTACCTCAACATAGAATTTTGCTGCTTCATTCTGATCTTTGCGGAATACACGGTAGCTACTTGGTACATCGTTCACATACCGCCGAAACGCACCAACAAAGCGCCGTAGCCCATTTTGAAAACTGATACGCTGGCCGATTTCCAACAACACCGCTTCTGATGGCAGCGAATCGCCAAGCCATTGAACCACCTTTGCAGCTCGCGATCCTTTCGGTACGCTGCGCTTACGGTATCGACTCCGAGCTAGCGTTCGAAGAGCTGCTAAGTAGGCTTTTACGGCGTTTTGAATGTCTCCAGTATTAGTGTTGCCAATCGCTTCTGTATCGTCCTCATCGAACTCAGCTTCTTCGTCAGGCTCATCGTCCTGTTGAACGCCCGTCAAATACAGGGCAAGCCGCTGGAAAACTTCCTTGTCTCTATTGAAAATTCGGTTTCGCTCTTGCTTTAGCAAGTCATCGGCAATCCTCTTCGATTCATCCAGTGCGACTCTAAACTGGGGCTCTTGTTTGCTCAAGCCGCGATACACCTCCATCCATGCACGGCCGGCCAATCCTTCAGAGAGGCGCAACACCTGCTCAACAACAGCCTTAGCAGTTGCTGGTGCTGCCTCCTTCACAATCACAGCGCCATCTTGGAGCTGGCCTTTCAAACGTTGATCATGGAAGTTGCTAACGGCGGCGTACCAATCACGCGTGTCATTCAACACTGCCGAAGACAGATTGTGCATATCCAGCTTGAGCGTGTATCTGCCGCCGTTAGCGGTTCGCAAGATACCGAGCGAATTGCGCGCGATATCGTTGCGATACGCTGCCCATGTCTTTATCTGCGAGTCAGAGGCGGGCACCTGCTCCCTGCTGAAGGCCTCCTTCAAATAATGTTTGAGGAGCTCCGAGGGGGTGAACATAAGCCAACTGCTTTCGTGGGACACGCTTTTCGCAGAATTAGCGACTACTCGACGTTCGTGCTCGTTTAAGTTTTCAACATCTAGCTTTTGGCCCAGTCGCTTGATAAGTGTCGTAGTCTTTCCTGTACCTGGAGGCCCAAGGATAATTAGCTGGCTATCTAAAGGTAAACGAAAAATTTCGCCCTGAAACTGGTCAAGAATGGGTTGATCACGAAGGCCCATAGCTGTGCGCGTTTGGTGACTGATACCTTCCTTCACTCCATTACTTGCCGCAACTATCTCGAGCAACTGATCTAGCTCATCGCCCGAATCAAGCCCATCCGCACGCAAGAACGCGCGCAGTGAGTCGATGGAAAACACTCCCAAGTCAGCATGGCGGTACTGGCTGTCAGTTGAATCCCATTCCCCCGCGATCATTGCTGGAAAAAGGTTAGTCTTCTCAACCAAATAATAGGCCTGCCGTTGTCCACGCACGATAATATTTCCGACGTCGCCCACAGGTATCTCAGCTAGGCGACCAATGGGAGATCCATAGCTTGCAAACTCTGTTCCGGACGCCAACGTCAGGCTGGTCTTCCGAGCGATGTAGACAATACGTTGTCCACCTTCATCGTCCTCTAATACGATCCGTGCGATGGACGGTTCACGCTTCAAAGCAGCCCAAGCATCGCGATTTGCCTGACTAATGTTTTCGAGGTTTTGACTTGCCCGCACACTGGTCAACGTATTGCCGCTGGCAAAGCTGTTGGCGTAGGAAAGGCTATCGCTGGCAAGCTTCCGTGTCGCGGCATCTGCAATCTCCGTGAGAGTCAAAAGTGCCTCGTCGGCCAGCGATTTGAAGTCTGGGTTGATCATTGTATGTGTTTGTCTCAATTTTGTTCGGTTAAGGATCGCCAATCTGAAAATTGGTCATATGCATACGAGAAATTACGCCACTATGTGCTCTTTACTTGAAGAAAATGATCACGTGCTCAGTTGATCGCATTATCGGCGCGGGGCCAGTCCTCAGGGACCAACTTTAATCCTCTTCGCCAACGTTCGACAACAGCAGACTGGAACCAAGTTTCGTCGATGTCCGCGTGTTCAGTAATGATGACTTGAAAACTTCCTGCAGCTGAATGAACAGCCGCGAATACGTATTCGAACATTCGTTTTACAGCGCTGCGATCATCTTCGGACAAATCACTGAGCGACATTTCCGCAGCCACCTCACGCTCGGGCGGAAAATAGACTTGCGAAGGCTGGTCGAGAAAAAGAAACCTCGGTACTGGACGGCCGCGATGTGCAAACCAACCATGCAGAGTCAAGTGCGTAATCAAGTGATATCCAACCCAATTCTCGCCACTGCCCATTCGTTCCATTGGCACAGGTCCATTTTCGGTATCTGCAACCAAGGTGAGCTTCTTCGTATCCAATCTCAAAGGCGAATCGGAATGCTCAAGCATGAGACCCTGAGCCTCGTCTGACATCGTACGGCTCAGAATCGATCCAATAGATACCATGCGTTCCGCAACTATTTCATCGCTGAGTTGACCCTCTAAGGCAACTTTCGCGGCGCGCAACGCTTCAGCACGACGCTGCAGCTCGTTCGTATCCGGCAAGTCTGGTACGCTTTCGAGATAAAGTCCGATTCGACCTTGGACTAAAGCGCGTCGAGCTATCTCATCATGTGCCAGTTGCAGGGGCACATCGATGATCCTGACGGCTTCCATTTGCTGTCTGTTCGCTGATAACGCAGTGCGATTTTGTTCAAGGCGTGTTGCGACTTCGCCAGCGACGCGCTCAATACGCGGTGTATTCTGCGTCACGGCCTGAAGTCGTGACGCGACGCTCGCAAGAGCGCCACGCAGCTGTGCAACTTGCGGTTGCCGGTCATCTTGTGGAAGTGCCTGCGTACACAAAGGACAGGAGTGACCAGGGGCCGTGTCGTTGAACATGCCAATGGACGCGAGTCGACTCTGCTGCTCGGTTGCTTCTGTTGAATACCCACTCGTGTCGCGCTCGAAGGCACGGACAGCGTCCATCTCTTCCTTGAATCGACGCTGGTTCGCTAACAGTGCGACTCGCGCGTCGCTGAGACGCCGGTACTCCTCACCATCAGGAATATTGCCCAGTTGCGTAAGCATCACCGTGGCGGCTACTCGGAGAGCCGCGATTGTCTCTTGCCAATTTTCGGTCACTACATCGGTAAGACCTGCATCTCGTGCTTGCGCTAACAATGCCGTCGCCTTTCCTACGCCATCGCCGCGAATGGAATTAAGCTCGGCAAGCTGACGCTCTATCGCGCGCAGCTGTTCACGTAGACGCCGGAGCTCTGCACTCTTCTTGACATATTCATCGTCCACGGCACCTAGCAGGTAAGGCAGCGTGTCTTTAAGTGCCTGCGCGAAAAAATTATCGTCGGCGCCATGAAAAAGTTGGTGCCGTCTGATGATCTCGTCCTGCGGCTGAAAGCAGAATGCAAGGGCGTGCCTTACGGTGGCAGACAGTGGGAGCCTTGTTTGACCGACTGGTGGTTCATGTAGGTTTTCGGAGATGCCCGTCCAACCTGAAAGTAGTGCTAACAAGCCACGTGTATTCGTAGTCTGCCGTAGCTCGCTCGGTTCCAGCGACTCAACTAGATTACCGATCTGGACAATACAGTCTTCGCTCGAACGAAAGCGGGTCGTGGGACATCTTCTAGCGATAAACGCTTCACCAGATGCTAGCTTGAGGCGCAGTCCGAACCACGATACCGAATGCCTGATCGGACCGTCGGGGACACGGCACTCGCCGGAGCCAAAGCAGTAATCAACAATGTCGATTAACGCTGATTTTCCAGTCTTTGAAGCACCGGTGATGATACTTACTCCTTCGGAATTCAATGGCAGAATGCGTCGTCGCCCGTCGTGGCTGTAGAGGACGATTTCCAAAATTTTCAGTGTCATGGTCTAACTCCCAGTAATGCCATTACGGTGTTCGCACCGCCCGTCTCAATAAACCAAGAACCGAGAAAGGTCGCCCTCTTGTAGCAAGCCTGGGTCTCGTTTGAAGAATGTCTTATGGCGGCATTCACTCGTCTTTTCATCGCGGCATTGGCTCTAATTTCGTCGGGTGAAAGATGTAAGAATTCTCTCGTGCCACCAAAAATTAGAGCTTCCTTCGTGAACGGAACCATAGCCCGCGACCGCGCTACCAGAGTGGCTTGGAACGACGGATTTTCATCGAGCCATGAAGCCAAGGACGTACGTGTGCTGCGCGGTAAAGCGTCACGAGAACTTCTGGGTAAAACGATTGGAAGAACAAGAAATGCCTCAGCGAAACTAAGAGCTCGTTGATTGTCTGCGGTTGACGAAGCAAAATTCCAAATCAGGGCTGCGCAGAAGGCGGGATTTAGTAAAGCGCGTTCCTCGATCGATCGATTGATCCAGGTCGTCATGAACCATCTCCAGATTCGGCTAGAGTAGCAGTCAACAGCGCTTTAAAATTTGGATGCCAGCCGATGCGCGACTCGTCGGCAATCATATGCAAAGAACCTCTGCAAAGAAATGGCTCAGTTACGCCTGGACGGATCGAAATCGCTGCCCTCTCTGCCCACTGCAGAACCGATTTCGCTGCATTTTTCTTCTCAAGATCCGTGGCCAAATCGCCCACCTCATCACACATGGCATCGAATACGTTTGCCCATTCTTCCGACAGTCGCTTTTCATACCTGCTTATGTCCACAGCCACCACAAGGTCTTCCCGCACCCATCTCGACCGCTGCTCATATGCACGGTAAAAATCGCGTATTGCACTTGCTACCCTACGACGAGACGCGTCGATCAACTCCAATTGCCTGACAAAGCGATACTGCCGGTGTGCCGCCGCCGTCCCATCGTCGAGTACAAAATCGAGTAGATCACCGTCAATTGGCAGTGAGTCTTGTCGGAACTGATCTCGCAAATCCGCCATGTGAGACTCAATTTCTACTGAGCCGATTCGCGCGTCGGGTGTGGAAATCAACTGGCCAATAACTCTACGAAACCACCATCCCTCAAGTCGGTCTTGAAAGGCGTCCTGGTGCGTTCGGTCGACTGCCCAGAAAATGGCAGTCCGGATTTCCGCGTCAATGTCGGAAATTGTTGGAGCTGAATCGATGATGAGAACCCGCTCAAGTAGAGCGAGTCGCTCGTCCGCCTTTAACGACTCGTATGCTAGATAGGCTGCTGCGTTGGCGGAATTTGTCGATGTCCTAGCAATCACATCCAAAATTGCGCGGGCTCCCATTACGTCCCGCCCGGTAAGCTTGAGTTTGTTCGCTGCAGAATCTGCAGGTGCAATGCCAGTTGTCACCAACTGCAGTGAAGCATTCGCCGGAACCGCTCCGCTTTGGCGGCCCTCTACCCAGACCCGCAGTGTTTTCCACACATCTGGACAGCTATCGGTAAGTGCTGCTAGTCGACTCGCATGGTGCTTAGTTTGCAGGAAAGCACTTGGATCGCCTGTGGTGGATTCAAACGCGACATCGTCGAGCACCTCTACCGAAACCTGAAATCCTTCTTCATGTCTGATACGCTGCAATGACCAAAGTAGAGCCACCCTTACCTGATACAAATATCCGAGGGCGGGGTTAACAGCTGCAAACGGGTTGCTGGTCGTTGCCATGGCGATCCTTATCAACGGGTCGGCGCTCTTACGTGCAGAACAAACCTTTGAAGTTTTGGTTTTGAGCACTGTCGGCTTTGTGCCGTGTCGTTCTCACCACACCCACAGCCTTGCACTTTACACTAAATGTATTTCCAAAAACTAACAAATTGTTCAGATCACTGGTCGGGAACTTTTGAAACGTTGCAAATGGGCGTTTCCCACCCGCTCCCTACGAAGCATGGGGATAGCTAGGAGAAACACTTAAGTAGTATCGGAAGAATGGCGTACTGGCTCGGAGAGGTTTAAGATTGACGTGCGACCGTGGGGCGATACCGGGTTTCTATCCATCTAGCGTCGCGCCGGCAGCATCACAGTTGACGCCGCATCAGCTGTAAGGCCGCTTTGGAGGAGTTATGCCCCTTTCGAGATCAAAAGTTTCCAAGGCAGAACGCGACCGGGTAGTGATCGAGGCAGTCACGAGAGCTCGAAACGCGATGATGCTGCTCCAAGGAACGCGAGTGACGTTTGGCCGTAGGAGTGGCTTTCTTGACTTTGAGAAAGAGATACTCAAACTGACATCTGCTCTCCAGGTAATGGGACTTGACACTCCGACCCCGTCGTTTCAGGGACCAATATCCCAAACCATGGTTACAGGCAGGCAGGGGCGACGCTCTAGTCGGCCAAGGTCCTGCTGATCCGCGCTGAATCCATAGCAGCAAATATGAAAATATCCCGATCTGAACTCTATGAGCGCGTGTGGAACGAGCCCATGGTCAACATCGCCAAAGAGTTCGGCGTGTCTTCGAGCTACCTAACACGCGTGTGCAAAAGGCTCAACGTGCCACACCCGGCACGTGGCTATTGGGCAAAAATAGCCGCCGGTCGTGTGGTCGGTAAGGTTGTGTTGCCGCCTGGACGACCGGGTGACGAAATCTCGTGGACGCAAGGAGGCGGTAGCGTAGAGATCCAAAGACGAGTTGAGGTTTCGTTGGATGCAGCTGCTGTCCCGAAGCCGACCAAGCGACGCACGCGTAGGTACGAGCAGCACGATCTCGTCACAAACATAAAATCAACATTCTTGGCAGGGACCTTCTCCAGAGAAGGCAACTACCTCAAACCATCAAAGCGTAACTTGATCGACCTAGTAGTGACCACTGCGACGCTAGATGCCGCGCTGGCATTGGCCAATGCTCTCCTTCTCGTTTTCGAGCGCATGGGACACCGGGTCATTCTGGCGTCGCACAATGACGCCGGGACAAGGGCTGCAGTAGATAGTCACGCACCCGCACAACGAGCCGGACGGCCGGGCTCGTTTTCGTCGAACGCCAAGCAGGGACGAAACTAAACTTCGATTAGTCCCACCCTTCAGTCGCTACGGTACTTGATCATATGAAAGTTCAAATTTTTTCGACCGATTGTGGAGTAAGCCATCCATGACGATAGTAAGCCAGGATGAACGCCGTCATTTGGAGCTGGCGTTCGAAAGCTCCTATGCAATCGTGAAACTCGCGGGACTGGAAGGCGACGGAAAGCTGACTGAGCTCCGTAAACGCATAATTGAAGGCGAACTCACGTACGATGAAGCCGTACAGACTGTTTTGACAGGTCCGACACACGAGCTGGAGCGCTGCTTGGCCGCCGTGAAAGCCAACGTGGAGATGCTTAGCCCGCGCACTTGGGGCGGGTGAACGGTGTCACAGTACGCTTGCTTTGCACGCGCTGCCGCTATGAGCGCAGCCATCCATGCTGGAAAGTGACGGTGGCACACAATCGTGCGGTTGACTTCGTTATCTGGGTTCGCTTGGACAAGCCAATGAGCACCCGAACCACGTCTATCTCCTACCTGTTGCGGACTTTCCTCAGCATCAGTACATTTGGCCTCGACAAGGCAGGCGAAATACTCATCATCTAGTGAAAGCCGTTGTTGCATGGTCGGCACGCGCCGACAATCGGCAGATTTTCGGGCAACGGTACGTCGAGGAATACCTTCGACGGCACATGTTCGCGTGTAGCGGCAACGCCCCTACAATAAACGCATCCGAAAATTAATCGAGTCTAGATGTTACATCTTACCGCTCCCTATACAAGTTCTTCATAGAGAAGCCTCCATGCCCCCTTCGATGGTTGAAGAGGTGAGGTTACGTCCTGCCAGCGGGATTGCCCTTCTTTTGCCACCGCCATAAGGCAGGGCTAGCCGATCAGGCGGTGGGGGATTTTGACCGGCCAACAGGGTAGCTGCCCTCCGGTGATTTTATCAAACGGTCACTCTGGGCTTGACCGCCACAATGCTATGCTACAGACTTGAATGTTTATCTCGACTGCCGAGAGGTCGTTCAGTTGTTTTTCATGTGGATATCAATGAATACTCGCTATGTCTTGAGGGCAGCAGACGGAAAGGCGGTCACGAATGAGACGCGGACTGGAGCTGCCCTGAAACGCAACATGGCCATCAGCTATGTGTGGGAATCCAAAGACGTTGTCGAGCGTGAGCGCGCGGTATTTCAAGCAATACTTGGCACTCCCCTTATCATTGAAGTTTATGTCGCGCCGCCAGCTTCATTTCTGAGGGGTTAGCTAAAATTTGGCCGGCATCTTCAAAATTCTCAATGTGCCGATCACGCACGGGTTTGCTTTTCGAGCCAACCAATGAATCCTTATTGAACATCAATTGATAATACAACCGAACCTAGCGGTCACCCGCTAACCACCAACAAATGCAGGCCCTTCAAGTTGCCAAACGAAAGAATGACGAACCATGCTCCCCTACTATGACGAAAACCATTTTGAGTTGCTCAGGCAATGGCGAGGGAAGCCGTACGACAAGAACAACCCCGACGAATATGTTGTCAATGAGAAGCTCATTGAGGCTTACAACGTCACTAAGAACTGGGGCAATGCGTTAGCCATGAAGCTATACGGTGAGGCTGGGCGTGAAAGGACGGTGCGCAGGACCATTGGTCAGTGGACAAGAAAATTCGACCAATACAATTGGTCAAAGGTATATCCATCCGAAAGCTCTCCTCCCGAACTGGCCTACACTGTTGGTATCGACGCAGACGTCGGTTTTTATGTGTCATTGGACATCGTCGACACAAAGGTTATCGGTCCGCCGTTGCGGCCGAAATTCGACAGCATCCGGTTGTCCGGGCCAACCGGGCTGCACGCCAAAATGCCTGCCCAAGAAGGACTGGCGCTCAACTTTTCAGAGCTGGTGGAATGGAGCGCTAAAGAAATCTACAAGTTTGAACTTAGCTACGACGAGGTTGCGGAGCGGCTCAACCTGTCCGCGATTAAAGCACAGGAACAGGTGCTCAATCACTTTCGCAATAATGGTGATTTCTCCAAGCGCCAACCGAAGTGGCCAGCGCAAACGACAGAACTGTTTTGCCGGCTCGCCAATGCGGTTCACGACGCAGGATTGGACTGGTGGTTCACCAAATCAACCAACCGTCAACTAAGATTCGGGAGAAAAAATGGCAATGGCAACGGAAGCGTGATTGGACGACTGCACCTGATGCAAAAAGGCATTCAGATGGTCTGGGATGAGATCGGCTCTTTGCCTCAACTAGAGCTCCAAGACATCTCCGACGATGCGATCTCAAGCTTTGAAAATTCATTAGCTGCGGATCAGGAGTCGTGGCCCGCAAAACTTGCTGCGATGGAGGACCGCCCAGGCTATTGGCCGGATCACTATAGCGTTGCGGAATTGGAGCCCGGCGATGAGCTAGAGGTCGACGCTGACGAGCCAATCGATATCCCCCGTTCGGTGAGTGCAGACACTCCTCCCCGAAACATTATCCACTACGGCCCCCCAGGTACGGGCAAAACTTTCAAGCTGCTGCAGCAATTGGCGCGCGACTATACCAACGCACAAGGCAGGCGTTTCGCGTTCGTCACCTTCCACCAGTCTTATGGTTACGAGGAGTTTATCGAAGGATTGCGTCCAGTGCTGGCTAAGCCTGTGACGGCTGAAGAGACCATGCCTGCGCCTGCAACTGGCAGCGAAGTGCAATACGAAATTAAGCCAGGTGCCTTTTTGCAACTATGCGAACTTGCACGTAAAGAACCCAAACAGCGCTTCGCAATGGTCATCGACGAAATCAACCGAGGCAACGTTAGCAAGATTTTCGGCGAACTAATTTCGCTCATGGAAGTCGACAAGCGCGAAGGGGGCAAGCATCCGATTTCCCTGACCCTTCCCTATTCAGGCAATAGTTTCAGCGTTCCGTGGAACGTCGATATCATTGGCACCATGAATACGGCAGATCGCTCGCTCGCGCTAGTGGACACCGCGCTGCGGCGCCGTTTCGAGTTTATCGAAACGATGCCCGATCCCGCTGTGTTGGAAGACATTATCGTATTGGCCGGCGGCGTAGCGATTGACGTCGAAGAAATGCTGACCATGATCAACCGCCGCATCGAAGCGATGTACGACCGCGACCACACGATCGGCCATGCGTATTTCACGCAACTGCGGTATCTGGCACCGCAACAACAGTTCCCGGCCCTGCAAGCCATCTTCAAGAATCGGATCATTCCCCTGCTCGAAGAGTATTTCTTCGAAGACTGGCAGAAGATTCGGATGGTGCTCGGCGATAATCAGAAATCGAGTCCCGACTATCAATTTATCAAGGAAGCCGGCAAACAAGACGACGCGCTGACGCTTTTCGGACGCAACTCGCAGCTCGACCAATACCAATTCCGACCGCGCTACCAGCTCAACCCGCCAGCGCTGGGCCAGGCCAAAGCCTACGTGGAGATCTACGCCCGCGCACAGACCGAATCCGCTCGCACTGAATGACGTCCTGCACGCTTTTCGAGTTTGACAGTGTGGTGGCGGCCGGCCAGGGCGCCACCGGCCACGCCGTCCCGCCGCAAGTTTTTTCATGGCTGGAATCGCAGTGCTTTACCGAAGATGACGGGGCGCCTTCCTGGCTGAAGGTGAGCCGCCGGGGCAAGCTAAAGGCTGTACGGTTTACCAACTACGCTGGCGTGATCCGCGCGCCATGCGGATTCCAGATTGAAGTCCTACCAAAAATTGGCAAGCATGATTCGGCTGCTGAGGCACGGGCCCGTTTGGTGGAAATGCTGCAGTGCTTGGCCGAGTTTCGGCACATCAAGCTCGCGAACGCGCGGCTCGCCACGGTACGCATGCCCTTGCTAGAAGTATTCATCAGGCAGTTCCTCGACGACGTGAGCGCTGTGGTAAAGCGGGGCTTGCGCAGCGATTATGTATTCCAAGGAGGCAACCTGCCAGCATTGCGCGGCAAGCTGATAATCGGGCAGCACCTCGCTAAGAATCTCGTCCGACCGGACCGGTTTTATACCCAACACGATGATTTCTCCCAAAACCGCGCCGAAAATAGGCTGATCCATTCCGCACTACGCATCGCGCTTTCGGCCTGCAAGTCGTTCGAGAATCAACGTCTCGCGCGCGAGCTTTGCTTCGTGTTTACAGATATTCCTCAGTCCAGCGATGTGCCAAGCGATCTAGGCCGCATACGGCTCGGAAGGGGGATGGGGTACTACGGAGCGGCGCTCGATTGGGCAAAACTGATTCTCGAAAGGATGAGTCCGATTGTTGGGACTGGTCTGCAACACGCTCAGTCACTGCTATTCCCTATGGAAGTCCTATTTGAAGCCTTTGTCAGAAAGCAATTGACCAGACAGTTGAAAGAAAAATATTTCCTAGACGCTCAGTCAAGTCGCCACCACTTGGTGACGCATCGAGACGAACAATGGTTCAAGCTGAAACCCGATCTGCTAGTGCGCGACCGGCACAATACTCATATCGTGCTCGATACCAAATGGAAGCTGCTAGACGCGGCCAAGGACAACGCGCGCGAAAAATACCAGCTCAGCCAGAGCGACTTTTACCAGTTGTATGCGTATGGCCACCACTACTTGGAAGGGCAAGGCGCGATTGTCTTGATCTATCCGAAGACCGATGCATTCCTCCTGCCCTTAAAGACTTTTGACTTTCCAAAAAATGCGGGAATGCATCTCTGGGTTCTGCCATTTTGCATCTCCACGAGCACACTCATTCTTCCTGAGACCGGACAACTCGACACATTTTTCGAACGTCCATCACGCCCCTAGAAGCTAGGAAGCTTTACCCATGACGAGGCCGCCCAGTCACCGACTGTTGGCGCCGACGCCAAATTGACCCACAGCGCCGATTGTGCCTGACCCTGGCGTTGCTGCCGGGAGCCGTATGGTGCCTGCGCTTGCGCGAATACGCTTGGGCCAACGAATTTCGGCTGCCTGGATCAATTTGGCATCGGAGATCGCCCACGGCTCCGCTCTCGTATCTGAAGGTGTGTTAGCCCTGGCCAACGCTACAATCTCCTCATACGCTTGGAGCTTGTAATCGTCCATCGCTTGTTCAAGCACCGTGACCGCCAGTTTCTTCGACGGTTTTTACGCCTATTGACCGTAGCAGTCGTGTCCAGCTTCGCGAAGCTTAAACCTGAAATCCAGAAATCGCTCGACATGGCGATTCAGTTCCAGCCCCGGTCGACGCTTAAAATCCTTCCCATCCACCGGCACGCTCTATACACGGGAAGCGACTTCGGGAACGGAAAAAAGGCCGTGCGCACAGCCACGGCCTTTTTTCTCATTGCTTCGAAGCAGCGCTACCGGTCCTGCATAATCTCGATGAACGAGTCTCGATCGGCTTCAGGGTAGTCTGGCACAGATTCACCTTCGTGATCTGAGCACTCACCTTCGTCATTGATGTCTTCGGCGTAGAACACTTTCACCCTTCCGCCGAGATCGCAATAACGGCAGAAGCCATAGTCTGGCGATCTGCGCGCGCACGCCAAATGAACGAACTCTCCATCTTCCATAGTCTCCAGGGATCCCCTCACGCAAACCAGCGGGTTGTAGAAGTCGTCATGGCTCAGGCCGCAGATGACGCAATGCAGAGCGTTTTGCTGATCACTCAGCGAAGCCGTTTGTAAAGGGCGATAGTTCACGGCTGACCTCCCTGAGCACCTTCGCTCATCGGAGGTTTGATTGCCCTGTCAGCGGCGCGGCTAGTGTACCATTCGACCGCTTTAGCATGCGGCTTCGCCTTGTCTTTGAACTCAGCCGTCGCGTTCCGGCTATGCATCTGAGCCGCGTACGAGGCCGCTTCCCCGTCGAGATATTTGTCAGCTGCGAACTTGAAACGGTTCAACGCGTCGATCGGATTTCGCTTGACCTTTTCGCCCTTCAAAAGCAGAAGACCATGGAGACGAAAGATCTCGCCGAGGGCTGCTCGGTGTGGCGATCCCGGATAGTCCACCCAAGGTTGCTTGTAGGCCTCTTCAACGAGCGCCAGGGCGTGCTGATGATTCTTCAATGGACCATCGTTCCAGCGCACCCAAGCGTGAACCAGGACGGAGTAGCTATCGCCGGCTTTGGCGAGTTCCTTCAGCAGCAGAATTCCGGATTCTGGGGCAGCTTTTCTATCGCTAGCGCACAAGTCTTGCGCGACCCTTCGAGCCATATCTACGATATGAGGGCCGTCGACGGGATCATTGATCTGAGCAGCGATTTGCGTTGCTTCTTCTTTCGTAACCACTACCGACCGTTTTTCCAACAGGCGCAACAATGCCGCCTCCCAAAGGGCCATATTGTCAGGCGTGGATGATGTAGTAGATGAAATCATGTTGATAGCTTTCAAAAAGATGTGACACAGCAGAGCTCTCTCGAAACGAGAGCCCATCCAGAGCGAGTTTGAACTCGCGTTACCCGGTTGCTGCATCCGCTGCCTTTTTGAAGGCTGACTGGCAAGCGTGCTTTCGCACGCCGCCTTGGGCGGTGGATTCGACGGCCTCCTTACGTGTTTTATTGGGTCGAATCCCTCAAGTGTCACGCAAAACATCGACAGACTGGCTAGGTGTTCACCACATGGGTGATGCCGATGTGCACCGTTACATGACGAGTTTATATTACTCAAACCAAGTGGAGTGGTCAAGTCATACGGTGTGTATGGGAAACCCACCATGACACGTGTCCAGTTGACGCATTCTTGGGCAACATGTACAGTTGTCTTGCCGCCACACGTCGGCCCGCCCGTCCACACTGGCATCGCATCCTACGGGATCACGTGAGCTTAAAGGATAACTTTTTAGTTGCCACTGGTTTGGTGTGTGGACGCGCTGAAATGGTAGTGGCATCTCGAAAGCTATCATGACGAAATTTACTCACACGCAAGTCAAACGTTTCAAGTCCGACGCTAAGAAACAATCCGTCGCAAAATCGATCCCGCTTCACCAAGCACTTGACGACATTGCTCACGCCCATGGCTACAGCAATTGGGCCCTGATGGTCAAATATGCTGGGCCACCGGCGCTTCAAAGTAATCCGCAGTTTGCTTTTGTTCGCTCTATTGAGGAGATGCGCGAGCGCATGCTTAATCAACCTCAAACGATGGAACGCGTGGATGGCCGCCATGCTCGTCCTTATATTGATGTCCCCGACATTTGGCAAAAGTTCAAGTCCCCCATGTCAGTGGCCAACTTCGCAATCGACTACATGACGCTTCTGTTGTCCGTCCCGCGTTTCTCGGTTGGCAAGCGCTCGCATGTGTATTGGGAAATGAGGCTGTGGCTTCCCTATGCAGTGGAGACCGAGCATGGTACTAAGCAACTGCTTGTCAATCGCGAGTATAAGCCTGTAGGCATGGACACTACTACCCATGTCGAATACGGCAAATATCCAGCGTTCCACACAAGGATGCAGCCGGAGCAGATCGATAGGGTCAGTCATCGCCCGACTGGTCACGGCTACCTGTACGGTGATAGTCCTTGGAGCTCCCGTAAAGCTGCTGAGGTTTATCTGCGTCGACTCAACACGCTTAAAGTAGCACTGAAACCGTAAGTTTTTTCGCACTCCCGCTCGACGGATAGGGAGGGAGGCTGCGGCGCAAACAATCGGTTTCCGGTTCAGCCAGGCACGCGACGCTGCGATGCTATTTTGACAATCTGGCCTTCGCCTTAGATGATGGAACACGAACCGGTGGCACGACGAGACTCGACAAGTGGCAGTTTCACTCCAACGAACGTTGGAAATAACTAACTTACCCAGCCAGTACATCGATACGACTAACTAGCAACACGATATACGTGTCGCTTACGTTAGAAGGTACCTTGATCACGTTGCTAGACCCGTCTATCAGGAAGACCTATAATTGAAAGAAGTTCCGTTTTCTGCACAAATAATGTCATTATTTCAGACTTTCATTGCTTTGCCAGTTTATGGGAACATGTATGACAATTTATGCTGAACGAAATTCGGCGCTGCTCTATGAGAACAGCTTGGGCGTGTGCCACTAATTGGGTCTTTCTACATCTGCAGCAGTCGACGCACTCGCCACCGCTATAGCCCGGCCCCATGCCACGATCTTGGAGCTGGGCTAGTGATCCCATTCATGGCCTAGTCTTTAGCCCGGCTACTTTATTGAAGAGCGCATCGCCTAGGATTGGCGCTTCGATCGATATCTTGCTCCATCTTGCCTGGAGATCGGCGGTGAACGCGCTGAGTTCTTCCTGGCTGGGCCTGGCGGCGACGACCCGCTGCAACTCGCGCTGCAGTCCGTCATACCTGTCATGCGCATTCTTGTGCCTGTTCGAACGCTCATCTGTTTTCAAGAAAGTTTGAGCGGCATTGAGCACCAGCACGACAATACTCAGCAATCCAGCGACCAGGTTTGAATCGACCATCCTTGTCCAAGGATTCGATTCGGTCCACACGAACGCTCCCAGGATCGCGGTGACGATCACCGTCGGCAAGCCTAGCCGCCAATGGAGTTTTTCGTAGAATCGCGCCGCAAGCCCATGCGCGTCTCTCAAGACGTCCAACTCGCCTTCCCACGCCTTGATCAAGGCAAAAACATCAGGTGTACCCGCGACCGCGTTCATGCTGTTTTACTCCCGCATCGTTGATTAAATACAACGCGCCGAGTGCGACGCCACAATAAATATTGACAACAAATTTGATGCACCACAAACTCGAAATTACATTTTTATAATAACAAAAAATTCACACAACAGCGAAAACTGAGGGGGAAGAATATGACAGTGATTGCCGGTCCTTCACTTTGCTTCAAAGGTTCCCAACCATGCGTCTGGCACGTGTCCGCGCTTGTCATCACCACCGACACCGAAGTGGCGCCAACATTCGAGATCGTTGACATGGCCACCGACGACATTCTGGAGCAGCCTACTGTACTGATGAAACATGGCACAG
>Ga0265780_10003160_pt1 | contig 21834 bp, 26 predicted proteins | sample P1T30metagenome_FD_192432 | JGI IMG/M metagenome (GOLD analysis project Ga0265780, IMG submission 192432) | Plant litter microbial communities from East Loma Ridge, Irvine, California - P1 T30 | ecosystem: Environmental > Terrestrial > Plant litter > Unclassified | place: USA: California...
GCAACACTGGAAGCGGCGGCAGCCAAGCGCTGGGTAACGTGCATGGGAACCTGCGCTATGACCTGCAGAAAGCGGACGCCCAGCTGCCTACGGCTGCAGCGAACGAAGCGCTCTACTATTGGGCAATCTTCAATGGCGGCCCCGACGCGTTCATCCCGAAGGCCAAGATGGAACTCGACGAGCCTGTCGACAAAGTAGCAGCCCGCGAGAACGCTAAAGCCGCGCACGACATGGGCCTTCCGCTCTCTATCAGCAAAACGGCCGAGCAGCTAGGCGTGTTCCTCGCTGAGACGGAGGAAGACACCCTGGCCCCTGCCGGAGCCGCTCAGCAGGCTCCAGGCGCTGCAGCATTGTCCGCAGCCTTGGGGGCTCCTCGGCCATGCCCGGCGCACACTCCGGCCCTGTTTGCAGCCGAAGGGCCCAAGCGCGACGCAATCGACGACTTGGCCGACAGCATGCTGTCTGAATACGAGGTGGTAACGCCGACCATCGACGCCATGCTCGCAGAAGCTGTGTTGGGCGCCGGGAGCGTTGAAGCCGCAGCGGCCGCGCTGCTGGAGGTAGTCAAGGGCGGGGATGTCGATGCGCTGAAGACCCTGTTCACCGCGATGCGCACTGCTGCGCGCGCCGGCGGACGCCTGGGCGGGGAGGCGTAATGCCTATTAGCGCAGGAGTCGACCAGGTCGCCTCTAGGGAGGCGGTAGCGTTTTGCGAGAAGCTTGGCGTGGCCGTGGATGCAGGCGGGCGCCAGAAAATCTCGGGCATAGCTGCTCAAGAATTCAGCACTTCCGATATGGCTGCCAGGTCCGCTGTCGCGGAAAAGGCAAATACTCTCATCAAAGCGGTGCAGCGCGCCGTCGAAACCGGCGAAATTCCCCCGACCTGGGACCGCAGCGACAAGCTGCAGGAGTTGATTACGACAGGGCTTGGCCAGCACGACCCGCGAGTGGCGTTTCAGTCGACGCTCAGGAGCGCCTACCACGCTGGCCGCTACCAGCGCGGGATGGAAGACCTCGAAGATGAAGAGTACTTCATCTACTGGACGATGCGGGACAGTCGGGTTCGCAGTAGCCACGCCGTGCTAAATGGGGTCTACCTGCCAAAGGAGCATCCATTCTGGAACGACCACTATTGCCCGAACGGCTGGCGTTGCCGATGCATCGTGAACTCTATCGACGAGCGCGGAATCCGCAAGCTTGCCAAGGCCGGCGTCCCGCTGCAGGACACCCCGCCAGAGGAAGAACTCATTGAATACAAAGACAAGGTGAGCGGGCGCACCTTCAAACTACCGGCGTCTATCGAACCAGGATGGGACTACAACCCTGGGACGGACGAGGGAGTCCGGCGAATGGCCGAGCAGCTGCAGCGGCGAATGCAAGCCCTGGCCGACCTGGCCTGACCGAAGCCCCCTGAATCCGGGGGCTTTTTCACTTTCTACGAAAACGTATAAAACGTGACCGTCATTTAGATAACACGTGTCTATACCTTAGGTAGGAGCAGATTGCTTCTACTCGCTGACGAGCGAAAACCCCGACTTCTGAGTCTGGCCGGGGTTTTCCCGGCGAAATTTCAGAGGTCACTTTGCAAAGGACTCAAAAATGTTGAACGCAATGTGGATTATCTTCCTGGGCTGTGTGTATTCGCTAGTGGGGCTGTTTGTTCTGGCACTAGCATTCTTAGCAGCCCGCTGGCTCACCAAAGCAATTCCGCAATTCTGGGAAGCGCTCTGCGATGTGCGGTGGAAGTACTGTTTGGGACATGCGGCATTTGGCTGTGTAATCAGCCTCTTCGCGGCACCGAACCTTTCGGCTTCATTGACGATGGCAGCAGGAGTAATTTCTACGCTCAGCGTAGCATTTATCCTGCATAAACTCGAGCAAATCGAACTGAGCCGCCCAGCACCGTCGCGGATTTCAGGCAACAGGAAACATCGTTGAGTCATTCAACCAAGCCCTGCGATTTGCGGGGTTTTTCTTTGTCAGTACGGCGACAGCGGAAAAAGAAGTTTATTTGCTGTCGTCGTCGCGGCGGTGAAGCCGCGGTGCCAGGCTGGGGAAGAAAAGGCTGACGCACAAGCTTGCGAGGGTAGCGCAAGCGGTAGCAAAGACAAAATCTGCAAGCATGTTGTTCTCCGGAAGTGTTTCACCTGTAGCGTAACGGGTTTATCTGCCGGCCGATAGCTGTTTGCAAAAATATGAAATGCCGGTGCCTATACAGATAACACACATCTAACGGAGCACCGCATGAAAGCACCTACCGCAGTCGAACTGGCAGAACTCAACAGCGTCGCTGCTGAAGAAATCTCGTACGAAGAAAAGAAGCAGCGTGCTGAGCGCAGTCTGCCAGTCAAGCTGTACCCGGCAGTGTTCGGCATGGGCCGTCACCTGCTCGGCTGCGCTCTGTTCAGTGTTACCAAGAGCAGCAAGGGCCGAGTAGTAAGCTACCGGGACAACGGTGAAAAAGTCATCGAGCGTCGCGAAATTAACGTAACGCTCCCGTCGTTCCGCGGTGCCTCGATTGAATACAAGGGCCCGGAACTGCGCCAGGATGATGCCACCGTCTGGCTGGCCTTGGTTCACCGCACCCGTGAAGGCCTGGTAGACGCCACCGTCGAGTTCGACCCACGGGAGTTCGCCGCTTCCATCGGATGGGATGCTCACAAAAAGAGTGTCGACAAGCTGGCTGTCTGCATCGAGCGCATGCAATCCGCGCTGGTCCGCCTGACTATCAATGAGACTTCGGGTCTGCGGGCTGCCCTGGTAGGCGCCTTCGACTGGTCCCCGGAGCGCTGGTCTGTTCGTTTGGACCCGCGCATCGTCGGGCTGTTCGAAGGCGGTACGACTTTCTTGCCACGTGCTGAGCGGGCTCAGCTGACTGACGGCCTCCAGACTTGGCTCGCTTCGTTCCTGCGCGCTCAGTCAGATGAGAACATTTTCGAACTCGCAGACCTGGCGAAGTTCTCGGGGAGCGAAGCTGTGCTCAAGACGTTTGGCGAGCAAGTGCGTGAAACCCTGCCAAAGCTGGTAGCAGCCGGCGTGGTCAAAGGGTTCTCGTTTGGTCGGGGAAAGCTGCGCGTCGAGCGCTAAGCGACCGGCAAGGTCTGTAAGCTGGAAGGCCCGCTGTTGCGGGCTTTCAGCCGTTTTAGGGGGTGAAGTGAACTTCCTTGAAAGCAGGGGTCGGAGGTGCCGGAAATTACCCGACCAACGGAAACAGGCGAACCGTCACAGCCCTGGAAATTACCCGACTAACGAGAGGTGCTGCGACTCGGGGCTCTGGAAATTACCCGACTAACGACCGGAATTTACCCGACCTACCTCCTCGGAGAGCCACTGTCCATGCGGCTCTTCTTTACTTAATACGCAAGGCGCCGATTTCCGCAGTCTCTCGAGACAGTCGTTCGCCTGTCGTTTTTCTTTTTTTTTGGTTTAACGCTCAGGGGCTGCCGCCCCTCCCGCTGACGCGTGAGCCTCCCGGCCAGTCTCTCGAAATCGGCGAAAGTTGAGCGCCTGCCGGCGCTCGGACAGGCTGGCCAAGGAGAACCTGGCGGTTCTCAAGTCTACCGATTGGGTGGACTCCTAAAACTCCTACCGATTTGAAGAAGTCTGGAGCGCACAGCGCTCCCTTGGCCGGCCTGTTCCGTAGTGCGGCGCGGCAGCGCCCTCCTGGGGCTTCGCTACACCGAACATCTCTCCCCGTGTTCGGAAGTCCTTGAATGAAAACCAAAATCAAAAAGAGCGCCCTTGCTCTGGCTGTCACCTTCGCAGCGACAGCCGGTGCTGCTGATGCTGTCGAAGTGCTGTACGACCTGCCTGTACTGCCCACGGGTCCTCAGACCCAGCCGGTTGACGGCCGACCAATGCTCAGCCACGAAAACGTTGCTATCGCTGCCAGTTTCAACGCGAAAAGCCGCAAGGTGCCGCTCGACGTCGGCCACCTGACCGAGTTCGACGGTGCTGCTCCCGCAATGGGATGGGTTCGTGAACTGTACGTTGCAGACGATGGCTCTCTCTGGGCGCGCTGCCTCATGACGGCGGAAGGCCAGGCTCTGATTGACGGTCGCCAGTTCGGATACACCTCGCCAACGCTGCGCATCATCGAAACTGAGATGGGCTGGACTGCTATGTCCCTGAAGTCCCTTGCGTTGACCAACAACCCAGCGCTCGAGATGTCCGCGACTTTCACTGCAGAAGACACCGAGGATGACGAGTCCGAGGAAGACGCTCCGGACACCACCCCTCCGGCCGCCGAAACTCAAGCTGTAGAAGCTGACACCCCTGCGGCTGTCGACGCTCCTGCGCCGGCCGAACAGACGCCTGCTGACGCTCCGACCGAAGCAGCGGAAGTCCAGGCCCCTGCTACCGCCGAAACCCCTGCTGATGACGCTGCTGCGACGTTCGCTGCGCTCCAGGGCACGACCGCCACCTTGATGGCCGAGCGTGACGCCGCCCGCACCGAGGCAATTACGCTGAGCGCCCAGCTGGCGACGCTGACCTCCCAAGTCTCGACCCTGACCGCGGAAGTCGCAGCCTTCTCAGCGCGCGCAACCACGGCCGAAACCGCCCTGGCACAAGTGCAAGCCGACCAGGCCGAGCGCGCAGTCGTCGCAGCTGTCGACGGCGCCCTGGCAGCCGGTCACTTCACCGTGACCCTCCGCGAAACCCTGCTCAAACAGGCACGCAACGACCTCGCCGGATTCACCTCGATGGTCGCCTCAATGCGCCCGAACCCGGCGTTCACGTTCTCGCTCGCTACACAGCGCACAGAGGTGGAAACGTTCGGTCTGACGCACGAGCAACTCCAGCACTGCAAGCGCGTTGGCATTTCAGCCGAGTCGTACGCAGCGTCTCTTCAAGAACTTAACTAACCCCCCGGAGCATTCGAATGCCACTTAGCACTGAACAACTGAACGAAATTAAGGCCACCGGCTCGGCCAAATTCGTTGACACCTTCAAAGCCCGCACCTCGCGCGCTTTCGAAGCAATCATCACCCGCGACCGTTTCGGCTCGACGGGCTACGTCCCATTCCTGCTGCTCGGCTTGGGTACTGGCTCGAAGTGGGTCGGCAACCGTGCCATGAAAGCACTGCGCTCGATGGGCGTGCGTTTCAACGGCGAACTGCACGAAGACTCGTACAAAGTGCAGAACACCGACCTGGCCGATGACCCGGCTATCCAAGCTTCCCGCATCGCTGGCGGCCTGGCCACCTCGGCCGACGTCTACGACGAAAAAGAAGTCTTCGCCGTCCTGAAAGAAAACGCAGTCGGTTTCGACGGCCAGCCGATGTTCGGCACCCACGAAATCTCGAACGAAGCCGGCACCACCGTCCTGGCGACCTTCGACAACGACATCGAAGGCGCCGCACCAGCGTTCTTCACCGTGAACAAAAATGCAATCATCGTCGCTACCCGCGACGGCGAGGACTACCAGTTCTCGGCTATCGGCGGCACCGCTGACAGCCACCTGGGCTTCACGGAAGACGCAACCGCCATGGGCTGGCGTATGCGCGGTCTCTTCAAGCCGGGCTTCTGGGCACACGCTGTGCGCTCGAAGCAGCCGCTGAACGAAGAGAGCCTGGAAGAGTGCATCATGCGCCACGCTTCGTTCAAGAACGACGCTGGCCTGCCGATGAACTGCGCCCCGACCCACCTGGTTGTGCCGACCGCTCTGGGCCCTGCAGCCAAGAAAATCCTCGAGCGCGACTACATCGACGGCGGCGACAGCAACATCTACAAGAACCGCCTGCAACTCATCGTATCCGATTACCTGTAATCCGGTACTGCTCCCAAAAGGCCCACTTCGGTGGGCTTTTTGTTAGGTGCTCCCTACACCTGGTATCCCTTACCGAGGCTCGCAATGACCCAACATACTGAACGCATCGGCGGCCTTGTCCGCACCCGTGCGAGCGCCCCCGCCGGCGCAACAACCCGCATCCAATTCGACTCGACGACCGGCAATCCGGCGACTGTCTTTGTTCGCAATAACGCTTCGAACGCGTCAATCACGGTCGCCGCCACTCCGGACGATGCAGGCGCCTTGGCTCCCCTGGTGTGCCCCCTCTCCATCGGCAACGCTGGCTCCATCCCTGCCGGCTCGACTGCCAGCACCGTCTTGCCCTCGCCATTGCGCGCAATCTTGATTACCGTGCCGGCCGACGCCGACGCGGCTGCTGAAGTCGTGGTGCTCGAATGAGTAACGTATTCACCTTCCCCCCGGCAGCCGGGGGCTCCGCTCCTGGCGGCGCTGCTGACGGTGCGAATCGTCAGTATCACTACGCGACGGTCTCGGTTCCTAGCCGCGTGGTCGACCAGGTGGTATTCGAGTTCAATCCGACACCCGAGCCCGTCGCTGTATTCGACTTGCTCGGCGCTGGGCCGGGCGATGAACTAACTGTCTACGTCGAGTCGACCCCGGCGACGTTCGAAAGCTACCAAGCGCTCGTCATTCCTGCGGGCTTCACCGACGGCTCTATTCGCATCATCAACCGCGGATACGCGAACTTCTTCCTGGTCACAGCGGATTCGCTGGGGAGCCCGTTCCAGCCGGACTCGGGCCGCGCACCAGGTGTCACTCAAGTCCTGCCCGGCACGACCGAATTCCTGGTAGTCAGCACGCTGACCGAAGCCGGAGAGCGCATTACGCAAGTGAACAGCTTGCGAGCAATCGTCAAGACGACCTCGGTACAGAGCCATGTGTTTGCTGCGCCGGCGCCTGGCGCGTCGGCCGACTTCTATTTCCCGTTTACTGACTACGCGCTGTGGATGCTCGAGTACCAGTTCCCGCGCTCTGTCCGCGTGTATGCCGACCAGCCAGTCGAATGCAAGCTGGAAGTAATCGGTTGGAACCAAGAAATCGGGGAGTGGAGCAACGTCTTTGCGGAGGCGACGTGGACTACTCAGCCTAGCGGCGAGCCAGACTTCAGCAGCATCAACATCATCCTTGACCTGCCAAAGTTCGGCGCGGGGAACGGCATGTACTCGACTCTGATGCCGGACTCTATCGCCCGCTTGACGCTGACCGGCTTCCCGGGCGCAGCACCGACGACTGCGACCGCCGTCATTGGAATCAAGACGATGCGTGACTTCGCCTAACGGCTCGCTACACATCTCAATGACTACTACGACCTACATCACGCGCGCACGCCTGGAGGTGCTCTTCGGAGCACCCGAAATCGCACGCCTGGAAAAAGACGGCGCCGGCATTGAGGCCACGCTCGGCACTGTCAACAGTGAGGTTGACAGCTACGTGCGCGTTGCCCGCCCAAACGGCTTGGCTGAGGTGCCGCCTGCCCTCGAGCAAGCTGCAGCAGATATCGCACGCTTCAGGCTGCAGAAGAGCAATCCCCTGCCGGTCGTGGAGACACGCTGGAAAGCAGCTGTTGCGTACCTCCTGGCCGTCGCCGCCGGAAAGGTGGCTCTGCCCGCAATCCCTGATGACCCAGCCACCCCTGAGGACGAAAGCACCCTCGACAACGGCGTGTGGTTCACGACACTTCCGTGGAACCCGAAGGGCTGGATGTAATGACTATCACGGTCGACAGCCGAGCCCTGACGCAAGTGCTCAACGACTCCCTAGCCTCGCTGCGTGACACGAAGCCGGTCATGCGCGCTATCGGCCGAGTGCTTGAAAGCAATGTCCAGATTCGCTTCGACACGAAGACTGCGCCGGATGGGTCGGAGTGGAAGCCATGGGCACCGAGCACGGCGAAGGCCCGCGCCAAAGAAGGCCGCGGCACGCTGCTGGAGTACACCGGCCGCATGCGGGCCAGCTTGGCAGTCAACGTCGACAAGAACCGCGTCGAAATCGGCTTCGGTGTGCCTTATGCCGAGTTCGTCGAGAAGGTCCGTCCAGTGCTCCTGGATGGTGGCCAGCTGGGCGCAGAAGACGCCGACGACGTGATGGACGCGGCCATGAAAGCCATCAAAAAACAAATGCGTCTGGAGACTCCGTAATGCAGGGTTTAAACAACTTTTTCCGACCTGGCGAAATCATCGTCGAGCGCCTGGCTGCCGCTTTGCCAGACATCCGCGTGACTCGCGTCCAGGACTACACCCGGGCCCAAGAGTCCGTGTCGGGCTCCGTGCCTGAAATACTGGTGCGGCTGCTGCGGGCGACGCCGGCCGACAGCGCTGGCGGCACTTCGACCCTTGAGCAGCAGTACAGCGCGTTCTTCGTAGTCCCGGGCCTCTCCGAAGACTGGGAGCGTGATGGTCCAGTTTTGACCGCAATGCTCCGGGCTCTCACAGGCTATGAGTCCGATGACGAGCAGTTCATTGGCGAGTTCAAGCCGGCCGGCTCGATTGTCCCGCAGACCTGGGATGAGCGGGGCGTCATCGTCTATCCCGTCGTTTTCAGCGTCCCCGTTCGGCTGTAACGGCGCCCAACCCCAATCCTAGCTATACCCGGCACCACCTCTTTTGAAAAAGGCTTTCTAATGTCTCAACCTAAATACGCCGAACTTAAAGGCGACTTCGCAGTCAAGAAGCGCGGCGTTGCCGGCGCCTTTGGCGCGCTGTTCAACGCTACAAGCGGCAACCTCAACCTGTCCGTCACCCAGGAAAAAGTGAAGTCCAACGGCAACACCGGCGGCACCATTGCGACTTTCGAGAGTGACCGTTCTGCCTCGCTCGAAGTCACGCTGCACAGCCGTCACGTGGACAACCTGAAGATGCTGACCCTGGCTAACTCGGTCGACGTCGCTGCCGGCGTGGCCGTCGCGGTCACAGTGCCTGCCATGAAGGCTGGCGAAATCGTGCCGCTGGGCCTCAAGAACATCACTGCGCTGACCCTGGGCGCCCTGGTGGAAGGCGTTGACTTCAAGCTGTTCAAGAAGTCCGGCGTGATTCAGGCCATCGTCGACTGCGAAGCTGACGTCGGCACCGCAAGCCACGGCGTGTACACCAAGTTGGGCGTCTTCTCTGCCGAAGCTGGCGAGTATGAAGTCCTGTTCTTCTCGGAGAAGACCGGCCAGTCGTACCACTTCTACAACGGCAAGGCTTCGCCTTCCGGCGCACTGTCGCTCATCCAAGACGGCAACGGCGTTGGCACGGCGACCCTGGTGTTCGAACTGCAGCTTGACGAGACTGCACCGGTCGACGGCGACCTGGGCCAATACGGCCGCGCCTACGACGTAGCGTAATCCACGCTCACTCCCTCAAACGGCCTGGTAGTCCCGGGCCGTTTGTTCGTCCGCTCCCTATACGTTGTTCCACAACCAGGAGTTCCAATGTCCACCAAAAAAGTAATGAAGTCGTCCGTGATTCCTCCAAGCGTCCGCGTCGAAGCCGGCGGCAAGCAATTCACCATCACAATCTTCGACACGGAGCAGACCTTTGGGCTCCTCGAGCCTTTCTTTGAAGTCTTCGAGCAGCTGCAAGCCTCCGGCGTCGAAATGACGCCCACGCGCCTCATTGGCAAATGTCCGAAAGCTGTGATTGCAATGCTGGCCACTGCCATCGGCGAGCCCGACGAGTTTATCAAGCGCCTTCCGCCGAACGAGACGCTTCGTCTACTGAGCGCACTGCTCGAGACCAACATGCCTTTCTTCACCGACCACGTGCGTCCCGAGTTCGAGCGCGTGGTCACGATGACGATGCTGCCGGCAGCCCGCCCAGCAAACCACTGACCCCTGACACGGCGCTCATCGAACTTGAGCGCCTTGTCTACGACCTGGAGGCCGCGGGGTTCACCCGCGAGGCCATCCTGAAAGCCACGCTCGCGCAGAATTTTGGCCGGTTCGACGCCGTTCAGCGTCGATATTCGCGGGACTCTTACTCGTTGCTGAACAACCTAGTAGCTGCCAAAGCTGTGAACACCGAGAAGGGCCTGAAGCTAGTCGACGACCAGCTGTACAGCCTGGGAGTCGCTGCCGGCCTGATATCCGCCGAGGCAGAAGCCGCTTCCGATGACAAAATAATAACGCTATAATCTAATGCTCAATATCCCGCTCATCATTAGTGCAAACACCCGTGCTGCGATTACGCAGTTGCAGGCGCTTGCCGGTCGCATCACGTCGACGTTCAATCGCATCCAGATTCCGAACCCGACCCAGGGCCTCCAGAACGGCCTGCAGGGTATGAGCACGTCGCTTATCGCAATTCGCGGCCTGTACGCGCTCGCGGCGTCGGAGGCGGCGAAGTTCTTCTTCAATGCGGCTAAGAGTGCTGACAACGCGGCAAAGTCGTTCACTGCCCTGAAGCTTGCAGCCAAAGCTGCGGGCGTCAGTGCGTCTGAAGCGGGCGAAGTCGCGGCCAAGCTGGCAGCGGACGGCAGAATCACGCAAGAGGCGTCGTCGCAGGCAGTAGCGACGCTGCTGTCATCGGGCGAAAAGAACCTTGACTTCATTCAGCGCTACCTCGAGACGCTGAAGAACTTCTCGGCAATTTTCGGAAACACGAACATGAGCCTGAACGACACCGTGACCAGCGTTGCTTCTGCTATCAAGACAGGCAACTCGGAGACGCTGGACAACTCGGGCATTCCGACGAACGCATCCGTGTACCTTGAGCAGTACGCCCCTCCATCGGAACAGTTGCAACGAGCCTGACACAGGCCGAACAGTCGGCGGCCCTGACCACCGGAACCCTGGCCGACATGCAGCGTCTGCTGGGTGACTCGGTGCCGGAGGCGACGCGCTTCTCTGTTGCAGTCGGCGCCTTGGATACTTCGTGGTCGCGCTTCCAGAAATCGGTCGGCAACAATACTTCTTCGATTACCAGCACGTTCGTCGAGGGTTTCTCGGTCATCCTGGACTGGTCGACGCAAGTCATCGACGCCATTGGCCGGATGGGAACGGGTTTTGTCGGCCTGTTCAAGAAAAGCCGAGCCGCTGTCGATGAAGCGAAAGACATTCCAGCGCCTACAGGTCAGCCGGCTGCTCCGGCGCCTATGAAAGGCGTGCCGGAAATCAAGCTGGGCCGCGATGGCAAGCCTATCGGTGCGCTGCCGCCTATCCCAGGTGCTCCCGCGACCACACCCCCGCCGCCACCGTTTGCACAGCGTACGGGCGAGACCATGGGCGACTACCAGACCCGCAAGAAGCGCGAGTCCGAAGACCTTGACCGTAGCACCAAAGTTTTCGACGCAATCGGCAACGCACGTGTCAAAGCAGCGGAGTCGTCGCTGAACAAAGAGACAGCTGCTATCAATGACGCCCAGACGAAGCGGAAGGTCACCGGCGTCGAAGCTGCGCGCAAACTGGCGGACAGCGAGACCCGCGCCAAGCTGGTGGCATTCGAAGACCTGCAGCGGCAGCTGGCGGCTGTCAACGAAGCCCTGGAGCAGAACCAAACCGGCACCGGCAAGCCGTTCGATATCACACGCGAGGTCGAACTGCGCACGCAGAAGACCCAGTTGCTGTCAGATTCGCTGAGCCTGGGCGATGAAATCGAGACCGCACGCATCAAAAGTGCGACGGACATCTATTCTGCCGAAATCGAGTTGGCTCAGCAGTCGGCCGACATCCGCTCCGCAAAGTACACCGAAGCCATCGAAGCAGGCCAAGTCGAGTTCCTGGCGAACTTGGATTTCGAGCGCGCCAAGCTTGACGAGGCGCTTGAAGCACGTACCGTCGGCCAGCGTGAGTACATCGAGCGAACGAAAAAAATGCGTTTGGCTGAAATCGCGGAAGAAGACCGGCAGAATAAGCTGCGCCTGGCTGACTTGAAGCAGCAAGCTGCTGTCCCAGGTGCGGACCCTGCACAGCGGGCCCAGCTGCAGGCCCAAATCGTCAAGCTGAACGCCGACATCGCAGCCTCGACGAAGCGCCGCGCCACGGCCGAAGTGGAGGCACTGACCAAGGTCCTTCAGCTAGAAGAGCAGCTGCAGCAGACCCGGGCCACTTTGGCAGAGCAGCAACTGTCTTTGCAGGGCAAGACGTACGAAGCGCAGCTGGAATCAATTCGTGAGTCTGTCCGCCAGTTCAACAAGGAATTCGCCGGCGACGATGAAGCGTCTGTGCGCCTGCGTGCGCAGCGTGCGTCAAATGCGCAGCTGGAAACCGCCAAGGCGACATTCGACGAGCAGAAGCGCCTCATCGACGAGCGAGGTCAGTTCGAGTCAGTAGCTATCGAACGCATCAACCTGCTGCGCGATACCGGTGCCATCTCCGCCCGCCAGGCTGAGAAAGACATCCAAGCCGAGAAGCTGAAAACAATCGAGGTCATCGAAGCCCAGGTTGTCGCCCTCGAGGCGCTGGCCGTGGCGAGCAACAACACCGACATGGTCCTGGCCGCGGAGCAAGCGCGTGCGGCGTTCGAGCGCCTGAAGCTTGAAGGTATCGACCCGATGGCTGCCAGCCTGAACCGGACGATTTCGGACAGCATCGGCGCCCGCATCCAGGACTGGATTACGAAGACACTGCACTGGAAAGACGCTCTGCGCTCCGTTTTCATGGACATCTTCGGCGACCTGGCCAAGCGCTACCTGAAGGCGTTCACTGACGACCTCTTTACCGCGCTCGAAGGCGAAGGGAAGCCTGGCGGCAAGCAGGGCGTTGGAGGCCTGCTGACGGGCCTGTTCGACGGCGAGTTCGGCCTGGGCGGATTGATTGCACGGCTGATGGGCGGCCTCAAGGTCGGCTTCGTCGGACTCTTTAACGGCGACCTGGGTGCAGGCAATTTGATTTCAACGATTGTCTCTGGACTGAGCAGCGGGTTGAAGTCGGTGTTCTCCGGCCTCGACCTTGGCGGCCTGTTCTCGGGCATTGCGCAGATGTTTGGCGGCAGCGGTGGCGGGGTGGGGAGCCTGTTCTCAGGTATCGGCAGCATGTTGGGGTTTGCTACCGGCGGCCCGGTCTGGGGCGCGGGCACCGGGACCAGTGACAGCATCTTTGCTAAGCTGTCGAACGGAGAGTTTGTGTTGACGGCAGCGGCGCACAAGAAATGGGGTACTGGCTTCCTGCAGATGCTGAACGCGGGCGTCATGCCGAACTTCGCGATGCCAGCCTTCGCTACCGGTGGTGCCGTAGGCGACCTCTTCGGCGTCGGCGGTGGGGCTCCCCAGGTGACCGTTCAGAACAACAACACGTCCAGGCTGTACCTCGACCCAGCGCACGTCGCCTCTGAAATTGGGCGCACGCCGCAGTTCGGTCGAGATGTCATCGCAGTCATGATGGCAAATAAAGGAAAGCTTGGTCTTCCTTAAGCCGGGTTATGCCAGCAACCAGGGCTAGCCGAATCGAAAAACACAGGCTCCGGGAGGTTCGCTTCCTGGAGTTTGTCCGCCACGTGCCGCATGTACTGTTCGTTGCCCTGATAGACGGAGACTGCAATGCGCTGCGGACGCCCTTGTTTCAGCTTCTGCAGAATATGGGCTTCCTGCTCACCCATGGCCCATCCATAAATAACAAGCGAATCACCCATGGCAGGAAGTACTTCGCGGTATACCCGTTGCAGGTACGACGAGCCCGAAATTGACTTCACTTTCTGCTCCGAGGTGCCGTCGCAAACGAACAGAGGAACCGCTTTTCCGCTCTCCCACTCATCCAGGATTTGGCCCAGCAGGTCCTGGAAGCCGCCGGTGCTAATCTTTCGCTCTGATTCGTCGAAATCACGCGCAAGCACCAGGTTCCCGTGGGGGTAGAAGACGAGCGTAGCCCCTGCGGCGTAGTATGGCCGACGCATATATTCCCACTCGTCTGGGAATGCGCCTCCCTTACCGAAACAGTCTTTTAGCCAGTTACCCAGGTCCCCGCGGCTCTGCATCACAGCCCAGTACACGAGCAGGTCATAATTGAGCGACACCACCGTCTTGAACGTGTGCATGAACGTGTAGATGGGTTTCAGGTGCGTCAACGCGTCTTCATGGGTAATGTGCACATCGCGGACAGTCGCAATCAGCGCAGTGCGTACTTGAAGATAGGCTTCTTCTACCGGTCCTGCCGGCACATCCAGCGTGAAGTTGACGACTTTCGCTTGCCACAGACGGCGTAGTACCAGTTCAAAGTCATTAACCCCGAAGGCGTCGAACACAGCAGCAACCGGCGCGGTCAAGTGCCCATTCTCCTGTGCAGCTTCGAACAGCGAGCCATACCCGAAGTCTGGGTGAATAGCCATGCTACTCCCGTTTCCGAGCAGCAGCCCATCGGTAAAGCTATCCTTAATATCGTTCCATTGATGTATTTTTGTCATATTTCCTCTCAGTTGACGTTTTAGAAACGCTGAAAACAAAAAGGCCCCAACATGATGTGGGGCCTTCGAATTTGTATGCAGCTTTCGGCATTATACGCGAATAATTGCCTCCTGTCAAGTTTTGGAACGCCAAAAGGGGGGCTGAGCCTTGGTGCTATACGTTGAGTAGTTCTCCTGTGTGTGTGTTGTGTGTGCAAGCGAAGCCCCCTTGGTGCAATGCCTTGGGGGCTTTTCTTCGTCCGGCGAAAACGTATAAAGCTTGACCGTCATTTTCGGATAACCGGTTCCTATACTTTAGACACACTAAGGAGCCAGTCATGAACGACACCAGCAAAATCCACCACATCAACTACGACTACAACCCTCGCGGACTCACTCCCTCTCAATGCACCGAGCACGGCGAGAAAGTCCGAAATGCCCTGGCACGCCACTTCGGCATCGCTCCGCTGACGGTTCGGGTCAATGCGACGTCTAAAGCGGAGAGCCTCGACGTCCGCGTCATGCGCGCCGCCGGCAGCACCCCTGACTACGACCGAAACATGTCCGCAATGAAACTCGTGATGCCGATTTGGCTGGACCTCCATTTTAAGCCGACCCTGCTACGTGACGTGCGGCCGCCATTCGGCTCGTCTGAAGTCGTGCTGCGCTTGGCGAAACCCCGCGATTTAGGGGGTGTCCGTGGTTAATCTCGCTCACGACTATGACTGCCTGCCGGTGCGCACCTGCAAAGCCGACGGCACTGTGACTACCGTCGGTTTGAAGCTGGTGGACTTCATGGCTCTGCGCATCGCGTTCCCGAACAAGCACACCCGCGCGACCGCAGTTCTGGCCGCCAGCTTGGAGTTCGACCGACTGCACCCGGATGCACCCCGGAGCCGTACGCTGAGCCGGTCTTCGTTTGTTCGCAACAAGCTTCTCCATCAGCCCGTCGGCTGACCTTTTCGACGCGCGCCGCCGTTGACGCGCAACACTCCCTGCTCTAACACCTGAAACACGGCGCATTGCAGACACGGAGGAGTATCAACGGAAGCGGTGGTTTTCTCCTTTACCGCCCATGAAGCCCCTGCATCGCGACAGGGGCTTCGCTTTTGGCGTCGTGGCTACACGAAGTAATGACGACCGCCCACCCGCCCCCCACTCTCGCCGCCGCTCGCGCAGCGCTTTCCGAGCACATCTTGCCGCCTTGGTGCGACCCGTCACGCCTGGCATGTGTGCTGCACCTCGATGAGGCGTCTCCCTCGAACAATGTCATTAAAGGGATGCACTTTCACAGCTACAAGAAGCTGCGGACAGAGTTTGCAGACAAAGTGCGCGCGGCCCTGGGGGACCTGTCCGCTCCGAAGCTTCCTCTGTCGGCGCTCTTCATCGTCCGCAGGTCGTCGGGCTCTCTCGACTGGGACAACGCCATCGGGGGTTTGAAGCCGATTTTGGACTGCCTGGTCGCCCCTTCGGCGCGCAATCCCTCAGGTCTGCACATCGTCGAAGACGATAGCCCGACATACATGCCCTATGTCCCGTTCATGCGTCAGTTGCCGGCCAAGCGCAAGGCAGGCAGCACCGAGATTTACGTGTTCGCAGTCGACCCACTCTAGCCCCTGGCGTTAGCTAGACGGTTGAATGAACACACAACCACAAAACTTCTTCGCTCACCGCGACGCGTCTACGCCATGCCAGGAACTGCTGGAGTGGCTCACTGACGTCCAAATCTCCCGGAACGGCACCGACGCCGCCCGGTCGCAGTTGCGCGCATATCCGCGGCAAACTTATTCTTTCGATGTTGTGCTGCCAAGTTCTGCTGACAAATCAGCCCTGGCCGCGCTGCGCTCCGGCGACACATTCGTCGTGCCACTCTGGTGCCATGCTTTCCAGCGTCCGGACTCCGAGCCCACAGCCGGCCGTGCCACTGCTTTGCCTCTGATTGCCCAGCTAACCCCCGGCTCCGCGGGGCTTTTGCTTGTGGCAGATGCTTTCGCCTGGTCGGAAGGCTATTACATCGCTGCGCCAGCAGCCCTTGGCCGACCGGTTGCTGACGCCAGGTCGATTTCTTACATCACGCCCGTCGCTAATCGCGCTTCGTGCTCGTTCCGCCTTGTCGACTTCCGTGAAGTGGTGAGCCCGTACACCGGCCCCATCTCCGGCGGACTCCCGACCCTGGGGCCATTTACGGGGAATTGGACCGCACCCGCCGAAGAAATTACGGTCAACGCAAACGCCTTCGATACGGGCCACCTCGACCTGTACGACGTGCGCTACCTGAAGCGCGGCTTCACGCTCGACCTAACCCTCACCAGCCGCGCCCAAATTCTGGAGTTCCGCCGGCTGCTGTTCGCCCTCAAAGGCCGCCTGAACCCGCTGCGCTGGTCGGCTCCAGGGGAGGCAGAGAGCACTTGGCGCCTGGACTCAGACGGCGTCGAAATCTCATACCTACGCCCAGGGCTCGCCACGTGCCAGCTGTCGCTCGTTCAACTCGCTTAAAGGCTTCCGATGATTTACCTCTATCACTTCACTCGATACAGCCAGCCGAACGCCCAAGGCGACCTCGTGGCCAGCTGGTCGTACACCAGCTATGAAGAGCCAGTCGCAGGAGTTCCGGGCTATGCCGGCGTCACTTTCCAGCCGCTGGCGGGCATCACGCACGGCGAAATCCGCTACGACTCCGAAAAGAGCAGCGGCACCCTGAAAATCACAGTCGGCCGTGACCATCCGATTGCGGGCATGTTCCTCAGCGGCTACCCCTCAGGGACCATCTTCCTGCGCGTCGTCGAACTCGACGAGCCGGGCGGAATGGCCGCGGTCGTCTGGCGCGGGCGCATTCGGTCGTGCGAGTTCAATGAACTGACCGCCAGCCTCACCTGCACGAACGGCAACGAGAAGCTGGCGCGCATGGGCCTGTCCATCATCCACGGCACGACCTGCCAATGGGACCTGTACGGCGCAAAAGTGAACGGTGCCGGCTGTGGCGTCGCCCGGGGCCCCTACGAGCGCAGCGGTACCGTGACAGCAATTTCGGCCGATGGCTTGACCCTCACAACGACACTGGCCGAAGCAGACGGGTGGTTCAAAGCCGGCCTAGTCGAAGTCGCCGGGCAGACCCGGATGTGCGTCGCCAGCACCGGCGGTGCGCTCACGCTGCTGTCTTCAATTGGTGGTGCCACTGTCGCCGCTCCTATCAAGGCATGGAAAGGCTGCGACCGCAGCGGCACGGCCTGCAAGTCATTCAACAACTATCTGAATTTCTCCGGCGACGAACTCCCGGACCCGAAAAACATCTTTACTGAGGGGGCTGCGTAATGTGGGACTACCTGTTGCGTTTTCTGTTGATGACACTTCTGTCGGAATTGTTCCGTCCGAAGCCGAAGTTCGAACGTCCAGCGGCCGCCGGCCTGAAAGACATTGGCTTGCCGACCGTCGATGAAAAGCGAGCGCTTCCCTGGCTTATCGGCCGTGCGCAGCAAGATGCGCCTAACCTCATCGGCACATTCGATTTCCGCACGAACGCGCGCTCGAAGAAGCAGCGTACCGGTATTTCGTCGACCAGCATCCCTCTCGGTTACGACTACTACGTCGGCTCGGTAATGACGCTCTGCGCCGGCAGCGGCGTGCTCCTGAAAGAAATCTGGGCGGGCTCCGGCGACGATGCCGTCATGATTTGGAGCGGCACGCTCGGCGGCGGGGGCTACCTTGACCTCAACTATCAGCGCACCGAAAAAGGCCAGGAAGACTACCCGCAGGGATTCAAAGGCCGGGTGTACTTCTGCAGCGGCAGCACGACTCCGAGCGCTTATCTTGAAAGCAAAGTGGGTGTCGGCAATGTGCCGGCCTGGCCGCATGCAACGCACGTCGTGATGACCGGCCCGAGCGGGACAGGCGGTATGTGGGTCGGCACTACGGGCCAGGTTCTGCCGATTTCGTTCGTGATTGAGCGCCTGCCGAACACGTCTTCCATCGGGCTCGGTGCTGTGCCGGCCGACGTCCTTGCCGTCCGTGGGAACGCTGCCGGTGACGCGAATGTCGCCCTGGCGATTGCTGAATTGTTGACGGACCGGACGTTCTGGGCGGGAGAGCATCCGGACTTCATCAATGCGCCGGCTATCTGGGAAGCTGCCCGCCAGTGCGCAGCAGACAACCAGTTCGTGGGCACGCTCATCGACCAGCAGCGCACAGCTGCGGACGTGATTTTCGAGTTCTGCCGCCAGGCCGGCGCCGTCCTGCAGCCCGACCCGACGACCGGAAACCATACGCTGAAGCTGCTGCGCGCCGGTGAGACCCCTGTGCTTGTTCTTGACGACAGCAACATCGAGCGCTTCGAATCGTTCGCGCGCGCATCGCTCGACGAGGCTACGAATGCTGTGACAGTGAACTACCTTGACCGTGCCGCCAGGTTCAAACAGCGTCCGGTGACCGTCCAGGACTTGGCAGCGGTGCAGGCTGCCGGCGTCATTATTCCGAGCACGCAGCAGTACTCGAGCATCACTTCCGCGTCCCTGGCAGGACTCATTGCAACGCGCGACTTGCGGGCACTTTCGTCGCCGCTTGCTACAGCCCGGGTGAGCGCCATCGTCCCTAAACGCCAGCGCTTGCTGCCTGGAGACCTGGTCAGCTTGTCAAGCTTGAAGAACGGTATCGGGTCGCTGCGCATGCGGGTAACGTCCGCACGGTTCTCGGAGCCAGGCCGCGGCTTGTGCGAACTCGAACTGCTTGAGGATGTGTTTTCTTCCGGAGTAGCTGTGTACGCCGCGCCACTTGCAGCCACCCCACCATCGGTGCTTTCCGCCCCAGGACAGGTCGGCTCCGTCGTCTTCGGATGGCCAAATGCCGTCATCGCACCCCGTGAACTGAGCGGCGCGGCCGAAGACCAGTACCACGCAATCTACTTCGCCGGCGCAGACGCTGCAAACGCCGCAAGCGGCTTCCGGGTGGGCTATCTCGATACTGGAAGCGTCAGTGTCGATGCGGTCCCCTGGAACGACCGGGGCACTATCGGCTTTGCTGCCAAGGGCATTTTGCCTGCGAATGCAACGGTCACGGGGAACGGAATGACCGTGGGCGTGACACTGTCGGCGGCCGATGCGGAGACAGTTCGCCGTAATGGAACAGTACCCGTCTGGGTTTGCCGGGATGACCACACTGCCTCACCGGCAAAGGCTTGGTACAAGGGCCAGGCTGCGCTGACGGGAGCAAACTCGGCACAAATCACGCTGACATCAGGCGTGCCTGCGGGAGGAACCTGGTACGCGGGCGATGACTTCTGGCTGCTGTACGACTATGCCATTGACCCGAAACCCATTGCGACAACGGTGCAGTCGACGAAAACTGAGGACATTGTCGTCGACGGCACTATGACCACCGTCACGTACAACATCTACAAAACATCCGGCGGCAACCCGTGCCGTGCCCAGACCATTGGGGCCGGCGGGTATGGAGTGTGGGCGCCACTGCCGTACCCTCGCGACCAGGATTATCGCGTTGACGGCGGCCGCACCCTGCCACGCTGGAACAGTTACTGACCTCACTCGCTAGACCCCTTGTGACTAACCACAGGGGGTCTAATGACACCGAAACAGCTTCAAGCCGCTATCGGCTGCACGGCCTCCGACGCCGAAAAATACTGTACCGCGCTCACGGCTGCCATGGCGAAATGGAGCATCGACACGCCTCGCCGCCAGGCCTATTTCCTAGGCCAGATTGCTGTCGAAAGCGGACGGCTATCCTTGGTCGAGGAGCGCCTCAGCTATGCCGCCGACCGGTTGATGGCCGTCTGGCCGTCCCGGTTTCCGACCCTGGGAAAAGCTATGCAGTACGCACGCCAACCCGCCAAGTTGGCTAATAGCGTGTACGCAAATCGCATGGGCAACGGCGCTCCCGAAACAGGCGACGGGTTCCGGTACCGAGGCCGCGGACTCAAGCAGTTGACAGGCAAAAGCAACTACCAAGCTTACCAAGCGGACACCGGAAACCCTGTCGTGGCTTCCCCAGACTTGCTCCTAACACCCGCTCTTGCCGCCGATAGTGCAGGCTGGTTCTGGTCGAAAAATGGACTCAATGCGCTCGCCGACCGGTGTGATGTTGTCGGCATTACTCGACGCGTGAACGGTGGTCAAATCGGACTTTTGGAGCGCACCCGGTGCTCCGAGCAGGCCCTAAAAGCCTTGAAATCAGCCTAATGTCGGCCGGGGGGCTGTTGCTACCCCCGTTGATTTGACTGCAACACCGGTACAACATCTTTTTTCACTCTACAGAACCGTCTTTTTGTTATCTGCCAGGTACGCAGCCCACTACGGGGAAAGTCGACGACTAACCGGATAACGCTTCTCGATAACGGTGGCTATACCTCGTAACTGCTCAGTGCAGGGCCGCAGCACACCGGAGTGCAGTAGTCCGAACACCGAGCCTCTACGAACGACACACAACTGGAGTGCACCGAATGCGCAACACTATCTTTTACCGCGTCAGCGGCTGCTTGAACGCAGCCGGCGAACCTACAAGCGTCTGCCTCAAGCAAGACGACCTCCCTCACCTGGAGCGCCTGGCCTATGGCAGCCGTGCCGCCGTCAACACTGCCATCCGCTCAGCCTCGCGCGACCCCGCAGTCTCGTCGAGCCGCACCGCGGACGCCTCCGGCAGCTGGAGCGAAACCGTAGTCTCCCGAGCACGGGCAAAACTCGCCGGCAGCTATCAGCCCGCGAAAGCCGCTGCACTGGAAGCCCGCCGGATTGCTGCACTCGAAGCTGCCGCAATTGCAGAACTCGAGCGCGACATAGACGCAGCACTTGAGTCTGCTCGAGACGCAACCGCAGCCTTGGCTGCTGAGAACAACGCGGCGTGGACTGAGGCGCTCTGATTTGAAAACAAAAAGAAGTATGTACAACCGGGCGCCCTTTGGCGCCCTTTGCATTAGTCCGAGCACCGCCAAGGCTAACCCAGGAGGTGTGCCAGGCGTACCCCGTGACACCCCCGCGGCTCATCAAAAAATAAACAGCCGGTGCCTATACGTAAGGAGGACATTGTGGCGGCCGCCGCATCCGAACCAAGGAACTGTATGCAACTGGAAGGCCAACTGATTTACGACGTGTACTGCACCGACACCGGTGACCACTTGTGCAGCTTAGATGCTGTCGATGAAGTGCAAGCCGCGGAGCGCATCATGGAGATTCTCTCTGTCGAGACGTTTGTCCAAATCCCGCTCACGAACGTGCACCTCAAGACGCACGAAGCAGGCACCAGTGTCGAGAACCTGTATTTCCCTCACGCCTATTTCGTACTGCAGAAATTACGGCGCGCGCGAATGCAGCAGCATTAACCCAAAGCGCACCAACGGCTTGGCGGAGACCAGGGCAGCCAGCAGCAGCAGGCTGTAATCCAAAATATTCATTCAGCACTCCTCAATTCACAGCCCCGGCACTCGTCGGGGTTCTTTTTTTGGTCTCAATAAACGTGCTGCCGAAGTGCAGGCGCTCTGTCAGTCCCAGTTGCTGCCAAAGCTGCTGCTGTCGTCGAAGAGCGAGCCCTGGTTGCTGTCAAACATAGTGCAGCCGCTCGCGGGGACTTCGTAGTCGTTCAGCGTTCCGAAGCCGTTGTGCCAGGAGGTGTCCTGGTCGCTGGCGAAGTGCGTCTCAGTCAGCATGGTGGGGGTGAGAATGTCGGTGCTGCCGGCAAACGGGTCGAGGTCCGGCCCCAGGGCACCTGGCGGAGCAAAGAGCGAGTCATA
>Ga0265780_10003161_pt1 | contig 21833 bp, 20 predicted proteins | sample P1T30metagenome_FD_192432 | JGI IMG/M metagenome (GOLD analysis project Ga0265780, IMG submission 192432) | Plant litter microbial communities from East Loma Ridge, Irvine, California - P1 T30 | ecosystem: Environmental > Terrestrial > Plant litter > Unclassified | place: USA: California...
GCGACGTCTCGCCCTACTTCACGTGGTGGCTGCTCAAGACGAGCGTCACCGCGAACGGCGTCACCGGGCTCATGATCCTCACGGGCTGGGCCACCGCCGCGGCGCTGCTCGTGCCCGGCATCGGCGGCGCGATGCTGGCCCTCGTCCTCGGCCAGCTGCAGATGCTGGTCGACTGCTCTGACGGCGAGGTCGCCCGGTGGCGGGGGACGAGCTCGCCGGCCGGGGTGTTCCTCGACAAGGTCGGGCACTACTCGACCGAGGCCCTCATCCCCGTGGCGCTCGGGGTCCGAGCGGCCGGCTGGCCGTTCGACGTGCCCGCGGACTGGCTCTGGACGACGCTGGGAACGGCGCTGGCGCTCGTCATCGTCCTCAACAAGGCCCTCAACGACATGGTGCACGTGGCCCGGGCCAACGCCGGCCTGACCCGCCTCGAGGACAAGCGCGGCGGCGCGACCGTCCCCAGCGGGCGGCTCCTGTCGCGACTCCGTTCCGCCGCCCGCTTCGTCCAGTTCCACCGCCTCTACCACTCCGTCGAGCTGACCATGCTCGCCTTCGTCGCCGCCCTCGTGGGGCTGGTCGTCGGCGAGCCCCTCGCGGACCGCGTGCTCGTGTCGCTGCTGCTGCCGTTGTCCGTGGTCGCCCTGGTGGGCCACTTCGTGGCAATCATGGCGTCGAAGAGGGTCCGCTCCTGAGCGGCGAGGCGGCTCGGTCGACACCTCGTGTCGGGGTCGTCAGCCTGACGCAGGGTCGTCGGCCCGACGACCTGCGTCGCGGCCTGGAGAGCGTCCTCGCCCAGGTCGGGGTCGAGGTCGACGTCGTGTGCGTCGCCAACGGAGGCGGGCCGGGTCCCATGCCCGAGGGCGTGTCCGTCCTGACCCTCCCCGAGAACGTCGGCATCCCCGCTGGTCGGAACCGCGGCGCCGAGCGCGTGTCGGGCGACTGGGTCTTCTTCCTCGACGACGACGCCAGCATCCCGTCGCCGACGTTCCTGGCCGACGCCGTCGCCCTGATGCAGCGCGAAGGCGACGTGGGGCTCGTGCAGCCCCGCGTCGTCGACGCGTCCGGAGCGACGTCGCCGCGCCGGTGGATCCCACGGCTGCGCAAGGGCGACCCCGCCGAGGCGAGCGACGTCTTCTCGGTCTGGGAGGGCGCCACGGTGATGCCACGAGCGGTCTTCGACGCCTGTGGTGGCTGGGGAGAGCCCTACTTCTACGCCCACGAGGGGATCGAGCTCGCCTGGCGAGTGTGGGCCCAGGGGCTCCGGGTGCGGTACGAGGGCGGTCTCGTGGCGCACCACCCCGCGATCGACCCCGCGCGCCACGCCGAGTACCACCGGCTCAACGCCCGGAACCGGGTGTGGCTCGCCAAGCGGAACCTGCCGTGGCCGCTCGTCCCCGTGTACGTCGGCAGCTGGACGGCGGTGCAGGTGCTGCGCTGGGCCTCGACGCCGGCCCGCCTCAGGGCCTGGTTCGGCGGCTGGGCCGAGGGCTGGCGCACGTCGCCGGGTGGCCGTCGGTCCATCGGTTGGGTAACGGTCCTGCGCATGTCCAGGTCCGGTCGACCCCCGGTGATCTAGCCTGGGACACCCCGGTGCGCGACGGTCGTCGGGCACATCAGCACCACAGGAGGACCCTCCGTGCCCTTGAAACGGGATCTCTCGCTCGCCAGCGGACTGGCCTCGCGCGCCTGGAAGTCACGGCGTCAGCGTCGGCGCCTGGAGAAGCTCGGCGACGACGGACGCCGGCCGGAGCCCGGGACGGTGCGCGTCGCGGTGTACTTCGCGGACACCTCCGTGAACATGTACCAGATCCGCCAGTGGTACGCGCCGTTGGCCCATCTCGCCGAGACCGTCCCCGTCGCGATCGTCGCGCGCTCGCCGGGGGCCATGCTCGCCCTGCTCGAGGAGTCGCCCGTCCCCGTCGTCTACGCACGCCAGGTCGTCGACCTGGAGGAGTTCGTCGACTCGCACCCCCTCGCCATGACCCTGTACGTCAACCAGAACGCCAAGAACTTCCAGATGATGCGCTACGGGCGCATGTGGCACGTCTTCGTCAACCACGGCGAGAGCGACAAGATGTACATGACCACGAACCAGTTCAAGGCCTACGACTACGCCTTCATCGCCGGCGACGCGGCCAGGGCCCGGCTCGAGGCCGTGCTCTGGGACTACGACCTCGACCGCAGGGCCGTGCCCATCGGGCGCCCGCAGGCCGACCACGCCGCGGGGCGCCCGCCGTTCGAGCCCGACGGCCGCATCGTCGTCCTGTACGCGCCCACCTGGGAGGGAGATCGTCCCGCCGCGACCTACGGGTCCATCGCGACCCACGGCGTTCAGCTCGTCGAGGCGCTCCTCGCCTCGGGTCGGCATCGGGTCGTCTACCGCCCGCACCCGCGCAGCGGGGTCGTCGACCGCGATTACCGTCGGGCCCACGAGGCCGTCGTCGCCGCCCTGGACGCGGCGAACGCCGCCGACCCCGCAGCCGGGCACGTCTACGACACGAGCTCGCAGCTCGACTGGCAGCTCTCGGCGGCGGACGTGGCGATCACCGACATCTCGGCGATGGTGTACGACCGCCTCGCCACGGGCAAGCCGCTCGTGGTGACGCGTCCCGCCTCCGCCGAGGCCGACGTCGACGAGCGGGGCTACCTCGGCTCGGCCGAGTGGCTGACGGCCGACGAGGCCGGCAGTGTCGTCCAGGTCGTCGACCGCGTCCGGGACGACCCCGAGGCGCTCCGGCGTCTCGGCCACTGGGTGCGACGCTACTTCGGCGACACGACGCCCGGCACGGCCACGGCGCGGTTCGAGGAGGCGGTCCGTCGCCTCGTCGAGCGGCGCGACGAGTTCGCCCGCCGCGACGAGCGCGCGCCCGGCGACCCGGCGTCCGGCACGCACCACTGACCTCGAGCACCGAGGCGTGCACTGAGGCATTCAGCAGTGATGCCCACAGCAGCGAGGCATGCGGAATCCAGGGCTGGAGCATCCAGGCCCACGGCATCTGGAGTTGTACCGCTGGGGAGCGTATCCATGAGGTATGCCCGAGCCGTCCTCTCCTGCCGCCCTGCTCTTCGGTGAGCGAGTCCGCGACGAGCGCCAGCGCCTCGGCCTGAGCCAGGACGAGGTGGCGCACCTCGCCGGGATGAACGTCTCGAACTACGGCAAGATCGAGCGCGGCGTGGGCAACCCCGTGCTCCACACCATCGTGCGCCTGGCGGCGGTGCTCGGCGTGGACCCGGCCGTGCTCGTGGGCGGCATGTCGGGCGAGCACCTGCCGCCGGTGCTCGAGACCTTCTCGGCGGCCGACTACGTCGCCGAGCGGCGGGCGCGGTCCGTCAGAAGCTGAACCGCCAGAGGTACTCCTCGCGGGATGGACGGAACCAGCGGACGACTGCGATGCCGCTCGCGACGAGTTCCGGACCGATGACGCTGAGGGCCATCGACTCACCTGGACGCAGGGCGCCCGCCGAGACGGGCACGAGCAGTCCAGAGCCGAGCAGGGTGACGCGCAGCCCCGTGACGGTCTCGTGGCCGTCGTTGACGAGGCGGATCACCCGGGGACCGCGGGTGCGGTCGAGGCGGAAGGGGACTCGGTAGGCGGTGGTCGTCGTCACGGACATGGCCAGAGGCTAGGACCGACCCCCGACCTCCACCTCTCAGCCCTGTGGACCGGACCCGGTCCGGGGAGGAGGCACGAGCCGCTGTTCCGAGGTCAGGGGTGCAGCTCGATCGGGAAGGAGGCGGGGGCCGGGCCGAAGGCGTCCCGAGCGCTCACGACGACCTTGCGACCGAGCAGGTGGTTGCCGGTCCCCCCGACCACGGCCCCGATGCCGAACGGCACGGCACGGCCGAGCGCGGTGGCCGTCTGCGACGCGGCGAAACGACGGACGAAGTGCTTGCGCACGGTGTCGGTCAGGCCAGTGATGGCGGTCTTGGGGAGCTTCTGCGTGACCAGCTCGCCCCAGAAGGCGCTGCGGGCGGGTGCCGTGCCCAGCGCCTCCCCGGCGAACTGACGGACGAGGGTCGCGCCCGGCGCACCCATCATCATGGTCATGACGAGGGCCCGCGCACGCTCAGGGTCGGTGACGGCGATGCCGTGCACCTCGGTGACCGACTGGGCGAACAGCGCGCTCGCCTCGAGGAACCCCGCCGTCTCGACGCCCGAGAGCGCCAGGGAGACGCCCCAGCCCACGCCCGGGATGACCGCGCTCGCCCCGACGGCCGCTCCGCCGGAGGTCACGGCCGTGAGGTACTCGCGCTCGAGGATGCGGATGAGCTTCGCCGGGTCTGCCTTGCGGTGACGACGGCGCAGTGCCGCGACGTGCTTGACGACGACGGGACGCTGCACCGCGAGGAGGCGGTCGAGGCGACGCAGCCACGGCGAGTCGACGCTCAGGGCGTCGTCGGGCGCGGGGCGGCGAGGCTCGGGGGAGGAGCCGCCGGATGCGGTGCCGGCGAGGACGTCGTCGGCAGGACGGGGCGTGACGTGGCGGTCGGGCATCCGTGGATGCTACGCCGCGGGGCGGGGAGGATGATCGGAGGAGTACCGGGCCAGGGCCTCGTCCAACGGGCCGTCGAAGACGAGCCGCCCCTTGTCGAGGTAGAGGCCTCGGGCGCAGAAGCGCTTCAGGTCGCGCTCGTTGTGCGAGACGAGGAACAGCGTCCGGCCGTCCGCGAGCATCTGCTCGATGCGCCCGTAGCACTTCTCTCGGAAGGCCTTGTCGCCCACGGCGAGCACCTCGTCGACGAGGATGACGGGCTCTTCGAGGCGCGAGATGACGGCGAAGGCGATCCGCACCTTCATGCCGCTCGACAGGTGCTTGTAGGGCGTGTCGACGAAGGCGGCGATCTCGGCGAAGTCGATGATCTCGTCGAAGCGCTCGTCGATCTCGTCCCGGCGCATGCCGTGCAGGCCCGCGGTCAGGTACACGTTCTCGCGGACCGTGAGGTCGGCGATGAAGCCGCCCGTGATCTCGATGAGGGGGGCGACGCCTCCGGAGACCGAGACCGACCCCGTGTCGGGCAGGATCACCTCGGCCACGAGCTTGAGCAGGGTCGACTTGCCCTGCCCGTTGCGGCCCACGACGCCGATCGCCTCGCCGGGGCGGACGTCGAACGAGACGTCCTGCAGCGCCCAGAACTCGCCCGGCCGCGACCGGCGGCTCGAGTCGGAGAAGAGGTCCTTGAACGACCGCCGCCCACGACGATTGCGCCGGAACCGGATGCCGACGCCGTCGACGCGGATGACGGGCTCGAGGCCGGCCGCGGGGGTGACGGGGTGCATCAGATCTCCTTCAGGACGGCGCGTTCGCTCGCGCGGAAGACGCCGAGACCGACGGCGAGGAGCACGAGGCACATGCCGCCCCCGACGAGCACCTCGAGCAGGTCGAGCTGCTCCGGGAAGAACGCCGACCGGTAGAGGCCGAAGATGCCGCTGAGCGGGTTGAACGCGGCCAGCACGTGCAGCCCCTCCGGCAGGTCGCTCGTGCCGTAGATGATCGGCGACGCGTAGAAGAGGAACCGCAGCGCGAGCTTGGTCGCGCGCTCGAGGTCACGGAAGAAGACGACCAGGGGAGCGACGATGAGGCCCACGCCGGCGACGAGGACGGTCTGCATGACCATGGCCAGCGGGAGGAAGACCACCTGCCAGTGCAGCTCGGCCCGCCCGAGGACGGCGAAGAGGGCGAGGACGGGCAGGCTCAGCGCGAACTCGATGCCCTTCGAGCCGACGAGCCTGAAGACCCAGATCGTGCGGGGGATCTTGGTCGACCGCACGAGCTTGGCCTCGCGGATGAACGCCCGCGTGCTGTCCGAGACGGCGCCGTTGAACCACATCCAGGGCAGCAGGCCGCTCAGCAGGAACACGATGTACGGGTCCTCGCCGACGGATCGCCGGAACACGACCTGGAAGACGAAGTAGTAGATGCCCGCCATGACGAGCGGGTCGAGGATCGACCAGACGTAGCCGAGCGCCGACGTCGAGTAGCGGACCTTGAGATCGCGGCTGGTGAGAAGCCAGAGGGTCTGGCGGTAGCGAGCCGCGCCGGTGCGCCGGGGGCGGTCGGCCAGGGCTGTGCTCACGGGTGTCCTCGGTGTCGGGGGACACCTCGGCCGGCCGGGCGGGGCCGGGTCACACGAAGAGGTTCGCGCGCTCCAGGTCCTCGGCGAAGTCGACCTCGACGGCGTAGAGGTCGGAGATGTCCACGGGCTCAAAGAGTAGCCCGTCCAACTCGATCGCCAGTTCGATGCCGCGCTCGAAGTAGTCCTGCGCGTCGACCTTGGCGAGCTGGCGGACCAGGACGGCCTTGTCGGCCTTGGCGACGAAGTTGATGCCGACGGCCTCGCCGAGCCCGCCCACGACCTGCTTCGAGAGCTGCGCGATGTAGCCCTCGGCGGTGGTCGTGTACTTGACCTCTTCGTCGGAGACCTTCGAGGTGTTGACCGTGACGAACGACTGCTCGTCGCGGACGAGGCGCGCGGCGCGGCGCAGCGCCTCGGGGTCGAAGACGACGTCGCCGTTCATCCACAGCACGCCGCCGGAGGTGCTGGCGCGGAGGGCGCGCAGCAGGCTCTTCGAGGTGTTGGTCTGGTCGTACTGCTCGTTGTACACGAAGGAGGCGGTGGGGAACGCCTCGACGATGTGCTCGAACTTGTAGCCGACGACGACGGTGATGCGGGCCTCGGGCCCGAACGCCGACCGGATGTTGTCGAACTGCTGCTGCATGATGGTGCGGCCGTCGCTGAGCTCGGTCAGCGCCTTCGGCAGCGAACGGCCGAGTCGGCTGCCTAGGCCGGCGGCCAGGATCACGATCTGGGGGGCGGTGCTGTCTGTCTTGCTCACGTCTTGTCTCCTCGTGGGGCTGACTGTCTGCCTGTCGTGCCGCCGCGGCCGTGGTGAGGGCCGTCGCGGTGCGCCGCCTCGACGCCGGATCGGTGATCCGTGGGGCGGGGCCCCGGGTCTGGACAGGTGCTGGGTCGTGCCCCGGGTGGTGCGGTCGGGCGCCGTCTCTGGCGCCCCTCCGTCTGGTGTTCGGGCGGCGTTCACCCTCGGGACTCGATGTGGACACGTCGTCGTGCTCGCTCAGACTACCGCGAGCGGCCCTCGAACGGCAGTCCCCTCGGCAGTCGTGTCCCTTTCGTGATGGGCAGAGGGCGGGGCGTCGTGCCCTCGGGGTCACGGGGGTCGCCCCGGCGTGCCGGGTCCGCGCGCTTGGTACGGTGGTGCGATGGCTTCCGCGCGCGACGACCAGGAGGGTGCTCTGCACCCCGACGAGCCGACGCGCAGCGGTGGGGACACGGTCAACCAGGGGGACTACATGGACGACGAGGCGACGCCGACGGCAGCACCCGAGGGGGTGCCGACGGTCGAGGGGACCGGCGACGGCGGGGCCTCCGGCCGGGGCGGCTCCGGATCCCGGGGAGGCGCGGCGTCGACCCCGAGGAGCACCCGCCCTGCCACGGGGCGCAAGCCCGCCTCGACCCGGACGGCCGCCGACCGGTCGGCCGCCGCGAAGAAGGCCGCGGCGACGCGCGCCGCCAACGCCAGGGCACGAGCCGCGGCGGCTGCGGCCGCCGCCGCCGAGGAGGCCGCGGCCGCCGAGGCCGCCGAGGCCGCCGCACAGCAGGCGGCCCTCGCCGAGCAGGCCGTGGTCGACCTCGAGGAGGCCCCGACGGCCGACACGGTCGCTGCCGACGCCGAGCGCGACGCCGACCTGCCCACCGACGCCGACCTGTCCACCGACGCCGACCTGTCCGGCGACGACGTCGACGTCGACGCCCAGCCCGTCGCCGAGGTCGAGACGACCATCGAGACCGGGTCGGGCACGGAGCCCGAGACCGAGCGGGACGATGCCGTCGAGATCGTGCAGGCCGAGGACGAGGACGAGGTGGCCGCCGAGCCCGACGGCGAGGCCGTCCCTCTCGACGAGGCGACCGTCGTCGTAGAGTCCTCCGCGCCTCCTGCAGGCGACGCCGAGCGGCCCGTGGTCCTCTCGATCAAGGGCATCGCGAAGCGCTACGGCAGCACGGTCGCCGTCGAGGGCGTCGACCTCGAGGTCAGGGCCGGTTCGTTCTACGGCATCGTCGGTCCGAACGGCGCGGGCAAGACGACGACGCTGTCGATCGTCACGGGCCTCCTGCGTCCCGACGAGGGCACCGTCTCGGTGCTCGGCTCCGACGTCTGGGACGACCCGGCCGCGGCCAAGCGCGCCCTCGGCGTGCTGCCCGACCGCCTCCGTCTCTTCGACCGCCTCACGGGCGCGCAGCTGCTCTACTACTCCGCCACCCTCCGGGGCCTCGACGGCGCCACGGCCCGCAAGCGCTCCGCCGACCTCGCGGCAGCGTTCGGCCTGCAGGACGCCCTCGGCCGCCTCGTCGCCGACTACTCCGTCGGCATGACGAAGAAGATCGCCCTCGCGGCGGCGGTCATCCACTCGCCCCGCGTCCTCGTGCTCGACGAGCCCTTCGAGTCGGTCGACCCCGTGTCGGCCGCGACGGTCACCGACGTGCTCCAGCGCTACGTCGCCGGCGGCGGCACCGTGCTGCTGTCGAGCCACAGCATGGACCTCGTCGAGCGCATCTGCGACAGCGTGGCGGTGATCGTCGACGGCCACGTGCTCGCCAGCGGCACCGTCGACGAGGTCAGGGCAGGTCGCTCGCTCGAGCAGACGTTCGTCGAGCTGGCCGGCGGCCGGGCCGTCACGGAGGGCATGGAATGGTTGCAGAGCTTCTCCGACTGAGGCTCCAGACGATCGCGAACACGGTGCGGCACGAACCGCGCCGCCTGTTGACCACGGTCGTCTCGGTCCTCCTCGTCCTCGGCGTCTCGCTCGCCGTCTCCGCCCTCGCGGGGTCGCTGCGTGACGACCCGCTCTCCGACGTCCGTGCCCTCGTGGTCGGCGGCGGCGCGCTCGTCCTCGTCGGCTACGCCGTACTGCCCTTCTCCCGTGTGCGGCCGCCGTGGAGCGACCCGCGCCGGCTCGCCGTGCTCGGCGTCCCCGAGGGGCGGGCGGCCGTCGGCCTGGCCCTCGGCGGGGCGATCGGGCTCCCGGTGCTCGCCCTCGTGGCGGTCTCGCCCGGCTACGTGCGCTCCTGGGGCGAGGGCCAGGGCATCGCGTCCCTGGCCGTCGTCGCCGTCGTCCTCGCCGGCGTCACCGCCTACCTGGCCTCGCTCGTCGCGGCGACCGTCAACAGCGTCGTCCTCACCACGCGCCGTGCCCGCCAGTTCCTCAGCATCGGCGCAGTCGTCGTGGCCGTGCTCCTCGTGCCGCTCGTCGTCGACCTCGTCCGGGCCACGCTGCCCGGGGGCACGAGCCGGGGCGTCGTCGCCGACGTCCTCGCCTGGACGCCGTTCGGCGCCGCGCTGGCGCTCCCCGGTCACGCCGCCGTGGGCGACACGGGCCGTGTCGTGGCCGACCTCGTGATCGCCGTGGTCACCCTCGTCGCGCTCTGGCTCGCCTGGCGGGCGCTCGTCGCGCGTGCCTTCGTCGACCAGCCCGAGCCCGACGTCGCCGACGACGCCGCGGGACTCGGCTGGTTCGAGTTCGTCCGCGCGAGCCCCACGGGAGCCGTCGCCGGTCGCAGCCTGACCTACTGGATGCGCGACGCCCGCTACCGCATGTCGCTCGTCATCATCCCGATCCTCCCGCTGCTCGTCGTGCCGCTCGGCATCGCGGGGATCAGCTGGCACTGGCTCGCCCTCGTGCCGGTGCCGCTCATGTGCCTCATCCTCGGGTTCCTGCCGCACAACGACGTCGCCTACGACAGCACGGCTCTCTGGCTGCACGTCGCGGCCGGCACGCGGGGCCTCGCCGACCGTGTGGGTCGACTCGCGCCTCCTCTGCTCATCGGGGTCCCGCTCGTGGTGCTCGGGTCGGTCGTGGCGACCTGGCTGTTCGGCGACTGGGGCGCCCTGCTGCCCGAGATCGGCGTGTCCGCGGGCCTGCTGCTCAGCGGGCTCGGCCTGTCGAGCGTCATGTCGGCCGCGATGCCCTACGCCGCGGTCCGCCCGCACGACGACCCGTTCCAGCAGCCGCAGGCCCACGGGAGCGCGTCCGTCACGGCGCAGGTCGCCATGATCGGCGGGGCCGTGGTCGCGACGTCTCCGTCGCTGTGGTTCGCCGGCCGGTACCTGCTGCAGGGGCAGGAGGGGGCCGACATGTGGTCGTTCGTCCTGGGCCTCGCGGCAGGCGTCGTGGTGCTCGTGGCGGGCGTCGCGATCGGGGCACGCACCTTCACCCGTCGTGCGCCCGAGCTGCTCGCCTTCACCCTGCGCACCTGACCCCGACGACGTACCATGGTCGTCATGAGCGACACACAGACCGGCGGGGGACTCGACGTCCTCGATCGCGAGCTCGAGAAGCTCCTCACCGAGGACGCCGTCGACCCCGGCGACCACGAGCGCTTCTCGCACTACGTGAAGAAGGACAAGATCATGGAGTCCGCGCTCAGCGGCAAGCCCGTGAAGGCGCTGTGCGGCAAGAAGTGGACGCCGGGCCGCGACCCCGAGAAGTTCCCCGTCTGCCCGACCTGCAAAGAGGTCTACGAGAAGATGAAATCCGAGTAGTCGTCCTCGACGCTGGTCGTCCCGGCCCTGCGCCGTCGTCTCACTCGTAGACGGTGGGCACGACCGGGTCGCCCCGGCCGAGGCGGAACGCGCTCGCGGGCAGTTCGTCGACCGCCGCCTGACGGTGCTCCCTCGCACGGCGGACCCCCTCGGGGCCCGTCCAGCGCTCGTCGACGACGCCGTCGGTCACGAGGGGCACGAGGAGGGGCCGCTCGCCCTCGCCCGTCGCCTCGCCGCCGACGCGGATGAGCTCGGTCGTCGCCACGCCGTCCACGAGCACCCGCACGGGCGCCTTGCGACCCCCGACGGTCGCCTTGTCGGCCGACTTCTTGGCGACGGACACCCACTCGCCGTCGGCGCCCTGGCGGGCGACGAGCTTGAAGACCATGCCCGCCGCCGGGTGCCCCGACCCCGACACGACCGACGTGCCGACGCCGTAGCTGTCGACGGGAGCCGCCCGCAGGGCCGCGATGGTGTACTCGTCGAGGTCGTTCGTGACCGTGATCTTGGTGCCCGTCGCCCCGAGCCCGTCGAGCTGCTCCCGCACCTGCGAGACGAGCGCGGGCAGGTCGCCGCTGTCGATGCGGACGGCCCCGAGGCCCGTCCCGGCGACCTCGACGGCCGTGCGCACCGCCTCCGGGATGTCGTACGTGTCGACGAGCAGGGTCGTGCCGGGGCCGAGGCTGGCCACCTGGGCCTCGAACGCCTCCCGCTCGCTGTCGTGCAGCAAGGTGAAGGCGTGGGCCGCGGTCCCCATCGTGGGGACGCCCCAGGTGCGGCCGGCCTCGAGGTTGCTCGTCGCGCGGAAGCCGGCGACGTAGGCGGCGCGTGCCGCGGCGACCGCGCTGCGCTCGCCCGTGCGCCGGGAGCCCATCTCGACGAGGGGGCGGCCGTCGGCCGCGGAGACCATCCGCGCCGCCGCCCCGGCCACGGCCGAGTCGTAGTTGAAGACGCTGAGGGCCAGCGTCTCGAGCAGCACGCCCTCGGCGAAGCTCGACTCGACGACGAGCAGGGGCGAGCCCGGCAGGTACACCTCGCCCTCGGCGTAGCCGCGGATGCTGCCCGAGAACCGGTAGTCGGCGAGCCAGTCGACGGTGCGGTCGTCGACGATGCGGGCCTCGCGCAGCCAGGTGAGCTCGTCGTCGCCGAAGCGGAAGCGCGCGAGCTCGGCGAGGAACCTCCCGGTGCCCGCGACGAGACCGTAGCGGCGCCCCTGCGGGAGGCGGCGGGCGAAGAGCTCGAAGACGCTCTGCCGATCGGCGGTGCCGGCCTTGAGGGCCGCCTCCACCATCGTGAGCTCGTAACGGTCGGTCAGCAGCGCACTGGTCACTCGCCCACCCTAGGCGGGCGGGGGCGGTCGGGACCAGGGCACCCGGCTGCGCCGCGCCTCCTTCCGGGTAGGCTCGTCGACCGTGACGGACGCACCCATCGGAGTCTTCGACAGCGGCGTGGGCGGCCTGACCGTCTCGCGCGCGATCATCGACCAGCTGCCCCGCGAGTCCGTCCTCTACGTCGGCGACACCGTCCACTCGCCCTACGGCCCCAAGCCGATCGCCGAGGTGCGCGAGTACGCCCTCGCCGTCATGGACGACCTCGTCGCCCAGGGCGTGAAGCTGCTCGTCATCGCCTGCAACACGGCCTCCGCCGCCGTGCTGCGCGACGCCCGCGAGCGCTACACGACGGGTGCCGGCATCCCCGTCGTCGAGGTCATCCAGCCGGCGGTCCGCTCGGCCGTCGGCCAGACGCGGAACAAGCGCATCGGAGTCATCGGCACCGAGGGCACGATCCGGTCCCGGGCCTACGAGGACGCGTTCGCGGCTGCCGCCGACCTGCAGCTCTTCACGCAGGCGTGCCCGCGGTTCGTCGAGTTCGTCGAGGCGGGCGACACCTCGAGCCCCGAGCTGCGCGAGGTCGCGGCGGGCTACCTGGCGCCGCTGCGGCAGGCGGGGGTCGACACCCTCGTGCTCGGCTGCACCCACTACCCGCTCATGTCGGCGGCGATCCAGTACGTGATGGGGCCGGAGGTGCGGCTCGTCTCGAGCGCGGACGAGACCGCCTCCGACGTGTACCGCACCCTCGTCGACCACGACCTCGAGGCGCCGGCGGGCAGCGTGCCCCGGTACGAGTTCGAGGCGACGGGCGCCGACGCCCGATCGTTCCTGCGCCTCGCGAAGCGCTTCCTCGGCCCCGAGGTGTCGCGCGTCGGCCACCTCGAGACGGGGGCCATCGAGCTGCCGGGCGGGCTGCTCCCGTCCGGTCCGCCGGCTCGACCAGACCACGCCGCACCACACCACGCCGGGCACACCGGACCGACCCGACCAGGGGAGACAGCATGACCGAGACCACCACCGACCTCGTCCGCGCCGACGGCCGCCGCGCCGACCAGCTGCGCCGCGTCACCATCGAGAAGGGCTGGAGCGCCCAGGCCGAGGGCAGCGCCCTCGTGTCGTTCGGCGACACGAAGGTGCTCTGCACGGCCTCCTTCACGAACGGCGTGCCCCGCTGGCTCGCCGGCAAGGGCAAGGGCTGGGTCACCGCCGAGTACGCGATGCTGCCGCGGGCCACGGGCTCGCGCAACGACCGCGAGAGCGTCAAGGGCAAGCTCGGCGGCCGCACCCACGAGATCTCGCGCCTGATCGGGCGCAGCCTCCGTGCCGTCGTCGACACCAAGGCCCTCGGCGAGAACACGATCGTGCTCGACTGCGACGTGCTGCAGGCCGACGGCGGCACCCGCACCGCCGCGATCACGGGCGCGTACGTCGCGCTCGCGCAGGCGATCGAGTGGGGCCGCGAGAAGAAGTTCATCGGCCAGAAGGCCACCCCGCTGACCGACAGCGTCGCGGCCGTCTCGGTCGGCATCGTCGACGGCGTGCCCCTGCTCGACCTCGCCTACGTCGAGGACGTCCGCGCCGAGACCGACATGAACGTCGTCGTCACGGGGTCCGGCCTCTTCGTCGAGGTGCAGGGCACGGCCGAGGGCGCGCCCTTCGACCGTCGCGAGCTCGGCGAGCTGCTCGACCTCGCCGTCGCCGGCGGGGTCGACCTGACGAGCATCCAGCGGGAGGTGCTGGGCGCGTGACCCAGGTCGTCATCGCCACGCACAACCAGGGCAAGATCGCCGAGCTGCGGCTGCTGCTCGCCGAGACCGCGCCCGACGTCGAGCTGGTCGCCTACGACGGCCCCGAGCCGGTCGAGGACGGCGACACCTTCGCCGCCAACGCGCTGATCAAGGCCAGGGCGGCCGCCGCCCACACAGGCCTGCCCGCCCTCGCGGACGACAGCGGGATCTCGGTGGACGCCCTCGGCGGGGCGCCCGGCATCCACTCGGCCCGGTATGCCGGCACCCGCGACGACGACGACAACATCGACCTGCTGCTCTCGAACCTGGTGGGCGCGGCCGACCGCTCGGCGCACTTCTCGTGCGCGGCGGCCCTCGTCGTGCCGGCCTCGGCCGACGGCGGCGTCCCCGCGCGGGAGCTCGTCGAGTACGGCGAGTGGCCGGGCGAGGTGCTGGAGGAGCGGGTCGGCACGGGCGGGCACGGCTACGACCCCGTGTTCCGGCCCGAGGGCGACGACCGGAGCTCGGCGCAGCTGACCCCGGACGAGAAGAACGCCGTCAGCCACCGCGCGCGGGCGTTCCGCGCGATCGCGCCGCACGTGGCGGCCCTGGCCGGCTGAGCCGCAGGCCCGGGCGCGGCCCGGCCTCAGGCCTGGGTCGGCGTCTGACCCGTCGTCGGCTCGACCGCCGCCGTGGTCGAGGCCTCGTCGGCCGCGTGCTGCTTCGCGGTGCGCACCCCGTGCAGGTAGTGGATCGCGATCGGGACGACGGTCGCCAGCACCGCGCCGAGCAGGATCAGGTCGATGTACGAGCTCACGAAGCGGGCGACCGGCGGGATGTGCCCGATGCCGAAGCCGAGCATGGTCACGCCGACGCCCCACACGAGGGCTCCGACGGCGTTGTAGAGCGAGTAGCGCCGGTAGCTCATGTGCCCCACCCCGGCCATGATCGGGGCGAACGTCCTGACGACCGGCACGAACCGCGCGATGATCACGGCGAGCGGGCCGAACCTCTCGAAGAAGGCGTTCGTCCGCGCCACGTTGGCCGTGCTGAAGAGGCCGCTCTCCTTGCGCTCGAAGACGCGCGGTCCGATCGTGTGGCCGATCAGGTAGCCGAGCTCGCCGCCGGCGAAGGCCGCGACGCCGATCAGGATCGCGATCAGCCAGATCGGCAGGCCGAGGGCCCCGGGGTTCGTCGCGGCGAGGATCCCCGTGATCACGAGCAGGGTGTCGCCCGGGAACAGGAACCCGATCAGCAGGCCCGTCTCGGCGAAGACCAGCAGGCAGACGCCGAGCACGGCCCACGGGCCGAACGCCGACAACAGGTACTCGGGGTCGAGCCACGAGATGGTCGCCAGGGGCAGCATGGGTCACTTTCTCGAGGTGCGGGCGAGCTCAGGCTACTCGCGCCGACCCGGGCTCACGTGCGTGCACGGGCCCCGGGCCCCGGGACCACGCGAGCCTCGCGCCGTCCGCACGTGCGGGAGAAGGGACTTGAACCCTCACGCTCGAAAGCACAGGAACCTAAATCCTGCGTGTCTGCCAATTCCACCACTCCCGCGGGCAGACCGAGTGTACCGAGGAGGTGCGGGCCGGGTCGTCAGCGGAGCTCGCGCGGCACGTGCGGCGAGTACCGCGGCACGTAGCGGAGCAGGATCGCCGCGCCGACCAGCCCGAGCACGCCCATGACGCCGCTGGCGAGCGAGATCGACACGACGGCGGTGAGGCCCGAGATGAGCAGGGGCGCGGCGGCGCTGCCCGCGTCGCCGGTGAAGCGCCACGCGCCGAGGAACGGGGCCGGGTCGGCCCGGTCGGCGAGGTCCGCGCCGAGCGTCATGAGGATGCCGCTGCCGATCCCGTTCGCGAGCGACATGACCATCGCCACGGCGACGAACCAGCCGACCCGAGCGTCGAGGTCGTGGGTCAGCGACAAGGCGAGGTACGAGACCGAGAGCCCGACCATGGACGGGACGGCGCTCCACAGGCGTCCCCACCTGTCCATGATCTGACCGCTCGTGTAGAAGAGCGCGAAGTCGACGGCGCCGGCGACGCCGATGATCAGCGCCGTCTGGGGCGCGCTGATGCCGATGCTCACCGCCCAGAGGGGGAGGATCACCTGGCGACCTGCCCGCATCGCCCCGATCAGGGCGGCACCGCTGCCGAGCTTGACGAGGACGCCGCGGTGGCGGGCGAGCGTGCGGAACAGGCCCTCCGCCTCCGTCGCGACCTCTTCCTCGCCGGGGGTCGGGGCGTCCACCGGCAGCGCCGCCGCGGCCCGGCGCTCGCGGAGCACCGCGGACGGGTCGCGGAGCACGAGCAGCACGACCGCGGCGCCCAGGCAGCCGGCGACGTGGATCCAGAACGCCGACTGGGTCGAGCCGGTGAGGTGGATCGTGCCGGCCGCGAGGAACGGACCCACGAAGTAGCCGAGACGGAAGACGCCGCCGAGGCTGGACAGCGCACGGGCCCGCACCTCGACCGGCACGAAGCTCGTCATGAAGGCGTGCCGGGCGAGGGCGAAGACGGCCGTCGAGAGGCCGATGAGCAGCACGCCCCCGGCGAGGACCCACTCGTTCGGCGCCGCCACGCAGGTGAGCAGGCCGACGATGCTCACGAGGGCGGCGCCGATCATGGCCGTGCGTTCGCCGATGCGCGAGACGAGCCACCCGCTGGGGATGTCGCCGATCAGCTCCCCGACGAGGATGAGCGCCGCGACGAACGCGGCGAACGGGAGGGAGGCCCCCAGATCGCTGGCCACGACGGGGATGATCGGGATGATCGCCCCCTCGCCGATCGCGAAGAGCGCGGCGGGGAGGAAGGCCGACAGGGCGACGGACCGGAACGAGAAGGCGGGGGAGGGCGTCGACGTCATGGCACCGGCCACACTATGCCCGCCCCGGGCACCGGGGCGGGTCGCGCCCGCCCGCGGGCAGCGAGCTCGCCCGGCGGGCCGACGCGCGGCGGGGCTGCTTACACTTGACGGATGAAGATCCTCGCAGCGATGAGCGGCGGCGTCGACTCGGCGGTCGCCGCAGCCAGGGCGGTCGAGGCCGGCCACGACGTGGTCGGGGTGCACCTGGCGCTCAGCCGGATGCCCGGCACCCTCCGCACCGGCAGCCGCGGCTGCTGCACCATCGAGGACTCGATGGACGCCCAGCGCGCCGCCGACGTGATCGGCATCCCCTACTACGTGTGGGACTTCTCCGAGCGGTTCAAGCTCGACGTCGTCGACGACTTCGTGGCCGAGTACGCCGCGGGCCGCACCCCGAACCCCTGCATGCGCTGCAACGAGCGCATCAAGTTCGCGGCGCTGCTCGAGAAGGCCCTCGCGCTGGGCTTCGACGCCGTGTGCACGGGGCACTACGCGACCATCGTGACCGACGACCAGGGCGAGCGGGAGCTGCACCGCGCCTCCGCCTGGGCCAAGGACCAGTCGTACGTGCTCGGGGTGCTGACGGCCGAGCAGCTGGCGCACTCGATGTTCCCGCTCGGCGCGACGCCCTCGAAGGCCGAGGTGCGTGCCGAGGCGGCCGCGCGCGGCCTCAGCGTCGCGGCGAAGCCCGACAGTCACGACATCTGCTTCATCCCCGACGGCGACACTCGCGGCTGGCTCGCCGAGCGCGTCGGCGCCGAGCAGGGCGACATCCTCGACCGGTCGGGCGAGGCGATCGGCACGCACCAGGGCGCGCACGCCTTCACGGTCGGGCAGCGGAAGGGCCTGAACATCGGCTTCCCCTCGGACGACGGCAAGCCCCGCTTCGTGCTCGAGGTGCGGCCCGTCGACAACACCGTGGTGGTCGGTCCGAAGGAGGCGCTCGAGATCGCCGAGATCGCCGGTGCCTCGTACACGTGGGCCGGCCGCGCGCCGGTCGACCCGGCCACGGCGTTCGACTGCGACGTCCAGATCAGGGCGCACGCCGACCCGGTCCCCGCCGTCGCGCGAGTGTCGGTCGTCGAGGGTAGAACGGAGCTCGTGATCACTCCGAACGAGCCCCTCAGCGGCGTCGCCCCCGGGCAGACCGCCGTCGTCTACGTCGGCACCCGGGTGCTCGGCCAGTGCACCATCGACCGGACGGTCAGCGCCGTCCCGGTCCCCGCGGCGTGAGCGAGGCGTCGTCGGCCGGCGCGCAGGGCGCCTCCGCCGACGTCGTCCCCGGGGCCACGCCGGGCGACCTCGCGGCCGCGCGCGACGAGGTCGAGCAGCTGACGACGCGCGTGCTCGAGCTGCGCGACCAGTACTACGAGGGCAACGCCTCGACGGTGTCCGACGCCGAGTACGACGCCCTGGTGCACCGCCTGGCCGACCTCGAGGCCGAGCACCCCGAGCTGCTCAAGGCCGACAGCCCCACGCAGACGGTCGGCGGCCGGGCCGAGACGACGCAGTTCGCCCCCGTCGAGCACGCCGAGCGCATGCTCAGCCTCGACAACGTCTTCAGCGACGACGAGCTCGCCGAGTGGGCGGGCAAGGTCGAGCGCGACGCCGGCGCCGAGCGCGTGCGGTTCCTCTGCGAGCTCAAGATCGACGGGCTCGCGATCAACCTGCGCTACGAACAGGGCCTGCTCGTCACCGCGGCGACCCGTGGCGACGGCGTCGTCGGCGAGGACGTCACGGGCAACGTGCTGACCATGGGGTCCATCCCCGAGCGCCTCACGGGCACGGGCCACCCGCCGATCGTCGAGGTGCGCGGCGAGATCTTCTTCCCCGTCAGCGAGTTCGACGAGCTGAACGCCCGTCAGCGCGAGGCGGGCGAGCGGGTCTTCGCGAACCCCCGGAACGCGGCCGCGGGCTCGCTCCGACAGAAGGCCGAGGGCAAGAGCCCGGAGAAGCGCGCCCTCATGGACGCCCGCCTCCGCAGCCTGCGCATGCTCGTGCACGGCATCGGCGCGTGGCCGGTGCGCGAGCTCGAGCGCGACACCGACGTCCACAGCCAGAGCGAGGTCTACGACCTGCTCGCCTCGTGGGGCCTGCCGATCTCGAGCCACCACCGCGTCTACGACAGCGTGCCCGAGGTCGTCGAGTTCATCCGCGACTACGGGGTGCGGCGGTCGAGCGTCGAGCACCAGATCGACGGCATCGTCGTCAAGGTCGACGACCTCGCCCTGCACGACGAGCTCGGCGCCACGAGCCGGGCGCCCCGCTGGGCGACGGCCTTCAAGTACCCGCCCGAAGAGGTCAACACCGAGCTGCTCGACATCGTCGTCAGCGTCGGCCGCACCGGTCGTGCGACGCCGTTCGCCGTCATGCGCAAGGTCGAGGTCGCCGGCAGCGAGGTGCGCCAGGCGACCCTGCACAACCAGCAGGTCGTCAAGGCCAAGGGCGTGCTCATCGGCGACACGGTCGTGCTGCGCAAGGCGGGAGACGTGATCCCCGAGGTGCTCGGCCCGGTCGTCGAGCTGCGCGACGGCACCGAGCGCGAGTTCGTCATGCCGACGGAGTGCCCGGAGTGCGGCACGACGCTCGCGCCCGCGAAGGAGGGCGACATCGACCTCCGCTGCCCCAACGCCGAGAGCTGCCCCGCGCAGGTGCGCGGCCGCGTCGAGCACATCGCGTCGCGCGGGTCGCTCGACGTCGAGGGCCTCGGCGAGGTCGCCGCGGCCGCCCTCACGCAGCCCGTCGAGCCGTCGACCCCGCCGCTGCGCACCGAGGCCGGGTTGTTCGACCTGACGATGCGCGACGTGTTCCCGGTGAAGGTCGTCGTGCGCGACTCGGAGACGGGCATGGAGAAGCTCGAGGCCGACGGCCTGCCCAAGCTCGTCACCCCGTTCCGGCGTCGCCGCGCCAAGAAGGACGGCCCGTACGATCCCGACGCCGCGGAGTTCGCCGGCGACGAGGGCAGCGTGCCCTCGAAGACGGCGGTCGAGATGCTGGCCAACCTCGAGAAGGCGAAGACCAGCCCCCTCTGGCGGATCCTCGTCGGCCTCAGCATCCGCCACGTCGGCCCGGTCGCAGCCCGTGCGCTCGCCGGCCACTTCGGGTCGCTCGACGCCGTCCGGGCGGCGACGCGCGACGAGCTCGCCGCCGTCGACGGGGTCGGCGGCATCATCGCCGACGCCCTGCGCGACTGGTTCGAGGTCGACTGGCACGTCGAGATCCTCGACCGCTGGGCCGCCGCCGGCGTGCAGTTCACGACGCCCGGCCACCCCGGCCCCGGGGCGGCCGTCGAGGCCGGGGGAGTCCTCTCCGGGCTCACCGTCGTCGCCACGGGCAGCCTCGAGGGCTTCAGCCGCGAGGGGGCGCAGGAGGCGATCCTCGCCGCGGGCGGCAAGGCCGGCAACAGCGTGAGCAAGAAGACCGACTTCGTGGCGGCCGGGCCGGGCGCCGGGTCCAAGCTCACCAAGGCCGAGCAGCTCGGGGTGCGGATCATCGACGCGGGCGAGTTCGCTGTCCTCCTTAAGGAGGGCCCAGCGGGGCTGCCTGTTCCCGTTTCGGGGGACGAGCCCGCCGAGGAATGACGAAAACCCTGGTCAGGCCGCAGTATCTCTCCTACGATGAGGCTGCGCATCGACCAGGGCTGTGGGGGTCGTGGCTCGGGTGCGCACGAGAGGGAAAGACCCGACGTGCTGTTCCTCGCCGCAGCCATCCTGTCCGCTTCGATCCACCTCGCCGGTGCGGTCGGCGTCTCGGTCGTGCCCGCCGACGTGCCCCGGGGCGTCGGCGTCGAGACCGGCGCGACCGGCGCCTCCTCGTCCGTCTCCGGGGCGGGCGACACGAGCGGCGCGGCTGACGCCGAGCGCGGCGACGTCGAGGGCGCCTCGGCGCTGGCCGACGCCTGCCGCACGGCGGCCCCGACCTCGTGCCTCGACGAGCTGTCGTCGGCGAGCGTGCGCGAGCTCGACGACTTCGCCGGCTCCCTCGACGCCGCGGGCGACGACACGGGCGTGATCGTCGACGCGCTCGCGTCGGTGCGTGGCGCCGACGACGTCGCCTCGTGGTGGCAGGGCCTCGACTCCTCCCGGCAGTTGACCCTCGTCGCCCGGGTGCCCGGGGTCGTCGGCAACCTCGAGGGAGTGCCCTACGCCACGCGGGACGTCGCGAACCGCCTGTTCCTCGTCGCGGCGCGCGCCGCCGTCGACGACCGACGCGGCACGCCCGACGAGCGGCCCGGCGACGACGCCCGGGCCGAGATGCTCGCGCAGGTCGCCGCCGCGGTCGGCGGTCGCGAGGCCGGCGATGCCGACCGCCACCTCGTCGTGCTCGACACCGTGCTGCCCGGGCGCGCCGCGGTCTCCGTGGGCGACCTCGACACCGCCGACGACGTCAGCGTGCTCGTCCCCGGCATGTTCTTCACCGTGGGCAGCCAGCTGGTCGACTGGACGGACACCGCGGGGGAGCTCTACGACGAGCAGCGCTCCTGGACCTACCTGCTCGCGGGGTCCGACGCCGGCCCGCTCGACCAGGTCGCCGTCGTCGCGTGGCTCGGCTACCGGACCCCCGACCTGACCAACGTCTACGGGCTCGACCTCGCCCGGGCCGGCGCCGACCGCCTCGAGGACGCCCTCGCGGGGCTCGACGCGACCCGCGCCTCCTCGCCTGCCAGGGTGACCGTCGTCGCCCACTCGTACGGGTCGACGACGGCCACGCTCGCCCTGTCGTCGGGCGAGGCCTCGGTCGACTCCCTCGTGCTGCTCGGCTCGCCCGGCAGCGTCGTGCCGTCCGCCTCGATGCTCGACGTCAGGGGCGGCGACGTCTACGCCGGGTCCGGCAGCTTCGACCCGGTGGCGGGGAGCGGGTTCTTCGGCGCCGACCCGGGCACGGCCGGCTTCGGCGCCGTGCTGCTGCACACCGGGGGAGGCGCGGACGGATTCACGGGACGCGCCCTCTCCGCCGCCCTGGGCCACAACTCCTACCTCGTGCCCGGCACCGAGACGATGCGCAGCACGGCCCTGATCGGGCTGGGCCGCGGCGACCTCGTCGCCGGCGACGACGGCGAGCCGCGGCCTGCCGGGCCCGAGGCGCCCGACCTCTCGCTCGTCCGGCCTCAGGAGCTGTACGCGCGCGACTGACGCCGCCCCGGCCCCGCCGTCGGCCGAGCCCCGCCGCCGGAGGCCGTCCACCCGGCCCCGGCGGGCCCCGCCGGTCCGGTGCCGCACCGTAAGATCGTCGGGTACCCCCAGCCGCGGTACCCCAGACGAACCACGTGACGGAGCAGCATGTCTGAAATCACGCGCGAACAGGTGGAGCACCTCGCAGGTCTCGCCCGCATCGCCCTCACCCCC
>Ga0265780_10003162_pt1 | contig 21820 bp, 23 predicted proteins | sample P1T30metagenome_FD_192432 | JGI IMG/M metagenome (GOLD analysis project Ga0265780, IMG submission 192432) | Plant litter microbial communities from East Loma Ridge, Irvine, California - P1 T30 | ecosystem: Environmental > Terrestrial > Plant litter > Unclassified | place: USA: California...
ATTCAGTCCATGGTGAACGTTCACCGACGCAACAAAGCGACAAGGAAGAGCATGAAAAATCTGAGAATCGCCAGCGCCCTGATTGCCACCCTGATGCTCGGCACCGTTGTCGGTTGCACATCGACCGGCAAGCAGGAAAGTGCTGGACAGTACGTCGATGACAGCGCCATTACGGCGGGTGTGAAGACGGCGATCCTGAATGCCCCGACATTGAAGGTTTCGGAAATCAATGTGGAGACGTTCAAGGGAACGGTTCAGCTGAGCGGCTTCGTCAGCTCGGCTGAAAATATTGCCACCGCTTCGTCGGTTGCACGTAGTGTGAATGGCGTGAAATCGGTCAAAAACGACCTGCGTCTGAAGTAATCGAAACAAGCCAACAATCTCAAGGAGAATTACCATGAAATCGATCAAACAACTCGTAGCAGGCGTTTCGCTGGCAGCAGTGGCAATGGGCATGGTCGGCTGCGCCGGCATGTCGACCCAGGATAAAAACACCGCCATCGGCGCTGGCGCCGGTGCAGTGGTCGGCGGCGTGCTGACCGGCGGCAGCGCCCTCGGCACCGTAGGCGGCGCAGCGGTCGGCGGCGTGATCGGCAACCAGGTCAAGCCAACCCACTAAGCTGTCCCTGCCCGATCAAAACGCCGTCCGCTGGACGGCGTTTTTGTTGGCGCAGAAGATGTAGTGAGCACGTGCCAATAAAAAGCGCCGGACACAGCCGGCGCTTTTGCATGGGGCGTCGACGTCTTACAGGAACGCCGACGCCACCGCACTCGCCCCGGCTTCCTTGACGATCTCGTAGCAGGTGCACGACGCTGCCGCGAGGCCCTCGTGATCGATGATCTCGATATTGCCGCGGCTGTAGATGATCAAGCCCTGCTGCTGCAGCGCGCTGGCCGCCTTGGTGACGCCGACGCGGCGTACACCCAGCGCAGGGGCCAGGAATTCGTGGGTCAGATGGAATTTATCCGACTGCAAGCGGTCGCGCGTGACCAGCAGCGAGCGCGCCAGGCGCGCTTCGAGCACATGGAAGCGCGAGCAGACGGCAATCTGTATCGCCTGCGCCAGCAGGCTGTCGGTATAGCGGTACAGCACCCGCTGCAAGGAAGGATTGCGTGCGAACTCGGCGCGGAAGGTGGCCGCTTCCATGCGGCTGGCGGCACCGGCACGCTGGACAATGGCGCGGACCTGGCTGGTCTCGTGGCCCAAGGCAACCGTGGCACCGAGCATGCCTTCGCGGCCGACCAAGCCAATTTCGAGCGTCATGCGGCCTTCGGCCACGCCGAGCAGCGAGATCAGGCAGTCGTGCGGGAAGTAGATGTAATGGATCAGGTCGCCGGGATGGGACAGCACGCTCCCGACGTCAACATGGACTTGCTCCAGCGTCGGCAGCATGTGCGCCAGCTCTTCGGCCGGCAACGCGGCCAGCAGCTGGTTGGCATCGTGCGCCGCCAGCGCGGGTGGCACAGGCGAGTTCATCGTTTCCTCAGCAAGGGAATTCGGACATTCAAGCATGGGGCGATTCGTGTGAGAAACATGGAATGGGCAGCCGGTTACATTTACCAACAATTTAGATGAGGGTAGCGAGTCCTCAACGACAGGTATGTACGGTGACGCACGGATGCGCCGGATGCTTGACGGCGACAATGCGTGCACAGGCCGCGCGCAAGGAATGCAATGTCAAGCCGGCCTTTGTTTGCCCTCTCACCCCACAACAACATTCAAAAGGGAATCATCATGCAACCTGCCACCCCTCCTTCGGCCGACCTGCCCGTGCGCAGCCGCCAGCACCCCTTGCTGATCGCCGCGGCCATTGCGGTCATCCTGTTCTGCCTGGTCGCGACCGCCGCGGTCATGGGCTGGATTCCGTCCACGCTGGGCGGCGCCGGGTCGAACCGCGCCCTCAGCGAATCGGATCGCCTCGCGCTGGGCAGCAAGATGGCGCAACAAGGCGACGCCGCTGCGGTCGTCGTACCGCAGCCGTCTGCCGCGGTGGCGCCCGCGCCGCTGCCGGAACCTGCGCCCGCACCATTGCCGGAGCCCGCACGCGCGCAGCAGAACTTCGTGCCGGCGCCAGTGGTGCAGGTCGCCCCGCCGGCCCAGGAGCGCAACTGGTGCGCCAACTGCGGCAATATCGAATCGATCCGCGAAATCACCACGCGTGCCCAAGGCAGCGGCCTCGGCGCCGGTGCCGGCGCGGTCCTGGGCGGCTTGCTGGGCAACCAGGTCGGCAGCGGCCACGGCCGCCAGCTGGCCACGGTGGCGGGCGCGGTCGGCGGCGCGGTCGTGGGCAACCAGGTCGAGGGCAATATGAAGGCCAACCACAGCTACGAGATCCGCGTGCGCCTCGACAATGGCAAGTACCGCACTTTTCATCAGCGCAATGCACCTGCGTGGCGCGATGGCGACCGCGTGCGCATTGTCAACGGCGGCCTGCGCTCGATTGCCTGAACGCGTTCTTAAAACAACACTTTGACCGGGCCCAGCGCCCAGTTTTTTATTTCTTTTTCACAATGTTAGGCAGCGCACGGAGCTACTGCTGAGCTAAGGAGACAATCGTTTCACGTTGACGTTCAACGGTGCAGGAACAGCAAAGAGAGGAACGATATGAACAATGTGACATGGATCGGCATCGTGGTGGGAGGCCTGCTCATCGCAGCTTTCGGCCTGCTCTCGGCGTCACCCCTGCCTGCTGGCGCCAATGATGTACAAGCGCAAGATGTCCTCTTCCTGATGTCGGGCGGCCTGATGACCAGCATGATCGGTGCGGCAGGCCTGTGCGGCTTCATGGGACACAGCGCAAGCGTTGTGAAAAGAACAAAATAGTCAGCTTTACGTACGGTATCGAACGGAGCGATCCTGCCGAACCGTTAATACTTGAAACCACGGCGAATCTGTCGCCACTTACCTCTACCAGGAGACTTCCATGCTCTACACTATCGCCGTCATTCTCATCATCCTCTGGCTGCTCGGCCTGGTCACTTCGTACACCGTTGGTGGCTTCATCCACATCCTGCTCGTGGTCGCCGTGATCATGATCCTGGTGCGCCTGATCAGCGGGCGCGGCATCTAGTACTGCCCCACCGCTGCAAGCAGGACCCAGTCCGCTTCGCTGTCATGCTCGTCAAGGGCGTGATGTCGAAGCGGATTCTTTTTGGGCGCCCGGTCCGTATGTCCGGCACCATACTGCCACCCGAGCAGCCCCGTCCGACGGAAGGTACACTTGTCTTTTACCGCTTCACAGAATGATATGCTTGCAACAATTGAACGCATCGACCCGCTGAGCGACCGCATCGAACCGCTGGTCGAACTGGTGGAATGCCTGCGCCAGCGGCGCCGGCGCAACCTTCCCCAGGCCCGGCTCGCTGTTCGTACCCTGACCCAATTACTAAAAGGCAATCCCCAGCACGCCTGGGCCTTGCGCAGCTATCTGACGCGCCTGCTGGAAAAGCGCCGCCACACAAGTCTCTACAGTGACATCGGCATCCTCTCCAATGACGGTTTCTTCACGGAACTCAAGCGCCGTATCGCCTATCGCGTGCTGCCGCCGGCCCTGGATGACCTGTACCTGTCGGACGCGCTCGAACAGGTGCTGTACGTTGAAACCGACGTGAAATGGATCCGCGCGGTACCGAACGTCGATTGGCTTGAACTGTTCGATACGGTGGCGAACGCACCCGAGCCGATGACGGCGCACGACCGCCAGGGCGCCCCCAGCCATGCCCGCTACACCGTCCTGCTGGGCATGCTCGATGCGATCCGCACCCTGTCCTGCCGCGTCTGCGCGCTGGGCCTGGAGCCGATCCTCGTGCACAGCTACAGCGAGATCGAAAATTTCGATTCGCCGTTCCTGATGCAAAACATCGAGGTCAACGGTTACCTCGACGAATACGCGCGCCTGCTCGAAGGCGCCAGCCATGACGGCGGCGACGCCAGGCACCTGCTGGTCATGCTGGAACAATGCGACGACGTGGTGGCCAAGATCCGCAAGAATGCCCGTTCGATCGGCACCAGCATTGCGCTGACCTATGTGCTGGTGGCGCTGACCCAAAGCATCGACCGGCTGCGCAAATTGCTGTTCCTGGTCGACGCCAGCGGCGAATTGCCCGGCGCGCCCACCGTGGACCTGGAAGCGGTGGCAGTGGACGCCGCGCTGCCGCCCCAGGCGCCCATGTCGCTGCGCCGCGCCGGCGCCATCGCCCTGGCCCAGGAACTGGTCGAAGCGCACAACACCAAGTACCAGATCGGCGGCCTGTTCCGCGCGAACATCGACCTGCTGGCGCGCAATGTCACCGAAAACGCCAGCCGTACCGGTGAACACTACATTGCCGAAACGCGCGGCGAGCTGCGTCACATGTTCGCCTCGTCGGCCGGCGCCGGCTTCATCGTCGGCTTCATGGCGCTGCTGAAAATCCTGGCGTCCTACCTGCGCGCGGCGCCGCTGGTCGAAGCATTCCTGTTCAGCATGAATTATTCGCTCGGCTTCATGCTGATCCATTTGCTGCACTTCACCGTCGCCACCAAGCAACCCGCGATGACCGCCTCGCGCATCGCCGCGGGCCTGCACAGCCGCGACGGGCGCGGCATCGACCTCGACACCACCGCCGCCCTGATCAACAAGGTATTCCGCACCCAGATCGTGGCCGTGCTGGGCAACCTGGCCACCGCCATCCCGACCGCTTACGTGATCGCCCTCGGCTATTTCCAGTACACGGGCCATCACCTGGTCAGCGTGGACAAGGCACACCACCTGCTCAGCGATATCGACCCGTTCCACACACCGGCGCTGGTCTATGCCGCCGTGGCCGGCGTGTGGCTGTTCGTGGCCGGCCTGATTTCCGGCTACTACGACAACAAGGCGCTCTACACGCGCATGGGCCAGCGCGTGCGCCAGCTGCGCGGCCTGCAGCGCCTGCTGGGGCCAGCGCGCCTGAAACGCCTCAGCACGTACATCGAAAACAACCTGGGCGGGCTGATGGGAAATTTCTGGTTCGGCATCCTGCTGGGCGTGACGCCGACCATCGGTTTCCTGGTCGGGCTGCCGCTCGACATCCGCCACGTCACGTTCTCGTCGGCGAATTTTTCAACGGCGTTCGTGGCGCTGGACCAGCACATGAGCTGGGAGCTCGCTGCCACGTCGCTGGCAGGCGTGCTGATGATCGGTGCGGTCAACCTGGTCGTCAGTTTTGGCCTCGCGCTGTGGGTGGCGCTGCGTGCACGCAAGATACGCTTTAATCACAGCTTGCAACTGTTGAGGGCGCTTGGAAGACGTTTCCTTTCCGCGCCCATCGATTTTTTCATCGGCCCGAAATCCATCCCGGCACACGACTCCGAACCTGTTCTTTCACGAAAAGAAAAATGGACCCTGTAATCAAGACCCTGGCCGTAATGGTGCTGAGCCTGTCCGCCGCCAGCTGCCGTTCCCTGCCCGACAGCACCAACTTCAACGATGGCGTCACCAGCAGCACCGTCAAGGGCATGCCGACGATTGCGAATGGCAAGGGCAATCTTGGGCACAACCAGGCCTCGGCGCTGGTTGCCAGACGCTGGGCCAGGGCCTCGCCCGACCTGAAGGCGCTGGCCGTGCTCGAGGAACAGGCCACCAGCGTACCCCTCATCGCCGGCAACAAGGTTACGCTGCTCTTCGACGGCCCGGCCACGATGAAGGAAATGATGGCGGCCGCGCGCGCCGCCACCACGTCGATCAACCTGGAAACCTATATTTTCGACCAGGACAAGATCGGCCTGGAATTTGCCGACCTGCTCATCGAAAAGCAGCAGCAGGGCGTAACGGTGAATGTGCTGTACGACGCGGTGGGCACGCTGACCGTGCCGCAGGCCTTCTTTGACCGCATGCGCGCGGCCGGCGTGCACCTGCTGGCGTTCAACCCCGTCAACCCGGCGGCGCGCAAGGGCAAGTGGGAGCTGAACAACCGCGACCACCGCAAGCTGATGGTCGTCGATGGCCGGATCGCCTTCACCGGCGGCATCAATATCAGCAGCACGTATGCCAACAGCTCCCTGTTCCGCTCGAAGCAGCGCCCCGACACGGCGGACGGGAGCAAGGTCGGCTGGCGCGACACGCACGTCAAGATCGAGGGGCCGGCGGTGGCATCGCTGCAATGGAGTTTCGTGAACAACTGGGTGCGCCAGGATGCCGGCGACCTGCCCGAGCAGGATTATTTTCCGAACCTGGCGCCGGCCGGGGACAAGCTGGTGCGCGTGCTGGCGTCCGATCCCGGCGCCGGCTTCGAAATCTATAAATCGCTGCTGCTGGCCATCAATGAATCGAAAAAATCGGTCCACATCACGTCGGCCTATTTTGTGCCGGACCAGCAGACCGTGGATGCGCTGGCCGCCGCGGCCAGGCGTGGTGTCGACGTGAAACTGGTCTTGCCGGGCAAGTCGGACCATGGCCTGGTATTTCACGCCGGGCGCAATTTCTACGAGCCGCTGCTGGCCGCGGGCGTCAAGATCTATCAATTGCAGGTGGCGATCCTGCACGCCAAGACCGCAGTCATCGACGGCGCCTGGTCGACCATCGGCTCGGCCAATATCGACCGCCGCAGTTTCCTGCATAACTACGAACTGAACGTGGTCGTGGTCGACCCGGCGTTTGGCGCCGACATGGAAAGCGCGTTCAATGAAGACCTGCGCGATTCGAAAGAAATCACGCTCGACGCGTGGCGCCACCGGCCCTGGTCGGACCGCGTCAAGGAATGGGCGGCGCGCCTGACGGAATACTGGATCTGAACGGTCTCCGGGCCGGATTGTCGATGCAAGCAGGCATCGCCGGCAGCGCGCCTGTGTCCACCTGCTTGACCAGATGATGGTCGAAGCCGGTGGCTGGCGATTGTTCACGATCGCTGTCCTGTCCCTGTCCGGTGAAGGCAAGGAGCGCTGCGCTTCGCACATCAAGCCAATGTTGACCAGCTTACCTTTGGGTTTTTCCAGCGGGATACACCGAAGCAGCCGGGTGTGTGCCGAGTTGAATCAATAAATCTATTGCTTAACTATTTACAATAACGAAATCGGCGTTCCTGCATATGTACGGCCATTCCCTGAAACACACGGGGGCGCGATAGGCGACCCCACGCTGAAGCTGGAATGAACCGTGTTCAGGGATTTCGGTCTGGACACTGCCCCATGAGTGCTGTAGCCTGCCCATATTTAATCCAGGAACCAATTCGAATTGGCGCAGTTGAAACATCACTCCGCGTGCTGTAGCGCGCCAGACCATCTGACCACCTCCTTGCTCGACAACTTCAATGCGGTCGATATCCGACGGGTACTCCCCTAATGTCTTCACATGCACAGTGACACCATGGGCTGTCGGCACCGCAAAAACAGAGGGCGTAAACAACTGGAAGAGTATAGCCATCAGCATCTGGGCGAGTACTGCGGCAATGACGACGAAGGATTTCATCGGATAGGTAAGCAAAATCGGGCTGTAATCGTCCGTTTCCGGCGGGTTGCGGTCCTATGGTTGTGGCTGCTTTCGACCCGAAGCAGTCGTTCGAGAACCCGATCTTTAAGATAAACTTGTTTTTATGGCCTTATCTTCCACCACTGCTTTTTCGTGGCAATCAGTGGCTCAAGGTAGATGCGTGCGCTCGTTGGCTCATTTGCGATTTGCTGCAAAGCTTTGTAAAAACTTTCGCCGCAAAACTTTTTTATCTGCCATGTATTGGTGAAGTAGATTTCGCAGTCGCCGGGCCATCCAGGACCGCCCCCTGTAATCGCATCATTAAATGCGTTGAGGTTATAGCCAAAAAATTCTAATCCTTCTGGCTGGGTTACCTCGACGTACCTCTCCCACAGATCCATGTCTGAAGTTACATTGCAGCAATCTATAACGAACTTTCGCATTCGATTTGCACCAGTAAATGTTGCGACGGTGAGCGTCCGGTTTGGCCGAACCCGGTCGTTCAGGCCAGCATAGCAGGTGGTCAGGTTGAGAAGTCACTGACCGTCGACAGGTCGCTGTCGACCCAAAGCGGACATCCAGTCGGGAAGAAGGACTTAATCATTCAAGTGTGAGAACTGATGCGTTCAGAGCAAATCGGATCGCCTCTCGTTCATCCGTAAAAACGATGCTCGGCTCATTGCTTCCTCTTTCTTGGTAGTAGACCTCGAACTCACCATCGGAGGTCTGAACGCAATACCAACCATCGTATGTCTTCTTGCGCCAGTGCAGCCATGCACTGTCAGAGTCAAAAGCGCGCAGCTTGTGCACGAAATCTGGAACCAGATCCCAAGCACATCGAAGCGAGACAGGTTTCCGTCGAGCTTGTCGTTGGCTAGCTGCACGATATATTCGTTTACAAACATTGTGCGACCTGATCGAAAAATCAATGCGACCCAAGCGCTCCTGGGCAAATGGCAAATGACCGCTTCTGGCCGGACGTGGACGTTGGTGAAGCGATCAGTCTACGTAGTTGTTTCCAGATAGGAAAGTTCAGGCGGCTCGCCTGGACGAGCTCGACGTCCGCTTACGACCAAAGCAGATCTTTTGACAGTGCACCAACGACGCGAACATGTCGGATTGGATCAGCATTCCTGCTAGTACGCCAGTATCTGGTAAGCCAGAGCATAGTCGCGGTGACCGGTCTGATCGCTTAGCAAACTTTAGTTGGTAGTAATGAATGTTAAAAAAGCCTTGCCTCGTATGCTCGTACGTGACCCGAACAACCCCTCTGCTGTCATAGTCACGTGGAGAAACGAACCCGAACTGACAAGCCCGTCCGTTTGTAGGTCGCTTGCAATCTGATCGTAGACGTCTCGCCTTCCTCTCAATTGCGGAAAGCAGTGTTCTAGCACCGTTGATACGCCGCCCATGCTCCATCCCGGATTTTGCATACTATGTCGCTGCATCCACGCTTTGGGATCGTCAAGAAACTTCAGGGTTCTCAGGTGTACTGGGGTGAGCTGGTCGATCAACCGAAGAAATATGAACTTCTCATCTTCTTCGATAGTGCTGAGCACAGAATTCAGTACCGCGTTCCTTAATGCCTCAAGCTTCTCGACCTGGTGATTTCGCAGGGCAATTTGGCTTGTCTGCATCACGACGGTCACGAAGACGTCGTCTTGCGCAAGCCGCTCCGGAGTCAATCCACTGACGCGCTCCCCGAGCTCAACGACGACCTCGGCCAACTTTTGAAGCCACTCTTCTTTCCTCTTCTCGATGGGAGAAGCGAAGAGAGCTTCAAACGCTACTTGTAGCGGCCCTCCTACCATAGGGACGACTGAAATCGCCGCCCTAGCTGCATCCCGTGCTACATCTAACTTACTTCGATTAATGGGTAAAGAATCCATTTACGCTCCTTGCGTTGGGTCGTATATAGGTTTGCTGTTGGCCGATACCGGACCTTCGTTAGGCGATCAGTCTACCGGAAATTGTTGCATTAAGGAAAGTTTTGTCGACTGGGCTATGGCGATCTGTACGTCTAGGTACGACCAATTGCAGACCGTCACGATCCCAAAGAATAATGGTTCAACGTGACAGCTGAACCGCCAATGGCGGGCTGCCAACGCAAGGCGGTTTGAGCATTACGCCAGGCGTCACTTTTCAGCGAGCCACTGTTCAACGTCAGTTCGGAGGTATAAAGCTTCCTTCTCAGCTGATTCGAGGACGTTCAGCACGTTTTTAAGGTGACTCATATGTTGCTGCCACCTTTCGGTACCAAGAATTGACGCATAGTCGATGCATATAGGTTCCCGCCAATTCGCGAACGCCTCAAGGCAACTTATCTTGCCGTCAAGGCTCGCTTGGTCGAGCGTGCGACCTGGCGACTGTTTTGCATTGCCCGTAATCCACTTCTTCCAGTCTGAACCGCCCTTCGACTGATTACATTTTCCACAAGCCGGAACCAAGTTCGCAATTTCCGTGATGTAACCCGTAGGAGCAAGGTTACGCACAACTGGACGAAAATGATCCCACTCAGACTTCTTCCCGCCGCAATATGCGCATGTGACTCGCCCGCGATCCATCTTCAGTATCGAAAGGGCCTCGTCGACTTCGTGTTCGGAAGGCTCTATATAGGGTGTAAGCGTAACAATGAAAAGGCCTCGAAGTGTGGAAGATCGCCCCGTCAGCTTGACGCGCTTTCCAGGTGCTTTAAAGTCCGGATGTGGCATAACGTGTGACTCCAAACGTTGAGCTTCCGCGCGCGGCGAGGCGCTATCGCGCAGCGTCTGCGATAGGAGGGGGTTAGATTGAACGCCATGTTAGGTCTGCCCTCAAAAGCCTGTCGAATGACTGTTTTTGGCCGAACTCGGCCGTTCGACACAGCATAGCAGCGCCTCGACGAAGATCCAGCAGCCCTCACGACAGGCTGCATCCGAGCCGTTGCAGACGTTCCTTTTAACCGGGAGTTCCCGCGCCGGTTGCGTCATCAAGGAAGCTTGCCTTGCAAACGTTGCGAGCGGGCCGGGATTACTTCCACTTTGTCATCTTGTGGGAAGGGCACCCCTCGCCGCGCGGGGCCTAGGTCGAGCCGGTACATGACGGAACCGTCGCGACTGTACGTGACTTCGTAGATGTCGCCCTGCCATCTGGACTTGCTGAAGTGCGTGGTGCGTTCGGCGTTGCTGCGCCGAGGCGTCAGATAGTCAACGCCAAGCAAGGTGTGCGCTTTATCGAACACATGCGCTTCCCACACTTCGCCGATCAGCGTACCCAGGCAACGGTAGACCTCGATCCGGAACTGCCGGTCGGGCGTGGAGCGCCATAATTTTTTTATCGGAATGCGGACGGCAAAGCCACAATTACGGACGCACTGTGCGGCATGCACTATCGCTGCCGGGTCACTGCCCGCATGCTCAGCGATCTTGACTAGCACAGCCGTGACTGCGGAGAGAATGCATTCCTGCTTCTCCTTCGGTGACAAGGCCATGTACGCGGCGATATCGAACGCTTCTATGTAGTAGAAGGTGATGCCGAGTACCTGGTGCCATTGCAGGTCACTCTCTCGCTTCTTTCCGAAGATAACTGTTACTACCGAGGAGCCGTCGAGCACGAAACCGGATGGCAAGAAATGCAACAACAATTCGCGCACATGGTGCGCACTTGGGTGAAAAGACCAATCGCGCTTGTTAGAATAAGTTAGCGGCGTTTCGGATACACGTATTTCTCTTAATTGGGCCATCTGGCGGTAGCGATCGAAGAAATATTGAATGTAACACAACGAACTATGCGACAGGTTGTCTCAATCGACGCAGTGTCAGACCGCGGCATTAGCGTGCCATCAAGCAGGTGGAGATTTTAAACTGTATTGCCGATGTGAACGACCCGAGTTATTTATATGGACGCATGAAGTTTCTTTACCCCTTTACCGCGCTCTTCCAGTGCGGCGAATAGAGTCGTATAACTGGTTCGGTAAGTAACCATTCAAACGTCAGGTTTTTGCGGAATCCGGCCCGACGGAACAGGGGAGTTGCTGGGGGGAGTCGCCAGATTGTCACGACAGGCCGGAAACGACCCAAACCGGCCGTTCGCGCCACGCTGTCGGACAGTATTTGCATAACTTATCTTTTACATGCATATAGCTATCGGGTCGTTCATTGACTAGTCGAAGCTGCGGCAGATCTGTTTTGACAGGTATCGTCGCCAACTTACGTTCGCGGGGGCGCAAGAGGATCAATATTCGTCTGATAATCGTCTTTGGTCCTGTAGAGCTTGTAGGGTATGCCCGTCCGTTCTGCCCACTCGCGCAGGCCCTGAAGCAGGTCACTGAGTACACCCTCATCCAGATTCAATGCATAAGGCCAGATCGCCACAAAATTAGATGGCGTATCTTCGCAAGGTACGTCGTAAATTTTACCGCCCTTTTCAGCCGTTAAGCTATGGGTGTAGATGTGGATGTTTTTCTTGAATTTTATAACCCAGCCGTGCGGTGTCGTGCCTTGTAGTTGCTCCACCTAATTCCCTTAGATTGCGTGACCGTTTTTGGCCCGAACCCAGCCGTTCCGGCCAGCATAGCAGGTTGTCGGGTTGAAAATTCATTGAGAGCCACGACAGCGCCACAAGTGACCCAAGGCAGACCTTCGATATTGACGAAGATGGCGATTTTTAGATCAAGTGCACAATTGGGGTCATGTGAAATTGAAAGCGCTAGATGCGTTGCACGCCCTTCCCCCCTGGCAGGCACGATGACACGGCCGCGGTTGAGAAAGGGGCGTCGGTAGCGGTTGCTGATCTTTTCAAGTCAAAAGCCGCCTACCTCAACCGGCTATCAATGCACGTTCGGGATCGCCCCAAAGCGCACCACGTCAATCGCGCGACATTCATTATCTGGACGGCGCGCGACTGCCAAGTCAGATCATGGCTTGTTGTCCAGTTCAGGAATACCGCTGCTACGGTCTGCATACGCGGCCTGGAAACTGGGACGCTGCTGCCAACGCTGCCAGTACGCGTCCAGGAATTCGAACCGCTCGTCCAGAGGCGTAGCATTGACCGGAAACTTCGAGAAAGCGATTGCCGTTGCCAATGTGATGTCGGCGAAGGTCGGTTCGTCACCGCCCAGCAGCCATTTTCTCCCGTCCGACAGGTGCTGGTTCACCAGTGCGGCGTGGCTCAGTGCCTCCTTGCGGCAGTGCTCGCCCCAGGCTTCGTTCTTCGTCAGTTCAAGCTTGAAGCCCAGGCCCGTGTGCAAGACGTGGAAGGCCGTGACGATGCGATACAGGATGTGCACCCAGATGCGGTTATCCCACATATTGTCCAGGCCCTGCTCCAGCGGCGTCTCACCCATGATCTTGCGGCCAGGATAGGACTGGTCCAGGTAACGGACCACCGCCGCCGTCTCGGAGATGAAGCTGCCGTCTGCGAGTTCGAGCGTGGGCGTTTCGCCCCATGCATTCATTTTGAGGTGACGCCAGCCGCGCTGTTCGCCAACGGGCGTCATGTCATAAATCGTCTCCTGGAACTGATCAGCGATCCCTTTCTCGTGCATGAACAGGCGCAGGCGCTGTGGGTTGGGGAAAGCAGACGGCGAGGTGAAGAGGTTGAGTTTGTCAGTCATTTTATCGGTCCATGGAGTGGGTCAAAAGGTGGCCAGGTTTTGGTAGTCCTTACCTTTGCGCTTGGCCAGTGAACGTACTTTAATATGTTGCGTTAGGTAGATAAACTGGGTCATAATCAATTCATCTATTACAAACGGTAATCAATACGAAAACGATGAACGCTCTTCAGCTGGGAAGCATTGCGCAATTTTGCATGGCTGCAGAAACAGGCGGTTTCACGAGTGCAGCGGAAAGTCTGGGCCTGACGCCCGCCGCAGTGAGCCGGTCGATCAGCCGCCTCGAAGAGCACCTCGGCGTTCGTCTTTTTTTGCGGACGACCCGTGCGGTCAAGCTGACGCCCGAGGGAGAGCTGTATTGGAAGGAATGCCGCTTGGCACTGGAGCAGATCGCAGAAGCCGAGCGTGCAATCACAGGTGCGCAGACTGTCCCCAGCGGGCCGCTGCGCATCAGCGTCAGCGCTGCCTACGGCACCTTCCGCTTGCTGCCATTGATGCCGAAGTTCACCGAGCTGTACTCACAGATCGACATTGAAATCAGTATCTCGGACAAAATTATCGACTTCGTGGAAGAAGGTTTCGATATTGCGATTCGATTGGGCACCCCACAAGACTCGCGTCTCGTTGCATTCAAGCTTGAGGATGCAATGCTGGGCGTCTTTGGCACGCCCGGCTATCTGGCAAAAAAAGGAACACCGCGCGATATCGACGATCTTGCGGCACACGATTGCATTCAATACATATCGCCGAACACCGGGCGTCCCCTGCAGTGGCTGTTCACCGATCAACAAGGCATGCCACTCGAAAAGCCGGTGATCAGCCGCATGCGCGTGCTGAACGATGCCCTTGGCGCTGTCGCCTGGGTCAACGCGGGCGGAGGACTTTACCAGACCTATCGATTTGCGGCAGGTGACGCGGTACGTCGCGGCGACCTCGTGGAGGTCCTGCAACAATTCGGCGGACGCTCCCGGCCGTTTTCGATCCTGTACCCCCAGAATCGTCACCTGTCGGCGCGCGTGCGTGCATTTGTGGATTTCTTGCGCTCAGCAGTGAAATCCTAAATTGACGGCCGCGCGGCGCGAACGACAGGCCTCGGTCGCACCGATCATCCGGGCGCGGAAATCTCGAGGCAAGGCACCCGACGCGCCAGTTACCCGAGCGGGCCATTTTCCTGCTTCTCGCCCCCTTCGCGCGATAGCCAGTGACCGAGCACCAATGCCGGGAGCATGTACATGTTCGCAGATGGCGCGTCGAGACCCATCAGCCATGGGAACGCGGCGGCAACTCACGTTGACCCGTTGGGATACGTTGCCGATGCGACGGTTCGACCTGATTCCCTCGATGGGCAGTCTGCCAACAAGCGCTTTGGTTCGGGCGCTAGATTCCCGCCGCCATCAGGCCATCCTGGTGCGCGGCCCAGATATTCCCGCTGCGCAGGAATTTTTCGGTGCTGATGAGCGAGTAATCCTTGCCGATCGCGTCCCAGCCATAACGGTCGACCTCGACCTTGTCGGCGGCGATGCGCACCACGTTGAAGGAATTGGTCTCGCCGCGCCCGCGCGTGGAGGTGGCGGTGCCGGCCTGGATGACCAGGGCCGCGTATTCGCTCATGGCGTAACGGTCGGCCGTGCTGCCGGCGTGGCTGGCGTGCAGGTGGCCTGCCATCAGCACATCGACGCCGCTTTCGGCAAAGGCCTGCATCGCCATCGGCGCGCGGTCGACCAGGTCGTCCTCGTCAAAGCTCTGCGGCAGGTCGAACGGGTGGTGGGTGACGATGACCCGCGTCACCGATTGCGGCACGCCGGCCAGCTGCGCCTTGATGGCGGCGACCTGCTCCTGGTTGACCCGGCCATCCTTGAAGGTCAGCGAGCGGGCGGTGTTCACGCCCAGCACGGCGATTTCATCGTCGATGAAGACCGGGGACAGGTCATCGGTGATGTAGCGCTTGTAGCGGGTCAGCGGCGCGAGGAAGCGGCGCAGCACGTTGTACAGGGAAATATCGTGGTTGCCCGGGACAACGATCTGCGGGCCAGGCAAGGTATCGAGGAAAGCGCGCGCCTCCTCGAACTCCTCGCTTTTGGCGCGCTGGGTCAGGTCGCCCGACACCACCACGACGTCGGGCGCCACCTGGTGCACCAGCTTGCGCAGGGGTTCGAGCAGTTCGGGATCGACGCGGCCAAAGTGCAGGTCGGAGAGGTGAACGAGCGTACGCATTTTCTTATTCCTTGTTGAGTTCTTCTTGCTGAGGGACCATGACGGTCAGTGCGCCCGGACGGATCCGGTAACGCAGGGGCGTGGCCATTTTTTCGACTTCGCCGTCGAAGGCGACATGCAGATGCCGGTGGCGCGTTTCGATGGTCATTTCCCTGGCCAGCAGGACATCGAAATCGCGTTCTTCCTTCAGGCCGCCGAACAACGCGCGCGCGGCGAAGCGCAGCAGGCCCAGCCGGCCCGGACGCTGCGCCACGTACAGCGACAGGGTGCCGGCGTCGAGCCTGCTGCGCGCGCCGATTGCCAGGCCTTCCATGGTGTATTCGTTGTTGCCGATGAAAACGAAGGGCGTGCGCCGCGCCAGGCGCGTATCGTCGGCCTGCATGCGCACCGACAGGAACGGGTAGCGCCGCAGCGCCGCCACGGTTGCCCATACCGCCGCCGGCCACTTGCCGCGGCCCAGCCGGCTCTGCTGCTTCTCGCGGTCGCGCACGATGTCCGGATACAGCCCCAGGCTGGAATTGTTGAGGAAGACCTGGTGGTTGACTTCGCCCACGTCGACCTGCTTCGGCACGCCGGTCGCGATGGTACGCACGGCGCCGTCCAGGTCGAGCGGGATGCCCAGGTCCTTGGCAAAATGGTTCAGCGTCCCCATCGGGAGCACCCCGTAGGGAATGCCGGTGCCTGCCAGCACCGATGCCACCGCGTTCTGGGTACCGTCGCCGCCGCCGCCGGCCACCATGTCCACGCGCTGCGCAACCGCCTCCTTCGCGCTGGCGATCAGTTCCTTGCCGTCCCTGGCGAGAATGACGGACGCCTCCATGCCCTGCGCGCGGAAGCGCTGGCGCAGGTCGGCCGCCATGGCGTCGTCGTGGCCGGAGCCGGCGCTGCCGTTGATGATCACGGTGATGTGCTTCAGGTTGTTCTCCACAAGGGTAAGCCGCGTCCTTCGCGCCGGCGGCGCAAAGTGGACACGGCGGTCATGCAAATCGCCAGCCATGCCAGGCCCTCGGCGATGCCGGCCAGCACATCGCTCAGGTAGTGCGCGCCCAGGTAGAGGCGCGAGAAGCACACGGCCGCCACCATCGCGGCGGCGGCCACGCCGATGGCGGCGCGCCGGCCTGGCGTGCGCACGCGGCTGGCCAGCAAGCACGCCAGGAAGCCGTAGAACAGGGTTGCGCCGGACGCATGGCCGCTGGGGAAGCTGAAGGTATCGAGCGTCACCAGCGGCTGTTCGAACACGGGCCGCGCACGCCCGAAAGCCAGCTTCATCAGCACATTCACCGCCACGCCGCCTGGCACGGCGATCACCAGCCCCAGCAACCAGTAGTCGAGCCGGCGCCGCAGCAAAGCGTAACCCAGCAGGACGGACATCGCCAACACGCCCGCCACGCTGTTCCAGTTGGTGAACCAGAGGACGATGCGCGTGACTCCCGGCGTGGCGCGGGCGTGCAGCCAGTGCGCCACCTGCAGATCGACGAGGGTGACGGGACCGCTGGCCGTTACCTGCGCGGCGATGATGCCGAACAGCCAGGCGGACATCACCAGCACGGCCACGCCGACAGTCAGGTGCAGGCCGGCGGCGCCCTCCGCCGCAAAGCGTGCGGCGGCAAAGCGGCGCAGGGTGGAGGAAGTATGCCTGTTCATTAGTTGATGATACGGCAAGTAGCGAAAAAACCACGCACAAGGAAAAATACTGTGAATGCATACAGTAACTGTGGATTTATACAGTAGTTGTGCTATTCTGGAATCTCTCGACAAATACAACCTCTACAGGAACCGTCATGGCCACTCTGCACAGCTCTTTTGGTATCGAACACGCTCAAGCCCCTGCCCCGTTCATGCTGCGTTTCGGCCGTCGCGAGTTGCTGGTCACGCGTGACTTCCGCAAGCGCTTCTACGCTGTCAACCCCGTCCTCGAATGCGATACTGGCGTGGATGCCGGCCACCTGGAAATCCTGGTGTGCAAGCGCTGGCTGCTGGTGTTGTCCAAGGCGAAGTAAGCAGCCTGGCGCTGCTGGAATGCAGCCCGTCTTTACCGGAATTCCATTGCGGCGACTATCCGGTATCATGCTTTATCGCGTCCGCCACGCGAAATCCGCATGAAATCTGCACGAGAATTTGCACGCATTTGTAGGAATTTTGCATATCCTTAGCTGAAATGATTCTTTCCTTTCGCAGGGGCGGTCCCGTAGCTTGACGCCTGGTTTGCGCGCTTTACCGCCGCGCGCAAGGTTGTAGCTGACCCGCCGCCTCTTTGAAAGTATTCGCATGCTGCGTATGACCATCCTCCGTGCAGTCGGGGTGCTGCTGCTGTTCGGGCAATCACTCACGTTTGCCGCCAGCATCACCTTGCTCAACGTGTCTTACGACCCGACCCGCGAGCTGTACAAGGATTTCGATACCGCGTTCGCGCGCGACTGGAAAGCGAAAACCGGCGACACCGTCACCGTGCAGCAGTCGCATGGCGGATCCGGCGCACAGGCGCGCGCGGTCATCGGCGGCTTGCAGGCGGACGTGGTCACGCTGGCGCTGGCAGGAGACATCGATGCCATCAGCAGCCATGGCCTGCTGGCCCCCGGCTGGCAAAAACGCCTGCCGAACCACAGCGCGCCCTACACGTCCACCGTGGTGTTTTTGGTGCGTAAAGGAAATCCGAAACACATCCGCGACTGGGACGACCTGGCCCGGCCGGGTGTGTCCGTCATCACCCCGAATCCAAAAACCTCCGGTGGCGCACGCTGGAACTACCTGGCAGCCTGGGGCTATGCGTTGCGCCAGCCCGGCGCGACCGAAGCGAGCGCGCGTGCCTTTCTGGGCGCCCTATACCGCAATGTGCCGGTGCTCGACAGCGGCGCGCGCGACGCCACCGTCAACTTTGTCGAACGCGGCATGGGCGACGTGCTGATCACCTGGGAAAACGAAGCGATGCTGGCCACCCGCGAGCTCGGCCCGAACCGGGTCGAGATGGTGGCGCCCCTGACCAGCATCCTGGCCGAAACGCCGGTGGCCGTCGTCGACAAGGTCATCGACAAGCGCGGCACGCGCCGGGTTGCCGAGGCTTACCTGGCCTACCTGTACAGCGAAGAAGGCCAGCTCATCGCGGCGAAGCACTACTACCGTCCCGCCGTCGATTATTACTCCCGCAAATACGCGTCGTCGTTCCCCCGCATCAAGCTGTTCACGGTCGACGACATCGCCGGCGGCTGGGCCAGGGCGCACAGGGACCACTTCGTCGACGGCGGCATTTTCGACCAGGTGGTGCGGAACAGCGCCCCTCGTCGCTAGCGGTTACGCCGCTTCCCGCGCGGGCGCCACCGGACGCGCGCCGCGCCGCGTGAATGCCGCGCCGAGCTTTTGCAGGCCCGTTGCCAATGCAAGACACAGGACAAGCACGGGCAGGTAGACGACGAATGTCCAGGCCTGTACCTCGCCCAGCAGCGCGCGGTAGCCAGCCACGACGGCCAGCACAATGAACATGTGCGACAGATAGAGCTCGTAGCTGAGCGCGCCCATGCGGGCCAGCGGAACCAGGGCCCGTCGCGCCCGCGGCGGGCGGGCGGCAAAGCCGAGCAGCATGCAGCATGCCCCCACGCACAGCAGGTACAGGCTGGCGCCGTTGAACAGGCGGTGCAGCAATCGTTCCCAACCCAGCGCCATGAAAATACCCAGGGAGCCAACCAGCGCCAGCAGGCGCGCCCCGCGCGCATCCGGGCGCCAGTGCACGCTGAGCATCGCGGCCAGCACACCCCAGGCCAGGGCCGCCATGCCGGGCAAATACGCTTTTTCGCGCCATACCTCGCTCGATGCCGGCACCAGCTCGCGCAAGGGTGCCAGGCACAGCGCCCAGGCCAGCAGCACGCCCACCAGGATGCGCCGCGGCAGGCCCAGACACAAGAGCGGAAAACCCAGGTAGAACGCTTCCTCGATCGACAGCGACCAGAGCACGTCCCACCCCGCCGGCGCCCAGCCGGTGCGGCCCTCGTACCAGTTGAAGGTCAGGCTTAGCGCCGAGGCCAGCAGCCCGCCGGTACTCTGCACGTTTGGATCCGGCGCAAAGCCCGGCACGCCGAGGAGCGCCAGCACCGCCAGCACGGCGAGGATGCACAGCAGCAACGGCAGGATGCGCCATGCCCGCGCCGCGTAGAAACGCCGCAGGCGCACGCGCGCCAGGTCGCCGTCCACGTCGATGATGCGCCGCGCGATGAGGAAGCCCGAGATGACGAAGAAGATGAAGACCGCTTCGTAGCCGTTGATGCTGAGCGCATCGAGCAGGCGGTTCGGCACCCAGTCGCGCAGCAGGCTGGGCCCCAGCGGCAGGCGGAAGGGCAAGGCCAGGTGGTGCACGATGACGAGCACGATCGCCAGGCCGCGCAGGCAATCGATGCCGAAGTTGCGGCCGTGCGTGGCGGCCTCAAGGTTGCTGTCCGATGGATGCACGTGGGTCTCCATGTCAAAGGGTGGCGCGGACCGCCGCCAGGTAACGCTCGCTGACCGGCACCGCGCTGCCGCAGCGCAGCGCCAGCCGCCAGGTACTGTCGGCGCTGGTGAGGCTGGCGATCTGGTCGCGCCTGACGATGGCGCTGCGGTGCACGCGCAGGAAGTGCGCGGGATCGAGCAGGGTTTCGAAGCGGCTCAACGTGACCCGGTGCAGCACCACGCGCCCGGCCAGGTGCAGTTCGACATAATTGCCGGCCGACTCCACCCACAGGATGGCATCGACGCCCACCTGTTCGATGCGCCCGACCGAACGCACGCTGACCCGCTCCACGAACCGCGCCGGCGCCGCGTCGACATAATTGCGCAGCGCCGCACCGTAGGCGGCGCGCTGGCGGTGCGCCAGCATGGCCGCGCTGCGCACGACCGCCTGCGCGAGCCGCGTATCGTCGACCGGTTTCAGCAGGTAATCGAGGGCGTGGACGTCGAAGGCATCGACCGCATGCACGCTGTAGGCGGTGACGAAGACCACCAGCGGCGGCTCGGCCAGGCGGCTCAGTTCGCGTGCCAAAACCAGGCCCGACTCAGCCGGCATATGGACGTCGAGGAAAATCACGTCGACATCGGCGCCAGCGAGAAATGCGCGCGCCGATGCCGTGCCATCGCATTCTCCCGCCAGGTGCCAATCGGGATAGCTGCCCAGTGCCAGGCGCAGGTTGGCGCGGCCTGGTGCCTCGTCGTCGACGATCAGGTAGCGCACCGGCGCCGTCATGCGCCCTCTCCGACCGGCAAGCTCACCTCGGCGACAAACCAGCCGTCCTGCACGCCGGCGGTCAGCGTCGCGGCCGGGTCGAGCAGGCGCAGGCGTGCGCCAGTGTTGGCCAGCCCGAGCCCCGCGCCCGGGTTGGCCCCGATACCGGTCGCGGCGCCGGCCGGGTTGCCGACGCGGATGCGCAGCACCTCTCCCTCGCACACGAACGACAGCCGGATGTCACCCGGACCGCTGTGGCAATCGAGGTCATGGCGCAGCGCGTTCTCGATCAGCGGCTGCAGCAGCAGCGGCGGGCACGCCACCGTGTGCAGCACATCGCTGTCGCCCTCGACCGTCACGTGCAGGCGCGCGCCATAGCGCAGGCGCTGCAGGGCCAGGTAGTCGCGCACGAAGGCCAGCTCGTCGGCGACGGTCACACAGTCGCGGCTGCTAGCGGCCAGGGCGTAGCGCAGCAATTCGCTGAGGCGCCCGATGCCGCCCAGCGCCAGGGCCTTGTCGCCTTCGCGCACCAGCGCGCTGATCGCGTTCAACGCATTGAACAGGAAATGCGGCTCGAGCTGGGCGCGCAGCGCCAGCATGCTTTGGCGCTCCAGCGCCAGGCTCAACTCGAGCATATCGGTTTGCGCCTTTTGCCAGGCCAGTTCGCGCGCCCGGCCCTGGCGCCAGTAATGCAGCGCCAGGATCGCGGCGAACGTGGCGCTGGTCGAGAACCAGCCCACCAGCAGCATCTTCATCAACAGCCGCCTGGCGTCGATCCAGTCGCCGATATCGAGATAGCCGCGCAGCCAGGCGATATACGTCCATTGCGCCGGCTGGAACAGCATCACCAGGCCAATGCCCAGCATCAGCACCCGGCGCGGCCGCGCAGTCAGCGCCGGCCAGCGCGCCAGCGCAAAGTTCAATCCCACGCACAGCACGATCAGCGGCACGGCGTATTCGATGAACCAGGTCAGCAGCAAGTCCGGATAGCGGCTTGCCAGGCCACCACGCAGGTTGTCGCTGTATGTCTGCAAGGCGCCCAGCATGCTGATGGCCATCCACAGCAAAACCGTCATGCCGATCGACCGTACCAGGCTGTGCTGGATCGGCGTCGGGACTGGCGGGGACTGTGCTGTGTTCATGAAGAAAGTATACCAGCGGAAACCGGCTGCGCAGGACGCCGGCGACCCCGGTCGTCCCGCCGATCGGGCGTTTCATCCCGCAGCGAGTTGCGGGCGCGCGGCGCGGCCCCAGAATCGGCGCCTGCCCTGTTACTGGACTCGATATGAAAACGCTGCCTGCCCTGTTGCTGTGCCTGTCCAACTGCGCTGGCGTTGCCGGTGCGGCGGAACCGGCTCCCTACCAGCTCGACAATACGGAGGTGCGCGACCTGCCGGCGCGCGCCCT
>Ga0265780_10003165_pt1 | contig 21817 bp, 20 predicted proteins | sample P1T30metagenome_FD_192432 | JGI IMG/M metagenome (GOLD analysis project Ga0265780, IMG submission 192432) | Plant litter microbial communities from East Loma Ridge, Irvine, California - P1 T30 | ecosystem: Environmental > Terrestrial > Plant litter > Unclassified | place: USA: California...
AGTTTGCAAGACCAGTTCGCCCAGGCCCAGATCGATTCGAAGAATCTGCCGGAACGCCCGGACAACATGACCCTGCTGAAGATCTATTCCCTGTACAAGCAGGGATCGAGCGGCGACGCCACCGGCGAACGCCCCGGCTTCACCGACATGATCGGCCGCGCCAAGTACGATGCCTGGGCTGCCCTGAAAGGCAGCTCGCAGGAAGACGCGATGCAGCAGTACGTCGACCTGATCGAAGAACTGAAAGACGCCTGATACAGGCATCCGGTGCAGCCGGCTGGCTCAGCCGGCAAACACCTTGCGCATGCTGTCCGCCACCTTCTGCTCGATGGTGGCCGCGAACGCACTCATCAGGAAGCCCAGCTTGATGCGCAATGCAGCCTGGCGCTCGCCCAGGACCAGTGAACCTTCGACCCCGCTGCGCTCGAAACGCAACAGATTCCCTTCCCACTTGCACGTCAGGCCATATTCGCCGGCCAGTTTGTCCGCCACTTTCTGGGCCGCGCCGCGCGCCGCGTCCGGGCTCAGGCTGTGTTCCTGGGTGATGCTGATGTCCGCCATGCGGGCCGTCCTTCCTCGAAAACCGAATAGCCCGGCATGATGCCAGTTGGATCGCATAAAGGCCAGCCTGCACGCTTTTCCATATTAGACAGAATCAATTGATTAGGGTCAACATCACCCGTTGACGACGGGCGACCATGCTTTTTCTTGCCAAGGAGGAAGTTCCCATGGAATCCAGCGCCACCCCGTCCCTCGGTTTCATCCCGACCCCCAGCGCCCCTTACCGCCAGCACCGGAAAGCGGCCCAGCTGCTCGACCAGCCCGGGCGGCCGCGTCCGGCCGGCGCCGCATTGCTGAGTCCCGGCTCGCCGGGCACGGCCGAAGACAAGCCGCCGGCCGATACGCCGAACGAAGTGCCCCTGCCCTATGCCTTCGGCTCGCGCGTCCTGATGTGGAAACAGGATCCGTCGGTGGACGAGATCGGCACCCGCAAGGCCTTCCTGCCCGGCGTGGTGCTGGCCGGCCCGCGCGACGCCCGCATCGCCATTGGCGACCCTGGCATCAGCGCGGTCGAGCCGAATGCCTTCGGCGACTTCGTCACCATGCCGGAAACCCCCCAGTTCGACGCCGTCCACACCTTTGCGGTGGTGCGCCAGACGCTGACCATGTACCAGCGCGCCTTGTCCAACGCCGGCGCCGTCATGCCCCTGCCCTGGCAATGGAACAGCAGCATCGACACGGCCCCGCTGCAAGTCTTTCCTTACGGCTTGCCGAACGTGATGAACGCCTTTTACAGCCGCACCCAGTCCAGCCTGAAGTTCGGCGACTTCGTCCCGCCCGGCGAAAACGCGCGGGTATATACCTGCCGCTCTTTCGACATCGTGTCCCACGAAACCGGCCACGCGGTGCTGGACGGCCTCAAGCCGCACTGGCTGGAAGCCAACAACCCGCCCCAGACCGGCGGCCTGCACGAAGCCTTCGGCGACCTGACCGCGATCTTCCTTGCACTTTCCCAGCTCGACCAGTGCGAAGCCGTGGTGGCCCAGACCAAGGCGCACCTGCACGATAAGACCTTCCTGGCCGATATTGCCGAGCAGTTCGGCCTGGCCCTGGGCAGCACCACCGGCCTGCGCAACGCCGACAACGACCTGACCCTGTCCCAGGCCGGCACCGAGGTGCACGCGATTTCCCAGGTGTTCACAGGCGCTGTCTACGACATCCTGGCCGACATCTTCGCCTTCGAGCGCAAGCCCGAGCTGGAAGATTGCGCCGGCGTGCTGCACCGGGTGGCCGGCTGGCTGCGCGGCCTGGTGCTGCGTGCCCTGATCGCCGCGCCCGACCTGGCCGCCACCTATGCCGACGTCGCCAACGACATGCTGCGCATCTGCCAGGAAGACGGCAAGCCGCCCGAATACGCCACCTTCATCCGCGACCGCTTCGCCGTGCGCGAAGTGCTGGACGTGCCGTCCGATGCCGGCCCGCTGCACCAGCCCGGCCTGCGCCTGGCGGCCCTGGTCAGCGACGCTCCCGGCGCGCGCCAGGACCGGCGCGCCTGCTGCGGCACCATGAACCTGGCCGAGTACTACGATGTCGAACGGTTACTGGATGCCGAAGCGCAGGCACTGGCGCGCTGGTGCGCCGAGCACGGACGCTTCGGCCCGGCCGGCAGCGCGCAGGCGCAGACCACCACCGCCGTCGTGGCGGCCGTCAGCGTCACGGGCTACACCCCGGCCGTCGCGGCGGCGGCGGTGAGCAGCAAGGCGGCCGCGCCGGCGGCGGACACGGACGAGCCGGTGGCGACCATCCCCATCTCCTGAATCCGGTGGAGACACGATGAAGATCACGGCCAGGGCCAGCGGCGGTTTTTCAGGCCGCAACGAACACCTCGAGCTGGACACCGGCTGCCGCGCCGACGGCGCCGCCATCGAGGCCTTGCTGGCGCGCCTCGACCTGTTCGCAGCCGAAACGGCGCCGCCGGACTGCCCGGCCGGGGCCGACATCCGGCGCTGGGAAATCACCGCCGACGACGGCCAGCGCTGCCGCACCCTGGTCCTGGCGGAAGACGGCGGCCCCGTATCCGCCGGCTGGCAAGCCCTGCTTGCGCACCTGCGCACCCATCCCCACGGCCGCGCCTGACATTCATTTGCTTATGTGTATTGTGTATAAGCGTGATTTGTCGTAAAAGCCGAATTGCCCTAAAATACAGTGCTTTGCCGCGTCCGGCGAGTTCACCCACGCCCAGCGCCGCCGCTAAACCAGATTATTAATAGGACTGTTATGACCCACGTTGTCACCGAATCATGCATCCGTTGTCGCTATACCGATTGCGTGGATGTGTGCCCGGTAGATTGTTTCCGGGAAGGCCCGAACTTCCTCGTCATCGACCCGGACGAGTGCATCGACTGCGCCGTGTGCGTGGCCGAATGCCCGGTCAACGCGATCTATGCGGAAGAGGACGTGCCGTCGGACCAGCAGCAATTCATCAAGATCAACGTCGATCTGGCACGTAACTGGCCTTCGATCACCAAGACCAAGCCTGCCCTGCCCGACGCGGAAGAGTGGAAGGACGTCAAGGAAAAGCTGGACCAGCTGGCTCGCTGACCGATCCCCATTCACCCCTCGTTCCAACACAGTTTCGGGATCGCGCAAAACCGTAGCGAGCGGCCGCAGGAGTGGCCGAGAAGCGCAGCCGTACTGGCGTACGGCGAGCATCGCAGGCCGCTTCTGCGGCCGCGCAGTAGGTTTGGCGCGATCCCCTCAAATAGGATTTTTAGCATGACTATCGCGACCCCCGAAGCGGGCACCATCGCTCCCAACAGCTCCTTTGCCGGCGCCATCGAAGCCGATGCCGTGATCATCGGCGCGGGCCCGGTCGGCCTGTTCCAGGTGTTCGAACTCGGCCTGCTGGAAATCAAAGCCCACGTCATCGATTCGCTGCCGGCCGTCGGCGGCCAGTGCGTGGAACTGTACCCGGACAAGCCGATCTACGACATCCCTGCGGTGCCGGTCTGCACCGGCCAGGAGTTGACCGACAACCTGCTCAAGCAGATCGAGCCCTTCGAGCCGACCTTCCACCTGGGCCAGGAAGTGACCACCGTGCAGCGTCGTGAAGACCGCCGCTTCAACGTCGAAACCTCGACCGGCACCCAATTCATCACCAAGACCATCTTCATCGCCGCCGGCGTCGGTTCCTTCCAGGCGCGCACGATCAAGGTCGACGGCATCGAGAAGTTCGAAGGCAGCCAGCTGCACTATCGCGTCAAGGACCCGAGCATTTTCGACGGCAAGAACCTGGTCATCTGTGGCGGCGGCGACTCCGCGCTGGACTGGGCACTGAACTTCGTCGGCAAGGCCGAATCCGTCGTGCTGGTGCACCGCCGTGACGATTTCCGCGCCGCCCCGGCCTCGGTCGCCAAGATGAAGCAGCTGTGCGAAGAGTACGAGATGCAACTGATCACCGGCCAGGTCACCGGCTTCGACGAAAAAGACGGCCAGCTGTCGGAAGTGAAAGTCACCGGTGCCGACGGCGTCACCCGCCGCGTGCCGCTGGACATGCTGATGGTCTTCTTCGGCCTGTCGCCGAAACTGGGCCCGATCGCCGAATGGGGCCTGGACATCGAGCGCAAGCAGCTGAAGGTGGTGGACACCGAGAAGTTCGAAACCAACGTGCCGGGCATCTTCGCCGTGGGTGACATCAACACCTACCCGGGCAAGAAGAAGCTGATCCTGTCGGGCTTCCACGAAGCCGCGCTGGCCGCCTTCGGTGCCGCACCCTACATCTTCCCGGACAAGAAGATCCACATGCAGTACACGACGACCTCGCCGAAGCTGCACAAGATCCTCGGCGTCGAAACGCCTGTGTTCGACTAAGTGTTCCGTTACAGTCAGACGACGAAAATGCCCCGCCAGTGCGGGGCATTTTTCTTATGTAGGTCACTTAACTGAAGGCGTCACCCGATTGTGATACAAGTGTTGCATATCGATATGTTTAGAACGAGCGTACGCATTTTCATGTTGCCTAATGCCAATGCTGTTAGCCATAATCGATAAATCTGATGCGCAAAACTTTGATACGACGCACAGTATAGAGCCTCTAAATAGAGTAACGAGGCACTGAAATCACGAAGGAAAAACTATGCTTTATCAACTGCACGAGATGCAACGCTCCTTCCTGAACCCACTGATGCAGTGGGCCGACGCCTCCGCCAAACTGTTCTCGAACCCGGTCTCGCCCTTCGCCCATACCCCGTTCGCACAACGTATCGCCGCCGGCTACGAGCTGATGTATCGCCTGGGGAAGGACTACGAAAAGCCTGCCTTTGAACTGAATTCGACCCTGATCGACGGCCAGGCCGTCGGCATCATGGAAAGCACCGCCGTCAGCAAACCCTTCTGCAAGCTGCTGCACTTCAAGAAAGACATGGCGGACGCGGACTTCGCCGCGCTGAAACAGCCGACCGTGCTGGTCGTCGCCCCGCTGTCCGGCCACCACTCGACGCTGCTGCGCGACACCGTGCGCGCCCTGCTGCCGAACCAGGACGTCTACATCACCGACTGGGTCGACGCCCGCATGGTGCCCTTGTCCGACGGCGCCTTCCATCTCGACGACTATATTTATTACGTCCAGGACTTCATCCGCCACCTGGGCCCGGACGTGCACGTGATCTCGGTGTGCCAGCCGACCGTGCCGGTGCTGGCCGCGATCTCGCTGATGGCGACCGCCAAGGACGCCAAGCTGCCCAAGTCGATGATCATGATGGGCGGCCCGATCGATCCGCGCAAATCGCCGACATCCGTTAATGACCTGGCGATGGAAAAACCCTATTCGTGGTTCGAAAACACCGTGATTTATGCGGTGCCGGGCAATTACCCGGGCTTCGGCCGGAAGGTCTATCCGGGCTTCCTGCAGCATGCCGGCTTCATCGCGATGAACCCGGGCCGCCACGCCCAGAGCCACCGTGAGTTCTACCAGCACCTGGTGCGCGGCGACGACGACTCGGCGGAATCCCACCGCAAGTTCTACGACGAGTACAACGCCGTGCTGGACATGCCGGCCGAGTATTACCTGGAAACCATCAAGACCGTGTTCCAGGAACACAGCCTGCCGAAAGGCACCTGGAAAGTCGGCGGCCAGCTGGTGCGCCCGCAAGACATCCAGAGCGTTGCCCTGTTCACCATCGAAGGCGAACTCGACGACATCTCCGGCGCCGGCCAGACCCAGGCCGCGCACGAGCTGTGCACCGGCATCCCGCCTGAAAAACACCAGCACTTCACGGCACCGCAATGCGGGCACTACGGGATTTTCTCGGGGCGCCGCTGGCGCGAGATCATTTGTCCGATGATCGGGGAATTCATTCGGAAGAATGCGTGATCTCTTGCTAGAGTTCTGATGTAAAAAATGCCGCGTGATTCGCGGCATTTTATTGGGCACATCAGCAAACGGTATCACCTACCGGGGCCGTCCCGAAGGACGGCCCTCGGACTCAGCGACCGTTGATGATCATGTCCGCGATCACGCCGGTGGCAATTGCCGCCAGTACGTAATCACCACCGGTCTGGACCCAGTGGTAGCCGCGCGGCGGCTGGCGCAGGCGGTGGCCGCGCCAGTCGTCGACCACGTACTGGCGGTTGCGGTATTGATCCGGCAGGCGGCCGCCGCGGCGGATGTCATGGCGCGGGCCGGCCCCGTCCCAGTGGCGGTCGTTGCTACGGCCATCGTAATCGCGGTGGTCGTCGCGGCGGTCATTGTCGCGCTGGCTGTAGCGGTCGTGGTCACGGTCGCCGCGGTGATCGCGGTCCTGGGCGAAACCCATGGTCGTGGTGCTCAGCAGGGCAGCCGCCAGGGTCGTGACGATCAAGTACTTTTTGTTCATAAGATCCTCCTTGAGGTTTATTGCTTTCACACAGTAGACCACCAAGCGCCCCCGGCACTCCGTTAGTTGCATCACCTTCGGCGTCAATCGGTGCCGCAGATTGGGCGCAGTGTTAGCCAGCCCACGCAAGGGCCGCAGAGCGCCGCCATTTCGACGCCATCCGCCTTTTCGCGGATAATGACGGTTTGGCAAACGCCTTTGCAACAGATAACGCCGCCGTGACCCGCCGTGATTAAAACGCTCGCCGACCAGATCGAAGACCTGCTGCCGCAGACCCAGTGCACCAAATGCGGCTACCCCGCCTGCCGCCCGTATGCGGAGGCGATCGCGCGTGGCGAAGCCGACATCAACCAGTGCCCGCCCGGCGGGATGGAAGGCGTGGCGCGCCTGTCCGCGCTGACTGGCCGGCCGGTGATCCCGATCAATCCGGCCAACGGCATCGAGCGTCCGCGCCCGGTCGCCTTCATCGACGAAGCCTTGTGCATCGGCTGCACGCTGTGCATCCAGGCTTGCCCGGTGGACGCCATCCTCGGCGCGGCCAAGCAGATGCACACCATCCTGCCGAGCCTGTGCACCGGTTGCGACCTGTGCGTGGCGCCCTGCCCGGTCGACTGCATCAGCATGTCGCCCGTCACGGGAGATCGCACCGGCTGGGATGCCTGGTCGCAGCAACAGGCCGACGCCGCCCGCGCACGCCACGACTTCCGCAGCGAGCGTCTGCAGCGGGAGAAGGACGAAAACGACGCGCGCCTGGCCGCCAAGGCAGTGGAAAAGATGCGCGCCGTCACGGCCGAGCAGACCAATACCGCTGAAGAACTGGCCGAAAAGGAACGCAAGCGCGCCATCATCGCCGCCGCCATCGAGCGCGCGCGCCAGAAGGCGGCCACGCCGCCGCCGGCATCTCCGACCAACGAAGAACAGTAAGCACCGATGAATCCCGCCAAACGCCACGCCATCTTCACGCGCCTCAGAGAAGCCAACCCGACCCCGACCACTGAACTCGAATACACGACGCCTTTCGAACTCCTGATCGCGGTGCTGCTGTCGGCGCAGGCAACCGACGTCGGCGTCAACAAGGCCACGCGCAAGCTGTACCCGGTGGCCAACACGCCACAAGCCATCCTCGACCTTGGCGTGGACGAGTTGAAAACCTATATCTCGACCATCGGCCTGTACAACACCAAGGCGAAAAACGTGATCGCCACCTGCGAGATCCTGGTGAACCAGTACGGCGGCGAAGTGCCGCGCTCGCGCGAGGCGCTCGAATCACTGCCCGGCGTCGGCCGCAAGACCGCCAATGTCGTGCTCAACACGGCCTTCGGCGAATTGGCGATGGCGGTCGACACCCACATCTTCCGCGTCTCCAATCGGACGAAACTCGCGCCCGGCAAGAACGTCGACCAGGTCGAAGACAAGCTGATGAAGTTCGTGCCCAAGGAATTCCTGCAGGACGCCCACCACTGGCTGATCCTGCACGGCCGCTACACCTGCGTGGCGCGCAAGCCGAAGTGCTGGAACTGCATCATCAACGATTTGTGCGAGTTCAAGGACAAGACGCCGGCACCGGCGGGCGCCTGATCGCTCGTCCGCGCCGCATGCACTGCCCGGGAACCTCGGGCTCTTGTGAAGCTTGGTTAGAATTACAGGGCATTACAGGATAAGAATTCTCACAAATTCTCACAACGTCGCTCATCTGTAACGTATTTCAGAATATTTCCCAAAATCTATGTTGCATTATGACAAAATCATATGCAGCTAGGTTATCATGCGCTCTCTTGTATCTTTGATTATGGCTATTTCCAATTAGAAACCAGCCAGGTGAAGTCTGCCATTCAAAGATCCCATACTTCACTCGTATAAGTGCGCAACATGATGCCGCCTGCAACAGCTCGTCCCATATTCAAGCGTTCCATCCTCACTATTCTCATCGCCAGTCTCGCCATCCAGATGCCCGTCACCGCCTTCGCGGCCGGCCAGGTTCAGCCCGGCACGCCGGACCCGTGCGCGAGCAATCAGGGCCAGGTGGCCGGGGCGGTGATCGGGGCGCTGATCGGTGGTTTCCTGGGTAACAAGGTCGGCAACGGCAAGGGTCGCAAGGTGGCGACCGTCGCAGGCGCGCTCGGCGGCCTGGCCCTCGGCAACTACATCGGTTCGGAACTGGATCGACGCAAATGTGAAGTGTCGAAGATCGCGCACAAGAACAACCTGGCGATTTCGATGACCGACATCGCCCTGCCCGCCAATCCGGACGACTACCAGCAGGAAGGCCGCCCGGCCGGCAACGCCGACAAGGTCGGCCTCAGCCTCTCGATCGAAGACCGCTCCCCGAGCCAGGCGGCCACCGATGCGGCCGGCGGCGACAGTCTGGGCAACGCGGCGCTGAGCACCCAGTTCCGCAGCGGCTCGGACGTGCTGACGCCTGACGCCGAAGGCTATTTCCGCGAGATCGCGGCGCAGTACGCACTCGCCTTCGACGGCAATGCCCTCCCCCAGAACGCGAATGCCGACCAGGCACGCGCGGTGCAGGGCTTGCGCCAGAAGCGCATCCTGATCGTCGGCCACACCGACGACACCGGCAGCTCGCGCCTGAACGCCGATCTGTCCGAGCAGCGCGCACGCAACGTCGGGCGCCTGTTCGCCGACGCCGGAGTGCCTTCCTCGCAAGTGTTTTACCAGGGCAGCGGCGAAACCCAGCCGATCGCCGACAACCGCAGCGACAGCGGCCGTGCGCGCAACCGCCGCGTCGAAATCGTCGATTTGCCCGACGAGCAAGCCTTCCAGCGCTACTTGTCCAGCCGGGTCGCGAACACCGGTTTCTACCGCGTGACCGGCAGCGCCACGCCGCCCGCCAGCGCTGCGGCAGACAAGCCGGCGCGGACGGCAGCTGCGGCCGACAAGACCGGCGCCACCGCGCAGGCGAGTCGTACCCAGCCCGCACGCAAGGACAATGAGAGCGGCAATGCCCAGCTTGCGCAGGCCGGCAAGGGGGCCAAAGCGGCGGCCTCGCCGGCTGCGCGCCAGGCCGCGGCGGCCAGCCCTGCCGCCAGTTACGATTTCGGCGGCACACCGGTGGCCCAGAAAAACGTCGCGATCGACATCGGCCGGCCGCTGTCCAGGGCAGGCTTCGAGTTCATCAGCTCGGCCGTCGCAGACGACACGCCGACCGCGCGCAGCTGCGCCGACGACCATCCGCGCATTGCCAACGCAGTCAAGGACTTGCAGGGCAACCGTGAATACCACGTCGGCCAATACCTGCCGGGTCTCTACGACACATCGTGGATCGACACCGTCAACGGCAACATGGTGGCGTTGACCCACGTCGCCGTCCTGCGCGACGGCGGTGCTCCGGCGCGCAATCCGACGGTGCTGATCTACAAGGCCGCACACGGCAAGCCGACCAGCGGATCGAAGGCCGACTTCAATGGCGTCGCCCAGGTCAACACCTACCAGGGCGATCGCGGCCTCCTGTACCGCGTGTTCGTGAACGGTCCGGTCCAGTGCATGGACCTGTTCCTGCCGCGCGAACAGGCGTCCCAGCCGGTGCGCGCCGTCCAGGCCGTGAATTCCAATCTGTACTACCAGGCAGGCGGCACGAAGATGGTCGCCACCTACAATCCAAAACTCGCCAAAGCGCAATAAAAAACGGGGAAACATCCACCATGTCCGAATTCATCAGTCACAACATCGCGGCCATCGATTCCGTGATCGCACTGGCCCTCCTGATCGCCATCTACGCCACCTTCAAATTCCGCATCGACCTCTGGTGGCTGAATTTCTGGTACTCGCTGCCGGTGATCGGCAAGATTGCCCGCCTGTCCAAGGACTCGTCGCGCTATGCCGCGGATCAAAGCTGGACCAATTCCGAGCGCACCCTGTGCAATGACTACAAGCGCTTCATCCACCCGAGCAGCGAAGAGGAATTCAACAAGCGCATCGATTACCTGTCGAAGGCCAACGACACCGGCCGCTCGCCAACGCCGGGCTGGCTGTTCATCGTGCTGGGCCTCTTGATCATCGCCGAAGGCATGGGCTTTTCCTACCTGCTCGGCAGCTGGATGGCGATGGAAGGCAGCGAAAACACCCGCATGCTGCTGATGGGCGGCATCGTGCTGGTGCTGTGCGTGGTGCTCGGCTTCCTGACCCACAACGCCGGCCACCAGCTGTTCCGTACCAACCTGGTACAACGCTGCCGGAAAGAGTGGCGCGACGAAGGCCAGGCCGGCCCGCTGCGCAGCCATAACGTCACGCTCAAGGACGACCAGCGCGTCGATGACAAGCAGCCGCAGTACACCCAATGCATCAACCGCGTCGGTGGCGACAGCTCCTACGCGCTGGTGTGGATCGCCGGCGCAGCCATCCTGGTGATCGCGGTCGCCTCCACCGTCATGCGCGTCAAGCACCTGGAAGCCGAACTCGGACGCGATACCGTGCAAGCCGCCAGCGTGCAGGCGCAGGGCACGTCCGCCGGTAACCCGTTCGCCGCCGGCGGCGAGCTGCCGGCTGAAATCGCGGCGCCGCAGGCCGCCGCCGACGCCAAGGCCAGGGCCGACATCAACCAGTCGTCCACGGTGGAAGGCCTGTCGGCCTTCCTGATGCTGGCCTTCATTTTTGTGGTGACCCAGATCGTCGGCATCATCGCCGGCTACAAATGGGGCTTCGCCGGCAAGAACAGCAAGGACGCCTACAAGAGCACCCTCGGCTTCTCGACCTACGATGACTACAGCCGCTACTTCAGCCCGATCCTGGCGACTGCCGAAGCCAAGCTCGGCAACCTGCAGCAGCGTATGGTCGAACAGCTCGGCAACGTCGGCCTCGGCCTGAAGAACACCTTCGAAAACTTCCTGCTCGAACGCCACGTGAGCCACGTCGAACACAAGTACGCGACCCGGGATGCCAGCGCCGCGCCGCGCGAGTCGGCAATGACACCGGTGCAGGCACCGGTGTCTGCACCAGCGGCAGTGCCGGTCGAAGCCATCGTCGCGCGCATCGAAAGCTTTGGCGACGACAAGGATGCCGCCAAGCGCTACCTGGTGTCACTCGACGAAGCCCAGCGCGCCGCCGTCATGCCGCTGCTGAAGGCACGCAAGGAAGCGCGCCTGCGCGAGGAAGAAGCGCGCCGCGGGGCCGAGCAATCGGCGGCCCTGGACAAGGAACTGGACGAACTGCTCTGAGGCGATGATGCGCAAACTTCACGCAAGCATGACGGCGCTGGGCCTGGCCGTGCTGGCCCTGGGGACTGGCGGCAGCACGGCCGCCGCACCCGTCAACCAGATCCCGAGCTGCTACGCAGCAGGCAAGCTGGAGGTCAAGCCGGCACCGGCGCAGCGCGCCTTCTTCATCGTTCTCGATGAGACCATGGTCCTCGACGACGACCTGAAACGCTCGCTGTGGGAGCTGGTCAAGCCCGTGGTCGGCCCCGGCACCGAGGTGTCGGTATACCGCTTCTCGGCCTACTCCCAAGGCAAGTACCTCGACGTGGTCGCCTCCGGCCTGCTCGAGGCGCCGCTGCCGGCCAAGCTGCGCGACGACATCGGCGTGCCGAAGCTGAAGACCTTCGACGCCTGCATGACCGGCCAGGCGCAGTTCGGCCTGAACCTGACCCGCAACGCCATCGGCAAGGTCCTGGCCGCCAGCAGTTTCGATCTGGCCAAGTCCGACATCGACGGCAGCCTGTTCGCGCTGTCGAAAGTCGTCAAGGACAGCAAGGCGCCGGTACGTACCGTCCTGCTGGTATCGGACATGCTGGAAAATTCGACGGTGTCGAGCTTCTACCAGAACAAAGGCGTGCGCAACATCGATCCGGTCGCGGAACTGAAGAAGGTCGACAGCGCCAAACTGTTCGGCGACTTCGGCGGCGCCAATGTGTACGTGATGGGTGCGGGCCTGATCCAGCCGGTCCCGGGGGCGGCCAAGAGCGCGCAGTACCGCGACACCAAAACCATGAGTTCGCTCCAGCAGTTCTGGTCCGGCTACTTCGAGCGCTCGAATGCCAGGCTGGAAGCCTTCGGCACGCCGGCGCTGCTGACCGTGATCAAATAAGGCGGGGCATGACTACGGCGTCCATCCTTTCTTGATGCCATACAAAGACACGCCAAGCAGGCGCCCGTCCTGCCCCATGCCGTAATCGATCGGCCGCAGCGGCTTGTCGATCTTCAGTTCGATACGCTGCGCGGCGCCCGGATCCTGTCCCAGGTCCAGCACGATGCGGCGGCGCCGCTCGGCCAGGTTGAAAGCCCAGCCGCCGGCCGGCTTGCCATTGACGACGGCCTGCAGCTTTATCTGCGTCTTGTTGTCCGGAATGAAGCTGCCCAGGTCCAGAGTCAGCATGCGGCCGCGCTGCGGATCGGCGGGGAGCTTCAATTCGGCACGCGGCCCGTCCGACCAGACGAAATCGCCTTCAATCACCGACCAGCCCTCCCCCAGCACCTCCCTGAAGTAGCCCGGCTGCGCCTCGACCGTGAGGTAGGCGAAGGGCCGCGGCGGTGCTCCCGTGCGGAACAGCGCCAGGCCCTGCCCTTCGGCGTCGGGCTCGCCGCGCACCGGGTCGGGTGCATCGCTGAAGCGCACCGTGTAGCGGCGTGGGCCGGCCACTTCCTCCGGACGGCAGCGCCGCGCCGGGGTGAAGGAGATGTGCCAGTGCGCATTGACGCAGGCCAGGTCGACGCCCTGGCGTTTGGCGTAGGCCAGCAAGCCCAGCGTATTGCCCCAGACGTCGCCCCAGGTGGCGGGATCCTGGTCGAGGTCGAGCACGACGCGTCCGCTGCCCGGCAGCTTGCGTACCTGCTCGTACAGGGCCGCCACGTTGGCGTGGTTGTAGAAATAGACGTAGTCCGGCGGCACGCGCAGCCAGTGCCATGCGCCGGCCAGTGCCAGCACGATCAGCCCCTTTGCCAGCGCCTCCCTGGCTTGCGTGCGGATGGACTGGTAGCCGACCAGCACCAGCAGTCCGGCCGCCAGCGCCGGTACCGCAAAATAGAAGACGGCCAGGTAGATCTGGTCCAGCATGTCGACCCCGGCCTTTGCGTAATACAGCACCGACAGCGTCGATACCAGGAAGACGATGCCGAGCGCACGCGCATCGCACGCAAGGCCCGCCGGGACGCGGCCCAGGCCAATCGCCAGCACCACTGGCAAGGCCAGCCCCCAGGCCGCTGCCCCGCGCGCCGGTGTGCCGTGGCCCAGGCCCCAGTACACGCCCACGAAGCGCGCCGCCTCGCCCAGAGTGTTGGTCTTGCTGGTGCGGCCGAAGCGCAGGTAATCGTGGAGCGGGCCGGGGAAGTCCTTGACGGTGGCGATGATGAGCGGCACGAAGAACAGCAGCAGGATGGCGCCGGCGGCCAGGAGCGCGCGCCCGTGCTGCACGAACCAGACGCGGCGCAGGATGCGCTGTGCGGGTGCCGGTGCCGGTCGCGCTGACGGTGCCAACCCGTGGCGCGCGAGCGCGGCGTTGGCCAGCAGCACCAGCACCAGGACGACGCCCAGCATCGGGATAAAGGACGCATGCCCGTTGACGAGGAAGCCTGTGGCCAGGGCAAGCGGCATCAGGGTATCGGCGCGGCCCCGCAGCAGCGGCGCGAGTGCCACCAGCAGCGCTGCATACGGCAGCACGAACAGGTGCGGGAACCACATGCCGCCCAGGATCGCACGGTCGCACCATGTGAACACCAGCACCGCGGCGGCGCCGAACAGCAGCGCCGGCAGCAGGCCGCCCGCCATGCGCCGCACCATCGCCACGATCGCCGTCAGCCAGGCCGCGTTGTAGAAGTCCACCGCCAGCAGCTGGCCCGAGAACGGTGACGGCACCACGCGCAGCAGGTCGTAAAACAGCAGCTCGCCGAAGGCCAGCACGTACAGCAAGGCCGGACCGGGGTGATTGAAGCCGATCCGCGAATAGTGGCCATGGATCAGCTGGAAACGCTTGGCGTCCAGTACCAGCAAGGTGTTGGCGGCAAAGTCGCTGGACTCGTGGTTGACGGCGCGGATGGCGTCCCAGCTGATGCAGGCCAGCGCCGAGGCAAACAGCGCGAACAGCGCGAACAGGGCTAGCCAGGTGGTCCAGGGACGCAGGCCTGGGGTGCGCACGCCCAGGCTGCCGGTGTCGAGCGTGATGGGCGTCGTCATTCAGATATTCATCCGGTTGAAGACCGCGTCCGGCAGGTGGCGCACCGCCATCATGATCAGCGCCCACTTGCCCGGTGCGTAGACCACGGCCCTGCCGGGCGCGGAGGTGGTGGCGGCCACGATGCGGCGTGCGACCGCCTCGACGGGCGCCAGGCCGCGCGGCGGCAGGTGCGCCGTCATCGGGGTCGCGGTCGGACCCGGTTTGACCAGCACCACGCGCAGGCGGCTGCCGCTGCCGGCAAGGCGATGCTGCAAGCCCTGCGCGTAGCACGCGACCAGGCCCTTGGCCGCGCCGTACACGTAGTTGGAGCGGCGCCCACGGTCGCCTGCCACCGAGCCGATGATCGCGATGACGCCGCCGGCAGGCTCCATGTGGCTGGCGAAGGCTTCCGCGAACAGCACCGGCGACATCGCATTCACCTGCAAGGCGTCGTGCGCAGCCTCGAGGTCGCGCTGGCAGGCGAGCTGGTCGGGCAGCGCACCGTGCGCGATCAAGACCCGGTCCGGCATGCCTTCCGCGACGATGGCGTCGGCCAGGCCGCGGATCGCGCGCGCATCGAGCAAGTCGCCGTGCTTGACGCGCACCTCGGCACCCGGATTGCGCACGCGCAGGTCGGCGGCGACGCGCTCGAGGCGGCCGGCGTCGCGCCCGACCAGGGTCAGCGCCACCCCGTCCGCGGCCGCCCACAGCCGCGCGCAATGCTCGGCGATGCTCGATGTGGCGCCGACGATCACGATGCGTTGCAGCGGCGTTTCAGTATCCATCTCAACTCCCCAGCAGGCGGCGCGACATCGCGGAACTGATGCCCGGATCGCGGTAAGGCAGGAATTCGGCGAGGCGCGGGTAGCCCGCTTCGAACAGGCCGCGCGGCATGCGCGCATCCTTGGCGGCATACAGGCGGCCACCGGCTTCGCGCACGATGGCGTCGAGCCGTTCGAACAGGCGCACGGTGGCCGCGCCGCGATTGGGAAAGTCCAGTGCCAGGGTCACGCCGGGGCGGGGGAAACTCAGCATGCCGGCGCCAGCGCGGGTGCCGAAGGTTTTCAGCACGGCCAGGAAGGAACCCTGCTTGGCGGCGCGGATCGCCTCCAGCATCGCCGCCACGGAGCCCTGCCCGTCCGCGCGCGGCACCACGCTCTGGTACTGGTAAAAGCCGCGCGGGCCATACATGCGGTTCCAGTCCTGCAGCCCGTCAAGCGGGTAACTGTATTGTTCGAAATGGGCCAGCGCGCGCCCCCTGTTGCGGCGCTTGAGGCGGAACCAGGCTTCGTTCAGCGGCCGCAGTGACAAGCCGTTCACCAGCGAGACCGGCGGCATGAAAGGAATACGCTTCGAGATACGTTTCGACATGCGGTCAGCGGACAGCGCCAGGTCCGGGATGTTCGCCGGGTTGGCGCGGAAGAACAGGCCGCGGCCGCTGGTCGACAGGCAATCGATCCAGGCCACGGTATGCGCCCAGCCGGCTTCGGAACCGTCGGCCAGGTCGAAGAATTCGTCCAGCGAGCGGAAGGGGACCGTGTCGGTGATGAGCCAGGGGCCCCGCACGCGGCGCAGCTGCAGCTCGGCCTCGACGATCACCCCGGTCAGGCCCATGCCGCCGACGGTGGCGGCGAACCACCCGCGCCGGACAGCGGGCTCGCAATCGATGAGGCTGCCATCGGTGCGCACCAGGCGCAGCCCGAGCACATGGTCGCCGAATGAACCCAGCAGGTGATGATTCTTGCCGTGGACGTCGTTGGCGATGGCGCCGCCGACCGTGATCATCTGGGTGCCTGGCGTGACCGGCAGCAGCCAGCCGTGCGCCAGGCTCATACGCTGGATGTCGCGCAGCAGCACGCCGGCTTCGCAGCGCAGACGACCGCTGGCGGCGTCGAAACCGATGAAACGGTCCAGGCCGGTAGTACGCCACAGGCGCCCGCCCGGATTCAGGCAGACGTCGCCGTAGCTGCGCGCATTGCCTTGCGCCAAGCCACTGCCCTCGCCCGTGCCCGCGGCAATCTGGCGCGCCACCTGCGCGCGGTCGTGCAGTGCCACCAGCTCGTGGTCATGGCTGCCGAGCCGCCCCCACGAAGCGATGCTTACCATGGCCATCCGAGCGCTCCGATCACCAGCACCGCACCGAAGGCCAGGCCGGCCAGCTGGCTGGCGCGGTCCTTCAGCGCGAACACCACGGGATCGTCGTGCATGCGGCCGCGGTGCGCCTGCGTCCACATCCAGCTGATCCAGAACAGCAGCACGGGAATCGCGCCCCATACCGCTTCCGGCTGCCGGTACAGCACCAGCACCTTGTCGCTATTTAAATAGAGCGCAAGCACCACGGCCGCGGCATAACCGGCGGTGACGCCCATGTTCAGCACCAGGGGCGCGTCGCCCGGCAGGTAGCCGCGCCCGTGCATCCTGGGCTTGGCGGAAGGCGCCGGCAGCCGCAATTCCGCATAGCGCTTGACGAAAGCCAGCGACAGGCACAGGAACACGGCAAAGGCCAGCATCCAGAACGACAGCGGCAGCGACACCGCCGCGGCGCCGGCCACGATGCGCAGCGTGTACAGCATCGCCAGCGTGATGCAGTCGAGCAGGATGATCTTTTTCAGGCCGAGCGAATACACGCAGGTCAGCACGAAATAGAGCAGCAGCCAGGGCAGGAAGCCGCCGCCGACAAGCGCGCCGAGCGCACAGCTCGCCGCCAGCAGCAGCGGCGCCGCCAGCGCCCCTTGCCAGGCCGGCACCGCGCCCGACGCGAAGGGCCGCAGGCGTTTGCGCGGGTGGGCCCGGTCGCTTTCCAGGTCGAGCAGGTCGTTGACGATGTAGACGGTGGAGGCGCACAGGCTGAAGGAGACGAAGGCCAGCACCAGGGCCAGCCAGCTGCCGCCATCGAATACCCGGTGCGCGGCCAGCAGCGGCACGAACAGCAGCAGGTTCTTGAGCCACTGGTGCATGCGCAGCGCCCTGCGCCAGGCGGCGAGCCCGCGTGCCGGTGCCGGGAATTCGCGCTCCACGCCGCACAGCGCGGCGGCCTTGCCGGCCAGCCCGCGGGGGCCGTTGACGACGATCGCGCTGCGCGCGCGGCGCCAGACCTTCAAGTCCGCCGCCGAATTGCCGGCGTAGTCGAAGCCGCCCTGGCCATACCGGCGCGCCAGCGCCTCCGCCCTGTCCTGCCCCGCCAGCACCTCGTCGAACACCCCGAGGTGGGCAGCCACTGCATCCGCGGTCGTGCGGTCGGCTGCCGTGCACAGGACCAGGCGCCGGCCGGCGGCGCGCTCCTCCTTCAGCCACGCCAGCAGCGATTCGTTATAGGGCAGGAGCGCGGCGTCGACCCTGGCGCGGCCGGCCAGCTTGCGCTTGAGGACCGCCTTCCCCTGCATCAGCCAGAGCGGAATGCGCAAGGCGTCGAACGGCCGGTCGCGCGAGATCCGCAGCGCGGATTCGTGCAGCAGGTCGGTATGTATCAGTGTGCCGTCCAGGTCGACGATCAATGGGGCCCTTGTCACGATGGTATCCTGCTGAAGTCATATGAACTCAACAACGACGCTTACCCATTGTAGGTAGCCGATCCGGGTAGGATTTGATCTGTACCGTGTCGCCGCCAGTTTTTGCCAACCGAGAGGGCAGTCCGCCATGCACGTCCTGAACGCCAACCTGATGCTGGGCTACACCGCCTTCGTGATCGGCGTCGCCAGTCCCGGACCGAGCGTCCTCGCCGTCATGGGCACCGCCATGGCGCAGGGCCGCACGCGCGCGCTGGCGCTGTCCGCCGGCATCGTCAGCGGCTCATTGTGCTGGGGTTTGTCGGCCGCTTTCAGCCTGGGCGCGCTGATGCAGCGCTGGTCGGCGGCGCTGGTGGTCGTGAAGGTCATGGGCGGGCTGTATCTGCTGTGGATGGCGTGGCAGGCGGCGCGCAAGGCGGGGCGCGGCATCCGGGTGGATACCACGCTGCAGACGGGGATGGACGAGCGCTACGCCCGCACCTACGCGCGCGGCGCGGCCCTGCACCTGACCAATCCGAAGGCGATCGTGGTCTGGCTGTCGGTGGTGTCGCTGGCCCTGCCCCAGGGCAGCGGCCAGGCCGATGCGCTGGCCTTCGTGCTGTCCTGCGCGGCCCTGAGCACCACCATCTTCTGCTGCTATGCGCTGGCGTTTTCGACCGGTGCCGCGCGCCGTGGCTACCGCGCCGCCGAGCGCTGGGTGAATGTGCTGCTGGCCGGCGTGTTCGCGTATGCGGGCGTGCGCATGCTGCTGTCGAGCCAGGCGCGCTAGAGGTAAAAGGTTCGAACGGAGCGGCGTAAAACGAAGATCAGAGCAACACCAGGTTATCCCGGTGCACCAGCTCGGGCGCCTCGACGTAGCCGAGGATGCCCTCGATCTCGCTCGACGCGTGGCGCATGATGCGTTTGACTTCGCTGGCCGTGTAGTTGGTGAGGCCGCGCGCGATCTCGCGCCCGTCTTCGCCCTTGCAGGTGACCAGCGCGCCGCGTCCAAACTCACCGCGCACCGCGACCACGCCGATCGGCAGCAGGGATTTGCCCTCCTGCGCCAGCTTCTGCACCGCGCCGGCATCCAGCACCAGTTCGCCGGCGGTGTGCAGGTGGTCGACCATCCACTGGCGGCGCGCGGTCAGGCGCCCGGTCGGCGCCGTCAGCTGGGTGCCGATCGCCTCGCCCTGGGCCAGGCGCACCAGCACATTGTCTTCGCGGCCCCACGCGATCACCGTGTGGGCGCCCGAGCGCGCGGCGCGGCGCGCGGCCAGCACCTTGGTCAGCATGCCGCCGCTGCCGATGCTGCTGCCGGCGCCGCCGGCCATCGCTTCCAGGGAGGCGTCGCCGGCCTGCGCCTGTTCGATCAGGCGCGCCGATGGATCCTTGCGCGGGTCGCTTGAGTACAAACCCTTCTGGTCGGTCAGGATGACCAGGGCGTCGGCCTCGATCAGGTTGGCGACCAGCGCGCCGAGGGTATCGTTGTCGCCGAACTTGATTTCGTCGGTGACCACGGTGTCGTTCTCGTTGATGATCGGGACCACGCCCAGGCGCAGCAGCGTGGTCAGCGTGGAACGCGCGTTCAGGTAGCGTTCGCGGTCGGCCAGGTCGGCGTGGGTCAGCAGCACCTGGGCGGTTTTCACGCCGTGGGTGCGGAAGCTGGTTTCGTAGATCTGGGCCAGGCCCATCTGGCCGCAGGCGGCGCAGGCCTGCAGTTCGTGGATGTCGGTCGGCCGCGCCGTGAAGCCGAGGCGCAGCATGCCTTCGGCGATGGCGCCGCTGGACACCAGCACGACTTCCTTGCCGAGCGAGCGCAGGGACGAGATCTGCGCGGCCCAGCGCGCGATGGCGGCGTTGTCGAGGCCGCGGCCTTCGTTGGTGACGAGCGAAGAGCCGACCTTGACGATGATGCGGCCGGCCGCTTGGAGAACGGAGTGGATGTCGGTATTCACGAGAACAGGCTTCCCCGCGGGCGCAATGCCAGCAGCGCCAGGCCGGCCAGCAATTCGATCCCGCAAATGGCTAACAATATTCCCTGGGGCAGGCCGATCGCAAACGCCGCGACCAGGCGGCCGACGGGCTGCGCCAGGATGAACAGTGCGGTAAGGTCGCCGAGGATGGGCTGGTCGCCCCGCCTCGCCGCCAGCAGAGCCAGCGCCGCGGTAGCCAGGCGCACTCCGACATAAATGGCGAAGAACTGGCTGTAGCCGTTCACGCCGACGAGAAACAGCCCGAGCCGCGTCGCGATGCGGTCGGGGTCCAGCATGGCCGAAAATGCGGCCAGCGAGCAGACCGTGGCCGTTGCCTGCAACAGTTGCGGGCGCAGGCGTTCGCGGGTGGCTGCAGAGAAGACCAACTTAGTCTTCTAGGATTTTGAAACGAGGGTCGTCCGGGTCGATCGACGAGATGCCGCGCGCTTCCTCGGTCATCTGCATTTCTTCCGAACGCTGTTCGACGTGGCGCATCTCTTCCAGGTGACGGTAGATCGCGTGCACCAGGTCTTCGCAGCCTTCGCGGTTCAGGGCCGAGATCTCGAACACCGGGCCCTTCCAGGCCATCTTCTTGACGAAGTCCTTGACCACCTTCTTGCGGTCCGCTTCCGGCACCACGTCCAGCTTGTTCAACACCAGCCAGCGCGGCTTGTTGAGCAGCTCTTCGTCGTACTTTTCGAGTTCCTTGACCAGGGCCTTGGTTTCCTTGACCGGGTCGGTCTTGCCGTCCATCGGGGCCAGGTCGACGATGTGCAGCAGCAGGCCGGTGCGGCTCAGGTGACGCAGGAACTGGTGACCCAGGCCGGCGCCTTCCGCCGCGCCTTCGATCAGGCCCGGAATGTCGGCGATGACGAAGCTTTTCTCGTGCGAGACACGCACCACGCCCAGGTTCGGGTGCAGGGTCGTGAACGGGTAGTCGGCCACTTTCGGGCGCGCATTCGAGACGGCGGTGACGAAGGTCGACTTGCCGGCGTTCGGCATGCCGAGCAGGCCGACGTCGGCCAGCACCTTCAGCTCGAGACGCAGGGAGCGGCGCTCGCCTTCCTTGCCCTCGGTCTTCTGGCGCGGCGCGCGGTTGGTCGAGGTCTTGAAGTGGATATTGCCCCACCCGCCCTCGCCGCCCTTGCCCAGCAGCTCGACCTGGCCGTGTTCGGTCAGGTCGGCGATGATCTCACCGTTGTTATCGTCGATGATGAGGGTGCCCACCGGCATGCGCAGGTAGACGTCCTCGGCGCCCTTGCCGTAGCAGTCGGAGCCGCGGCCCGGTTCGCCGTTGCGCGCGGTGTGCACCTTGGAGAAGCGGAAGTCGACCAGCGTGTTGATGTTGCGGTCGGCGATCGCCCAGATCGAGCCACCTTTGCCGCCATCGCCGCCGTCAGGGCCGCCGAAGGGACGGAACTTTTCGCGGCGGAACGAGGCGCAGCCGTTGCCGCCGTCGCCGGCGATGACTTCGATTCTTGCTTCGTCGATAAACTTCATGATGAGACCACCAAAAATAAAAGGCTCTACCGATGGCAGAGCCTTATTCTAAGGCTTGCGCCTTAAAGACTGCGCCGCACAGGGCGACGCGTACGTATTACGCTGCGACTGCTTCGGCTGCCGGAGCAGCAACGACGGTCACGTACTGCTTCGAACCGACGCCTTGCTTGACGAACTTGACGGTGCCGGTGGTCAGCGCGAACAGGGTGTGATCCTTGCCCAGGCCGACGTTGGTGCCCGGACGAACCGTGGTGCCACGTTGACGCATGATGATGCCGCCGGCGTTGATCGCCTGGCCGCCGTAGACTTTCACGCCAAGGCGTTTGCTTTCTGAGTCACGGCCGTTGCGGGTAGTACCGCCACCTTTTTTGTGTGCCATTT
>Ga0265780_10003166_pt1 | contig 21816 bp, 22 predicted proteins | sample P1T30metagenome_FD_192432 | JGI IMG/M metagenome (GOLD analysis project Ga0265780, IMG submission 192432) | Plant litter microbial communities from East Loma Ridge, Irvine, California - P1 T30 | ecosystem: Environmental > Terrestrial > Plant litter > Unclassified | place: USA: California...
TCTTTAAAGCTCTAGTACTATATATATATAGAAATATAAGCAGTTTCTTCTCTACTAAGATACCTCTACTCTAAATACTATAATTGCTTAAATATCTAGCTAAAGCTTTAAATACTAGCTTATAGAGTTAGATCTTTATAAAAAGCTACTACTTATTACTTAAGTAGTTAGTAAGCTAATATTACAGTATATACTAATTATCTTATACGCATAAAGACTAGTTTTTGCTATAATAGTTATAAGCTCTTTTTTTTATATAGAAGCGCGTAAGCAGTATAGAAGTATATAGCTACTTTAGTAAATAATCTCTAGCAAGTAAGTATAAAGCGTAACTTACTTACTACTAATTATATATATGCTATATACTATAAGCTATAAGCAATATATAAAAGCAGTTTAGTATATACCTCTATTATTAGATTAGCGTTGTAAAGTTATATAATCTAGAAAGTATATTATAGTATATACTAATTATCTTATACGCATAAAGACTAGTTTTTGCTGCAATAGCTAATAAGTATAGTAATTACTATTCTTCTTATATTTTTATATACTAGATAGAAGTAAAGAAGCTTTAGTAGCTAATGCTATAATAGTTACTATAATACTAGTAATTAAGCTAGCTACTATAAATATAACTAGTTTCTCTAGCTTTATATTAATAAAAGATTATATAGTAAAATAGAGTAAAATAAAGTAATATAAAATTCTAAAGTAACTATATAAAACTAGAAGCTCTATTTAACTTAAAGAGATAGATTATAGATATAATAAGTACTAACTAGAAATATAATCTTTAATAGCAACGCTAATAAAATAGTATCTTTAGTTATTATTATAGCAAAAACTAGTCTTTATACGTATAAGATAATTAGTATATACTATAATATACTTTCTAGATTATATAACTTTGCAACGCTAATCTAATAATAGAAGTATATACTAAACTACTCTTATATATTACTTATAGCTTATAATATATAGCGCGTATATAATTAGTAGTAGGTAGATTATGCTCTGCGCTTACTTGCTAAAGGTTACTTACTAAAGTAGCTATGCACCTCTATACTGCTTACGCGCTTCTATATAGAAAAAAGAGCTTATAACTATTATAGCAAAAACTAGTCTTTATGCATATAAGATAATTAGTATATACTGCAATAGTTATACTAATAAAACTGCTATTTTAGTAGATATAAGCTCTATCTTATCTCTATTTTTAAAATATTACTTAATTAAGTTAAAACAGCTGATTAAAACAGAGCAGGTAGATAGGCCCTAAATCTGATATTCGTTTAGACTTTACCTGTAAGTACCAGCAGTTTCATATCGTATGAACCCACGCTATCGTATTATGCTCGTTGAGTCAGCAGACCTTGTGTGAAGTTAGAGCATACAACCAAGTAAGCATAATTAAGTAGACCAGACTCTCACGAAGTAAAGAGATGTCGCAACACTTTGCCTCTCGTCTTCGCTGCATCAACACAGGGCCAGCAGGCAAACACTTCTCGAAGCACCACACCGCATCTTTCCTCACCACCAAACCTTATCCCTCAGATCTCCATCCACGTGGCCCTTCCTCCAGCCGAACATGCCCGCCCCCAACCCGCACGCATCACTCTAGCTTACCCACTCGACGGAACTTGCCAAGGTCCTCCCCAAAAAGTCAAGAGTAGCGTACGTAGCGCAAGTCGCGTAGGAAGGGTAGGCAGCTTTTGTGGTAACGTACACGCAATCGAGGCAAGCGGTGAGCTTTACTTTTGCGGCTACGAGAGCGAGGCGGTAGCGTGGGGATCGACGCACTGGTTCGGGTTCGCATCATGGTGATCGGCGTGCGGATTGGAGGCCGGTGTATTGGGCCGAGACATGTCGTATCGGAGGTTTTGTGGGGAAGACACCATGTGTGGAGGAAGGGATTGTGGGAAAAGTAAATGTGTGTTGAGAAGTACGCGAGAAAGAAGAATATTCCGATGAATTTCGATAGGAGTAAGAATAGATTGGCTTACGCAATTGATTTTTACACGTCAGATTTCACATGCTCCCAAATACGAGGCGATGACAGCTACTGAGAAATTCCCGGTGCCATGCTCGTGGGTTTGGTGTTGCGCCATGTCAAGCCACATTTGGTCGCAACAGCATTCCAGAACCACGGTCGAGAGATGCTCGCCGATTGCATTTGGACACGTAGGATGCTAGATTGCGGCCGGCTGCGGCTAATACTACTCGGAGGCTGCTTTTTCGCCATGGCATCGCGGATCGCTGTGCTTCCGGAATGTAAATGAACGCTCAGGTGGACTTTGATGTTGGGGGATTGCGTGGATGGTGAGAAGAAGGAAACAGAGGAGAGGCCTTGACAGAAAGTTGATCCACATGCGATGCTTACCACAGGGAGCGGTTCGAAACAGTTTGGTAACTCTGTGAACATGATTTATACCTATACGTAAGACTGTCATTGGCTTCAGGGCCAAGACGGATGAGAAGAAGTACTTGGGATATTTCGGAGACATAGAAGCGATACTTGCGAACACTTCAACGCTGTCCAATATAAGAGAGTCGGTAGAGATACTCATTGTGTACGCCTCGGCTCGGACACTGACTAGATGAAGATGCGTGGCACATAGTCCAGGCTACGAAGTCGAATACTCACTGGATGATGGATCCTGGATGAGGCATGGGGTGCGGATAGGGACAAGGCGCGTGGCGGCGGGGCAGCGCGTAGAGATTCCCTGAAATTGGACAGTGTTTGATGATGGCCTTCTTTGTGTGACTGAAGGTTGTCGGCGGCCGGACGGAAGTGCCGAAGCGGCACGTTGGTGCGGATGTTGATGCTTTTATTCTCCATAACTGGCCGCAATGCCGGCGATCATGACCAAACAAGCAGGTACTGACTTTGCCCGCGGCATGACTCGTCACTCAGGGGCCCGTGTGGGATCGAAGCATGGATATTTTGTCCTGCTCAACGGTCGACCCGCATGCGCGGTGTGACCGTGGTGTGGCGCTGGCTGCCTTGATGCGTGTTTGAAGGCTTGTAGTGTCGAAACATTTGGCTTCAACGGATTGGTCTAGCTTTATGGAATGGTTCTTGGAATATTATGGCCTTCCTGACATTCTTCCGGACCACGCTAGTTTCCTCCGATTAAATGTAGACTGATACGTTTGTCATAGTCCGAAGTGTAGTGAATTATCACAATGGCCATTTGGACACCGAAGACCAGATTGGACGCATGTACTCTTCGAATATAAGCACCAATTGATGTCGCATCGACATGTTGCAGCGCTCTACTGTCGCCCTGCAGCGCGGATCCCAGTCGCCTCGGTTGCGAACAGTCAGGAACGGCAAATTCCGCAAGTGGAGCTTTGCAGTTGGCTTCATCTGCCGGCCGCCGGAAGACCGGAGTAGACCCGTATTGTGGGAGTCGACAGGTTCCTGGGTTTCTGGGTTTCTGATACTGACTTTTTTGCTGGACGGCTCATAGACAAGGCACACGGTGGCGCATGGCTGATACCATCTCTGATCAGATTGGAGCGACTAGGCCCATATGTGAGGGTATTAACTTTGAATCAAGGAACCTCGTAAGCGACGGCAGGGGCGTGCATCCACCACGTCCAGGTCACCGGATTTGACAGTGGCCAGATGGAATATAAAACGCGGAATTATGATAAGACGGGCCATGGACTGCCCGTTGATTTGCCGGGTAATAGTTATCGGTGCACGGCTTTGCAGCGTAAAACAAAAAAAAGCCCGAGAGTGTGATCTGGGCACTGCGCCGTCTCGATTCCGCCTCACGGCACAGAATCCACACATCTCAGCAATGGGTTATTGCACAGCCATGCAGTCGTGTCATTACACTGCTGGCACTGTGCGGCGCTGCACAAGTTGTTGCTGCAGTGTTGCGATAGACCCATGCGATCAGACACCTTTGCCGCAGTCAGCCGGGAGCATGCCAATCCTGTGCGCCCGGGCCCATAAAACTCAGCAGGCAATACCCCATTTTTGTAGCCGGGCCAGCTGCAAAGAACGGGCCGCGCTGTCTTTCCTGGCGACGCTTGTGCGTAGTTTGGGGTCAATACCAGCACGCTGGCACGACTGGGAACCTGGGTCCTGGCCTGAGGATCCCCTCGTCCATACATATTGGGCATCCGCCACTGCTCGTCTGCTGCACCTCGAACGCCAGACATCGCCGACGTCCCTAACAACATAGCTCTTACTTTCTGCAGTCTTCTGGTGTCGTGGGAGTCGGGAATCGCTAGGTCGTGATTGCAGCCGCCAGAGTGCATATAGCCAGACAGTCCGAGTTCCCGAGAGACTCAGCTCCAACGGCCAGACCTTGGGAATTGCGGAGCGCATGCATATTTGACCCTCGACGCGCTTCACACCTATTCAGATCATATTGTTCTCTCGCCCTGAAGACAAGTCAGCAACGGATAACGGATCGAATTGCGCAAGTCGCCATGTCAACGCCAGCTGAGTCGGGCAAGGCGGAGGCGAAAAACATGGATCGACGCATGAGTCTAGGGAAGTACGTGAAGAGGATGAGCAGTGTCTTCAAGAGGGAGAAGTCGAACAAGGCCGGTGACTTGGCCGCGCCGGTACCTTCGGTGCAGGAGGCCGAACAGCAAAGCGCAAAGGAAGAGGAAGCCGCGCCCGTCGTGTAAGTAGGCAGTCACACCCCGACGAGTCAACACTGACGTATTCCAGTACTGCAACGCCCGAAGAGTCTGTTGCTGTGTCCGCTGCTACCACCACCACCACTCCGCAGCCACCATCTGCTATCGTGACGAAACACCTTGATCGACATGCCATGCAGCAGGAACGCGCACGTGCACTCTTCGCCAAATATGGACTTACTCTGGACACCACAGACTGGATTGCCACGCCCGCCCCCATGGCCACTGTGCAGCGCGTGGAAAAGTCTATCCGTATGCGTGTCCATCGCAGCTGTCATCACTGCGGAACCATTTATGGAGCTGACAAGCAATGCTTGCAATGTGAGCACAAGCGGTGCAAGAAGTGCCCCCGCTACCCCAAAAAGAAGCTTTTTGCCGAGAAAGAGAAAGAGAAGGCGAACGAGGAGAAGCCAAGGAAGAAGAGGGTGCCAACGGTCACGGCAAGACGAGGGAGTGAATTGGCATATCAGCCATCAAAGCAACGAGTCAAGCGCTCCTGCCACAAGTGCGAGACACTATTCGTCCCTCCGACGGCTACCATCTGTGAGCAGTGTCGTCACATACGATGCACCAAATGCCCACGTGACCCGGCAAAGCTACAAAAGTGGCCTGAAGGCTACCCTGGGGACATGGACGCGGACAGCGACTCCGAAGTCGAGAAACAGCTGGAGAAGTTCAGGCGCACTTGGAGGAAGCCGCGCCAGAGAGTCCGATGGGAGTGCGAGCAGTGCAATTCTGCCTTTATCAGCGGCTCGCCACAATGTCCGGGATGCGGCCATGAGCGGTGTGAGAAGTGCACTCGATCACCGTATGTTTTCGCCAGACAAATTTCTTCATTGAGCCTCACTAACAACAGCCAGGATCAAAAGGACAAAGAAGGAGGACAACTTTGACCCAAAGCTTGTAGCCGCTGTCGAGGCGAAACTGAAAGCGCTCGACGTCGACAGTGATGTCCCCACTTCAAGAGTCGAAGCTACTTGACATCAGATCGCAGACAGATTCTCCATCTAATACTTGTCCCGCAGGCTACATATCTTCTGCGACTCGACTAGCGGTGTGCCGACTTTATTTTACCCTCGCTGGTTCCAGTATGCCCTTTAGTCTGCATGGACCGCAATTATCGCAAATATAACAAGCCTTTCACTCATCTCACAATCCCATATTCCCAACATTGACCTCTGACCATGTGAAGTGTATCTTTACTCTCTCGTCTCACATAGACATCGGCTAGCAGCTCAAAGCTCTTTTCATGGCTGACACATGTGACAGGAATGCTCCTCGGTTCCACAAACAAAAAGGAGATCCACGATGCTGTGTAACCTGCGCTTACATCCACCCGCCCGCACTGCCCACTCGTACGATAACGAGCAGGGTGGTGGTACAAATGGGCGTTCGGAGCGTGATCACATTGTCCCATGGGTCGCACGCGGCTCCTGTACGACCACAAATGTCAGAGTCTGACCATCGGGAATTCTGAGGCTGGTCTGGTATTCGCCCCGCGGATGTACCTCACATCGCTCAGCATATGTACCTCTTTGCTCACGCCATCCCCGCCGGGGTAAAGGATACGGTGAGGCCCAACGGCGATGCAGTAGCACGTCGTTTGCTGTCATTGCAGCTGTACTGCGCAGGACGACAAGCACGTACCCCTCTCATCACGGCATCACAGCTTCTGTACAACCTGCAAAATCCATGGCCTGTATTGATCAGTGTTCTACGTAGCAGGCGATCGCCCGATCCCACATTCGGAGCGAGCCTTTTCGATGCCTGGAATAACTCCGCAAATGCAGTGGCCGATGCATGGATGCTGGCTAGCTTGCTCGCTTGTGGTGGAATTGTCATTCCTTGATCATCGACAGCCCTACCTAGTCTCATGAGAAGCTTCTTGCCCTGATCGGACATTCGGTATTCGTCCGGGAAACCTGTCGTGAAGACGCCGAAACGCCGACATTTCATTACTACTTACACACAACTAGTACAAAGCGAAAAACCTAGCAGCAATCTGAATCGGAATACGTCTACCGCTACGCCACGAAAAAAGAGACAATTAGTCGAAATGAATGCGCCATAATTCTCGATCGATGCCCGCCTCAAACGAACTCCTCGTGTGCAGCATGGACATGTTGTCATTAACGACGAGATCTCCTTCTTGCCATGAGTGCCAATAGCATACTCGGCGATCATGCAACAAGCCCTCCAATGTGTCACATACGCTATGATCCCCGTTTTCTATTTCTACCTCTGTGGGATCAAAACGTGTCTTTTCTTGCGGCCATCGCTCGTGGTACCTCAGACATGGTTGAGCTGTGGAAGGATGTTGTGTAACGAGCGCCATGCCATCAATGACAGACTGGTCGAACGAAGTTGTCTTGACCGACCACTTCAGAGATTCGAGATACTTCAATGAATGGTGTTTGGGAAGATTGCTGAACAAAAGCCTTGAACTCGCAAAGAGCGTGTATCCAGTATTCCTAGGGCTGGGCGTGACTGCCACGAAAATTTGGAAACGTGGAGGGTTCGGTACCAAGTACGTGCTCCCATCCTCACGAATCTGCTTTTCAGTTTTGAACAGGCCGTCGAAATGGAATGGCATCCACTCTTGACTCAATACATTGTTGAGGCCCTGGCCTTCGTTGCCACGATCTTTGACTTCGAGAATGAGCCCAAACTTCCATGGCGTCGGAATGCCTAGCTCGTGAGACTTGGCAAGGAATGCATCTCGATCTTTCGTTCGTGCGAAACCTCGCAGAATTACGGGCGAGTTGTGTTGAGCGAGCTCGCGCACCTTTTGCGCATCCACGTCCTCGATTGTCAACGTCTTCGCATTCTCAGAAGGCCGGATCAACACTCCACAAGGGTACAAAGGCTCGAAAGTTACGGCACGAGAGCAGTCCCACTGGTACAGCGCTGATCTTTCTCGAAAGTAACTGGGCCTGCCGTCCTCGTACACAAGTTCCATGTTTGGATCCTCTTCGAATGTCCTGCGCTGTCCCGCCATAACAGTACCATCGACCATAACAGCTACTGTGCTGTGCCACGGAGTGATCACTTTCTGGATGGGGAGGATATTGATCGATATCTTGTCCTCGCCTGTGCTTGGGTGGATCGAGAGTCGAACATGATCCGGGTAGTTCTCCTTCACGGCTTTCGCGAACGCTTCCCCTCGCTTGAGCATGCTCTTTGCAATTATTTCGACGCCTTTCTTGAACGCACTCTTCGTCCGCCCGGGTCCGATTGGGTAAAGGCTCGCAAGGTCCGACGCGAGAAACTTCAGATATCCGCAGTACGTCAAGCGCTTGTTTTCGTCGTTGTTGACATACGACTCTCCAAATCCAGCGTCCCAGTTTAAGTTTCCGTACCGATGCATTAGTGCAAGGCGGATTGAGGGCGCAACCGCAGCGTATGTCATTGCATTCATCTCGTCGCTGAGGTTGGGAATGCTGAGGAGGTCTTTGAGTCGTGCAAACTCGATATGACTGTAACCTTTGGCTTTCGTGAGCTGCCTTAAAGAGTGGCCGTATGTCCAAACAACGTGTTCTGGCACACCGAGGAGGTCTGCGCGCATTAGAATGATGGATACACGAAAAGAGATGGAAACGAACCATTGTACACCAGGCCATCAGAGACGATCGTCAGAATCGCCCCAGGAGCATATACGTCCTTGACCGCGGCGCAAAGTCCATTCAAATGTGCCAGAGCTATCTCTTCAGCTTTGTCCGGAATAGCGCCCAATACTTTGGTGTCGCTGTTCGGGCTCTTGAAAGGGAAAGCTGGCAACACCATGCGTACTGGCTCGCTTTTCTTGACGAACCGGTAAATAAGAGCGAGGAAATGCAATGCTCCCTCATCACTGCGATCTTGCGCATCCTGAGGTAGAGGTGATCTGTAACGCAATATCACTTCAAGTATCCTCTGTGATAGTGTCATCGCATCAAGACGAAGAAGGCTCCCAGGGTCAGCATCGGAGTCCGGCCGGTTGTGTATGCCAAACAGGCGAGGCATGATAAAGATGGTGGGCCTGAAATTGACAGTATCAGATGAACAGTAAAGAACGACACTGAGGGCTGATGGCGGATCCGATCCTCTCCCTCGGTTTTATTGTGTTTGCTTGCGTGATTTTGGATCGGACTCGATCTAATGATCAAGATTGGGGCGCATTATACATTCACTCACACGTCCTGGACTTCTTTCGTTTCACTCTAGTACATTTCGAGAATGCGCCACTCTTCTGTGGGCATAATGGCCGCGTGGCGGACCTTGCTACAAACCTTTTACAGAGCCTTGTAAGCTAATGCAACGTTTTGTTGGATCTCGTTCTGGGCATTCGAACAGCCGAACGCACAACCGCCATCACTGGTAGGGGCGTCTATCTGCCGAACAAACCACAACTTGGAAGCGACATTCGTACACACACATGTACGGCAGCCTTCCTAAAGCGCGGTTGCACCCGTTTCATGCGATCCACATATATTCAGTATCCCTGTATGCCTCAGTTTTCATCGCGTTCGCGCCCTCGGCGCCTTGACCCCATGAAGCAGCGCCGAGCTGTGCGATTGCTCCTCCCGAGGTTTTGCCAACTTTCCCCCACATTGAATTCCCGCATGGGATTACCGATACGAAGATTAGGATGCAGCTTTCCGCTAATCGAGATGCGAGAGTGACTATTATAGTTTACTGGGTTTATCTCGCAACATCACACTTTGCATGTGAGAGAACAAAAATAACACTCTCAGCTCCTTTGACAGCAATATTGTCAAAGTAGACTTGCTATCTTACTGGTTGTCCCGATGGCCGTCGAGAAGTCCAGCGAAGATGGCCCTTTGCAGAGCGACTCGCGCAAAGTGGCTTCAAATGCTACATATTGGCTTCAGGTGCTCGCTGGCTTCTTCCTGATGTTCAACTCTTGGTAAATTCTTTCCCCGCTGCACGGTTTCAACTCAAAATCTCGCTTCCTAACTTTTCTGCGTAGGGGACTCGTAAGCGCTTTTGGCGTCTTCCAAGAATACTACTCTTCACTCAACCCAACACTGGCTGAGCAATCTTCCCTTTCATGGATCGGCTCCCTACAAATCTTCCTCATGCTGGCATGTGGATCTGCAACCGGCTCGTACGTTGATAGAGGCCACGCAAAGCTCATGTCGTTCGGAGGCTGCGCGCTCGTCACCCTCGGCTTGCTGTTCACCTCCTTCAGCGGAGAGTTTACCAGTGCTCACCGCCCAATGTACTACCAGATTCTACTCTCTCAAGGCATGCTTTCCGGGCTGGGCATGAGCTTACTCCTGGTTCCTTCGACTGCAATCGTACCCACGTACTTCGTCGACAAACGCACTCTCGCCGTCGGACTCGCCAATACAGGCGCATCAATCGGTGGGATAATCTACCCCATCATCATCCGGCGGATGCTAGCCAATTTGGGTTTCCACTGGGCCATGCGAGCAGCAGCATTAATCGTACTCGTTACAACAGGCTTCGGCGCCCTCCTCGTGCGCCAACGCGAAGAATTAACACGGAATCCCGCCAAACGCACACTTTACGACTTCAGCTGTTTGAAGGAGCTGCAATACGCCCTCTTCGCTGCAGGTGTGTTTTTAACTTTCGCGGGTATCTACATACCCTATTTCTACATCAGCTCCTGGGTCCGTGATACCGGTTTTCCGGTAAACGGCCTGCACCCGTACTATCTCCTTAGCATCCTCAACGCTGGCGGACTGGTTGGGCGTATCATCCCTAGTTTCTGCGCGGACAAGTTTGTTGGCGGACCCGTACTGGTTCAGGCACTGGCAGCGATTACGTGCGGCTGTTTAGCAGCAGGTTGGACCTTGATCGACTCATCTTTAGCCGGGCTCATTGTCTGGACTTTCGCATACGGCTTCTTCAGTGGAAGCGTGATCAGTGTGATCCCGTCTAGTGCAGCTACGCTGACTAAGAATATGAGTAGTCTAGGTGGGAGGCTTGGTATTGTCTTTGCGGGGAACGCGTTTGCTTCTTTGATAGGGAATCCGGTAGCAGGTGCTATTTTACGAGATACTAGCTCTGGATGGCGGGGGCTTGCGAGCTATTGCGCTGTGTTGAACATGGCTGGGGGGTGTTTGCTAGCTATCTGCTGGACCATGCATGTGCGCAATTTGAGGAGCACATCATGAGTTGGAAGATAGAATTAAGTGCGGCCCTGTATGGTAAGTTGGTTGCCACACTTCAAATGTGAATCAAGTCCCAAGCCGTCTCGAGATGATCCAACAATCGATAGGCCCCGCTTTGCGTGCTTCCCGTGGAGACCATCGACCGTAGTTCAGTGCAGACGTGGAACTGTAAACCAGGTCAGTGGACCTGGACGCCCTATCACAACCGAAGTGGCAGAAAATCTTCAATCGATTGCCCTTATCGGCCCTAAGATAATCTTCTCCTTATGCATATGCATGTCATTGCCACCAAGTTCCCGAATAGGTTTTCGCCGCGTTCTTGTCCATGTCCTTGCAAGTCTCCGCATGGGTTCCACCATACCCTTGTACTCCATTTCTACCTACTCTTTTGGGCATCGCCCCGGCCCGCTCCGTGTTGTGCTCTTAGGCATTGACCAAGATGACGACCTTTCGAAAGGCAGACATAAGTGTCGCAACGTGAGTCGGAGCGATTCATTTCAAGAAAATAGTCCGAGGTCGTATCGGTGCATTTTCTACACATACGGTTGACCAGGTGTATGTCATTGTAGAGATTTTGCCCAAGATAGCGGCAAAACCAACAGTTTTGTTCGGCATTGTTGTTTTCGCCACTACCCGAATACATCTTGGAGACTGCAGCTCCCACACGAGAGCTAGACATAAACCTGTGGAAAGGCTCTCACACTATCGACCTGCTCATTATGGCAATTCCTGAATATCCTAGCGATGGTCCCGATCTCGAGAAACCTATGCTCGAAGAAGATGTAGATCTGGTCATTGTAGGAGGTCAGTCCGTTCCAAGCTGCTGTTTACTGTTTCTTGGCGATGTCTTGCAGGAGCTGAACGCTCCCCTTACCGATGAATCGTTCACTAATGTCAATGCAGCTGGACCAACGGGTCTTCTGTCGGCACTCCTTGCCCGCCAACTTGGTCTTAGTATCTGCATACTGGATGCGAAGCACGGCCCATTACAAGTGGGCGGTGCGGATGCAATAACGGCACGAACTCAACAATTTTTGGAAGTAGCAAGCAACCCAAAGGGCCAGGATACCAAACCACTTGAGATTCTCGATGGCTTGCTTAGCAGAGGTGTGAAGTGTAACAGTACGTCCCACCAAACTTCGATCGGTCACTGTTCACACTGACATTAGCATGAAACAGCCAGTACAACCTATGTAGACGGGGAGTTTACATCCCGACAAAGCAAATGGTGGAATGGCATTGAGCACACCTTCTACAACAACCTTCTCATGATTGGCCAACCATTCATCGAACGCCACCTTGCTTCCTTCATCGACGTACCAACCCATTACTCTGAGCCAGCGCTGTCGTTTTCTGAGACTGCATCGCCTTCTGGTGTATCCGTTCGAACAGGAAAGCGTACTGTGACTGCAAGGTACTGTCTAGCCGCCGATGGCGCACGAAGCTTCATGCGAAACGAACTGGGCATCGGTTGGACAGGCACGAAGCCGAACATGATTTGGGCAGTTCTGGATTGTTGGATCGAGACTACATTTCCGATTGCGAGAGAGATCGTCACGCTTCAAGCGGATGGTGAATCGAGGGTGGCATGGATTCCGCGGTACGTTTGAGCCAAATGTCTTGAGGGAAAAGCTGACAATTTATTCGAAAGGGAGCGCGGCATGCAAAGGTTCTATGTCCTTCTCGAGGGCGACATAACGCAAGAGAAAACCGAAGCCTCGATAAGAAGGCACATGGCTCCACATGCTGTCGAATTTACACATGTCGAATGGTTCAGCAAATTTGAAAGTAAGTTTATCGTCTGGACTAGCTTCACGTTAACGCTAACATTCTCGTAGTCAAGGAGCGAGTAGCAGATAGTTTTCTCTACCCTAACCCTGTTGGACCATTCATCCTTGCAGGCGATGCTGCGCATGTACACTCCGTCAATGGCGGCCAGGGCATGAACACGGGCCTTTCCGATGCCTTCAACCTAATTTGGCGCTTATATTTCCTCCTCAAATACAACCAATCGCCCTCTGAACACCCTCAGCTACCTCCCTCCTCAGCCGGATCCATCCTTGAAAGCTATGACATAGAGAGAAGAGCGACTGCGAATCACGTGATTGACGTCGCAGCCAAACTGGTCCGAAGCACGACAGCAGAAGCAAAGGAGTATGTCGGGCTTATTGAGAAAAACTCCAGCTTCATTACGGGTATGGGTGTGCAATACTCCGATCTCGACTCCCCGCTAGTACGAGAATCTGAGAAAGGGGTGTGGAAAGCAGGTCATCGGGCTCCGGACTTGTGGCTGCATGACAAGAAGACACAAGATTCAATTCGTTTGTACCAGAAAATGACATACGGCCGGTATATGTTGGTACTGGTGCAGAGCGCCAGGGCGGTCAAAGTACTCAGACCGGGATTTATCACGACACTCAGGCTGGACAGCTTGAGGAGCTTGGGCGTGGGGATGGAAAGAGAACCTGACAAGGATGAAGAAAAAACCACTTGTGATAAGGAGGCATTCGGGTGCGCATGGGTCAAGAAGGGAGAGGAGTACGCGGTATTAGTTAGGCCTGATTGTTATGTGGAATTTGTGGGTGAGGTGGACGAGGGGATCGCGTACGTTTCTGAACGCCTCCCAGGTCTTGTATGTGCCGAGTTATAGCGATCTACCGCACGAGTTATCAAGAGCACACCGCCAGTACCATATGAGATGATGAGTTGCATGAAACGTGCGACCCCGCTTCTCAAATTCGATGATTCAGGCATCGGAGAATTACGCAAACGGGTAGGCATTTCTCACAGTCAAAAGAAATAACTTGCGTCAATGCGAAAGCCTGCCCTCTCAAATCCAGATTCCAGCAACCAGGTTCACAGCACAGAAACGGAAAGGCATGTTCTGCATTCAAACTTCAGGTTGCTTTTTTGTTTGAAGAGTGGGAGCACAAATGGCAGCCGCCAAATCATCCTCGTCGCTGCACTGAAAGCGCATCAAGATGAGAATGCCTTGCGGCAATACGCCTTCGCCACCTCCTTGTACCGCGTCTCCTTACCGAACCCCTTACTTCTGCCTTATGCGCCTGCGCAGTAAAAAGCAACTCCAACGGCTATCAGCAGACATGCTCGATGCCGCATGTCGCCGGCAGAATAGAGAGCTTTTGGCAGCCACGCTGCGAGTATTCAATGCGCATTTTCTATTTTGCCTGGTGGCGTAGTTGCTTCGCAAGCCCGGAGGGTCGGTTACAGCAATCCTTGTTGGAGGATCAAGAGGCGCTCGCGAAATATACCGTGAGATGTGCAATACTTGTGCTCATGAATTAGGGGATGGGCGGAACAGTGCCGCTTTCGTGATGGGTTAAATCGTGAAATACGTTGAGGTGACGAATAAGGTAATGTTGCAAACATGTCCCTCACCACGCTGCTCCTGTCTTCCCTACATTCGCTCGCGCTTTGAGGATTGCGCCGCGCAATTTCTCGGTCGAGGAACTATCAAGGAACTCGACTATTTTTTTAATTTTCCCGTCCTCGTTCACGTCTAACATGAAGATGTACTCGTTGGTGTAATTCCATGCTTCTGCTGGTGTTGTGCCCATGGCTTCTTTCTTGAATTCCGGTTTTCCAGTTGCCCAGATCGTAATTTGTCGACCCGTCTCGTTAATGTGAGTCTCCTTGGCCGTGACAGGGAAGCGCTCGAGTAGTGGAAGTAGGTTGTTGGTTACATGTGCGGCAAAGGCGGCGTTCGTCTTGGGTGCTATGTTGAGCGACGAAGGAGCGAAGATGTGAATGCACAATGGTGCGCGGAGTGCGATGTGATCATCCACAGAAAGGTTGTCAAAGGCGGAGAGGAAGGAAGTCGCGATCCTTTCGAGTGAGCTCTTGGTAAGGGACATTGTGAAGAATTGATGCACAAGCACCTCCGGCCAAGCTGAATTGAATCAGGAATAAGCGCGGAACAGAAAAGCGAGGTTAAGCTGATCACATATGTGTACGGTGCGATTTTTTTTATCTGATTCAAAGTCAATACATTTGCTACCTAGATAAAGTCCGTTAACTCCGAAGGGTATGACGAAAATATGGTCCGCCTAACGAATCATACTCGACCGCCTGTGCTCGCAAAACCACCTCGAGCATGCTCTGCAGTGCATCTATGTCTGTCGAACCCTTTCAAATAGATGCTGTACTTCTTACCGAGAAGCGCGGCCATACCGGCGGTCCTTTCCTGAAAACCAGCGCCCAATGCGAGTCATCTTCGACACCTTCTTCGGCGGAATGGTGGGTAGTTTGTGTAATCCTCCATGCGCCGAAGAAAACTCGTCGGCGCCTATGTTAGGGATCTCAGCTTGTGCAGGATTATGAGCTACTCTGCCATCTGCCGCAGACTTGGAGCGCTTTGGTTCTCGCACGACTTCAAGAAGGTTTGAGGGCTGGGTGGTAGCGATCGTGTCTCGGCGACTCATATCTGAATGCGGGGACTGTGTGGAGGAGTCAGGGAAGTAACGGAAATAAGAGTCCGGCTCAATGACAGGAAGGGTTTGGTCCTCAGCATGTTCCTCAATAGGCTCGATAATGTCAAGATGTTGATCTGCTTCAACGATTCTGACAGGAGGAGCGGAGAAAGTACGGTGGGGACGAAGAAAATCTTCGGCTACTGGCTGGCGAATTGACTCCGTTCGGTGGAAGCGATCCCCACTGACAAGATCGATCATGTGTGGCTGCTCTATAGGGTATGTTTCGTGAAGAGGATATGGAGCACCGTCTGGGAAGGCAACCAGTCTGAATGGCATATTAGGCGTGCTCACCGAGCCGTCTCCCGTTCGCTCTTGATCGTTGCGCTCATACTGTTGAGACACGGGCGGGTGATCCAAGAGATCGGCAGGGTCATCAGTAGGGTACCACGAAGTATGGGGCTGCATTTCGGTTGCCCTTTTGGACTGTCGATGAAAGAGAGTGTCGAGGAGCAACTCAAGTTGGTCGTGAAACGTGGGAAGCTCTTGTAGTAAGTTGACGCGTAGCCTTTGTTGTAAAGAGTGTTGTGTATGCCGAGGGATTGCCTAAAAAAGAGGTCCAACAAAGTGTCAGTGAATCGCGATAGTCGAATGCCTAGTTGCAGTTCTGCTGTGTATTCACGATGTATCAATGAGCTGATTGACAAAAACGTGAAGCGACCAAGAAACGTGACAGTGCTATTAGAGTCACTGTCGAGCCAAGCTAAGTGTTGTCAAACCTTCTCGGTCCCCACAACGTGAAATCCACGATATTGTAAGCTATTGCAAGGTTTACCTTACCGTACCTGGCAGTCTGAGTATGCCCAAAGAGCATTAGCAATGATGTTCTTCCACACAAGTCCCCTTGGTCCAAACAACTTCACAGTGTGCTTGCTCTGGGTATCATTCTTAGACATATACGCGTAAGTCGGGATCGACATGAGGTACTATTACACAGCGAGCTGTTGAAATACGAGTCTGTATCGTTGCCTGGAGTATTTCAAGTGTTGGAGAGTCACCGTCCCGAGTGAAGTAAGGAGAACGCAAGGAAATGTTAAATGACGTGTTGCGCAGAGGAGACAGTGCCCTGAGGAAGGGCAGCGCGTGTGCGATAGATAGCTCGCAGGGCGATCTTATCACAACCAGATCGCGCGTTACCAGTTACAATCGTCCAGCTCGCTTTGAAAGACTCGATTGAGTTTTTGATGTTGACAGTCAGGATGAGGTGCGTGGGGAAGGAGTCGATCGTTGTCGCGCTTGTTGGGGGGGGGCGAAGACCGGGACGCGCTACCCTGACACCCGCGACCCCATCAATACAACCACATCCTCTGCATCAAACTCGCCTTCTAGCTCTTTTCTAATGTTTCGCTCTCTTCAGACCCCTGAACAAAAAGCAGCAGTGGGCAGGATATACGAGTACCTTCGCCATGACATGTGGCGAGGCAGTTCGTCGCGCATACTCACACACAGGACGACGTGCGTCTCAAGAAGTTCAAAGTTCATATTGTTTCAATCCACTGACATAAAACGGCATCTGTGTGCGGCTTGGCCACTTCATGGCAGCTCTTGGCGGCATTTGCATTTGGTTGTTTCTTGTTGCTATGACATTCGGTATCACTCGGCGCCAACCGAAACCCCGCAATTCATTACCAATAGATAGCAACTAGCGTAACATGGTCAGATTTCATCACGGGATAGAACTTGGACAGTCCTGGGCGTGCACGCAGTCGCGGCCCTTTGGTGGCGCCGAGAGGACGAAGGAATAGCTTGTCGCTCCAACTGCTATCATGACTTACTCCATGAGGCAGCTGGGAAAAGTCATAATGAACACCAACAGGCTGCAGAAATGCATAAGATTGGTGCTGCCGTCAGGCTGACACGAAAGGCGGATATCGCTTTTCTTACCTTTCAGCATGTCTTCCGGTGCCCCCCTTGAGATTGTGGACGTCGCCACGGCACGTGTGCCAGACTCCAAGGACGAGTACGTTTTGGAAAAGCGCGAATCGCTCAGCTCTACCAAAAATGATCTTGTCGGCCCTGATGGCGAGCTGTATCCCACGGATGAAGAATGGACTTCGCTTCGCCGCGTGTATGGCAAAGTGAATTGGATGATCTACATAATCGGTATTGTAGAGATGTGCGAACGATTCGCCTACTATGGCACCACCGCTGTTTGTATGTGAGCCGTAACACTGCAAGCCGTGATTCCGCTAACATGCTGTAGTTGTCAACTTCATTCAGCAATCTCTACCAACCGAGGGACCGTTCCCCGAAGCTGGTGCTGCTGGCACCAATGGTCAACCAGGAGCTCTTGGTATGGGACAAAGGGCCTCGACCGGACTTGTGCAGTTCAATCAGTTTTTCTCTTATATCATGCCTATGATTGGTGGGTTCTTGCATGAGATCAGAACCACAACAACACGGACTGACACTATTCTAGGCGGATGGCTTGCTGACGAATATTGGGGCAAATTCAAGACTATCTACGTGGCAATCGTTGTGGCGACATTTGGACACATTCTCATTCTCATCGCTGCTGTTCCACAAGTGATTGCATCCCCGAAAGGAGCTCTCGCGTCCTTCATTCTTGGTCTGATCTTGTTCGGTACGGGTGTCGGATTCTTCAAGGCCTGCATTTCGCCGCTCATCGCTGAACAGTGCGTTGCTTCCCACAATTCTGATGTGGAGACTACTGACAGCGCTTTAGATACGAAGCTTCGCACCCAAGAGCATACATCAGGACTGAAGCTACTGGAGAGCGTGTCATCGTCGACCCAGGGATCACATATTCTCGCATTTACATGCGCTACTACCTATTGATCAATGTCGGAGCTCTGGTCGGTCAGATCTCCATGGTCTATGCTGAAAAATACGTGGTACGTATTCCTGCCTCAAAGAACATTTTCATAGGCTGCACATGCTAATGAATGGCGCTTCTATGTAGGGCTTCTGGCTATCTTACCTCCTACCGACCATTCTCTTCATCTTCTGCCCAATTCTTATGATGGTCTTCAGCAAGCATTATGTCAAGAAGCCGCCGCAGGGAGACGTTGCCATAAAGTCTTTGCGTCTCTATGGGCTTGCACTGAAGGGCCAATTCTCGCTCAACCCTATCCGCACCTGGAAGAACCTCTCCTCTCCTGATCTCTGGGAGAACGTCAAACCCAGCAGGGTCTCAACCAAACCGAAGTGGATGACTTTTGACGATGCTTGGGTGGATGAAGTGCGTCGTGGCTTCAAAGCGTGTTATGTTTTCCTCTGGCTTCCAATCTTCTGGCTTCCGTATGGACAAGTAAGGACACTAGGCATACCCGCGTGGGAAACTTGCTAATCTAGCGCCACAGATGACATCTAACCTCGTCTCACAAGCATCGACGATGGAACTCAACGGCGTCCCGAACGACATAATCCACAACTTGAACCCTATCACGCTTCTCATCATGATCCCAATTTTCGACAAGTTCATCTACCCGGCGATAGCCCGTGCAGGTCTCAACTTCACGCCACTTAAGAAGATCTCGGCTGGATTCGTGTTCGCAATGTTCAGTATGATTGCAGCTGCAGTCATACAACACTCCATCTACCAGAAGTCGCCTTGTGGAAAGTACCCAGGTACTTGCGACGAGCCGCCTAACCTTTCAGTATGGGTACAGACTCCCGCTTATGTCATGATCGCCTTTTCGGAAATCTTTGCTTCCATTACTGGTCTCGAGTACGCCTACACCAAGGCGCCCAAGAATATGCGCTCACTGGTCACTGGCGTATTCTGGTTCACGCATGCGTTTTCGTCGGCCATCGCTCAGGCGTTTGTTCCACTAGCCGATGACCCTCTTTTGGTCTGGCTCTACGTTTCTATTACTATCTTGACTTTCATTGGCTGGATTGGCTTCTCGTGGACCTTCAGGTCTTTGGACAAGGAGAATGATGCGCTCGACAAGTTGCCCGAGGGAGGTTTCCAGTCAGCATCGGAGAGCGGCTCGGCGAACAACGTTGCAGTGATCAAGGCTTGAGAAGTTGATGCTTTAGGTCACGGTAGTAAAGAGAAGTCAAGTTGAGCGAACACTGTACACCCACAAAGACCAGATGGTGCATAGCCGAATACTTTCAAAATTCATGGCTAACAAGGAGTTCATTTCAAAGAACAATGCAATGTCACTGTGAATGATACCCGAGCACGACGCTGTCGCACGTTTCGCCCAAAATTACGCATAAGTCACATCGTTATAATGTTCTCGAGCAATTCTTTTCATATCATCGATTGATTCTCCCTTGACTCTTTACACTATATTAGTTCAGTTAGGAGATGTCTATAGTACAAAGTTGTGGAAGTTAGTGATCTATACGCATGAGCAAGAAATTTAGGATTGTAACGTGCATCTATGCGTTACGCAAACACTGCTGTGCCGCAAGTTTTTTATAGACTAGACATTATAAGTAATCTAACTTAGGAGAAAGAGAGAGGTTTTTTAAAAAAAGCAAAGCTAAATACTTAGCTGCTTATTATATTATATATTAAGAGATTTATTAATAAGATTAAAGTATAGACTATACTATTTATAATAAAAGCATTATTATTTTATAAGAGATAAGTACTATAAGCTTAGAGTTATAGATTATTAAGAGCAGTAATATAGATTTTTATATTATTATCTAGAGAGTAATATAAAGAGTAGAAAAGAGCTAGTTAAAAAAGCTAAAGAGTAAAGATTATAGAGCTAAGAGAATAAACTATAGTTTAGTTAACTATAAGCTAGAAAGTATATAACTATATATATAAAGTATTAAGAATAGAGCTTAGTTATAAACTATAGATATATATTATTAAAAGTTATAGTAGCTTAAATATATAGTATAAGTAGTAGTATAAGTATAAGATAATATTTCTTTATTTTATTAATAAAAAGTAAATAAGTTAATTAGTAAAAAGTAATATAGAGATACTAGTCTTAAATAAAACTCTTATTAATAAAAGCTATTATAGTAGTAAGCTATACTAAAAATAACTAAATAAGCTAAAAAGTATAGTAGAATTATAATATAAAATTAGTATTTATAAGAATAAGCTATAGCTACTATATATTATTATATAAATAGAGCTATTATATCTCTTTTATTATTTTAGAGAAAAGTAGAATTATATAATAAGTAGTAGATATATATAATATAGTAGAGTAGTAATAGAAGAAGACTATAGTATAGACTATATATCTAAGATCTTAATATAATAATAGATAGTAAGTAAAATTTAATAGTATAATAAAGTTAATATCTATAATATCTAGTAGTAGTAACTTTTACTATATATTATTATAATACTAAAGTAATAGTAGCTTAGATACTTAAAGGCTTATATAGTAACTTTAACTAAAACTAGAGCCTAATCTTTTTAATAAAACTAGATATTTAATAGCTTTCTAGTTATATAGCTCTTAGTATAGAGTTTATCTTAGATCTTTAAATAGTAGTTATTATAATCTAGAATTAAATAACTAAAGCTCTACTTTATAAATACTAAAGTTCTATAACTAAGTAAAGTATAGATAAGTTAAAATATCTAGGCTTAGATTATATAAGTATCTTAGTAAGTACTAGTAAGCTTAGATTATATAAGTATTCTAATAAGTACTAATAAAACTAGAAAAGCTTAGTATACTATAATATACTAGTATAATAGAGTCTAATAACTAGATATAGACTATATAGATAAGAATTAGAACTCTTATAGTTTAGTATCTTTAACTTTATATCTTAAGTTACTTAATATACTATTATTTCTTTATAGAAAGCTCTAGTCTTTATTATTCTAAATAATAACTTATTTATACTCTTTTTAGAAGTACTTTCTTATTATTTTAGTATTTATAACTTCTAACTCTTTATATTTAATATTATATTACTTAATCTATAAAAACTAACTTAAGCTCTTTAATACTAGCTATCTAATTATTAGCTACTTAATAGGTTTTAATACTATAGTAAAGTAGGCTAACTCTTATATATAAATAGCTAAGAACTACTATATAAAGAATAGTTAGATAAGATAGAGATAAAGTAATAGCTAGATATAGACTAAAGATTATAAATTAAAGAGATAAGAGTAGATAGTAATAGATAAAAAAAAGAATAAAAAATTATAATAAATAGAAGCCTTTTATAACTATAATTAAAGGTTAATTCTCTGTTTAGGCGTAGCGTAAAAACTGTACGCGAGGCCCGGATTGCCCAAACGGGGACCATCTACTTCCTTGCAGGCTTGCCGTCTGATATATTACTGTGCCTCACACTCACTGCAGGGCCATCATTATATATGAGGCAGCCTATTGTAACATGATGCCATCTGTGAGCCATGCAATTGGAGGGCGTCGTCTGTCTTGAATCACGGTGTCAGTGACATAGCGTAGATAGGTGGCGGCAAATTGCGACCACTGACAAGGGTGGCAGCCGACCTGCATTAGCTATTGGGTTGTAGACACTGATTATTTTTTGTGGCGGTGATGGGGAGTGTCGGGACGAGGCGTTGTCGCGGATGGGCGCTGATA
>Ga0265780_10003167_pt1 | contig 21816 bp, 13 predicted proteins | sample P1T30metagenome_FD_192432 | JGI IMG/M metagenome (GOLD analysis project Ga0265780, IMG submission 192432) | Plant litter microbial communities from East Loma Ridge, Irvine, California - P1 T30 | ecosystem: Environmental > Terrestrial > Plant litter > Unclassified | place: USA: California...
CGGTCAAGTCACCCGCGGTCCACATCGCGACGACGCCCCGCCCCGCCGCGGCACGCGTCAAGGTCGACCGCAGCCCCGACCTCGCGCTCTGACCGGTCGGCACGCCCTCCAAAGGGGGGCGTGCCGGGAATTGCGAGTGGACGCCGCAGATGTGCGGAGCGGCCATGGTCGGCGCCACGCACATCGCGGCAAGTACCATGCCGCCGGCCGATATGCGGTATCGCGATCGTCGTGATCAAAGGGAAAGCGCTGGAGCGGGTAACAGGAATCGTGCGTTAACGGACGGTCGAAATCGCCCAATTGCAGACAGCGGCAAAATGCCGGATACCTCATGCATGAAGCAACGTGTGAGGTCTGTAGGGAGTATCGCCGAAGCGGGGCTGTTCGCTACGTATATGCTCGTGGTGTTCCCGATTGTGGCGATTGGAGTCGGCATGTCCGGTGGCAAAGTCCTTTCGCCAATCGGTTTTCTTACTGATTTTAGAACCCTCGACCCTGCTATCCTTTTGCGTCTTATTGCGTGGCTTGCTCTTCTGCTTCCGCCGTTCTGGATCGCCAGCTTCATCCGTCGCCAGCGGAGAAGCCGCCCAGGCGATGTCCGCTAACCACCAAAAGGAGACGTTCCAGTCGCGTCGTACGAGGCGATGTCTCGTTTGCGGAGGCGGGTTGAGCGTTACCACAACTCCAGCGAAAGTCCGAGAACGCCCAAAGTCGGTCATTCGAGGCTTGTCCCGCCGATCCCGAAAGCCGCCGTTCGTGATGCGAAAATCAAAAGTTTTGCATCAGCGGCCGGTCAGCATGAGGTAGTAGCGGATATTTGAGGTGCGCGGTAAGCTCGGATCCTGAGTTGAGGAAACTGGCTATAATGACATTCGTGGCAGCGTTTTTCGGTTTGTGGTCGATGCTCTGGCTTGCACCCAAAACCCCAATTGGTCGGATGCTTTCTTATTGGATGGTCGAATGGCCGGCTGATCGGTTGAGCCGTGTGTCTAGAAGCAACCTCGTCATGCTGGCCGGAGGGCTTCTTCTGGTCAGCGTACTGCTTTGGTTAGAAGCCGGCGATGCATTGCGCGTGCTGGGTATGGCTGGACCTGAAACACTAGGTTGGGTTCTTACATTCGAAATCAGTAGCTTTGCCGACGTTCTGGCTGTCGCAACTCTCGCTTGGTCAAGCTGGAGTGGAGGGGAAGCAAGGCTGCGTCCTTCCAATGTGATCCGCCGCGTGCGTGCTGGGTGCCGCAGAATGCGCCGCACTCGGTCCACCAAGGTTACCAAAGGCCCTGCTGCCAATGACGACGACCCGTACGTGCTGAGCTGCGCAGCTTAGCAAGCCGGTCTGCACCGCGCCTAATGCAAAACTCACAAGTTTTGCATCAGAGGATAAAGCCCGAAACTGTGACCTTCCCCTGATGCATAGATCTGATGCACGTCCAGCGCGAGCGTGGATGGCACCACGAGCCTATCAGGGAGTAGGATTCCAATCGGCTGGCACACCCTGCCAGAGTATCCACGGCATCATGTAGCCGACATATTCTTCCTCGCTGACACGGCCATCACGGTTGGTATCCAGTTTTGCCATCCACTTGCGTTCGGCAGCAGGGTCCGGTGCTCCGGCAGGCGGTGCTGGGGCCAAGCTGTTGTCTCGGTCTGCGTTGCGTGGCTCCATTGACGATGTCTCGCGTGCATCGAGATAGCCCGAACCATCTATGTCCTTGCTGCGAAATCCTCCGCGAATGAAGTTTGCAGCTTCGTCCATTCCGACCTTACGCGTTGGAATACTCTGCAGATTCTTATTGGTCGCGCTGGACGATGTAGGTGCCGGTGGTGCTGGCAGCGGCGGGGCGTCTTGGCCGATTAGGGAGAGCAGAACGATGGCAGCGATCATGGTCAATCCTCTTGGAAGAGAGCGTCGCGCTTTCACTGATGCAAAAGGTACCGCGACGTCGCTGTTTTGAGATTGGGTAGCATCGGCTGGAAGGTCCGGAATATGGGGTACCAGCGATTGGCCCTGTTCGGCTCCGGCTAGAAGTCTTGCGGCGGCCAGCGAGGAAGAGACGCCTAGCTTCGCGCGGGCCATTTTCAGCCGCTTCTCTACGGCATGCGGCGATATACCGAGATCGGTTGCCATCTCTTTGGCCGTTTGAGGAAGCAAACGACGACGCAGACACTCCTTTTCGTTGGCCGTTAATCTCGCAAGAGCAGCCCCACCTTGCTCACCAGTTCGCATGTGGCGTCACTTCCTCGAAAGCCGAGATATCGTAGCCTGATTGACCCCAAGAAGCGCAGCGACGGTGCGTTGGGTATCCCCAGCCGCAAGGCGTTGTAGCGCCTCGGCCTGCTGGTGAGGGGTAAGCGAGGCGCGTCGTCCGAACTTGACGCCACGGGCCTTGGCTTGGACCCTGCCGATAGCGGTGCGTTCGGTGATACGATGGCGCTCGTAGCTCGCCGCCACACCCAACACGGCAATGATGACCTCCACGAACTGGGAGGTGGTGTCCACCATCGGCTCTGCGATCGAGCGAAAGCCGGCACCGGCTTCCTTTACCGCATGCAGAATGTTCAACAGATCACGGGTGTTGCGGGCGAGGCGATCGGTGGAGGTCACCATCAGCACGTCGCCGACATCGAGCGCACCGACGGCGCGCTTGAGTTGCGCGCGCTCGGCCGTCCCGCCGCTGACCTTTTCCTGATAGATTTTAGTGCAGCCTGCCGCGCCTAGTTGGGCGAGCTGTCGCGCCAGGTCTTGGCCGGTGGATGAGACGCATGCGTAGCCATAAATCATAGGCCGGTTGTGCATCGGAATTATGCATCACGGAAGTGCCTGCATTTCGTCCGTTTTTCAGTTGATGCAAAACTTGTGAATTTCGCATCGCCGTAGGAGGAGCGCGCGGATTAATCTCAGATTGTAGATCAATCCTTTTTTTGAAAGGATGGTATCCACCGCATATCCAGCGGCGTCGGAGTAGAACAATGCGAGCTATCCCCTGCCTCGTTGCATGCCTAATGGTTACGGGAGTTGATGCGAAAGAGCCGCGTCGTAACATAGACGCACTTAAATCCATGGATGCATTTGGAAGATGTGTGGGTCAGCATCAGTTTGATGGTATGAAATTGTTGGCTACCGTACCCACAAGTCGCGAAGAGTATAAACAAGCCTTAAGGATATCTACGTCTACATGCCTCCCAGGCGGGGAACTACGTTTCAAGGCTAGCCTGCTCCGCGGCGCAGTGGCGGAAATTCTCTTGAGAAATAGTCAGAAGGCCCTTCATGGCGCGAAAGTAGTGCAAGCCTTCCAAGCTCCGCCGCCGGATACTCTTGCCGCCGCTCCCGACGGTCAACGTACCGCTGTTGCGCTCGTACTTTTCGGTGAATGCGTCGCTGACCAGGATCCAGGCGGAGTCATGAATTTGCTGAAAACACCTGTCGAAAGTCAGGCTGAAATTGCTGCATTCATGCCATTGAAAAAGCCGATGTCGACCTGCTCTGAGGTAAGCTTCAAGGTAGATCGATTCCAGATGCGCGGATACTTAGCGGAGGGCGCATATCGCGTTGCATTGAAATCCATCTCTACAGCTAGCTGATGCAAACCTTTTGATTTTTTGCATCAACGCGGAGGCCGGTTGGCATCATCGAGATGAACGGATGTCCGCTTTCGAGACTGCGAGTTACCTACCGGAACGTCCGGGTGTGGGCGAAGACGGCACGGCTGTTTTTGAGCGCTTAGTCCCCGTTGCGCCCTGTCGGAAAACACATGATAGGCGACACCTCCGGCCTGCTTTGTTGCGATGCTGACCCTACCTTCTGCTATATCGTTCAACAAACCCTGTCGCTTTGATGGAGAGTGCGAGAAGGTGTTTTTGGGGTTTGTCGTACATGCTGGTTGGATATATGCGGGTGTTATCGGTCGATGACCGCCAGTCGGTCGATCTTCAGCGGGATGCGCTGGTCGCAGCCGGGTCGATCATCGACATCTCCATACCGACGCGGCATCCGGCGCGCGTGACGATCGACGAGGACTGAAAGCCTGCCTCGACTATCTAAACGCGGGTGACACGTTGATCGTGTGGAAACTCGACCGCTCGGCCGCTCGCTGCCGCACCTACTGACGATCGTCACCGACCTGAAGGCGCGCGGCGTCGCGTTTCGGTCGCTAACCGAGCAGATGGATATGCCCACGCCGCACGGTGAGTTGCTGTTCTCCCTGCTCGGCGCGCTGGCACAATATGAGCGCGCGCTGACACGCGAACGGGTGATGGCAGGACTGACCGCGGCTAAACGCCGAGGTCGCCGCCCGCCCATGATCGACGTCTAAACGCTAGAGCGGATCATTGCCGTGCTAAATGGCGTAGCCAGCAAGGCGTCCTTTTGCCGGACCTTCAAGGTGCCACGTTCGACCCTGCTCGGAACGCTGTCGCGGATCGGCTGGACCGCACCGGCCAAGGCCTGACCGCATGCGATACCAAGGTTACGTGATATTATTATACTGCCGATACCATTGTACGAAACGCGGTATGCCTTCGGAGATAGCCGTGCGCGGTTCGAAAGCTAAGTCGTGCTGGATCGCGCTAATGTCGGCAAAAGTATCGCGCACATCGCCTGCCTGCATCGGCAACAGGCGCCGCTCGGCGGAACGGCCGCAAGCTTGCTCGATAAGCGAGATCATCTCTCCGATATCTTCCGATCGATTGTTGCCGATATTATAAATACGGTGGGGGCTGACACTGCCGCCTGCCTTAACCGTGCCGTCATCGGGGGGGGGATTGTCGATGCAGGCGAGAATACCGGCGACAATATCGTCGATATAGGTGAAGTCACGCCGCATCAGCCCCTCGCCGAACACGTCGATCGGGCGACCTTCGAAAATCGCCTTCGTGAACAACCACATGGCCATGTCCGGTCGCCCCCATGGACCGTAGACGGTGAAGAAGCGCAAACCGGTCTGCGGAATACGGTACAGATGGGCATAGGCCTCGCTCATCAGCTCGTCCGCTTTCTTGGTGGCTGCATAGAGTGACAGCGGCTGGTCGACGCGGTCTTCAACGCGGAATGGCAGTGTATCGTTACCGCCATAGACCGATGAGGATGAGGCATAGACCATATGCTCGACTTGCCGATGTCGCGCGACCTCGATCATATTGAGATGGCCGGCGAGGTTCGCCTGAAGATACGCGCGCGGGTTCTCGATCGAGTAGCGGACGCCGGCCTGCGCCCCAAGATGCACGATCCGGTCGAACTGCTCGCCATCGAGTGCGGCATCGAGAGCGACATGGTCGGAGAAATCGACGTGTTTGAACGTGAATCTGCCCTCCATTTTGCGTAGTTCGGCAAGGCGCGCATGCTTTAGCGTAACGTCGTAATACTCGTTAAGGCTGTCGATGCCGAGCACGGCATCACCACGTGCGAGCAGGTCGCGGCTCACGTTAAATCCAATGAACCCGGCCGCGCCGGTAACGAGAACGCGCATGAAGTTTCTCCCTAGGTCGCACACGCCTTAATAATAACCATATTGTCCAGCAATAGGATTAAATTAATAAATCCAACGGTGTTTTGGCAGAATATCGGAATCGATATGTAAAAAAGACTTTTATAATATTATAATAAACTGGTTTTTACTAAAAATATTGTAATAAGTAAATTTAACAAATACTATCAGTCAAAAACTATAAATATCTTATTTTCATCATTGTTATATAGTAGCGTAGGTAAGGAAGAAGTTTAGTTAGATATATTATTATTTAAGATCGTGATAAAATGTTTTGTAAAATAAGGGCGATGAAAATCCTAAGGGTATAACGAATCTGGTCTTATATTAATTTACGTCCTAGTCGCAGTTTACCACGCGTCTGCGTCATGACCCGCGGTAGCGGAAAGGGGGCAGTCCGCCTGGACCACCATAAACGTATCGAAAAGGTTGTTGGTGTAGGTGTATAGCCGTGAAGCCTGGGTTCAGCCGCTCGGGACGCTGGCGTCTATCGTTTTGACGGATTATATCTACTACCTATTATTGACCTAATATATTGCGAATAGGTTTATTGAATGCCTATCTTGTCTGTCACGGCGGGCATTTTTTCCGTGCTCGTCACACCCACCCGTCGTGGCAACCCTAGCGTTGTTGGCAGTATATTGTCGATCTGGCAGCCGGTAGTTTCGGAATTCACCTGCACGTGCGTGATCACCTGCAGTGCGACGACCGGCGACAGCAGGGGTGTATAATCGCCTGGAACACCAGCATGATGCCCGCCATCATGATCTGCAGCAGCACCGAACAGGCAAAGGCCAGCCGGGTAATCTCGCTCGACAGAATGTGCGCGATCCGCGCTAACGACGACCAGCGCGTGTGCGCCATCGGTGACAACCATCAACCGGCGATGACCGACAAACCACAGCGACAGGTTTGATACCAGCCGGTCGCTCTCCGACAGCACGGCTGCGCGCACGCCGATCAGCAGGCAGAACGCCGATAGCAGCGCCGCCCACTGCTCGATCCGGGTGATCAGCCCGATCGACGACAGGTATAGACGATCATCGCTCGCCAGTTCCAACCGGTCTGCGCGAGAGGTGAAAAGATCGGCACAAGCAGCGCAGGCCGACGCTTTCGAAAATGCCGCGTGCCAGCATCAGCGCGAGCGCGGCGACCAGTCGTCGCCCGTTATAGCGAACGAAATCGCCGACCAGTGCCTTCCCGTCTCGATCAGCGATCCCGTTGGACCCTCGGCCGCAGGGGTGGTCGTCGGATAGCGAAGCAACGGCATGTGCCGGAGCATGTGGGGACGGCGCAGGATGGCAGGCTGGTATCGTATAGTCGGGTATCGAACGGTTTGTCGATGAATGCCGCGGAGGGCCTTCTAACACGCCACATGCTTTCACCACGGCCTGGTTGCAGAGTTGATACGTCGTAGAGGTAGAGCAGGCGATTGTCGTCCGGTGTCGATCAACCGAAGATAGCCAGTATCATTATGCGATAAACTGACCACAAACGTGGATCGTGACTGCTAGGGGGGAGGATCAGAGCCAGCTAGGTCAAATCAGCACAGGGCACTGCACCGTCGACGAAACGCTCCTTCCATTGATGACGCGATGCCCTTGTCGTGGGCGGCGAAATAGAAGAATGAAATGCAGGGGGGCGGGCCTGGAAGGGTAACCGCCGCAATATTAGGGGATTAAGGGATTGGCAGTCCTGACCGCGAGCGCGGTGGAGTACAGCCGAACCCAAGTGCGGGGCTGGGGTACGACGACATGATTGGTTCGACGGCCATCGTGCTTTGCGACGGCGGCATGCGGGTAGGGGGCGACTGCGATCGTCGGTCAGCGTCACGTCAGTCATCGTCGCATGGGTCATCATTACGGGGGTCATCGTCACGATGCAGGCGCTAGGACAGATGACGCGCAGGTGCCGCTTCGGCTGCTGTACCGCTATCGCTGCAGGATTGACGTTCGCTGCGGCGCCGATCGATGCCCAGCGTGCACCTTTAGCCACGCAGGGGTCGTTGGTCGTCGATCCGCAGCAGGGCGCGACACCGCGACCGTTGCCGTCATTACCTGCCTTGCCAAGTACGTCCGTGCCGGCGCCGGTGACGGCATCGCCGGCTCCCGTGTCTGCGATCGGGATGACGAGTCCGAGTGAGTCAATCGCACGGTTACCCAGCGTTTCCTATGGCCCGCCGACTCCACTTCGGGGTACGCCGCAACTCGGCGCTTGGGCGCAAGGCGTGCCCGGGGGGCTGCCCGCGCCGAGTGGGGATCCATTGCACATTGATCCAACCGCCGATCCGATCCTGCAGCTCGCGCACGCGCAGTCGCCACTCGCGACCTTTAAGCAGGTGATCAGTGAAGCGGTCGCGCGCAATCCCTCGCTCGACGAGGCGATTGCGCAGGCGGACGAGGCCAAGGGCGTACGCGGCGAGGCGCGCGCGCGCGCGCTACCCGTCGCCGATCTGTCGATCTCGACCTTCCAGATCATCGATCGGGCGTTTTCGAACGATCCGAACAACGTCCTTGAACGCTCGCGTCCGAGCCATCGTACCGATGGGTTGCTTCGCATCCAGCAGCCGTTGATCGATTTCGGCGCAAGCCTGGGCCGGATCCGTGCGAGCGAGGCCCGGTTGAGCGCCGCGCACGCCAACGTCGAGGATATTGGTACGCAGATCGCGTTGCGCGCGGTCTCGGCCTGGTACACCGTTTATGGCTACCGCGTTCTCGTCCGGCTCGGCGAAGCGTTCGCGATCAGCCAGCGCAGCCTGCGCAGCAGCATCGAGGATCGCATCCTCCAGGGCGCGGCCGCAGCGGGCGACGTAGCGCAGGTTGACAGCTATATCGCATCGTCGGATTCACAGCTTGCCGATTTTCGGCGACAGCTGGCCGGCGCTGAAGCGCAATACGCCGCAGTGATCGGTCATGCCCCGCCTGTCGGACTGGCCCGCGCGCCGGAGCCATCGCTCGCCGGTATCAGCACTGCGACCATGGTCGCGAATATCGATACGCTGCCCGCGATCCGCGCGGCCAAGCTCGGCGTCGATGCGGCACGATCGGACGTACGCGCGGTGAAGTCGGATCTCTTGCCGCAGCTATCCGGCGGAATCGATGCAGGCCGCTATGGCATCATCGAGACGGCACGCGATTACGACATTCGCGGCAGCCTGACGCTCAGCATGCGGCTGGGTGGCGGCGGGCCGCAACGCGTCGACCAGGCGCAGGCGCGCGCCGACGGTGCCGATGCCCGGTTGCGGCGCACCCGGCTCGATTCACAGCGTGATGCCGAGATCGCGTTGGCTGACGTCGCCGCCTTGCAGGACGCGCAGACCGCAATCGAAGCCAATTACCTAGCGAGCCGACGTGCGCGCGACGTGCTGGCAGAGCGGTTCCGCGTCTCGCGTGGCACGCTGTTCGACCTGCTTGCGTCGCAGAGCAATTATTTTGGTGTCGCTGCGCGCTATGTCCAGACCGTGATCGAACTCGATACCGCGCGCTATGCGCTTCTCGCCCGGACCGGCCGGCTTCTGCCGGCACTGGGTATTCAACCTACCGCGCTGGAACCCCGATGACTCCTAATCTTGCCATGCCCAATGACAGGTCCGGTTACGACATGATTGATCATCCGCGGCCGCGTTTCGCGCCGTGGCTGGTCGAACCGATGTTGCGCAACAAGGGTACGTATCTGAAGGTCGCTCTGGCGGCTGCGATGATCAATATCTTCGGGCTGATCACGTCGCTGTTCACGATGACGGTGTATGACCGCGTCGTCCCCAACAACGCCTTCTCATCGCTTGTCGCGCTGTCGATCGGGCTCGCGATCGTCGTCGTGTTCGATTTCGTCCTGCGCGTCCTACGTGCCTATTTCACCGATCTGGCGGGCGCCGATATCGATCACGACATCGGCGCGCGGGTGTTCCGTCGACTGGTCGCGATCCGGCTCGACCAGAAAAAGGGGTCGACCGGCGCGCTGACCGGCATGATGCGCGAGCTCGAGACGCTACGCGACTTCTTCGCATCGGCCACGATGACCGCGCTGGTCGACGTGCCGTTCATTGTCATCACGCTGATCTTCATCGCAATTCTCGGCGGGTCTGTGGTGTGGGTGCCGCTGGCGGCGATCCCGATCGTCATCGGCGCGGGGTGGCTGACGCGACCTGCGCTCGACCGATTGTCGGCGCGCTCGATGAGCGAAGGGCTGACCAAGCAGAGCGTGCTGGTCGAGACCGTGGGGGCGCTCGAAATGGTCAAAACCAGCGGTGCCAGCCGTCTGCTCGGCCAGCGCTGGAACAGGGCCAACCAGCAGCACTCGGACAGCTCGACGCGTCAACGCCTAGTCTCGACGATCGCGACCACGGTCGCCGCCTCGGCGAACACGCTGGCCTATGCCGGTACCGTCGTCGTCGGCGTGTTCCTGATCGCCGACCATAAGCTGACTACAGGCGCGCTGGTGGCCTGTTCGATCCTGTCAGGCCGTGCGGTGCAGCCGCTGGCGACAATTGCGGCGCTGCTGTCGCGACTGTCGGCGACGCGCACCGCGTACAGGCAGATCGACGCGATGATGGAAACGGGGTCGGAGGAGCCGCGCGGTACCGCGCTGAGGCCCGCGCGCTTCGATGGCCGGATCGAGTTGCGCGGGGTTTCGTTCCGTTATCCGGGCGCGGCGGAGAAGACATTCGACGGGCTCGATCTGGTTATTCCGGCAGGGCAGCGCGTCGCCTTGCTCGGCAGGGTCGGATCGGGCAAGTCGACGATCGCGCGCCTCATCCTCGGTCTTTATCAGCCGCAGGAGGGGCTGGTGATGATTGATGGCACCGATATCCGCCAATATGATCCGCATGCGATGCGCTCGCTGATCGGCACTGCGCTACAGGAAAGCGTGCTGCTGAGCGGTTCGGTACGCGAGAACATCACGCTCGGCCGGATCGGCGTCGACGATGCCGAGATGCTGCGCGTTGCCGATCTGACCGGTACACATGGGTTTATGGGACGGATCGCCAACGGCTATGATCTGATGCTCGCGGATCGCGGCGAGGGCCTGTCGGGCGGCCAGCGTCAATCGATCAGCCTCGCTCGCGCGCTGGCCGGGCGTCCGCAAGTGCTGGTGTTCGACGAGCCGACCAGCGCGATGGACCAGACGACCGAAATGCAGCTGATCGATCGGCTTCAGACCGAGTTGCACGGCCGCACCTTCGTCCTCATCACGCACCGCCCTGCCCTTGTCCGGCTGGTCGACCGCATCGTCGTCGTCGAGGCGGGCAAGGTCGTCCAGGATGGCCCCCGCGACGCTGTCCTGCAATCGCTCCAGCGTCCCCGCACTGCGGCCTGAGTACGGAACCCATGACCGACACGCATCTCGAAGACCTCGCCGATCGCATCAAGCCCAAGGCTGTATCGAACCTGCTGCTGTGGCTGATACTGAGCTTCATTGTCGTCTTCATCATCTGGGCCAGCATCGTGAAGCTGGATCGCACCGTCCACGCGCCGGGCCGTGTCGTGCCGAGCAGCCGGTTGCAGGTGCTCAGCAATCTTGAAGGCGGGGTCGTCTCGGCGATCCTCGTCCATGTCGGTGATCTCGTGAAGCGCGGCCAGCCTCTCGTCCGGCTCGACCAGACCCAGGCGGGGGCGGAATTCGGTAGTAGCGAGATCACGGTCGGTGCGCTCAACGCCAAGATCGCCCGGTTGCAGGCGGAGATCGCCGGCCGCGAGCCGATCTATCCCGCGGCTGCCACTCCCGAGGTCGCTCAGCAGATCGGCATCGAACGCTCGCTTCACGCGGCCCGCATGAGCGACCTAGCCAGCCTCAGCGCTGCCGGTGCCGCACGCGCGGCACAAGCCGAGCGTGCGGTCGCCGAAGCGCAATCGGCCTATGCCTCGCGGATATCGGCACGTGATTCCGCACAGCGTCAGCTCGAGATGATCCGTCCGCTGGTCCAGCGTGGGATCGAACCGCAGTTGACGCTGATCCAGCTGGAGAACAGTGCCGCGGTCGCAGGAACCGATGCCGCCCAGGCCTCGGCAGCAATCGCACGCGCGCAATCCGCGGTCTCCGAAGCGCGGGCGAGCCTTGCTCAGGTGCGAAGTAGCTGGCGCGCGCAAGCGGGAACGGATCTCGCCGCCGCACAATCCGAGATGGCGGCGCGCCAGCGCTCGATGCCAGCGCTTGCCGCCAAGCTCGGGCGCTCGACGGTCGCCTCTCCGGTCGATGGTCGCGTCAACCGCGTGCTCGTGTCGACGGTGGGCAGCAGCATCGGCGCAGGCCAGCCGATCGTCGAAGTGGTGCCGAGCGCGGAGACGTTGACCGTGGAGGCGCTCGTCAGCCCCAAGGACATCGCCGCAGTGCGCATCGGTCAGCGCGCCCGGGTCAATATCACTGCATATGAATCGGGTGTCTATGGCGGTATGGATGGCCGCGTCCTGACCATCTCGCCCGACGCCACGGTCGAGGAACGCACTGGCGAGAGCCATTACACCGTGCGCGTACGCGCCGATGCGCAGAATTTCCGCGGACCTGGAGGCCAGCGTCTGGTGATCGGTCCAGGCATGACCGCGGACGTGAACCTGATCGGCGATAAGCGTTCGATAATGGCCTACATCCTGACACCCTTCACGCGGCTGCGCGAAGAGGCGTTGCGCGAATAAAGATGTTGAGCACACAGTCGCATGTCGTCAAACGATTCTGTGTCGCCAACCCATGCAGCTACATCCGGCAGTCGAGGTCGCGGCCGAAGCGAACGTATTTTGAGCGAAGCCGAGATTCTTGGCGGTGAAGCTGGTAGCGCTGGTATTGGCGAAGGTTAGCATTGTCGACATGCCGTAGGTAGTGCGGCTGGCGCTATCGCGGTCGATCTAGAGCAGCGTGTCGGCACCTGACTGTACCAGCTTCAAGTGGCCGATGCCGAACGGATTGCTCGCTTTGTCCCAGTTGAACAGTACGTTGGCAAGATACTGGACCATATTGAGCGTGTCGGTACCCGTCGCGAAGTCGTAAGCGCGGTCTGAAGGCGGGGCGTTCAACGGGTTGATGGTGGCTCTTTGAACGGGGCCGTGATGTCAGACGAGACTATCGAACCAGCCGGAGATGTAGCGAGTAGTCATACGACCGGTCGTATGAGTGGTCGTATTGAGATTGTCGGGCGGGTATCCGGTCGGCGCCGCTGGACGGTCGAGCAGAAGCTGGCGATCCTGCGCGATGCGTTTGGGCCGGATGGGTCGGTCCGGGCGGCGGTCGAGCGTCACGAGGTCGGCAGCGGCGCGATCTACACCTGGGGGCACCAGGCGATGTCGGGTGCACTAAGGCGAAGTCGGTGACCTTCGTCCGATTACCCGCCACATAGTTGTACGCCTGACCGTTCAGCGTCAGTACGTCGCTGCCTGCGCCCAGCGTGGTCGTCTAGTTGCCGCCCGACATGCCGATGGCGATCTTGTTGTTGCCCTCGCCGGCGTGGGGCGCTCTGCTCAGAAGCGTAGCCGTACTGATCGCCTTGCGATGGTCGACGCCGAAAGGGTTGAGGACAGATTAAAACCCGGGCCGTCACTAGGAGCGCGCCGACGAAACTGACGATTTCGCCAATGCTGGTTCTGCGCGGTTCATAACCGACGCGAGTCTCATCGACGGCGTTCGGGGGCCGCCGATGGGGCAATCAAAAAAAGCCGACGCAGACGATATGTCCTGCGCCGGCACAATTTGCAGCCCCTCTAATACGGTCTGCGAGATCAACTTTGTTTATTAGGCGATGGCAAAAACCTGATGCTCGATGCTCGCGATAGGTGTCGCGCTGTGCCAGCTTTGGTCAGTGTACTGCGGAGCGTGGTTATCGCCCGTAAGGTCGCTGAAGAACGCGTCGATTGGAGGCGCCCCGTCGGTGTGAGCAGTATCCGCAGCAGGAGCCGCAGCCAACCCGCCCCCCGTTCCGAGCGCTCGGCCTTCTGCATAGCCGTAGAGAACGTAATGGCGAGCGAGCGCCTCCTCATCAGTGCCAAAGGCTGCAGCAAGATCAGAGTTAGCAGCTGCATAAGCGAGCGCGTCGAACGTGGTCGCCCGGTTTTCGTTAGCACCGAACTGAATAAAGTGCTGGGCCGCCGCCGTCTCATTAGGACCGAACTCGTGGATAAGGTCACCATAAGAAGCAAGATAGGCCCAGCCGTCGAAGCTGACACTACGATTCTCGGCAGCGCCGAACTGGATAAAGTGGCTAGCTCCGGCTGTTGCGTCGGCACCAAAGGTATTACGCAGGTCGCTATAGGAGGCGATGTAGTCGAGCGCGTTGAACGATACCGCTCTGCCCTCGGCAAAGCCGAATTCAAGGAAGTGGCGCTCACCCAACGCGGCATCCGTGCCAAAAGCGGCGCGAAGGTCGCTATTGCCGGCGATGTAGCTTAGCCCATTGAACGCGGTCGTGCCCGCCAGCACGCTTGACCACGACTGACTTGCAGTGGTGTTGAAAACACCTTGCTCGATGCCAGCGACCTCGGTAGCGCCGAGTGCCGTTACCAAGAAGGTCCGCCCACCGGCGGTGAGCATCTGGTAATCCGATTGGAACCCGCCAAGGACCAGTGTATCGGTGCCGCTGCCGCCATCGACCTGGTCGAAGCCGGCATCCGGCTTGATGGCGGAATTGCCTGTAACAGTGGCGATGATGTCATCGCCCGCGCCAGCCGACAGCGTGTTACGTGCTGTGTTGCCGACGATGTAGTTGCTGCCGTCGTTGCCGGTAGCATTGATTGCGGCAGTGCCGGTCAGTATCAGGTTTTCCAGGTCGGCGCCCAGCACGTAGCTGATGCTCGACAATACCGTATCAGTACCGCCGCCACCAAATTCGGTAATTTGATCGCCAATATTGTCGATCACGTAGCTGTCGTTACCCGCCCCGCCGTTCATCAAGTCCGCGCCCAGGCCGCCATCCAAGAGATCGTTGCCTTCGCCCCCGAACAGCCCGTCAGCGCCGATCTCGCCGAACAGTCGGTCATTGCCGTCGCCGCCGTTGAGGACGTCGTTGCCGGTCGCGCCGGTGATAGTCTCGTCGGCAGAAAAGCCTGACAGCGTGAGATTACCGATGAAGCCATCGAAGTTGAACGCGGTAAACCCGCCGGTATAGCCGTTGCCGATCGCAAAGATCGTCACGAAGCTGTTGACGGCACCCGCCGCGCCGTCGCGATCGACTTGCAGCAACAAGTCACCGCCTTGCTGGACCAGGCGTAGATGGCCGCTGGCGAACGCGTCGCTATTGGCAGAGTATCCGGTCAGCCCCAAATTCATGAAGTTCGTCAGCTCGAACTTGTCCCCAGCACTGCCGGCTTCGAAATCGGTCACGCGGTTGGCTCGGGCGGTGGTTGCGACATCGGTCGAGGCCCCTGCCGTGGCGCCAACGCCCAACTGAATGATGTCGGCGCCGGTACCCAGCGTGATCTGGTAGTTGTTGACGGTTGAGGCACCGCGCATACTGATACTGACGATGTCGGTACCGGCACCGGCGTTGACCCTGGCGCTGGCAACCCCGGTCAGGACGATGCGGTCGTTACCCGCACCGCCGTCAACGGTCACCACATCGACGTTGCGATCGTTCGAGGTCGCACCCAGCGCAAGATAGGTCGCGGTCGAAAGCCCTGCGGCGTTCGTCGCCAGCGCAGTCGATAGAGTACCGCCCCGCAGTTCGATGAAATCGTCACCGTCACCACCGTCCATGTTGATGTTGGTGGCCACGGTCGCGGTGCCGGTGGTCGTGGCGTTTGCCCGCGTTACTAGGATGCTATCGTTGCCGCCATAGCCGAACAACGAGTCCGTCTGGCTGAGCGCCGCCGTGGCCGTGGCGACCGTATTGTCGATGATCAGGTTGAAATCGTCATTCCCGCGCAGCGTATCGCCGAAGCCGGAGCCAGTCAGATATTCGATGCCGATTAAGGTATCCACGCCCTCGCCGCCAGTGTCCTGCGCCACGCCCTGGATCCGGAGATCCACGTTCACGGCTGCCGTCGCGTTCACGTAGGTTGCGGTATCCAGCCCTTCGCCGCCGATCAGCGTATCGTTGCCGAGACCGCCCGACAGAGTGTCGTTGCCGTACCAGCCGTCGAGCACGTCGTCGCCGGCGTTGCCCACCAGCGTGTCGAGCGTACCGCCACCCCGCACGACGTCGTTGCCGAGCCCGCCGCGGAAGACGACGCGTTCGATGCTCGTGAGGGAGCCTGAAGCGATACCGTCGATCGTGATCGCGCTATCGCCTGCCAGATTGCCCAGGTCGAAGCTGACCCCGCCTGCGCGATCCGTGTAATAGGCGTAGGCCAGATCAGTGCCGTCGCCGCCATCGAACGTGTCGTTCCCACCGTCGTTAGTATAGACCGCGGTCAGCCCGGCTGCAGATCCGTTGGCGATGCCGCCCACCAGGACGTCGTCGCCGTCGCCCCCGCGCAGGATGTCGTTCCCCATGCCGCCGACGAGGGTGTCGTTGCCAGCACCACCTTCGAGTACGTCGTCGCCGTCCGCGGTCGTTGCGCCGGTGTTGAACGTGTTGACGTAGTCGCCGAACATGACGTCGTTGCCGGTACCACCGATCAGCGTATCGGCGAGACCGCCGCCGATGACGAAGTCGGCAAGCGTACCACCGACCAACCGGTTCGCCGTGGTGTTGCCGCCGACAAGAGTGTTGGCAAAGTTCGTCGCGCCGATCACGTTCTCCACATTGGTGATCGTGTCGCTACCGCCAAACACACCGATCGTCTGGGCGGTTGTCGTGTTGAGGTCGACGGTAACCGACGAGGTGGAACCGGAATAGTCGACCGTGTCCGCCCCTGCCGCACCATCGTAAATATCGTTGCCGCCACCGTCGAACAGGATGTTGTTGCCGGCATCGCCGGTAACGCTGTCGGCACCCGAACCGGTCCGGACATTCTCGAAGCCGAGAACGGTGTCGTCGCCCAGGCCCTGCGCCGTCAGGGCCGTAAGGTTGACGGTGACTCCGGTTGTACCCGTGAAGAGCAGCGTGTCGATGCCCGCGCCGCCGTCGAGGACGTCGTTACCAAGGCCGCCTTCGAGGACGTTGGCATTGTCGTCACCGATCAGGATGTCGTTGCCCGCACCGCCCGTCAGGTTCTCGATGCCGCGCAGCGTGGCGATCGCCGCCCCCGCGATGTTGGCAGTCCCGTCGTTTGCGCCGTTCAGTCGTGCCGTGACGTTGGCGGTATAGTCGGCGAACGAGGCTGTATCTGACCCGGTGCCACCGTCCAGCAGATCCACGGTGCCGCCTGCGTTTCCACCCGTGGCGAGCGTGTCGTCGCCTGCGCCGCCCGAAACGGTGTTCCCAGTGACGTCGCCGCTGAGCGTGTCGTTGAAGGCGGACCCGTGCAGGTTCTCGAACTCGGCAAGCGTGTCCGTGCCCGCGGCACCGGTGTTCTGCGCGGCGCCTTGCAGAGCGAGACTGACCGTCACGCCGGCCGTCGAGCCGGCATAGGATGCCGTGTCATCGCCCGCGCCACCGCTCAGCGTATCATTGCCCAGCCCGCCTTCGATGATGTTGGCGTTCGCGTCACCGACGAGGGTGTCGTTATACTGCGAACCGATCAGATTCTCGATACCGGTCAGGGTGTCCGTCCCTGCCGCCCCCGTGTTCTGCGCCGTACCCTGGATGTTCAGGTCGACCGAGAGTCCTGCTGCCGTGGTGCTGTAGGCCGTCACGAACGACGCGGTGTCGTTGCCGTTGCCGCCGTTCAGGATGTCGTTGCCGAACGTCCCCTGCAGGAAATCATTCCCTTCGCCGCCATCGGCCACAATGCTGCTGGTGTTGTTGGTGGTGAAAACGGTCGAGCCGGCAGCACCCTGGAGCGAGATGTTCAGCTGGTACGTCTGCCCGGCCAGCATGGGCTGAGCCACTGCCGAACTGGTGTAGCGGCCGACCCGGATGTAATAGGTTCCCGCAGCAGCGAAGGTGTAGGTGATATAGGCGTCATCGTTGACGGTCGTGCCGGGGTCGCCCGGGCCGGTGTCGTTGGTGGCCAGCAAGGTGCCGGCGCTGTTGACCAGCTCGATGATGCTGTCATCGAGCGAACCTGTACCGTCGATGTCGAAGATCGCCTGTGCGCCAGCCGCCGTCACATCGATCCGATAATATTCGAGCGCACCGCCGGCCGCCGTGGCGTTGATGGTTGCATGCGGGATCGTGGTCGAACTCGCGATGTTCGGATTGGCATCGATATCGTACGCACCCGCCGTATTAACCGCGGTTGCGATGCTGCCATTGTTGGTGGCCTGGGGCTTGGTGATGTCCGCTTGCGATGGCGCGGTTTCGGGCGTGACCAAGAAGCTTGTTGTGACGGTAAAGCCGCCACCGATCAGGCGGTCGTCGCCGGCGCCGCCCGACAGCGTGTCCGCACCACTGGCGCCGCCGCTCAGCGTGTTGTTAAGGCTGTTGCCGACCAGGACGTCGTTGGCGACGGTGCCCTGGATGTTCTCGATGCTGCGCAATGTGTCGGTCTCGCCATCGTGGCTGACGATGACGTCCGCCCCGGTGTCGTTCAGCGTGACGTTCACACCCGTGACGCCGGTAAAGATCACCGTGTCGCTGCCAGCCCCGCCGTCGAGAACGTTGTTGGCGGTGTTGCCGACGAAGATGTCGTTGCCTGCGCCGCCCGTGACGTTCTCGATCAACGACCGCGTGTCGTTGTTGTAGAGCAGCGACATGGCGATGTTGCCGGGCGCCAGCGAGGTCAGCCCCTGATAGGCCAGGCTGTTCGCAAGCTGCGACTGGTCAAACGTCGAGAACTCGCCCGGTCGCAGATCGACGGTGATGCCGTTGGAATAGTTGCTGGCGTCGATCGTGTCGTTGCCGCCGCCATCCCAGACGGTGAGGAAGATCTTGTTGCCCGACGGCGCACCCTGGCCGACGCCGTTAATGAACATCTCGCCGGTCGTCTGGCTGAAGGTGTAGACGCTGTCGCTGGCGTTGGTCGTGTAGTTCGCACCGTACATGTACTGGAGCGCGGCCAGATCATACTGCATGTAGGTCTGTGGCTGGTTAATCTTCTCGCCGGCGAAGTTGCTGTTGGTGAACGGCGCCGGCGTATAGGTCATCAGCGACCAGGCCTGGCCGTCGCGATCCGGGGTGAGCGACTGCGTGCCGAAGCGCGGCGCACCGCCGAAATAGAAGGACAGGTCGCTGTTCGTATAGTCCTGATGCCCGTGCTTCAGCCCCATGGTGTGGCCGATCTCGTGCATCATGGTCGCGTAGCCCCACGTCCCCTTGAAGGCGAGGTCGTAATAGGGCTGATTGGTGCGGCCGAACCAGATGTCGCCCGAAAGGCCGCGGGTGTCGGACGGGAAGTTGCCATAGGCCGAGCCGACGTCCTGATCGGCGCTCTGCGAGATGCGGATGTTGGCGTGGACGGTGTCGGTGTCGGTGATTTCGGTGAACGTCAGGCCCGTCGCGGCCGACAGCTGGGCAAAGGATGCGCGCGCCGCGGCCTGCTGCTGCGTACCCAGGTCGATGTGATAGAGGCTGACGCCGTTGGTGTCGTAACCGCTGCCGTTATAGTTCGAGCCCGACGTCGGGAAGCTGTAGGTTAGGTTGAGCGTGCCCCATTTGGAGCCGATCAGCGTCGCATCGACGTTGCGGTTGCCCGTGAAGAAGTGGCTTCCATCCGGATTGGTGCCGAGCGGCAGCAACTCACCGATATTGTTGCCTTCCGGGTTGGCACCGGTCGGATCGACGTCTTTGGGGGTGGTATCCTTTGCGCCGGTCTCGGCGTCGCGCATGCCCTGGCAAAGCGCGCAGCCGCACTCTGCGACAACGACCGTATGCTCGATGCCCGCCAGCGCATCCAGAGAGCCGGGGCCCATGTCGCCGGGCGTATGATTGATGTCCGTCAGGGGGGAGCCCGAGCCGACAGCCAACTCGTTGTTAAGCAATGGGGTGGTGTCCGCCAGCGGATCGTAAGAGCCGATCACCACGTCATCACCGTCCAAACGGTTGAACTGCGTCAGTGGGTTTATCGAACCGGTACCCTCGTCAGTGGGTACGATATTGCCAAGGTTGGAAATGCTCATCGACTGGTCCCCCTATGTGGCACGATCGCATAGTCGCACGGTGCAAAGCGCACATATGCCGTCAGATTCGTTCGCAATCGGCTCTTTATATTTCATTTCTGTCATCGAATGTTCACGTTGGTCAAGCACCAGATTGATCAGCGCCTCCAGAAGCATTCAAAATAAATGCAAAGCGTCCTGATAGGGGGTGGCCAATCCGGAACCTGCGGCACGCAAAGCGAAAAATTGTCGTGGCGTGGCGGCCTCCGTTCGCTGCTTGCGCTGTGCGGGCCTTCATCATTTGGTTCCGAACCGTCGTGACTTGGGGCAGCCTCTGGCCTATCGAAAAGCGTGTTCACGCTGACGGAGGTTTGCGATGCTCCGCATGTTGCTACCATTCTCCACGGCACTCGCCACATGCACGCCTTCACCTCAGGATGATGCCATGCGCAATTCTCGCCCGGTTCCAGCAACCGGCGTCCAGGGTTCAAGCGACGTGACGCCGGGCAACCAAGGCTCGGCAACCTTGAATGGGGCGGGGCAAGATGCCGGTGATCGCGGACGGGCTGCGCAGGGACCCATCCCGGAGGCGGTGTCCGCGGCAGGAAGTCTCGTCCCCGCGCCTGTCCCCTCTAAGCTGGTGGACTCGCCGATCGAGGCGTTGGGACGCCGGACCTTGTCCACGGCCTTTGTCAGGGTGGGGCCCGGCGGGCATCTGACGGTAGAACTCCGCAGCGGACGCGTGGTGGTTCTTCGCGACGTGGTCATGCGCGCCCGGAAATACTGCGGCGTGCAAGTGATCGATGGCTTGCCCGGTGCGCAATATTGCGGCGGATACGCCGATGTCGCGGCAGCCCGGCCTGGCGCCACGTATGAAGAGCGCAACGTGGGAGAGGGCCACTTGGTTAAGGCAGGGCGTGGCCTGCCTAAACGCAAATAACACTACGCCTCGCTTAGATCAGCGCTCTTCGGGTTCGGAGAAGCGTTCCATGGGCGCCGAGACTCGCCTTTCGTCGCGTGACGTAGATCGGGCTAGTGCCGGTATGAGCCCCAGGCGTCGAGCTAGATATTTGTCGTATAACCACGAAACCCGCGATAACCGTGGAAATTCTCGCGATGTCGACATCCTGACATGTAGACATATCTACTCGACAGTAGCGTTCTAATGATGTGTGACTAGTGGAGGTCTTGTCCTCGGGATTGCAAGCGATCCCGCGCAAGACGATCGCGGGTAAGGCGTGGATCTTCGTACAGGTCGCGTAGCGCGCGCAGGCGGAACGCGTTCCACCAGCGTTGCCAGCGGTGCTCGGCTGCGTCGTGGAGCATGTGGCAGCGCTGGCACAAAGCGGCGAGGTTGGCGGGCATGTTGTGCCCCGGATCGTGATCGAGATGCGCGCAGGCGAGGACGACATAGGTCGTGCGGACGTTGCCAAGCGCGAAGCAATCGCGGACCGCGACCCGCCTGCCCCGCTGCGAGCGCCAGTATCCTGTTTCGGCGTCCCACCAGCGCCCGTCGCCGAGATGCGCGACGAAGCGGCGATGTGGCCGTGCACACTGTTCGCAGCGTGCGCCGGCGCGGCCGAACCGGATCGCCTCCGATAATTGCGGCCAGTCGATCGGATAGAGCCAGCGGTTTTCGGGGCGGATCGGCATCGTGATTCTATGAGTCACCGCCGATTCGAAGGAAAGCGAAATCTTTCGCCTTTCGTTACCGTCCTGTTCCGGGCGTGTTCGTGCAGCGGAGGCGGGAGGCGGGAGGCGGGAGGCGGGAGGCGCGGCGATCGGCAGGCAACATCCAGACCCACCGCGTTCACCATGCATGAATGTCGACACGTATGATTGTCGGCATGTTGCGATTGTGCCCGCACTTTTCGATCGGCACTGTGCGTCGATCTAACCGGATGCTGGGACATGTAACGGAACGCGGGAAAAGCACGAACCGCGAAGGCGTCTCCGCGATACCGCATCGGCCCGTCATGTCGAAGACTCTACACAACCACATGTCGACACGACAACATGATGGTGAGTTCGATGAGCTTGAGTGGCTAGTTAGACATTTGGTCGATTTGCCTAAAACGCCCAGTGAATTTCTACTCGAAAGCACGAACTGGAGGGCGGTAGCGCCTCCCCCACCCCGTATGACAGGAGATGGGATGCCAAAAGTTCGTGCTTTCGAGTAGGAATGTCCGATGACCCGATCGCCCACCGTAAAGCGCACCAAGGATGGCAAGACGACGCCGTCCAGGATTCCCCAGGGCGAGCTCTTCCTGCTCGACAGCCCGCTCTACGGCGAGATTCGCGGCGAGCGATCGCTGATGGCCTTCCCGTTCTTCGC
>Ga0265780_10003168_pt1 | contig 21809 bp, 21 predicted proteins | sample P1T30metagenome_FD_192432 | JGI IMG/M metagenome (GOLD analysis project Ga0265780, IMG submission 192432) | Plant litter microbial communities from East Loma Ridge, Irvine, California - P1 T30 | ecosystem: Environmental > Terrestrial > Plant litter > Unclassified | place: USA: California...
AGCCTCGCTCATCACACCCGCGCCAACAGTCAAGCAAGAGTTCACGTACTGGCTCGCTCCATGGCAATCCCTCACAGCAGGCGAGACGCCTTCGGACGTCGATGTCAAAATCTGCACTGCCCTCGGTAACGGCAAGTTCGAGTGCATTCACTATCAAGAGGTGTGGGAGATCGTGATGGTCACCAAGACACTGACGCCAAGTCGTACTATCGGTTTCACGGCAACCGTGACCGGACCCGGTACGATCATTGTTGAGACAATTCAGGCCGTCGTTACAAATACGACCAAAGTTATTGATCTTTCAACGACTCTGCTGTTGGAGAGGGAAATCCGGACGGAAAGCATAAGCACGGGAAGAAAGACGAGTCCATCACCGGTTCCATCGTCTGAGGAGACTTCTGTGTCGACGACCTATGTCACGAAGACCGTTAAGCACAAAGAGTCAAGATACGCGAAGAAGTGCAGCTCCTCGTCATCAAAATGCTAGCCCTTCATAGCACCAGCGTCTCAGAGGAGCCGACTACGACCAGACGACTGACTTCGGTGGTGTATCGCACGGACACGAAGACCGTCACCAAACCTCGATCAAGTTCGGTGACAGGCTAAAGGAGGCCGGAAAGGTGCTGCTGCGATTCAGGAGTGTCTCGGAGTGATGTCGCCAGAGGTTTTGTTGTGATGCAGGCAAATAACGTAACATACAGCACATTGAATCCAAGCTCATCTACATGTCTTTTCCAATACTGCACTTCACCCCATCCACGGTCCTTTAACAACGCACTCTCTTCTTCCTCTTTTCGAACTCTTGAACCCAGAAACACACATATTTTGCACTACATGCCCTGCTACTTACCCGGTGCAGGCCACCCGACAGTACCACTATGAAGTCAAACATCGCCCTAACCCTACTAACTCTAGCAACCCTTACCACAGCCAGAACCGATGTCCACCACCCATCACCCCATCTATACCCCCGAGGCGCCGAGGAAGGCCACCTCATGGTCACTCTCAAAGACAACAAAGGCTATATCGCAATCAATCCCCCTACCACAATAGCCAAAGCTTTCTGCAAAGACACGTCGGGCACGGATGAAAAGGAACTCAAACTCAAGCTCGATAGCTCGACGGTAGAAGTACCAGTACCAGCAGCTTCGGCAAAGGCCTTTTGCAAGCAGCGGGAGAAGGACCGGAAAGAAGCTAAGGCTAAGGAAAAGGCGGCGAAGGATGGAAAGACTGGTGCTGCAGAAGATACGACAAAGAGCAAATCGAGTCCTGCCTCGAGTGCGACGCCAGAAGCTGAGGAAGCCGAAGCCTCTCCTACTAAAACCAAAAAGTACAATACGCCGGCTGATACACCTCCTCCTACTCCTGCTGCTGATCCTTCACCACCAGAGGACACGTCCGATACGCCTACAAAAACCAAAAAGGTTGTGTCTCACGGTTCCCCAAATCCAACTGGCAAGACCTATACCCCTAAAGACGATGACGCGGCTGAGGCCAACGAGAGCCCGTCCCCTGCTGCTGGTAAGAAGCATGGCGTGCCCAAAGCAACGAAGACAGCTGCAGCTAAAGAACAAGAAAATATGGAAGGGCCAGCGGATGATGCTCCACCTACTGCAGATGCGGGTACAGACGAGGCTTCGACATTAGAAGTCCCTCCGCTCGAGACGAAAAAAACCCAAAAGCAAAACCACAAAGTATTTCCGTCACCATCACCCGCAGAAAAGGAAAACGACAAAGTCGCAGTGCAAGAAATCGGCCACCAAAAAGCCACCAAGACCTCCACATCCACGCCAACACCATCCCCAGAAGTTAATGCGGAAGTCAGTGTTCCCGAAAAACCACATCAGAAACCGGGCGACAAGTCCCAGAAAGTAGAAAAGAGGAATGTTCCGACACAAACTACCATGATGCCTGCCGCTTCGACATCAATAGTAGGCGCGGCTTTACATGCCGGGCCGCTCGAGAACGCTGCGCCACCTAGGATTCGAAGCTGGTTTGGGTCTTGGAAGAGAAAGAGCGCTGTTCGAGCGCGGAGACCTCATGAGGAGCTGGTTGACGAGACGTTCGAGGAATATCAAGAGGATGAGGATGAGGATTCGAGTACCGCGGATGATGCGGACAATAATCTTCTTGAGGAGACGAGTGTTCCTTCTGAGAAGAGCACGTTTGGTGATGTTGGAGTTGGGGCGGAGCGGTTGGAGATTGCGGGGACTAAGGGGGTTAAGGATGAGGAGCTTGGTACTTGGTTGAAGAATGACTCTGAGGAAAATTCTGATTCGGAGTCTGATGATGAGGCGCCAGCGCCGTCGAAGACGCCTGATGTGTTACAGCCAGAGACGCCAAAGCCTACACTTCCAAAGCCAAATGCTCCTCCAACACCTTCAACGCCCTCTGTAATCAACGACAAGTCCCCCGACGTACCGAATGCGCCGGAAGCTCCTAAAGTTGACAAGCCTTCTACAGAGTATCCTCAGGGTGTACCAGTGCCAGTCGTTCCTCTACCTCCTTCACCAGCTAGAGTCACGACACCTGTCGAAGAGTCTACTACAGAGGGCACACTGCTAGCTGAAGAAACTCCGTCTAAAGAGAAGGAGGTAGAAGAAAGCTCTACGCCCTCACATGGTTCCGCAACATCTTCCCACAAACTTTCAACACCCTCACGCCCCGCAGGCCCAACCCCAACTCCAGCCCCAGCCCTCCCCTCCACCATAAAATTCATCCTTTTCCACACCCCCAGCACCCCCAGCAAAACCAAACACCCGCGCCCCACACCCGCCCCACCCTCCGAAGTCTACGTCCCCAACTGCACCATATCAACATACACATCTGCGCCCACCACTAACCCCTCGAAGACCGAAGTCCCGCGCCTCGTCACCACGACGATAGGCTGCATGAAGCCCGTGGGCCAGACATCCAGTGCGCCGTCCATAGAAACAGGAACGGGGAAAGAGAGTGAGAATGAGCCGGATAAAAGCAGTACAGCATGGGAAGTACAAGATCAGAGATTACTCTGGACTGTGTGCTTGTTATGGGTCGTCGCGGTACGTTTGACTCCCTCCCTGCCTACCTACCACCTATTTTTATTTCACTGTGTGCGTTGTTGAGGAGTATCTGACTAACGTGCAGTACAGGTTCTTTACTTTGTGATAGGTATCTGGGAGTTTGGCAGGGGCGCGTGGGGATGGCGGGAATGGGATTATGTTCCGGGTTTGAGGCGGTTTGAGGGGTATGTGGGCGAGGCGCGGGGGGCTGGGGTTGGACGGGGGTACAAGGGGGGAGGGGAAGGGGAGGTGAGATGGGATGAGCGGATTAGGTTTGGTTAATGGCTGTGCATAACGTTTGCTTTAGTATGTGTTTTGAATATTCACGTGTTTTGACGACTGTACAGGAAAGTAAGAGTCACACGTTACAACCATCTGGGGAAGCTTCTTCGGCACCAAAGCCTCTTTGTCCTTAAACCACGGAGTCAATTCAAACCATCCCTTTGATGAGATTGCAGCTCCGCTCAACTAGAACTCCAATCCGTCGCTCCAGTGCCGGTATCACGACTCTCAGCCTGTGTGCCATGCCTAAGCCCAAGTGGCAGCCAATTTACGTACGCGTACATTAATTATGACGATAAAAACAAGGAGACAAGCGATCAGCTTATCGCTTCCTCTTCTTGCCCTTGCTATCATCCTCATCCTCCAGCGCACCCTCCTTATCCTTCTTCGCAGCCTTCTTGTCCAGCTCGTCCCAGCTCTCGCCCTCAGAGAATTCGTCCTCGGAGCCCTCATCGCTCATCTCTTCCGAAGCATTCTCGTCAATGTCGCTCTCCGCGCTGGACTCATCCGAGATGGCGAGCTCAGACTCCGAGACTTCGAACGCGGACTCCTCCTCTTCCTCATCGCCGTCTTCGTCGTCCGACTCAGTCGACAGGAACGACCAGCCACCGTCGGCAAAGAACTGGTGAGGATCGGATGTGACGGTCTTCATGATGGTGGCCCAGTTCAGGTTGAGTGGGCCTTCGGTGAAGGGGATGTCGACGCTGTCGAGCCAGTCTTTGACGGGGTCGAGAGATTCAACGGGGATGGTGTTGATGTGAGTGGGTGGGCGGTTGTAGTCCTTGAAAACGACGACCATATCGAAGTTTCGGAGGCCAAACTGCACTCGCTCGAGATGCACGATCTCAATCTCTGACAGGGTAAGACAGGTGAAGGGGGGTTCGGTAAGCTGCACCAAACAGTCGGTAGTGGGCTGGACAAGAACAGAGGATCGCGAAGGCACACCGTTAAAGCCAAGCTCGCGGTATGGGATGTCGACGCTAACGTTCTCGTTGCGAGCGGCGTCGGCGATCTTCTCCGCGAAGTTCTTGAACTCCTTGTCGAGCGCTGCACGCCGCCTGCGCTCCTCCTGCTCTTGCTCGAACTCCTCCTCGTCACCAAACTTGTGGCGACGCTTGCGGTTACCCGTCTCGTCGAATTGCATTTCTGTGGCCTCACGAACGAACTGGACATCCTTGGTCTTCTTCTTGCCAAGCATGATTGGGTTCTTCAGATGAACATGGATGATGACAATCAGCTCGTGTTGCGATGGCTGGAAGAAGAGGTGCTTCATGTTGCTAAAAAGGACGTCGATCTTCGCTGTGCCATTGCCGTGGATATAGCGCAGACCGTTCTGGTGGATCTCGACGCTTCCGGGTATGCGCTTACCGTCCAGTGCAGGTCGAATGAAGATGAGGTCGAGCATGAAGGGTTTGCGGGTCTTGAGAGGGATGAGCTTGTCTTGCTCAACAACATCCTCCATCTGCTTCTTCTCCGTCTCCCTTCGAACAACATCCTTCTTCAGGTCGGTGATGTCCTTGGTGATCTGCTCTATCCTGTTGATGTCATGAGACTTGAAGGTTAAGCTACGGATGAAGTGTGCGTTCGGGTCTTCGAATGGCTGGTCATCTTTCCTACCAACACCCTGGCCGGGTGATAGAAAGTTGATGCGTAGCGATGTGAAATCGCCTTCTTGGGTATGTGACGCATTCTTGATGGTGTGGATGTGGAAGGGCACTGGCCGGCCCATAATGGGTAGCAGGACGGTCAGGCTCTTCTTGTCAACCACAATTTCGAGGTTGGCTACCGACGGGGGGAACTGGTTATCGCGCTTGTAGGACTCGAACTTCTTGAACTTCTTCTCTTCGGTGCCGTTCAGCGATTTCGCGCCCTCGCTGTATTGCTCAAGGCCCTCCTTTTGCTTCTTGCCGTGCAGCTCCTTTTGATGAGCTCGTCGTTGCTCCTCCTTCTCGGCGTCTTGATTGGTCGTTCGCTCGTGTCGTGTTCGAGTCTTTGTGATGTTTGTTTGGGCAATAGCTGGCGCGCGCTCCTTCTTGACCTTGGGCTTAGCCTCCTCTTCCTCCTCGTCAAAGAAGAACGAGACAGCGTCCAGATCTGAGGTTGTATCCTTTGTGAAGACTGCGCAGTCACTGGCTCCAACACGAACAGTGTCCATTAGCAGCAAAGAATAGGTCTTGCTCTTCTTGTCCTGAGGCTTGCTGTTCTCCAAGTCTTGCAGGCCGGTCTGAACGACCAAGGTCATGCCATCCTTGAGCACGCGCGTGTTCTTGCCGCTCAGAAGCAGGGAGGGGTCCTTGTTCTCGGTACCGATGCCGTATCCCACGTTCTTGGGGAAGTTCTTCTCCCACTCAGGCTTTTTCGACTTCAGCTGTGCCAATGCCTTTGCGTAAACATCCTTTGCAACCACACCGTCTTTGATAGACTTGATGACCATGTCGTGAACTGCCAGAAGCAGCTTGTATGCCGCCTCCTGCTCCTTGTTTGGCCCCACCATGTACGTTCGGCCGACCATTGCGCCGTAGGTCAAGTAGCGAAGACCAAGGACGGATATGATGACACCTGCGTGCAGGTTGTTGTCGTCGGGCTCGGCCGTAAACTTCAGATCGTATCCGCCGCCACTTTGAACGGTGGGCTGCAGACACCAGTCAAGCTGCATAGTGTCGAAGTTCTTCGAAACCTTCTGTTTCTCGAAGAACTTGGTATCATCAATCTTGTTCGAGACCTTGTCGGCGAGCGCACGGTGTGTGATCTTCTTCTCCGAGTCGAGAATGTCGGACATTTCTTCGACGAAGTAGTTGGTCATGAGGGCGCTCGAGGCTCGGGCAGCGTCGCGAATGGCTCGCTGTAAACATTAGCCGTGGTAAAAGAATGTCCTCCTTTCTAGACACCTACCAGTTCCCGCTCGTCCTTGACGGACAAGGCAGCGTTTGAGAGTATCAATCCAAGGTCAGCCTGGTCTTCCTCCTTGAAGCCTGCCTCCTGGAAAGCAGCTTTCCACTCCTCCGCGAAGGCGCCAGTTGCGCTGTCCTTCTTAAGCACAGCGACCTTTTTGCCCGCCTTCTTGAGGGTCTCCAGGCAAGCCTGGACCTGCTTCTTATTCTCCTCGACATCTTTAGCTCGCACGAGAATCTCAACAGGTACCTTGCCACCTTTCAGAGACTCCAAGTATGCAGCTGCATTGCTATATTAGCACCATCTCATCCACGTTCAGCACTTTTCCGAGACGCACCCTTCTTTTTAGTTGTGACGATCTGGAGCAGATCCGGCGTGAGAACGAATAGCGTGTGTGGGAACTCGTAGCCTAGCAGCCATAGCTGTCGCAACAGTCATTAGCACAGGATCGCCCGTCTTATATCGCGACAAACTCACCTGGAAAGCTGCAGGCTTCAAGTAGATGCCCGTTTCGCTTGGCTTTCCCACCATCGCCGCGATTGAGCTTGCGCCTTGGAAGATGGCATCGCCAGAGCGCTTGTCGGCCTTCCATTTGGTGATCAAGCCGCTCAGGCGCTCGTGGAAAAGCTGCTTATCGATGACGATGTCGTCAGCCATGATGAAGGCGAGAGTATTATGAGGCCCTCAGGTGATGACAGCGGTCGAAGGTGGTGGTGGAGAGAAAGCGACGAGTGTCAAAAGTCGCGAGTTGGGCTTGCGACGCGGGCGACGCGCTGACTGCCTGTGCCAAGGCTTATCACGTGCTGGCGTGGTTGGTGTCCTTCTCTCACCTCAGAGTACCTAGGTATCTCACTTGAACACGCGACGATGACTTTCCTCTCCTCTCGGTCCGTGTATCGCGTTCTACACTGAAAGAACGCCAGTGTCCCTAAATGTACTATCCACATAACAGAGCAAATTACAACGCGTTCATTCTAGGCTATCGCACGTACCAAGGTCGTGTCTCCCGCCTAAGCCAAAACATTGAGCATTTGGTAGCACTCGATTATCACCGGGAAAAGACAAGCAAAGTAGGAGGCCGACACTGTGTCGTAAAGGGCTTCATGGAATACTTCGTAGATCCACATCTTTCTTGGTGGTTCCAAGCCGCCTCGCCTGATGCTTTTCCGAAGTCTCGGAACTGAACGCTTGTGACACTTCCACGCGCAACATCTTCGACCACAAAACACCACCCTCTCCCTCCTCAAATGCTGCTTTCTTCAAACACTTCCCATGATATGCGATGACGACTGGCTCCAGTGCACCTGCTGGAGTCGTTCCCAAGACCGATGGCCGCAATGATGGCACTCCCGAACAGCCGCAACAGCCGAACAAGGCACCAGCGACGGGAGTTCAGGCGGCTGGTATGCGGGCGGTCGCAGCTCGCATGGTCGCATTCTACTTTAGAGCACCTGTGAAGGCCTTCTTTCGGGGGAGGATTGATTACATGGGCTATGCGCGGGCTATCAATCCTCATATCACGGCAGAAGCGAAGTGGTCGTGGAGAATGACTACGCCTGCTGTACTGGCGCATGCGATAAGAACAGAGGGCTGGGGCTTCATACCGAAGCAGGTTATGCCGCCGTTGATGGCAAATACTTGGTATGATCACAAGATCATTGACATGTCTGGACACTGACTGTGGCAGCATCGGTGCGGTTCTATACACAGCGTATCTCCAAAGTCTGTCGTCCCTACACGAACCTTCTTCTCACCAGACGAGGCGAGTGTACCCAGCGCCACCACCATCTGCGACCTTCACAGCCGGCTTCATAGCTGGAGGCATCCAGTCTGTGATCGCGGCACCTTTCGATGCCCTACAAGTACGCTTCCGTACAGCCGACATACTCGACGGAAAGCACAAGACAATGTGGCACTACGCAAGTCACAAGCTGCGATCGATTGGTCTGCAAGGCATATTTGCGGGCTGGACACTCAGCTTCTTCAAAGACGCCTTCGGCTCGGCAGTCTTCTTTGGCACATTCGAGACAGTCAAGAGCCAAGCATATTACGCATACGTGACCAAGTACTACGGCACACGCACGCGAGACACGCTCCTCGAGAAAGCAGTCGTCATGCCCGACGAAGACGACGACCGGCCCGTCATTCGACCCCACTACACTCTCGAGCCCATTTTCCTCCTGCTAGCTGGCATATCAGCATCCATAACATCGCAACTCATCATGCATCCCTTGACCGAAGTCCAAGACGTGCACTACCGCCGTCTCGAAGCGCTCGACTTCCAGGCTCACCAAGAGAACAGGCCATCACGCATCATGCATCGATACTACCACGCGTACGAAGAGACGTTTGCGCAGTGCAAAATGCTGGCAAAAAGAGCGGGTGGGTGGCGCAAGTATCTTTACCGCGACTTCTTCATGGGCACGATCAAGCAGGTACCGAGTACCAGTGCTGGTCTCATCATATTTGAGCTTGTGCGGCGCAAGTACGCGTTTGAGAACGAGGAGGTTGTAATCAATCACGATGATGCGCGCATTCTGTTGACGTGAAGTGGCAAACTGGAGGAGAAGTCGGATTGTACATTGCGCATAAGATACCCATAGATCTTGTATTATTGTTTGCATCATTTGGCATTGCAGTGTATATAGACGAATCTAACACGACTCATCACCTTAAACAGACGCAAATGTGCTTTGCGGCCTTTCGTGCAAGGCGCCTGGAAATATGTGCAGGTAAGAACAATCACCATCTCATTCTCATTGCACTATCTATTAACACTCTCGCAGCTGAACACCCACATATACTACGACTCTCATTCCTATCGCGATTGTCCGTCTTGTTGGTCAAGACTATTCCTCCTCAGCCACTGCATTTCCGTGCCAGACTCGTCCCGCTCCTCTTCGATATGCACCACCTCAATAAGTCCATTCACTTTCTGCAAGGTACGCGCATCTCGATCACGATCACCACTAACGCCATCTAGCAAGACATTCTGCTGCCCGAGGCGCGCTCCAATGTGCGCCATTGCCATGGCATCCAGTGCGCCCGTCCATGAAGGAACATGGTAGATGTACCACGTCAAGCATAGGAGACCGAGCAGCTGCAGTCCGATCAGGAGGGACATTGCTACCAGCACGCCGATTGATAAGGTCGGTTTGAGAACAGGATATCCGGGCGAAGTGTACACGTTTCGTCCTCTGAAATTCCCTGCTCCAAGTGGCTGCCCATTCACTGTGGGCGCAAAGTGATTGAGAAGGGCGCGGTTCGTAGTAAACGCGCTGATCTGTAAGATAGCTGGCAGAAGCCTCATGTCCTGTCGTTTGAGTACGCTGATTAGCCCATTTACTGAGCATGCTAGCAGCGTCGCAGACTCACATTTTTGTAAGGAGCGAACTGTGTTATCCATCGGTACCGAACGTCTAGCAGCGAGAATGTCCTGTTTGTCGCGCCGATAAACATTTGGTCGCTCATTAATGTCCTGCAGCTTGAAGAGGCACGAAAGTACCACACATTGTACGGCCCAGATAATGCTGCGAATGGCATACCTGCACATTGTCGGTACCATGAAGTCTCGTCGCTCGTTATTGTCTTATTCTCGTAATCGCGTATGATGTTGGCTGAGGATCGAGCTATACTACTGAACCACGAAATGTTGCCGAAAAGAGCTACGGCGGAGAGGGCAAGTGGGCCGGATGGTTTCCAGTAAGCCTGCGGACGTCTGGAGTCCGGGCCTGGTCCAAGAGAATCACCCACGTAGTCGTCCCTGAAAGATGTGAGCCGAGTCACGTTAACACATGGAGTACTTACGATTCAGTGGGAACGAAGTCCAGTGTTATATCATTGAAGTCTCGTGCCATCGCATTTGCGTCTGGCCATTTCTCCAACAATGGACCGTATGTACCGTTGTTCCTGGCATTGCCTAGCTCAAAGTATCCACGCGTGGTGTTCATCACACAACGAACCGTCGCATTGGCACTTGTCTCTCTTTCTCCAGCTCTATACCGATACGTGTCCCAAAAGTCCAGGTAGAGCTCTTCAGTTATGTCTTGCCTATTACGACTTAGGGTCCAAGGGAATACACCGAGCTTACCAGGGACACAGACGCGTACGCTGATGTCATTCTCTTTCTCAGACGATGCAGTGAAAGGCTCCTCGCCTGGACAGGGTGATGGAAAAGAAGTCCGCTCGATCGCTTTGCACTCGACTGACGAGTTAAATCTCATCGCATGTTCCCGAAGAACACCTGTCGTCGTGTTGCTAGGTATGCCAGCGACGAAGAATCGTGATCCGAATGGGTTTCCGTTGACCGTAGACATCATGGGCGGGAAGATCCAATCTCGGAGGGGCGTCGAAGTACTCGTTGTGTGATCGTACTCCAGATACCCCCGCAGACCCTTGGTCGTGTAGTCGCTCCAGAGGCTAGGCTGATATTCGTCCACCGAGACAGATGCTAGATCAGCCGAGATGCGCGGTAAGATGTCTTCATACAAGATGCCGGCCATCTGCGCCGGCTCGATGTCAACGCCGACTGTCTCATATCTCGGTGCTTCACCGTCCGTCGGGTACCAAACTTTCTTTTGGTTTTTGCAATGAGGCATGAAAGTGAGATCTCCGCAAGTTGCCACATAGATCGTCTCTACTGGCACAAGTATCTGGAACAGGGGCTGTTGAATTGCGCCGAGCAAGATCAACGCCGCACCTGGCAACAGATAGTGCCTTGCCAGTATGAGTTTTTGGCCGTGTTCCTTGTTTTCCCTCATCTTCAAAGCACCCCAGAGAGCAGGGATAGATGTCCACCCACGATCGACGAGTGCGAAAAGATCTGGCAGGCTCAGGAACTGATCTGGTCGCTGACGCTGGCTGAATACCACAGCGCCTTGCGCCAACAACGCAGACAGAAGAGGTATCGTGATCAAGCCGTGGATGGAATTCAGCACATCGATGGTTCTTTTCCAATTCCGGATGCTAGCCATGTCCGCCTTGCTGAATCCCTGTTGATTGACGTACGACAGCGCCGTGACCGGTCGGCGAGAGAGTATACATGTAAGTATCCACGGCACTACCATTAGGGGAATGTACAATGCCAGAAGCCACAGCGCTCGTGTGCGATATCGCAGTGCTCGCAATCTTCGCGTGCTTGGTTCATAGAGGAGATCGTCTACGCGCTTGTTTCCGGTCTTCCAGTATTTTCCCGCTCTTTCCTTTTTCTTCTTCTCTCTTACGGGTGCAGTCACTGAGTATACTTGAATGAGTTTCCGAGTGCTTTCTGCCTGCTGTTCCGCGTCTGAAGCGTCATCCGGACTTACTGCTCGTTCTTGCGCTTGGAAATCATGGTGGCGACTCTCTGCTGGTTGGTCGACTGTCGACCGGGAAGCATGTTTTGAACCTTGGATATATGGAAGAGGACTGGTCATTATGGGATTTTATGAGTAGGTTGTGCCTAGAAGATCGATTCGCATCACCCGCCGTATTTCAGTGTAAATGGCAGGTCGATCGCGTTCACAGCCCTACTTAATCTATCGATGTCAGGCAACCTGCAGGTCACACAGGCGGTAGCAAACAAGGCGGAGTATGTTTCACAATGCAGCCTTCAGACTCTCAGCCACCTCTGACTTCCAAGTGAGGAGACAGGTGTGAACTCTCTAATTGTGCAATCTGCATCCTTGGTACAATTGCTTGACCAAGCAGCGGCTCGGCTCGGCTCATCACGTTGACAGTTCGCAAGGAATGCACACCTTAAAACATCAGGCGCTTCTGCCTGATTCGCCACTGAATGCGCGCACATTAGCGCTGACTGCTCCGACCTGAACTTTGCATTGTGTGCCCCCAACAGCCCAAGAGCTGGTGCCAGCTATACGCAAATGACGAATGCTGAAAATACAAGACCTCGCCCTGCAAGTGTGTTTTCATCATAACATCAATAGTGGAGATCTATCGATCATCGAGCAAGCCCAACCTCGTCAGATCAGGCCAGGTAGAATGTAAAATCAAGCCGAATTACTTCTCCTAGGGAAGATGAGAGAGAGGGAAGGTATCTCAATGCTCAGGCGTCATGCTCAGCAATATGAGACCCGGACCAACTGGGTTCCGTCAGTATGCAATGAGCGCCTTGAACACAATTCGTCCAAGAAACTCGGCATCTTCAGCGTTTCACTAATCGGTACCCGCACAGTGCAAAGATTACGATCCGTAGATATACGATATACCCAGTCCGGTGAAAGTTCTTTCCAGTGACCTGGAAGAGGCATGGCTGTCTCGTCGTGCGGTAAGCTTTTGTGTAACACCGTAGTTATATCGAAACAGAAGATGTCGTCGGTGCCTGCGTAGTGAACACAAAGCATCGCTTCCAAGTCTGTGGTGTTAATGATGTGCTCGCAGAACCGCGCACACCATTTATCGATGCATTCCAGAGGTTCCTTGCGGTACATAGAGCGCGTATTGAATGACAGGTCCGGACCGCCCCACTCCTTCAGTACGAAGTATTGATCGATGCCGCGTTTGAGTGACAGGCCCGGTCTTCTGCAAGAGGCCGCTGAACCACGACGATCAGGATCTGTCCATTCTAAGGTGTAATCGTAAAGATCGAATTCGAGGTAGACTCTGCATCCTTTATGCAGTTGGGAATTTTCCTGATTCCCCAGCTCTAGGCTTTGTGCCACAGAACGCGCAGAGCACATACAGATAGTTTCGGACAATAGAACTCGAACAGCAAGCTGATCCACTGAGAGCTCGTAACAGACTGAAACCGCGTATCGATCATCGCATAGCGATAACAAGGCGAATACACGATCCTGGATGAGACTGCATTTCACTCCGCGAAACCGCTCCATCAATTGTATTAGCGAATGGCCTCGATATTCCACAAGTCCTTCGGCTTGGAGAGCAAAAGCCTGCAAAGGGGAATTGGACCAGTCGATGCTACCAACGCGAAGTCGCTGAAGGAGATTCGGGAACGAAATTCGTCGATCGTTGAGCGATACGTCGACATGCTGAGCAAGCAGCATTTCTTGTACAACCCATGCGCGTGTCCAATACTCGTTTTGAAGTATGTGTAGAACAACAAAATCCAAGTCGGACTCGCTGAACGAAGCCCAATGATGCAGACCCGAATGTCTGGGGTTTGACGTCGAGTGGTCGTGTTGCGCAGCCCATTTTTTGCGTTCCGCAGCCATGAGTGCGTCGTGTAGGGGCCCAGCCTCGACATCTCGGCCTTTAATTAGCTGCAAAAAAGCATCTGGTAGTGGTTTCGGTATAGAGCCTAGCCACACATGAACTTTCTCTGCGTGCGAGTAGATCGAACCCATTTGAGCCACTTGGTGATTTTTCTCGGCTGTGTTTTCCTGGTCGATACTCAGAGCGTCTATCCAGTAGCCAGTCATAGGGTCGAAGATGGGATCGTCCCGTGGCGCCGTTGACCGCATGACGTGTAGAAAATTGACGAGGTTCTCGCGAACGAGACACAGTCTCCCATTGATCACGATCGAGTGTTGCTTGGAGATATCAAGCTCGCCCCAACGGTAGGATAGACATGTATAACGAGCTGAAGTTGTCGTGTGCGTGATCGAGCATTGTATGTACCCATCATTGGACAGCACTGGCTTGAGATGCAATAACCGGAGAGATTGTTTGGAACAATCGAGGGGTTTGTGGTGAAATAATGTCCGTGCTGTGCTGCTGGTACGGTTGCGATATAGACTTAAAAGTCCGTTGTCAGTCTCCATTTCGGCTTTCGGCGTAGAGGGTGAATCTGTTGAGGATCAAGCGGAAGGATGTGGATGTATAGGCAGAAGTGTCAGACGCGGCTGTGCACATGGCTACAGTGGGATGTGCGTGTCTCTAAGCCAATTGGACAGCATTGTGGCGAAGCGGTGTTCTTCTTGGCCTAAAAACATGTGAATACTGGCAAATACTTGCGAATACCTGCATTTGTGATGTTCTTGATGTTTACTAGATCCTTCTTCACTATCAAACCAGATGAGGGCGCTGCCACGTGTGTATACTTGATGTGATACTCCCGAACCGGGAGGCGGAATGTCGGATCTTCAGCTGAACCCTGTGTTTGGTCAAATAGATCGAGTTAAGGATTTTGAAGACAACATCCGATCTGCCGTTGTGCTAGCGTCTCTTTGCATACCATCAGGTCTCGTGTATGCGAACGTTTTAGCCGTGGCAACATCGAGAGAGGAGCAACGGGAGAGACAGCCGCTGCGACGCCGTGCTGAATGGAGTCGAACACGAAAGAACAGCTGCAGGCAAAGCATCTTCCGTGTGCGTGGGATATATCCGGCTCCATGCGACCTCCAGATCCATCAGGATTAAGAGGCTTTGAGTAAGGCGAGCAAGAAGTACACGACGCCACGTTCATCTAACAGCGCGCAAAGAAACATGTCTAGACACGCCCAATGGGGAGTAGGACGTCACAGTACGCCCGCAGGAGGAGTCTCGTGATAACAGGTCGCGCCGGGATAGATAGGTTCCACGTGAAGCTCCTGCGGTGACTTCAGCGACGCGGTCTAGATGTATGGAATGGCTCGGTGTGTGCCGGATCGACAACCAAGAGCCGAAAGTGACGATCGGCTTGTGGTGTTCGCGGTTCGTTCACATTGTTGTGTGGATTTCTTGGGGAACTGGTTGCTGGGTTCCTCGACGTCGCACAACAGTTCTTGAAACACCGCAACTTCGCCAGCAGCGACGACTGCCTCCGCATGCCACCACAAGAGGAAAGTCGGCATCTCGAGTCAAGCTCAGCTGAGAACATGTTCTCGCGTGTTGATATGCAGGCATGCTATCGCGCATCCCCCTTAGCTGTAAAACACTTCGTTGGAACGAATAGGATCGCTGTGCCGAGTCTTGAATATTGCAGGAACTCCGGTTTTTATTCATACCCCAGTTTCTACCGTTTAACCGGGACACTAGTTGTAGGTACACCACGTTCCGGAACAAAACTTTGCTCTTCTGCTCGCACACATATTGACGGACTGCAGATTAACAGCTATAGCTGCTAGCCACGAGGGGCGGGGAACCGGATCTTGGGCGTGTGCAATCTGCACGAATTGATTGCACAAGTGCGAGCTAATGGGCGGACAGAGAGCTAAGATGCGGTTAGCCGGACTCGTGGGCTGGAAGTAATTTTAGATTGGGGGAACGTTGTCACATTGCTGCTTAAGAGCCGACGAGGGACGTTTGGCTTTTGAGGTTGTTCTTGCTTTGACCTACCTAGCTAGCTGGCCATTCTTGTCGCGTCACATCAGGCTTCACATCGCCGCACTCTTCACACTCACTAGCAAACGGCGCGACATTGAATCGGCAACTCCCCATTTACCTCGACGAACAGACGTACTGTGTATAGATAACGACAGCTATAAGAAATAATACGCCAACACTCATCTACCATACACACGTACCAATACAATCACTCACATTCTCAACCAACACTCGAAAGCACCAACTTCAACATGAAGCTCTCCGCACTCATCGCCATTGTAATGGCTACCGTTTCAATCGCCTCACCTGCAGCTGTGCGTCAGAACAAGAACATCCTGTGCTCCATCACATTCTAATCGGTCAATAGGTCAGCCTCAACCGCTCGACCAAGGAGGTCCGTGACGAAGATGGCGTTGTATCGATACTCTCTTGTGTCGAATGTCCCTGCCCCGAAGGACTGTTTGGAGACTGCCCATGCGTAAGGGATAGAGTCAGCGAAAACTACGCACGCGCTAACATCTGCAGATCCCCAACGGCTGCTGCTGCTAGTCAATTACGTACCACGGTGAGAGGTCATGGGCTGCTGTCATTCATGGGAATGCATACGAGGCACGTGGAGTTCTCTTCTGACTGGGTCGCTTATGAGGTTGTCGGTGAACGATAGTGGTGGAGAGGCGGAGGGAAGCGGTGACTTTCCATCTGCAAAATATACACGAGCAAGAGCTCAACATCTTAGCGTATGACCTGATCAGCAGGTACTGGCCTCACCTACAATGGCCGAATGACATTATTCATTTCACTTTGCTTGCCCAGCCTCCACGTTCTTCTCAGCCTCCTCTCTCAGCTCTTCGGGCCTGATCCACCGCCTGAAACAAATAGTCAGGATACCGCCAATTCCAACTTGAAAGGCCTGAAATATGATTGCAGGGATCTGCAGCTTGGACTGCTCGATCGGACTGATGTTGATGTACATGACCGAGCTCAGCGGTACCACCATCGCCAGAGCCTTTGCAGGACAGCAGTAACAGCAAGAGATGACGTCTTTCTTCGGTAGCCATATGACCGACGTTGCAAAGCATATCGCGAGCCATATCAAGTACAGCGCGATGCATATGAAAACGATGAAAACGATGTTCGAAGTTTTCACTGTCTCGAATGCGCCGCTCTGGAAAGCTTGATCGAACGTCTGCCACACCAGAGTGAGCAGCGCCACAGAAGACAGGCGGATGATCTTCCAGTCGAAGAAGACCTTCTTTACTTGCTTTGGAAATAGCTTCTGCACCACTTGCCCCACGCAGATGGGTACAAACAGCGAGAGTCCCAATTGCATGAAAACTCGGCGATAGATCTCGGTGTATCCATCGCCATTGGTAAGCACCTTGCTATACCAAGCCCCGGATGATAGATACATCGTCAAGATGATGGGCGTCAGGAATGGACAGAGGAACTGCCCAATGACTGATTGTACGACAGTGAGTGCCGTGTTGCCGTGGGCCTGCCTTGTCATAACGACATTCGAGTTCATCGTCGTGGGAGCGGAGCCCACGAATAAGAAACCAATGAGTAGCCACGGGTCCATGAAGTCGGGATTGATTGCGCAAAGACTGACGATTGCAAAGGTTGCGGCAGAACAGACTAGGTAGCATTGCAGTTGCACAAATGCGTGAAGCTTCCAGCGCATCGAATTAGCCAGGAGGATCGAGGTTTCGAGCGTGCAGCCATTGATGAAGAAAATGACCGAGACCGAGAGGTAGGTTATGACTGTGCGCTTGACGTGTTGTTGAGATGCTGGGACTTGGACTTGCGAGGAGACCAGGATGACGAAGCCCATGGCCAGGAGGAACCATTGGTCTTGGATAAACCATTTCAAAACATTCAGTGCCTTGGTGCGCTTTGAGGTGCGCAGTTCGTTGTTGTGTGTTGAAGTCTGGGAGTCTTTTGACAGCTCGACAGGGCTGGGGTTGGCCTCGATCCTCGTTTGTTTCTCCAGTTCACTTGTTTCTGCTTCCGGTTGTTCCATCTCTCCCACGCTCTTCTTCGAAGAATGATCTGCTGATGTTGTCACGATGCGTGCCCTCAGATCGGTTCGTCGCGCCGCAGTTGACTCAGTGAAGCAGCGATGCACTTATGAAGTTTCCCGTGCATCCTGCAAGATTCTCATGACTGGGTCTTGAGTCGCCGGAAATATGGCGGACGTAATAACGAAAAGACCTAGCCTATCAAAATGGCTCCAGCGTGCCGTTACCTCGGGCCAAATTGACCCGCAAGATGCGGACGATGTCAGTTCAGAGACGACCGCGACGTTGGAAAGCGCCAATGTCTGCGAGTCTGGTGATGCAGCTCTCCAGATAAGACCTTCATGGATATTCTATGTTGTCGGATTGGTGAAAGCTGAGGGACACGATGGAGGCGCTATCATCAGGCAAGCACGCACGATGTGACTTGCCGTTCGTTGCGTGGCGCGATTCTGCCCCTCAACACCAAACCTTGACCATCCCGGGCAGCACGATATCTCGGTCGCCCTGCCAGCCTCTCGCTCTGCACGCAACACACTCGTTTCCGGACCAATATCATGACAGTCCCTAATTCCTCCAATGAGAACAGAAAGCTCATCTGGGCACGTGTGTACCAGGACCTGCTTCGCCATGCCGTCCCCGACTCTCGCTTCGACTACGACTTCATGTCCTTCACTCCTGACTTCCGAGGCTCGAATGTAGCCACCGACCGCATTGCAGACTTGCCGTGCTACAAATCGGCCAGCACGATGCTCATCACATCCGACAACAGCCTAGAGAGCCTACGACTGAGGGCGCTCCAAGACGGCAAGAAATTGCTAGTAGGCACGTACCGACTCCGAAGAGGCTTCTTCCTGCTTGATCCTGCGAGGATAGATGCTGCTAGGTTAGAGCTAGCCGCGAGTCTGGACGGCATGGAGAAACCCGGGATCGGAAGAGCTGTCAGCATCGCGCAAATCCGGGACGAGGGCATCAGGATTGACATGTGCGCTACCGGTGGTCTCGTGTTCAATGAGCAGGGTGTCGTGATCTTCGAAGGTCAATCGCTATTCGAGGTGCAGTGGGCTATGCTACACGACATCAAAGCCTTGCGTATATCCACGCGTGTTGTTGCTGTCGCGCATGCATGTCAAGTCGTTGATGAGACTCAGTTGGGCATGCAGAAGATGAGCCCAAACAAGCTCGGAGAAGTACAGTGCGACTACGTCGTAACGCCCGAAAAGGTGTTCGAGGTAGCCGCCGTGGTGAAGCCCATCTCTAGCGTCGATTTCGAAACTGTAGATCCAGACGCGCTGCAGAATATACCGCCACTGCAGGAACTCATGGGCATACGGACCATGGACCAGATCATGGCGAAAGCAGGTATCGGCGAAGAAAAAACGAAGGAGAGAGAGCAGCCCAGTCCACCATCCGCCGAAGAACAAATGGGTATGGACATTGTTGCAAAACTCATGAAAGGCTACAAAGCCTGATAAACATCGATATGTTACACCCGCAGAAGCAATTCGCCGCTCACCAAAAGATATACACCGAAAAACCCAACGCCTAATCCCATGGTAAAACCATCCACCATCTCCCTCTCAACACTATCAATCCTCCCCATCCCTCCCCACCATCCTCCCACTACCCACCCAACAACTCAACCCCGTAACCCGCACCACACTCCCCCTAAGCTCATCCAGCATAACCATCCCATCCCTCACACCAATCATCACACCCTTACTCGACCACCCAATATTCGCTTTACACTGCACATCATCCAGAGCAGCGTCTTGAACACCCAGAATCTCAATGCCTTGGAGCAGCAACGGCGACTGCGCGAGCGAGGACAGCGATGTGCCGAGCGGAAGTGTGATGATGTGGCCGCCGTTGTTGGTGAATGAGTCTTGGCTCGAGGAGTAGAAGCGGGATGTTGAGGGGCCGAGGGTGAGGAGTTGGACTGTTGGGAGGGCGTGGGAGGATGCGATGGGGAGAGAGGAGGTGAGTGTGAGGAAGATGGAGAGGAGGATGGTGGTGACGTGTGTCATTGTTGGTTTCGTGTGCGCGAATGCGATGGAGAATGTTGATGATGATCGGATTTGGAAGGGTTTAGATATGTTCCGAGATAAAAGTGAAGGTGTAGATGTTGATGCCATTCGTGTCTTTCCTCTCCTTGCCTCTCCCCCATCCTCCCTCCTATGTACCTACCTCTTCACCACGCCGCATCAACCCACCAGCAATAAATAACGATACCAGCATTGCGAAACGTCCGCGCCACATATCTACCTACGTCGTGTAACCGCCCGGAAACTCCCTTGGCGCGACGCACGCTGATTGGCTACACGCGCCGTTAAACGCCAGGATGCATCGCGCGTGTTATGCGAACGGGTGCGAAACGGTATTTGGCATCGAAGAGCGAATCGAATACGCACTGCCACGGTTTAAGTTAGGGGCGAGCGGGAAAACGGGTGGGGCTTTTGGGGAGCATTGGAATGACAGGGGTGAAAGCAAGGCTACGGGGGAGGAATCGCGGTCTTCTAGGTGGTAGGTCTCATCGTTGTAGTAACAGGTATAGTCGCATCTGGAATTGCATGTGGAGGAGCGATGTCATGAAGAGCAGCAGTGCGTCGAATTCGACGTATGCGGAGTTGAAGCGGTTGATTGATTTGAAGATTTTCGATCAGACTCTCCAGCCCTTCTTTTGCGTCTTCACAGTAGTGATGTATAAGACGAGCAACCACATGGTCCCGGCCATGAGACACACTCCACTCCAGACTTGCACACCAATGAAATCTGTCCGTCCATCTTTCTTCTTGAGCAAGGCGCCGGCGATGGGTGCTCCAATGAGAGTCGCAATACTCGAGACGGACCACGACATGCCTAACCTCGTTCCTAGGCGCGACAAGTCTGGCGTGATATTTGCGAAAGCCGCCGAAGGCACAGTTACCAGCGCCGCAGAGAAGAAACCTACGATGTGTCAGTCAACTTGAAGTCTAATCTCCATGCCAGGAGTACTCACCCCACAGCACCGAAAACGCAACAAACCCCCCCTCACTCTCAATCCCAATCCAACAAAGCGCAAGTATCCCACTCGCAAACGCACACAAAATCCACGCCAAAATCGCCCCAAAATAATGCGCAAACACCCCACTCACAAGCCTCCCAAAGAAACTCCCCGCAATGCTAAAAACCAACATATACAGCGCCAAACTATCCGAGCTCCCCAGCCGCTCGCGCGCATACGTCGGAATGTAAAAGTACGGCACAATGTAGCCAAGAAACGTGAAGAACGTACTCGCGGTAAATATGAGAAATAAACGGTCTTGAAGCGCGGACTTGTCGAATAGTGCGCGCGCCTTGCGCTTCGTGGCGAGCATGGAGCTGCCAGATAGCAGCGCGGGAATAGATAGCATAGCAGCTACCAGCGCCACGAAGCCAATTGCGCGTATCGCCCAGGGAAACCCCACTGTCTTGGTAAGTCTGTCGAACATGATGATGTACACCACGCCCCCGACCGCAATTCCACTCATGACGATCCCCATGGCCAGCGCTCTCTTGCGCGAGAACCACACGCCTACCAGCGCCAGACTGGGGATATATAAGAGCCCCGCCCCAAGACCCATGCACACGCCCTGACTCAGGAAAACTTGCCAGTAATTCGTGCTCAGACTCAACATCATGATACCAAACACGACTAAGAAGTTGCCGATGAGTAACATGCTGCGGAAATAACCTAGGTCGAATAAAGGCCCGGACATGACGCCGAAGAAGATGAGCAGCCAGGCTTGTACGGTGCCGATCCAGGAAATTGACGAGGCGGAGGAGGTGGAGAGCAGGGTGGTGCGGTAGTAGGATTGGAAGGCGCCGTAAGTCAGCGTGAAGCCCCAGATGTTGACGTAGATGAAGAAGCCGCCGAAGACTTTGAGCCAGGCGTGGAGGCCGCCGTCTGGGGGGACGGGGAGCAGAGACTCTGTCGTGACGACTCTTGAGAGCGCGTTGGCGTCTTTTTCGCCATCTTGGTACGCTCCTTGCTCTTGTTTTTCTACGTCTGTTTCGCGATGTTCGTGTGAGGATGAGGATGGTGAGGTGGCATGTTCTTGGGTGGATGTGGATTTCCGCCTCTTGTCGTCTTGGTCTACCGTGGTGGGTGACATTTTGACGTGTTTGCCGCTCTGATGCAAGATATGAATTGGCTCAAGTACTCTTGTGCATCGGAGTGAACAGTCTTTTCTTCTTCTCCGATCCAGTCCAGCGAATCGTTTCGACTTCGCGTGCGCAACATCAAAGACGGTAAAGACAGGGGTCAGGTCAAGGTAACATTAACCACTGACATGTTGGGGGACGCAACATTATTAAGCTGCACGCCCTACATGCCTTCCATTACGAATCCTCAGCG
>Ga0265780_10003169_pt1 | contig 21809 bp, 22 predicted proteins | sample P1T30metagenome_FD_192432 | JGI IMG/M metagenome (GOLD analysis project Ga0265780, IMG submission 192432) | Plant litter microbial communities from East Loma Ridge, Irvine, California - P1 T30 | ecosystem: Environmental > Terrestrial > Plant litter > Unclassified | place: USA: California...
CTCACGAAGCGTAATGCAGTTGCACACGAGCTAAATCGTCCGCGGTATCGACACCCGCCGGCGGCGCGCTGTCGGTCACGTGCACCGCGATCGGCACGCCGTGCCAGAGCACGCGCAGTTGTTCCAGGGCTTCGATCTGTTCCAGCGGCGACACGTCCAGGCCTGGGTAGGCTTGCAGGAAGGCGTTGCTGTATGCATAGAGGCCGATGTGGCGTAGCGGTGTATAGCCGGCCGGCAAGCTGTCCTGGGCGGCCGCGAAGGCATCGCGCGCCCAGGGAATGGTGGCGCGCGAGAAGTACAGGGCGCGGCCGGCCTTGTCGAGCACGACCTTGACCACGTTCGGGTTGAACACGTCGGCCACGTCGGTGAGCGGATGGGCGCAGGTGGCCATCGGCACCTCGCTGCTGATTCGCGCGGCGCAGGCCGCCAGCAGGGCCGGGTCGATCAGCGGCTCGTCGCCCTGCAAGTTGACCACGACTTCGTCGGCCGGCAAGTTCAGGGCGCGCGCGACCTCGGCGATGCGGTCGGTGCCGGATGGGTGGTCGGCACGCGTCATGACCGCTTCCACGCCGTGGGCTGCGCAGGCGGCGGCGATGTCCGGGTGGTCGGTGGCGACGATGATGCGCTCGGCGCCGGATTCGCGCGCGCGCTCGGCGACGCGCACGACCATCGGCTTGCCGCCGAGGTCGGCCAGCGGCTTGTTCGGGAGCCGGGTCGAGGCCAGGCGTGCCGGGATGATGACGGTGAAGCCCATGCTGTCAGCTCAGGCCGCGTCGATCTTGCGCGCCTGGTCGGCCCACATGATCGGGATGCCGTCGCGGATCGGGTAAGCCAGGCGGTCGGGGCGGCAGGTCAGTTCCTGGCCTTTTTTATCGTATTCGAGCGGGCCCTTGCACAGCGGGCAGACCAGGATATCAAGCAGGCGAGCATCCACGACATTTCTCCACAATTCGTTGGGCCAGCGCGGCGTCGATGCGCGCGCTGACCGGCACCACCCACAAACGCGGATCGTGCTTCAGGTTTTCAAGTTGCCCACATTTTACTGCATCCTTCTCGGTGATCAGGATGACATCGGCGTCCACGCCCGCGAACGGGTCGTCGCGGAAGTCGTGGTGGTCGGGCAGGGGCAGTTCGTCGAAGGCCAGCCCGGCGCCGCGCAGCATGGCGAAGAAGCGTTCCGGATTGCCGATCCCGGCGGCGGCCAGGATGCGGCGTCCGGCCAGGGCGGCCAGCGGCAGCCGGTTCCCGGCATCGATCAATTGCTCGGCCGTATCGCCCGCCAGCGCCATGCGGAACGGCTGGCCGCCGACGGCGCGTGCCAGCCGCGGCGTGATCTCGGGCGCGTTCACCACCGTGAAGTCGCGCCGGCGCGCCGGCGCTTCGCGCAAGGGGCCGGCCGGCAGCAGCCAGCCATTGCCGACGCCGCGCCCGTCGAACAGCACCACCTCGACGTCGCGCGCCAGCGCGTAGTGCTGCAGGCCGTCGTCGGTGACCAGCACGTTCACCTCGGGATGCGCCGCCAGCAGCGCCCTGCCCGCTTCGGCGCGCTTGCGGCCGACAAACACCGGCACCCGCGTGCGGCGCGCGATCAGCAAGGGTTCGTCGCCGACCTGGGCTGCATCGGCATCGAGTGTCACAGCGCGCGGCGCCTCGCCTTCGCTCCCATGGCCGCGCGAGATGACGCCGGGACGCAAGCCCGCCGCCAGCAACGCTTCGGCCAGCCAGATCGTCAGCGGGGTTTTGCCTGTACCGCCAATAAAGATGTTCCCGACAACGACCACCGGCACCGGCAGCCGTTCCGACTTCAGCAAGCCGGCGCGGAACAACAGTACGCGCAGCGCGGCCAGGGCGCGAAACAGCAGCGACAACGGCCACAGCGCGCAAGCAAGCGGGCCGCGGCGCAGCCAGGCGCGGGTCAGCGTCGATTCGAGAGAATGATTCTTGGACATGAGAAAGGGAGACTGGCACTTTCACTGGCACAAAGCAGGCGCATCGTGCCGGCTTCGTGCCAGGCAAGCTGTTACGTTACTTCTTGCCGCCAGTCTGGGCCGCAAAGGTCAGCTTGTCGTAGCCGGCCAGGCGCGCCGCTTCCAGCACATTGATCACCATCTGGTGCATCGCGAACTGGTCGGCGTTGACGATGATCACAGGATCGGCCACCGGCTGCCCGTTCGGGCCCGAGCGCGCGGCGGCTTTCAGATCGTCGGCCAGGCCGTTCACGCCGTGGAAGGACACCGGCGTGTTGTTCACCGTGTAGTTACCCTTGGCATCGATCGTGACATTGATCTCGAACGGCTTGTCCACCACCTTGTCGGCGTCGGCCGTCGGCAGCGTGATCTGCAGTTCGGTGAATTTGCTGTAGGTGGTCGACACCATCAGGAAGATGAGCACGACCAGCAGCACGTCGATGAACGGGATCAGGTTGATTTCCGGATCCTCGCGCTTGCGGCCGCGGCGAAAGTCCATCATTTTCGGGCACCGTGGACAACGTCGACAAATTTCACCGCCTGCAGTTCCATGTCGACGATGAAGCTGTCGACCAGGGCGCGGAAGTGGCGGTAGAAGACCAGGGCCGGCATCGCGATGGCCAGGCCGAAGCCGGTGTTATACAGCGCAATCGAAATGCCGTGCGCCAGTTGCGCGGGATTCGCGCCGGACGCGTTCTGCGAACCGAAGATCTCGATCATGCCGACCACGGTGCCGAACAGGCCCATCAGCGGCGCCAGCGAAGCGATGGTGCCGAGCGTGGTCAGGAAGCGCTCGAGCACGTGGGCGACGCCGCGGCCGGCTTCCTCGATCGACTCCTTCATCACGTCGCGCGGGGCGTCGACATTGCGCAGGGCCGCAGCCAGCACGGTGCCGAGCGGGGAGTTGGTTTCCAGGGTGCCGATGATGTCCGGGGTGACCTTGTTGTTCCGGTAGACGTTGATGACTTCGCCGAGCAGGGCTTTCGGGAGAATTTTCTCGCGGCGCAGGTAGATCAGGCGTTCGATGATCAGTGCCAGGGCAATGATCGAGGCAATCAGCAATGGCCAGATGGGCCAGCCTGCGGCTTGTAAGATGGCGAGCAAGTGAACTCCTGACAGAATGGAAACGAATCCGGCAATGTAGCAAGTTGCCGCCGCCTGAGCAAGAGTAGTTCTGCACAAGTTCTGTGGATAAAATTGTGCGCAAGAAGGCACGTCCATCCCAAGTAGTTTGATTCTTAAGGGAATTTTCCTCGTGCGCAAGAATGAAGCAGCCGAATGGGTGCGCTGAAGTGCTGGCCGACCTACGTCGCCAGGCGTGTGCATGCTCAGACTTGCGAACAATTTCTGTGGATAAAAATGTGCGCAATGGGGCGCCACCCGATCCAAGCCCTTGATTTAGCTCAAAAATATCTTGCTGCCAAAGAATGTGGCAGGACGAGCGATCCACAAACCCCTGAGCTGCACAAATTTCCCCACAATTTTTGTGGACAAAATTGTGCGCAAGCCTGCCCCAGCAGCGCTAGCTCCTTGATTTCACAGGACTAAATTTTTCTGCAAGGAAAGTAGGCAGGCGGCTTGATCCGGATGGCGGAACGCGGCGCAGGAGCTGCATCCAGTTTGCCGGATTTGACGAAAGTCTATGCACACTTTCTGTGGAAAAGAATGTGAGCAAGGCCCTGATCGGCGAGCTAAGTCTTTGTTTTTCCGTGGTTTTGCATGGGCGCCTGCTTTTTGAGCAAGCTCAAGACTACAGCAACGAAAATACGGTAGTCGAGGCTTGATCCCATGCCGCTCAGGGTTTGTTGTCCACATCGGACAGTTCGTTGTATCCCATCGCTTGTGCGCTTCTTCACATTTTCTGTGGACAAAATTGTGAGGAAGCGCGTTGATCCGGCGCAAGTTGATTGATTTTAAAGAGAAAAATTTGTCTGCTTCAATTTGCAGCACCGCTGCTACGAGGATAGCGCATGCTGCGACATCGCCTGCCTTACCCGGCGTCACCGCGCGCGCGATGAACGCTGGCCAAGGAACTCTTCACATAAACTGTGGAGAAAGATGTGCGCAAGGCAGGTGACTAACGCCCAAGTCTTTGAATCCATTGCGAATAGTTATGCATGCTTGCATTTGTGGCAGTAAGCCAGGCTTACTGTTGAGTTCCTCACATTTTTTGTGGATAACATTGTGCCCAAGTGCACTTTGCATTACTCAAGTCATTGATTTGAAACGAATCACCCTGCCGTGCCTGCAAAAGCGGCGCTACGCCGCGACGGGCGTCACGATACAAATAAGCCTTGTGGGAGCGGCGCCGATATGCCATAAGCTTCCCCGCTCATGCACCAGAATGCCACCATGCTCAACGATACCGATTCCGATACCGCCTACACCGCCCCGCCCGTCCTCACCGTCACTGCCCTGAACGGGCAAGTGGCGCGCCTGCTCGAGCGTTCGTTTCCGCTGGTGTGGATCGGCGGGGAAATTTCCAACTTCACGCGCGCCAGTTCCGGCCACTGGTATTTCACGCTCAAGGACGACGCGGCCCAGGTGCGCGCGGTGATGTTCCGCAGCCGCGCCCAGTATGCCGGCTTCGTCCCGCGCGAAGGCGACAAGGTCGAAGTGCGCGCCCTGGTCACGCTGTATGGCGCGCGCGGCGACTACCAGATCAATGTCGAGGCGATCCGCCGCGCCGGCGTCGGCCAGCTCTACGAAGCCTTCCTGCGCCTGAAGGAAAAGCTTGCCCGGCAAGGCCTGTTCGACGCCGAGCGCAAGCGGCCGCTGCCGCTGTTCACGCGCAGCATCGGCATCGTCACCAGTCCGCAGGCGGCGGCCCTGCGCGATGTGCTCACCGCCCTGAAACGGCGCGCGCCGCACGTCAACATCGTGCTCTACCCCGCCCCGGTGCAGGGCCAGTTTGCCGCCGACAAGATCGCCGAAGCCATCATGACGGCCTCGCGCCGCGCCGAGGTCGACGTGCTGCTGGTCTGCCGCGGCGGCGGCTCGATCGAGGACTTGTGGAGTTTCAACGAGGAATGCGTGGCGCGCGCGATTGCCGCCTGCGGCATCCCGGTGATTTCCGGCGTCGGCCACGAGACCGACGTCACCATCGCCGACTTCGCCGCCGACATGCGCGCCGCCACCCCGACGGCGGCGGCCGAACTGGCGGCCACGCCGCGCGACGACTGGATGGCCTCGCTGTCGGCCGACGCCCTCGACTTGCGCCGTGCCATGGACCGCCGCCTGTCGGAAGCCAACCAGGGCCTCGATAGCCTGAGCCGCCGCCTGCTCAGCCCCACGGCCCAGATCGCCCACCAGCGCCTGAAGCTGCGCGCGATGGCGGCGGGGCTGACGCACGCGGTGCGCACGCCGCTGGGACGCGGCGGCGTGACCCTGGCCCAGCTCCAGCAGCGCTGGGCGCGCCACCGTCCGGACCTGCGCACCCTGCGCGCCCAGCTCACGTCCGAGGGGCGCCACCTGAACGCCAGCGTCTGCAACCAGCTCCAGGGCCGGCGCGACCGCCTGGGCGCGCTGGCGGCCCAGCTCGAACTGCTGAACCCGCAACGCACGCTGGAGCGCGGCTACGCCATCGTCAGCAATGCCAAGGGCGAGGCGCTGCGTTCTCCGCAGCAGATCAAGGCGCGCACGGCGCTGACGGTGCGCCTGGCCGAAGGCAGCGCGCAGGTGCGGGTGTCGAGCGTGCAGGCCGAGTTGGAATGAACGCACATGAAGGCAATCTGGGCAGGCATGCAACGTCCGGCCATCCGGTTTAGAATAAGCGCCGTTTCCAAACAATAACTTTCTAACCAACAAGGACCAAGACATGGAACATACCCTGCCGCCACTGCCGTACGCCAAAGACGCCCTGCAGCCGCACATCTCGGCCGAAACCCTGGAATACCACTACGGCAAGCACCACGCCACCTATGTGACGAACCTGAACAACCTGATCAAGGGCACCGAGTTCGAGAACATGTCGCTGGAAGAGATCGTCAAGAAATCCTCGGGCGGCATCTTCAACAATTCGGCCCAGGTCTGGAACCACACCTTCTTCTGGAACTGCATGAGCCCGAACGGCGGCGGCGCGCCAAGCGGCAAGGTCGCTGACGCGATCAACGCCAAGTGGGGCTCGTTCGACAAGTTCAAGGAAGAATTCTCGAAGTCGGCGATCGGCAACTTCGGTTCGGGCTGGACCTGGCTGGTGCAAAAGGCCGACGGCGGCGTCGACATCGTCAACACCTCGAACGCCCACACCCCGCTGGCGTCGGATGACAAAGCCCTGCTGACCTGCGACGTCTGGGAACACGCCTACTACATCGACTACCGCAACGCCCGCGCCAAGTTCGTGGAATCGTGGTGGAACCTGGTCAACTGGGAATTCGTCAACGCGAACCTGGGCTGATCGATCCCTCTTCCGGCGCAGCGCCGGAAGAAGCGCCCTCAACGGCCCGCCATCGCGCGGGCCGTTTTCTTTTTTGTGCCCAGACAACACCCTTTCCTCCGCAACCTTGAGCTAGCGCAGAGAAGACGAGCGATGCGCTAAGGCGATGCACATTGCGGCGTTAAATGATCACGGGACATTTCTTTAACGTAAGCGCTTGCGCTCGACGAAAGGGGACACCGTGAACATCAAAACGCTTTGCCTGGTACCCGCCATCGCCGCGGCCGCCATGCTGGCCGGCTGCGCCATGCCCGCCCTCGGCGGCAAGGTCATCCTTTCCACCGACAAGACCTACCCGGCCATCGGCCCCTATTCGCAGATGGTCGGCCACGGCAGGCTGATCTATTTCTCCGGCGTGATCCCGTTGAACAAGAAAGGCACAGCGGTCCAGGGCGCGACGATCGAGGAGCAGACCCGCCTGGTGCTCGACTACATCGGCCTGCAGCTGCGCTCGCAGGGACTGGACTATGCCGACGTCCTGAACAGCACCGTCTACATGAAAGACCTGAACGACTTCGCCGCCATGAACCGGATCTACGGCGAGGTCTTCAAGGAAGCGCCGCCGGCACGCGCGACGGTCGAGGTGGCGCGGCTGCCGCGCGACGTCAAGATCGAAATCGCCGTGGTCGCGGCGCGCCGCTGATCCATCACACAGGAGGAGACAACATGCACAACCCGCATACGCTGCAGCCAATCGTCACCCCCTACGGCGACGCCAATCTTCCCGCGCACTGGAGCCGCAACCGGCGCGACTTCCTGCGCATCATGGGCTCGAGCGCCGTGCTGGCCGCGCTCGGGCCGCTGGCCGGCTGCAGCAGCGGCCACGCGGCCAGCCGCACCGAAGAGCTGCGCAATCAACTGCTCGCGGACGAGCGCTTCTGGATGGACGTGGCCGGCATGTTCACCCTCGACCCGTCGCGCCGTTTCATGAACGTCGGCACCGCCGGCTCGATGCCCAGGGTGGCGCTCGACCTGTTCGACAGCGAAAACCGCGCCAAGGCGGCCGCAAGCGGCAACGGCTACACGAATTTGCTGGCCGAACGCACGCAGGTCGCGCCCGGCTTCGGCGTCGACCCGGACGAACTCGCCTTTTCGGCGAACACCTCGTCCGGCATGTGCCACGCCATCCTGGGCCTGGACTGGCAGCCGGGCGACGTCATCGTCACCACCAACCACGAGCACGGCGGCGGCGAGACGCCGATGGCGATTGCCGTGGCGCGCTATGGCATCGAGATCGCCCGGGTCGCCATGCCGGTCGGGAACGACCAGACCGCGGCGCTGTACGCCACCCTGTTCGACAGCCGCATCCGCGAACTGCGCACGCAAGGCAAGCGCGTGCGCGCGATGATGTTCTCGGCGCCGACCTACAAGACCGGCACCATGCTGCCGATTGCCGAGTTGATGGAAATCGCCAAGCTGCATGGCCTGGTTTCGATTGTCGACGGCGCCCACCTGCCCGGCATGATGGCGTATGACTACGCCCAGCTCGGCATGGACTTCATGTCCGGCGCCGGCCACAAGTGGCAATGCGGTCCGGGTTCGACCGGCATCCTGATCGTGCGCAACAAGATCCGCGCATCGAACCCGCTGCCGCTGCCGAACTGGTACCCGGTCCACACCAGCAGCTGGACCCCGCGCGCGCGCAGCACCAACGGCAGCGCCACCTGGGACATCGCCGCCACCATCACCTCCTGCGGCAGCCTGCACACGCCGATGTTCGATGCGCTGGTGGCCAGCTGCGCGCTGTGGGACCGGATCGGCCGCAAGAAGATCGAAACCTACGACCTTGCCCTGTCGGCCTACCTGAAGGAGCGCATCAGCGAAGTCTGGGGCGTGGAGCGCCTGTATTCGCCGAAGGACGATCCGAAGCTGGTCTCGGCTGTGACCTCGTTCAACCCCTTCAGCAACCCGGCCGACATCATGGACAGCGCCAGGTCGGGCGAATTCGTGGCACGGATGCTGAGCGACTACCGCCCCGGCTTCGTGATCCGCAACGTCAACTTCCCGGTAATCGGCACGAAGAGCGACCATTATGCGATCCGCATCTCGACCCACTTGTGGACCAGCGTCGAGGACATCGACCGGCTGGTGGCGGCCATGGCCGACCTGTCGCGCAAGATGGGCTAGCGGCGGCGCCAACGCCCGCGAGGCCGCTGCGTGCGGCTTTTTTGGCGCATGCGGTGCGCAACTGTCACTAAAATGTCTCCAACTGTCGGCACAGTGTAGTAAATGTGCTTACACGCCATTGCTTCGCTACAATGTCGGCAGAGGAGAAATAGCATGTACCGAGTTTTGCTGGTGGAAGACGATGCACGGTTGGCCGAGCTGGTGACCGAATACCTGTCCGCATACGAGTTCAGCGTCGAGCTGGTCACGCGCGGCGACGCCGCCCTGGCGCATTTCCAGGCGCTGACGCCCGACATCGTGGTGCTCGACCTGATGCTGCCGGGGCTGGACGGGATGGTGGTCTGCCGCCAGATCCGCGAATTGTCCGATGTGCCGATCCTGATCCTGACGGCGCGCGAGGATTCCTACGACGAGGTGTCGGGCCTGGAACAGGGCGCCGACGACTTCGTCAACAAGCCGGTGCAGCCGCGCGTGCTGCTGGCCCGCCTGCGCGCCCTGCTGCGCCGCACCCAGCCGAAAGGCGCGCCCGATACGGGCGAACTGGTGTTCGGCGGCCTGCGCATCGTCGGCGCCGACCGCACCGTGTTCTGGCGCGACAAGCTGTGCGTGCTGAGCAATACCGAATACAAGCTGCTGCTGGTCCTGGCCGAGGCCGCCGGGCGCGTGCTGTCGCGCGATGAATTGCTCAAGAAAATGCGCGGCATCGAGTTCGACGGACTGGACCGCAGCATCGACAATTGCATCTCGAAACTGCGCCGCAAGTTCGACGACGCGCGCTCGGAAAAGATCAAGACGGTGTGGGGCGAAGGCTACCTGTTTTCGCCATCGGCCTGGGGCTGAGAAATCATGCAGGATGGCCGGCCACAACCGCTGGCTGGCGTCCCGGCGGCGCAAACGCAACCGCCATCCATGCACCCGGGTGCATTCGGCCACCCTACTCGAACAGCGGCACGATCGCCAGCGGCGGATTGGCGCTGATCAGCTGGGCGCGCTCGGCGCCGGCAAACCGGTAGACCACGGTCGGGAAGCCGGCATCGGGCTCGCCCTCGAACGCGGCGCCGTGCACTGGCGCCAGCGCCTGGTCGCCGCCTTCGGCGCGGTGCAGGCGCAGTCCGCTCTCCCCTGCCCGCCGGGCGAACACGAAACGCACGCCGCCGCACTGGCGCGCGCGCAGCGAGGCGTCGGCGTAGCGCGCAAAACCCAGGGCCTGCTCGCAGCCGGCGCGCAGCTGGGCGGTGTCGTACACGCCGTCGGCTTGCGGCGCCAGCGTCACGCGCGGGCGCACGCTGAAGGCGCCGATCTTGCGGTCGAGGTAGAGCGCGGCGTTCTCGTCGTAGGCGGCTTTGAGGAGCGGGAAGGCGGTGCGGCCCAGCGGATCCAGCCCCAGGTTGACCTGGTTCGCCTTGCCGGCCAGCGTCAGCTGCAGGCCATCGAGCGCGACGCCCTTTTCCAGCGGTACGACCTGCAGGTGGTTCTGCAAATAGTTCTTCGGGCCGCCGTATTTTTCGAACACGACCATCGCCCGGTAGGCGTCGCGGTAGCCGACCCAGTCGGCCGCATGCGCCTGGGCGCAGGCGCCCAGCGACAGGATGCAGGAGACGATGAGGTGGCGGGCCGTGTTCATCGTCAGAACCGGTAGGCGAAGGCGGCGGAGACCGCCGTGTTGGTCGGCCGCTCGACGAGCGGGCTGCGGCGCGCATCGCCGGCCAGGCGCTTGACTTGCAGGTTCGTGGTAAGCATCCACGACGGCGTCAGGTCCCAGTTCCAGCGCAGGCCGAGGTGGCCATCCTTCAGGCCGCTGCCCGGGCGGTACACCGGCTTGCCGCTGCGCAGGGAATCGAACTCGTCGACGCCGAAGAACGCCGCGTTGTAGTCGGCGTTGGCAAAGCTCAGGCCGGCCGACACCGATACCCGGTGGTGGGCGCCGACTTGCAGCGCCAGGCGTTGGAGGCCGAGGTCGACGCGCGCGCCATGGCGATTGTTGCCGGCGCCATACAGCAGGCTGCTGGTCAGGCGCCATTCGGGCGCCAGGTAATAGTTCAGGAAGCCGCCGCCCAGCAGGCGGGTCGACACCGGCGAGACGCCGAGCAGCCGGTTGCTGCTCGACGCGGCCATCGGCATCGCGACGATCGAGTAGCGCGCCGTCAGGCCGTCGACGCCGCCGCTGTCGCCCGATTCGTCGCGGCGCGGCTGCAGCTCGGCCAGCGGGCCGTATTCGAGGGTGGGATCCTGCGACAGGTGCATGCCGGCATTCATGCCCGAGACAAACACGCCGTTGCTCCATTGCACTTGCAGCAGCGGCAGCGCGCGGCGCCTGCTGTGCTCCGCCCCTTCGTAGCGTGCGGCCGACACCAGGCCCAGCCCGGCGTACATGTCGCGGCTGCCATCGGGCATCGGATTCGTGGCCGGCGTCTGGGCAGCGGCGCTGCCCGACAACACTGCCAGGACCAGGGCGGAGAACTTGTTCATGGTTGAGTCAAGGAAACGGGTGACCCTATTTTACGTTGCACCGGCCCCATCCGAAATATCCTTGTTGCATGACTTGAATGGCTGTGGCCCCTGGTGGCCGCACTCGGGGAGCGCGTTCTGGCCGGCCTTGCCGGGAAGACGCTGGCGGCCTGCTGGCCGGTGCCGCAAGGTAGCGAGGGGGGCGAGCAGCGCGATTCCATCTCGTCTCCCCGTGACTGGCCGCGTATCTGGCAGCGGCCGGAATAAAAAAACCCACCGACACTCGCGTATCGAGTGGGCAAACGGAAAACTGAATCACGTTAAGCTTATCCGTTTGGCATTGTTGATTCTCCCAAGAGATGTCGCCTATTTGTCGCTAATTTGTAATTTACCGTTGTCATCGTTGCTCCTATACAATGGCATTAGGAGAAAAACAATGTTCTTTGTAACTGTCAAGCGCGGCCGATGGTGGAGGAAAAACGGGTGAACCGGATTTTCTTCCGCTTTTTCCTGCTGGTGATGCTGTCGATTACCGCCGCGACCTTCGTGGTGTATTTCGCGATGAGCCGGTTGTTCGGCGACCCGCTCGACGACATCGCCCGGCGCCAGGCCTCGGCCCAGATCTTCCTCATTGAGCAATACGTCGACGAAGCGCCCACCGACGAGTGGCTGGTGCGCCTGAACCGGGTGCGCGAAGTGTCGGATACCCGCTTCGACCTGATCAGCCTGGGCGATGCGCGCGCCGCCCTGCCCGCTTCCAGCCAGCGCGCGCTGGAACGCGGCCGGGTGGTGCTCGACGTCGCCAACAAGGCCTTCTACCGCCGCGTCGACCTGAAGGGCGAGCGCTACATCGGCAGCGACGAGGAAGTGATCCATGCGCGCGACTTGCCGATCGACGTCAACCTGGCCCTCAAGATGGAAGCGGTGCGCTACGTGATCGTGGCGCTGGCCCTGCTGGTGCCGGTGGCGCTGTGGTCGCGCTCGCACTGGCAGGGGCTGCAGACGCTGTCGCGCGTGGCCGACGAATTCGGCGCCGGCCGCCTGTCGGCGCGGGCGCGCATGCCGCGTTCGGCCAGCATCTATCCGCTGGCCGAGCGGATCGACCACATGGCCGACCGCATCGAGGACTTGCTGGTGTCGCAGAAGAATTTGCTGCACTCGGTGTCGCACGAGCTGCGCACGCCGATCGCACGCCTGGAATTTGCGCTGGAACTACTCGATGCCAAGGCCGGCGACCCGGCCCTGCGCCAGCGCATCGCCGCGATGGAAGGCGATGTGCGCGAGCTGAACGATCTTGTCAGCGAATTGCTGGGCATGGCGCGCCTGGACAGCGAGCAGGCGCTGCAGCGCGAGACGGTGGATGTGGCGGCCTTGCTGGACAGCGTGGTGGCTTCCCTGCCGCCTGCTGCGCCGGCGCTGGCGCTCGCTGCCGGCGCCGATCTCGGCAGGGTCGAGGCCGACCCGCGCCTGCTTGGCCGGGCGCTGTCGAACTTGCTGAGGAATGCGCAGAAATATGCGGCCGGCGCGATCCGGCTGTCGGCCGTCCGCGTGGGCGGCAAGCTGGTGCTGGCCGTCGAGGACGACGGTCCCGGGATTCCCGAGGAAGAGCGCGAGCGCGTGTTCGAGCCCTTCTACCGCCTCGACCGCAGCCGCGACCGCGCCACCGGCGGCTTCGGCCTGGGCTTGTCGATCGCGCGCAAGGCGGTGCTGCTGCATGGCGGCAGCCTGGCGGTCGAACAGTCCGCACTGGGCGGCGCCCGCTTCGTGATGACGCTGCCCTGAGGGTCCGAAACCGGAGCAAAACCGGTCCGGTTTCGTCGATCCTTTATTTGCGCTCGGGCTTCACGTGCGTGAATCCGTACCACAGGTGCTCCCACCAGTGCGCGCGCGACTTCACGGTGTACAGGCATACCTTGTCGACGCCGCTCTTGAAGACCGGGTCCTGGCACTGGTTCGTCATCAGGGCGTTGCGCTGGTTCTCGGCGTTCACGAGCGCGATGCAGAGCCAGATCACCAGCCCGAGCAGGATCACGACCAGCGACCACGCGATGTGGTTCACGTTGCTCGTTTCGTACAGGTCCTCTTCACGAGGGCGGGCGCCCTCGTACATGGCCAGGACCTTGCCTTCCGGATCGCTCATTTCGTCTTGGCTGCCTTGTCGACCAGGGCGTCGAGCACCTGGAAGGTGCTTTGCATGATCTGGCTGCCATCCTTGAGTTTCAGCTTGTCCGCCACCTGGCCCGGCGAGGTCTGGTACTTGCCGTCGACGATCAGGGTCGGGGTGCCGCTTACCTGGTAGGCGGTCGCCATTTGCGGCAGGCGGCGCAGCTTGGTGGTCACGGCGAAGGAATTCCACACCTCGAGGAACTTGGCGCGGTCGATCCCGTTCTTCGACACCCAGTCGATGATCTGCTCATCCTTCATCAGGCGCACGCGCTGGACGTGCACCGCGTGCAGGACCTTCGGATGGAATTCGTTCAGCTTGCCCATGGCTTCGAGGGTCAGGAACAGGTGCGCTTCCGGATCGGCCGGGCCCTGGAAAGGCAGGTGGATACGGCGCAGCACGATCTTGTCACCCTGCTTTTTGACCCATTCGTTCAGGCCAGGTTCCAGCGCATAGCAAGCCGGGCAGTGGAAAGCGAAGAACTCCACCACTTCAACTTTCTTGCCGGTCGCCTGGACCGCCTGCGGCGTTGCCAGGGTCGTGTACTCGACGCCGTTCTGCGGGTTGGTCGGCGAAGCGAAAGCGGTGCTGGCGACCAGGCTGGCGGCAACAATGGCGAAACGCAGGGAGCGGCGCATAGAGATCCTTCTTGTATGAAAGTGGAAGAAAACGACCGCGAGATTACCACTTTTTCGTGCTTCCCTCTAAGCGGGACACGATTTATTGCAATTGCTTACGGGTGTAACGTCGATACAGGACAGCGCATTCGCTGGGCGTTCCGTACGCTCGTACTGTCTTCGACTCGGCGCCGCTAGGCCGCATCCCTTGCCCTGACAATTTTTCACAAGCTCTACGGGATGCGCTATCGCTTTCGCCGTGCCCGCGCCTCATCCAGCCGCCGGCACAGCAGCGCCGCGCCCTCCACCACGCGCGGGCCAGGCCGCGTGAGCAGCTCCTCATCGAGCGTAAACAAATTATTGCGCCGCACCGCCGTCATGCCGCGGTACGGCTTCCAGATCGTCAGCCCGCGGTCCTCGGGCGTGTACAGCTTGCCGCCGACGATCGCCTCCGGGTCTTGCTGCACCACCGCCTCCACGCCCACCTGCGGCGCGACGGTCTTCAGGCCGGCGAAGATATTCCGGCCGCCGCAGGCGCGGATGGCGTCGCTGGCGATCTGCTCGCCGTTGAGCGTGTACAGCGGGCTGTCCCAGGCCTGGTAGAACACCGTCACCGGCGGCCGCTGCGCATAGCGATCGCGCAGGGCCGCCAGCTTGGCCGCGTAGGCGTTGGCGGCGGCGCGCGCGGCAGGCTCGGTGCCGAGCAGCTGGCCGAAGCGCAGCAGGCTGGTCGCCACCTCGTCCAGCTTGCGCGGCTCGCTGTGGAAGACCGGGATGCCCAGGCTCTGCAGCTGGGCGATCTGGCGCGCCGTGTTCCCGCTCTGCCAGACGACCAGCAGGTCCGGCTTCATTGCGATCACGCGCTCGATGTCGACCTGGCTGTTCGAGCCGACGAGCGGGATGCTGCGCGCCGCCGCCGGGTAGTCGCTGTAGTTCATGGCGCCGACGATGCGCGCGCCGCCGCCGGCCGCGAACAGCAGCTCGGTGACGTGCGGCGCCATCGAGATCACGCGCTGGGCCGGCCCTGCGAGCGTGACGCGCTGGCCGGCATCGTCGACCACGGTGATGGCCGCCTGCGCCGAAGCGGCGAGGAAGCAGAGTGCGAGGAACAGCGCTTTCATGGGAGGTTCCGGGCAGGCGAGAGCGTGGCCGGCGCTGCCGGCGCATCCGGCAGGAACACGGTGCGCGCGCCGTGGGCGATGGCCACGATAGGATGGCCGAGGCAGGCGCTCAGCAGCTCCGGACGCATCACTTGCTGCGTGGCGCCGGCGTGCCAGCTGCCATCGCCATTCAGGAGCAGCGCATGGGTGGCGCCGCTCCAGGCCAGGTTCAGGTCGTGGCCGACGCTGACCACGGCCTTGCCGGCGCGGCACAGGCCCGCCATCAGCTCGGTCACGGCCACCTGGTGCGCCAGGTCGAGGGCGTTCGCCGGTTCGTCGAGCAGCAGCAGCGGCGTGTCCTGGGCCAGCAGCGCGGCAATCGCCACGCGCTGGCGCTCGCCGCCCGACAGGGTGCGCACGTCGCGCTCGGCCAGGTGCAGCACGTCCAGCGTGCGCAGCGCGGCTTCGGCGGCGGCATGGTCGTCGCTGCCCTCCCAGTAGCAGTCGGCGTGGTAGGGGTGGCGCGCCATCAGCACGGTTTCGATGACGCGGTAGGCAAAGGCGTCGCCGCGCGACTGCGCCAGGTAGGCGCGTTCGCGCGCCAGCGCCGGCAGCGGCCAGTCCTGGAGCGGCTTGCCGGCCAGGGCCACGCTGCCGCCATCGGGGGCGCGCAGGCCGGCCACGGTGCGCAGCAGCGTGCTCTTGCCGGCGCCATTCGGGCCGATCACGCACCAGCTCTCGCCGGCGTTCACGCGCCAGTCGAGGCGCTCGACGAGCGGGCGGCCATCGGCGCGCAGGGTCAGGGCTTGGGTAAGGATCATCGGCGGCGCAAGTGGAGTTGGTGGAGCTGGAACAGGAACACGGGCACGCCGATCAGCGAGGTCAGCACGCCCACCGGCAGCTGCTGCGGCGCCAGCACGGTGCGCGCCAGCGTATCGGCGAACACAAGGAAACTGCCGCCCACCAGGGTGGCGGCCGGCAGCAAGATGCGGTGGTCGGGGCCGAAGGCATAACGGCAGGCATGCGGCACCACCAGCCCGACGAAGCCGATGCTGCCGCCGCTGGTCACGGCGCAGGCGGTCAGCAGGCCCGAACAGAGAAAAAGAAAGCGGCGCAGTGCGGCGACGTCGATGCCCAGCGCCACGGCGGCGTCGGCGTGCAGGGCCATCACGTTCAGCGCCCGCGCGCGGCGCAGCGCCAGCAGCACGGCGCCGCACAGCACGATCCAGGGCAGCAGGCGCCAGCTGGAGCCGGCCAGGTCGCCGATCATCCAGAACACCATGCCGCGCAGGCGCGACTCCGGCGCCACCGACAGCATCAGCGTCACCAGCGCCATGCAGGCCGAGGCCAGCACGACACCGGTGAGCAGCAGCACGCCGGATTCGCCGGTGCGCGCCGCGCCCCTTCCGCCGGCCAGGTCGCGCCGCGCCAGCAAATACAGCAGCAGCGAGATGCCGACCGCACCGGCCAGCGCGCCGAGATCCACCATCCACAAGGCCGCGCCGAACATCAGCGCGGCCAGGGCGCCGACGGCGGCGCCGGCCGAGACGCCCAGCACATACGGATCGGCCAGCGGATTGCGCACCAGCGCCTGCATCATGACGCCGGCCAGCGCCAGCGCGGCGCCAGTGGCAAAAGCGCTGCTGGCGCGGCCCAGGCGCAGGTCGAGCAAGGTGGCGGACATGCCGTCCGGCGCGCCCGCCAGCAGGCTTGCGACAGCCTGCGGCAGCTCGTCCAGCGGCACCGGCACCGAACCGGCCAGGCCGGCGCCAGCGAACACCAGCAGCGAAAGGACTGCCAGCAGCGCCACGGTCGCGCGCTGGCGGGTCTTCAATGCTGCCGGCATGACGCTCACGCTAGGCGCTCACGATCAGAAGTCGTAGCGCGCCGAGAGCTTCAGCTGGCGGCCGTTGCTCGGGTAGATGCTGGTGCGGCAGCCGAAGGCGTTGCTGAAGTACTGGCGGTCGGCCAGGTTCAAGCCGCTGACCGCGAATTCCCAGTCGCCGACCTTTTGCGCGAAGCGGGCGTCGACCGTGGTGTACGACGGGATGCGCGCTTCGCAGCTGTTGCCGAAGTCGCTGCCGTAGCGCTGCTTCGACACGTACTGGGCGCCGATATCGGCGCTCTGGCCGGTGCTCGGCGTCCACGCCAGGCGCGTGGTGAACAGGTTCTTCGGCACCAGCACCATCTCGCGGCCGGCGTTCGGGCCGCCGGTGAACTCGGCCTTCACGTGCTGGTACTGGCCGGTCAGGCGCCAGTCGGCGGCGACCATCAGGTGGCCTTCGATTTCCACGCCCTGGCGGCGGGTTGGATCGAGGTTGGTGTTGGCGCCGAAGCCGCCGGCCAGGGTCGGATCGTAGAAGATCTCGTTTTCCAGGCGGTGGCGGAACACGCGCGCGGCGATGCGGCGGGCGTCGGTGCCGGCAGTGACGCCCAGCTCGTAGTCGCGCGAGGTCTGCACGTCGAGCAGGCCCACCGAGGAACGGTAGCCGTTTTCGTCGGCGTTCGGGATGCGGTAGCTCTGGCCGGCCTTGGCGTGCACGGTGATGCCGGCCACCGGATCGATGCTGCCCTCGACGCTCCAGCCGTTCTGCGACTGCTCGCCCTTCTCGACGGCGAAGGCGCTGGCGTCGTCCTTCTCGAAGCGCTCGTGGCGCGCGCCGATGGCCAGGCGCGCGTTGTACACGTCGGCGAAACGCATTTCATCGCGCAGGTAGAGCGCTTTCGAATCCTGGCTCGAATCCGAACCGAAGCTGGTGCTGCGCTCCCAGCGCGTCAGGTCGACGCCGGCCACGAACTCGTTCAGCATGCCGTCGCGGCGCGAAAGCTGGCGCAGGCGCGGCGAGAACTGGGTCTGGCGGCTGTGGTAGGTCGACTCGGACAGGAAGCCGTCGAAGTCGTAGGCCGACTTCACTTCGCGCTCGCGGTGCGCCAGCTCGGCGGCCAGCTCGACGCTGCCGATGCGGTGTTCGCCGAACAGGGTCACGCGGTCGCTGTCGAGCGAACCGAAGTCGTTCGGGGTGTTGGTCTGGCGCGGATTGGCGTTGAATTCCTCCAGGCTCAGCGAGCCCGGGAAGCGCGAATGCTGGCGCGCGCTTTCCACGCGCAGGCCCAGGCGCGAACCGTCGACCGCCCACTGGACGCCGCCGCTGATCGACTTCTGGCGGAAGTCGTTGTTGTTGCGGTAGTTGTCGGTGCCCTGCTTGTCGGCGGCCAGGTCGAACGACAGCGGACCTTCGCCGTGGCGCACGGAAGCGCGCGCATCGTACTCGTCGAAGCGGCCGCCTTCCAGGCGCAGCGAGCCGTGGTAGCCGGCATCGGCGCCGCGCCTGGTGATGATGTTGATGACGCCGCCGGTGGCGCCTTCGCCATACAGCACGCTGCTGCCGCCGCGCGTGATCTCGATGCGTTCGACGGTGTCGACCGGGATCGAGGACAGGATCGGGCCCGCCAGTTCATTCTCGTTCAGGCGCACGCCGTCGACCAGGATCACCATGTTCTGGCTGCTGTTCGAGCCGAAGCCGCGCAAGTCGAGGCCGAAGTCGGGCGAGCCGTCCAGGCTCTGGCGGCCGAACACGCCGCCGATCTTGCGGATCGCGGCATTCACGTCGTTGGCGCCGGCGCGGCGGATGTCGTCGGCCGTGATCACGGTGGCGCCGATCGGCATCAGGGCCGCGTCGCTGGCGAAGCGGGCGCCGGTGACGCTGACCACGGAAACGGCCTGCTCGGCGCTGGCGGCGCCGGTCAACAGGGAAAAGGCACAGGCAAGCACGAGCGGCTTGATCGCCGGCGCGCTGGTCGGAACAGCAGAAGTCATGATGTTGTTGTATTCGATAAGTGTGCACCCGGCCTGCGTCCCCGCAGGCCGGATTCAACGGACTATCCTGAGGATGTCCACCTGTCCTGGCCGGTATCCGGGCTTGCAAGCCGAACCGCCTCGCCTTCCTGTGCAGCGCACAGTGGCATTCGAGGCGGCCTGTCGCCGGGGCGACGCTTGTTGACCGTTGCGGGGGCAGCACACCAGGGCCATGCGCCGACAGGCGCAGCTGGCATCGTGTTTCCCGTTTAACTGCGCACGCAGATTGCGCACGCGGGCACCAGAACGGGGCGGATTATATAACGGGCAAGGGATTGCCGCGTTTTGAGGGTGTTGTTACGCCGCGTGGATGCATGCCGCGATCCCGCGTGGACACAGGTGTCCACCCTGCGAACCCCGCCTTTGCAGGCTGGGCATTCGTCGTGCCGGCATGTAGCCAGCCCTACTGCCACGCCGTCATCACGCGATCATCGGCGCCCCCACCGGCAACGCTACACCGCCGGATCGACTACCATCGAAATCAATCACAACATGAAGGAGCCCTCATGCCCACCCGCCTCCCCACCTATTTCGTCTCCCACGGCGGCGGCCCCTGGCCCTGGCTGAAACAGGAATTCGGCGCCGCCTACGACAAGCTGGAAGCCTCGCTGGTCGACATCCCGCGCCAGATCGCGGTTCGCCCCAAGGCGGTGCTGGTGGTGACCAGCCACTGGGAAGCCGCGCGCTTCATGGTCTCGTCTTCGCCCGCCCCCGGCATGATCTACGACTATGGCGGCTTCCCGCCGCACACCTACCAGGTGCGCTACCCCGCCCCGGGCGATCCGGCGCTGGCCGCGCGCGTGGCGGCCCTGCTGGACGAAGCCGGCCACCCGGCCGCGCTGGACCCGGAACGCGGCTTCGACCATGGCACGTTTTCGATGCTGTACCCGGTCTATCCTCAGGCCGACATGCCGGTGGTGCAGCTGTCGCTGCGGCGCGACCTCGATCCGCTGGCCCACATCGGGGCGGGACGGGCGCTGGCGCCCTTGCGCGACGAAGGGGTGCTGATCATCGGCAGCGGGCTGTCGTTTCACAACCTGCGCCAGTTCGGGGCGTCGGGACGGGAGGCGTCGCATGGGTTCGATGGGTGGTTGAACCGGACCTTGCTGGAGTTGGCGCCGAACGCGCGGACGGCGGCCTTGCTGCGTTGGAGCGAGGCGCCGTCAAGCCGGGCGGCGCATCCGCGGGAGGAGCATTTGATTCCGCTGATGGTGGCGCTGGGGGCGGCCGAGAGCGAGGTGGCGGCGAACGTGTATCACGAGGAGGCGTTCTTTGGGAGTCTGGCGGTGTCGAGTTTCAGGTTTGGGGAGGTGGGCGTTGCGGGGTAATCACGTAGAGACCGTGGCGGTCCGCTTGCGATACGGCTGGGAGCGACGCAGCCAAGACGCACGCTGCCGCGTGGGCACGGGGTGCCTGGCGCGGCCCGGCCCACCCTGGGGGTGGCGCTAACGATCGACGGTGAAGCCGGCATAGCGCCGGCTTTACGGATTACGTGCCGCGCTTGCCGCGGGCGGCTTCTTCGGCTTTGGCGGCGGCTTTTTCGGCGGCGATGCGCGCTTTTTCGGCCTTCTCGATTTCATGGGCGGCGATGCGGGCGGCGCGCGTGTCGGGGGTTTCCAGGCTGATGCGGCCGAGGGCGCCGCTGCGGTAGTCGTGCAGCAGCACGTGCGCCGCCTTTTCGACGTCGAACTCGCCGCCGCGCACGCGGAAGCCGCGGCGGGCCGCGACGTTTTCGACCACGGCGATGCCGTCCATGCCCTCGGTCTTGAAGCCGTAGCGCGCGGTCAGCAGATGCGGGTAGCGTTCCAGCAGCAGGTCGCCCAGGAAGAAGGCGACTTCCTCCTCGATCAGCGCATTCGTGCCGATCGCGTGGCTGGCGGCCAGCATCATGCCGTCGCTGTCCATCTCGATCTTCGGCCACATCAGGCCGGGCGTGTCGACCAGCACCGTGTGCTTGTCGAGGTACAGCTTTTGCTGGGTCTTGGTCACGGCCGGCTCGTCGCCGACTTTCGCCACGCGCTTTTTCAGCAGCGCGTTCATCAGCGTCGATTTACCGACGTTCGGGATGCCCATGATCATGATGCGCAGCGGCTTGGTCGGCACGCCGCGGTGCGGCGCCAGCGACAGGGCCAGCTGCGGGATGCGCGCCACGTCGAGCGGCTTCTTGGTCGTCATCGGATAGGCGGTCACGCCGTCCTGGGCATCGTAATAGGCTTTCCAGGCGGCGGTGGCCACCGGGTCGGCCAGGTCGATCTTGTTCAGGATTTTCAGGCAGGGACGCTGGCGGAACTTGCGCATGCGGTCGACCAGCGGGTTGCAGCTCGCTTCGGGCAGGCGTGCGTCGAGCACCTCGATCACGAGATCGATGTTTTCCATCTGCTCCTCCGCCTGCTTCTTGGCGGAGTTCATGTGGCCCGGGAACCATTGTATCGACATGCTGTGCTTTCCAATTCTTTCTGACGAGGCGGTATTCTACGCTGCCCTCCTCCCCCGCGTCGCCCTCAGCCTGTGGCTATGTTTCCACAAGGAACGAAATCGGCTTGATCTGTTGCAATAGGGACGCATGGACGCCCCGGCACCATATCGGGACCGGCCGCCTGTGGCCGGGTCGAGGAGAACATCATGGGGATAGCGCGCAACGTGGAAGTGTGGATTTTCGGGGCGTTCGGGGTGCTGGGCTTGGTGGCTTGCCTGAGCGGGCCCGCCGAACGCGCGGCGCCGGCGCCGGTGGCGAATGCGGCAGTCGAAGGCGAACTGGCGCTGCCGGTCGATCCGCGGCAGCCGATGTACACGGTGTATGTGGTCGGGAAGCGGCCGACGGCGCCGGAGAAGCGCGCGATGCGCAAGGGGGATGCGGGATGAGGCCTCCGTTCGCCGGTGTTATCGCGATATCAACCATTGCCGCGCAATCAACCGTAGAGGTTGTGAAATAAACGTCAGGGCAAGGAATACGGCAGGCCGATTCTGGCATGCTGTTCTTGCAAACAATATTTGCCACAACACATCGGCAAAACCTTGTGCATCAGTCACCTGCAACACTCAAGTTTGCCACAGCCTGCAGGGCGCGCAGGTATACGATAGTCTGCTTTCGACCC
>Ga0265780_10003170_pt1 | contig 21806 bp, 20 predicted proteins | sample P1T30metagenome_FD_192432 | JGI IMG/M metagenome (GOLD analysis project Ga0265780, IMG submission 192432) | Plant litter microbial communities from East Loma Ridge, Irvine, California - P1 T30 | ecosystem: Environmental > Terrestrial > Plant litter > Unclassified | place: USA: California...
CAGTGTGAAAGTAGGTTATCGTCAGGCTAGTTATTTGGGCTCCGCAAGGAGCCCTGAGAGAAACCCCATGCAGAAATGCGTGGGGTTTTTTTTCGTCTGGAGATTCGTCGATGCTGGCAACGCTAGTCTTTCATGGTGCCGATGCGCGCTGCGGGAGAGCTCACCTTGATCAAATCTTTGTGGTGCCTTGATTATTCGACCTGCTCAGGCGCGTGCACCGCGATGCGCCCTTCAGCCAGCAAGGCATCGAGCTGCGGCATTGCCGCCCGCATTCCTTCCTCCATCGCCGGGATCGTTTGCGCCATCGCTTCCACGCTCGAGAACCGCGTCACGATGACCACGCGTGAACCGGCCGGGGTGGTGGCAAATGCAAATGTCATTGCGGCCGGCATGTTCTCGTCCTGGGCGTTATCTTCGCCATCTTCCGCTTCGAAGGAGCGGATCGGATCGACGGCCGTAAACTTCCAGGACCCGTTCCACTTTCCGCCGTCGGGGAGAGCGAGGAAATATTCGGCCCGGCCACCGACCTGAAAATCGTGTTGCGTAAACGTGGCGGGATAAGCGGGCGGGCCCCAAAAACGTTCGAGCTGGCGCGGATCGGCAAAAGCGTCCCACAGGCGCTGCTGTGGAACCGGGTAGTCGCCGACGACGGTAAGCGTGAGTGAGGAGGCGTGTTGCGTGACTGAGGTGAGCGGCATGATCATTTCCTTTTCGGTAAAAGAACATCGTCAAGTTGCGCCAGACGCTGGCGCCAGACAAGCTCGAACTGGTCGAGCAATTGCGCGGCCCGTTGCAGTCGCGCGTGGTCGGTCGCAACCAGCTGTTCGCGGCCTTTTGGGTGCTTGTGAATGAGACCGGCCCGCTCGAGTACGGCAACATGCTTTTGCACGGCTGCAAAGCTTATGTCATAGCACGCAGCCAGTTCGCTTACCGACGGCGTTGCCACGAGGGCGCGCGCCAGGATGTCGCGGCGCGTGCCATCGGCCAAAGCACGGAACAACTGGTTGAGCGACGCTTCGCTCTCTTTTTCAATTACAACCATATGGTTGCATATTAGCCGGTTGTCCCGCGTTTGCAAGCCGTATTTGCACGCCTAGCCGAGCGCGCGCAATGCGTCATACAAAGGACGCGCCGCATCGGCGATCTGGTCCAGACTTGCTTCGCGCAGCTGCGCCGTATCGACCACCGCGGCATTGTCCAGGCCCGCCCAGCGCAGCAGCGCGGTGCACGCGCCGGGCGCGTCGAACATGCCGTGCAGGTAGCTGCCCAGCAGCGCATCGTCCGGCGAGCGTGCGCCTTCGCCACGGCCGTCGATAACGAACGCCGGCACGTCCAGGGCCGGCCCGGTCGACACGCCCATGTGGATTTCGTAACCCGTCACGCCGGCACCGTCGGCAAACGCACACGTGCCGCTGACCTGCGCCAGGCGTTTTTCCCCGGTCAGCGTGGTCTGCATGTCGAACAGGCCCAGCCCCGCGCTCGAACCGGCAGCGCCTTCGACGCCTTCCGGGTCGTCGACGCGCATGCCCAGCATTTGAAAACCGCCGCAGATGCCGATCACCTTGCCACCGTAACGCAGGTGCCGGGCGATGTGCGCGCGCCAGCCGTTGGCCTCCAGCCACGCCAGGTCGGCGCGCGTGTTTTTGCTGCCCGGGATGACGATCAGGTCCGCCGGGGGAATCGCTTCGCCCTGGCGCACGAAACAGAGGTCGACGTCAGGGTGCACGCGCAGCGCATCGAAGTCGGTGTGGTTGCTCATGCGCGGGAACGATGGCACGACCACCTTGAATGCTCCCCGCACCGCCTGCACTGCCTGCACCGCATCTTCGGCGTCGAGGAACAGCCCCTGCAAATACGGCAGCACGGCCAGCACCGGTTTGCCGGTCTGTGCTTCGAGCCAGTCCAGGCCCGGCTCCAACAAAGCGATGTCGCCGCGGAAGCGGTTGATGACGAAGCCGATTACGCGTGCCCGTTCGCTGGCGGACAGGCAGGCAAGCGTGCCGACGATGTGCGCGAACACGCCGCCGCGGTCGATGTCGGCCACCAGGATCACGGGGCAATCGACTGCTTCGGCAAAGCCCATGTTGGCGATGTCGCGGTCGCGCAGGTTGATTTCCGCCGGGCTGCCGGCGCCTTCGACAATGATGGCGGCGTACTGCGCCTGCAGGCGCGCATAGGATTCGAGCACCGCGGCCATGGCCACGGTTTTATACTGGTGGTAGTCGCGCGCGTTCATCTCGGCACGCACCTTGCCGTGGATGACCACCTGGGCGCCGACATTGCTGGACGGTTTGAGCAGCACCGGGTTCATGTCGGTATGGGGCGCGATGCCGGCGGCAATCGCCTGCAGCGCCTGCGCGCGGCCAATCTCGCCGCCGTCGCTGGTCACGGCGCTGTTCAGGGCCATGTTTTGCGGCTTGAACGGGACGACCGTCACGCCTTCCTGCTTCAGGATGCGGCACAGCGCCGCGACAATCGTCGTTTTGCCAGCGTCGGACGTGGTGCCCTGCACCATCAGCGTCGGAAAGGGGAAACGCTTCATTTGGCCGGCCGATGCTGGCGCGCCAGCTCGAGTTTTTCGCACAATGCGGCAGTGCCCGCGACCATGCGCGGGCCGGCGCGGTTGAGCAGGTTGCCGTCGATCCGGAACAGGTTATTCCGTTTGACGGCCGTCATCGTGGCATACGGTTTCCACAGGTTGACGCCGCCATCGTTCTGGCTGCCTTCGCCGGTACTGAAAATCGCTTCCGGGTCTTCCTGCAGCACCGCTTCCACGCTGACGATGGGCGCCGTCACCTTCAGTGGCGCGAAGATGTTGACGCCATTGCACACGCGGATGGCGTCGCTGACGATGTGCGCGCCGTTGAGCGTGTACAGCGGCTTGTCCCAGACCTGATAGAACATGCGGACTGGCGTACGGCTGGCATATTTTTCGCGCAAGGCCCCAAGCTCCTTGCGCAAGGCGGCGGCGGCAGGTTCCGCGACCGCTTCGGTGCCCATCAGTTTGCCCATCTTTTGCAGGCTCGATGCGATGTCGTCGAGCTTGCGCGGTTCACTGTGGAACAGGGGAATGCCGAGGGCGCGCAGCTCTTCCACCTGGCGTTCGGAACTGCCATGCATCCAGACGACGATCAGGTCCGGTTTCATGGCGATTACGCGTTCCATGTCGATCTGCCGGTTCGAGCCGATGTTCGGGATGCGCTTGGCCGCTTCAGGGTAGTCGCTGTAACTGACGGCGCCGACGATCTTCGCGCCGCCGCCAGCGGCGAACAGCAGTTCCGTCACATGCGGCGCCATCGCCACGATGCGCTGCGCCGGCTTGGGCAATGTAACTGCCTTGCCGTCGTCATCGAGGACCGTGATGGCGGCCTGCGCGTGCAGGGCCAGGGCGGCAAACGCCGTCATCCAGAGGTGCTTCATGTGGTGCGGGTCCAATCAGTAAGGGCCTGCGCAAGGCGGCGCCAGGCAGTGTCGTCGGGCGGCAAACCGAGCCGGATGCCGTGCGCGGCGTTGGTAAACAGGCGTACCCAGATGCCGCGTTCGGCCATGTGGGCGTGGAAGGCGACGGCTTGCGGTTCAGGCCACCATTGAAACAGCGCGGTGCCGTTGGAAGCAATGCCGTGCTGTGCCAGCAGGGAGTGCAGCCGTTCGCCTTGCACGGCCAGCCGCTCGCGTGTGGCTGCGTACCAGTCACGGTCTGCCAGCGCAGCACGTGCGACCTGCTGCGCCGGGCCGCTGACGGTCCAGGGGCCCAGCCAGTCGGCCAGCGCCGTCAACAGCATTGGCGCGGCGCCGACAAAGCCGACGCGCACGCCGGCCAGGCCAAAGAATTTGCCGAGCGAGCGCAGCACGATCAGGCCTGGCTGCGCGCTGTGCGCCGCCACGCTGTGTTCCGGCGCCGTATCGGCAAACGCTTCATCGACGACGAGCCAGCCGCCGCGCGTGGCCAGGCGCGCAGCCCAGTCCAGCAAGGTCGCGGCAGGCACCATCGCGCCGGTGGGATTGTTGGGATTGCAGACCACCAGCACGTCGCACGTGTCGATCGCCGCTTCCAGGCTGGCATATGCCACTTCACGCAGCGTGTGGCCGTGGCGGTTCCAGTGATGTGCATGCTCGGCGTACGAAGGCGCCGCGGCCACCACGCGTGACGGGGCGCGCAAGTGCGGCAGCGCCTGGATGGCCGCCTGAGTGCCGGCCACTGCGAGCATGTGCGGCGCCCCGTAAAAGGTGCAGGCGGCGCGCACCAGGGCATCGTCCACTTCCGGCAGGCGGTGCCACGCATTGTCCGGGAGCGCCGGTGCGCGGTAAAAATGGGGATTCAGGCCGGCCGACAGATCGAGCCAGTCGCCGGCCGGGCGCCCATAAGCGCGTGCCGCCGCACGCAGGTTGCCGCCGTGTTCAAGCATACAGCGCTCCCGCCAGGCCGATCACGCCCAGCCACAGCAGCGTGGTGGAACGCACCAGGCGCCAGGCGCGGCGGATGTCTTCCCCTTCGGGTGCGACGCCGTAGCCCAGCACCGGCCGGACTTCTTCCACGCCGTCATAGATCGCGGCGCCGCCCAGCGCCAGGCCAAGCGCGCCGGCGCCGGTGGACATGACCGGCCCCGCGTTGGGACTGGACCAGGCCGGCGCCTGGGCGCGCCAGCAGCGCCACGCGCGGCGGGGATGATCGGCCAGGATCACGTAGGACAGGGCGGTCAAGCGCGCGGGCATGTAATTGAGGACGTCGTCGATGCGCGCGGCAAAGCGGCCGAACAGATTGAAGCGCTCCGTGCGATAACCCCACATGGCGTCCAGCGTATTGGCAAGCCTGAACAGCAGCACGCCGGGGCCGCCGGCAACGGCAAACCAGAATAGCGCGCCGAACACGGCGTCGTTGCCGTTTTCCAGCAAGGACTCCGTGCTGGCCCTTGCCAGGTCGGTGGGGCTGGCGTTGGCCGTATCGCGGCTGACGATGCGGGCGGTCAGCGCGCGCGCGGCAGGCAGGTCGTCGCGTTCGAGCGCTGCCGCGATGGGGAGATTATGTTCGCGCAGGCTGCGCAGTCCAATGGCAAAGTACAGCAGCAGCGCATGGATGGCCAGGCCTGCCACTGCGCCTGCACCGCACGCGCGGATCGCCACGAACGCGAGCGCGGTCAGCGGCAGCACGGCCAGTGACCAGGCCAGTACCCCGCGCAGGATGCGCCGTTCCCCCCGGTTGGCAAAGCGCTCGATCCTGATTGCCAGGTTGCCGAAACCAACCAGCGGATGCCACCGGCGCGCTTCGCCCAGCAACACGTCGAGCAGGACGCCGGCGAGCAGCAGCAGCGCTACCTGCGCCAGCGTCAGGCCGCTCAGCACGGCGCGCCCTTCAAGACAATCGGCAAGCCGGCGGCGACAAACACGGCGCGCCCGCACGCGGCGGCTACCGCCTGGTTCAGGCGCCCCTGTTCATCGACAAACGCGCGCGACACGGCGCCCATCGGCACGATGCCCATGCCGACTTCGTTCGAGACAAAAATAACGTCGCCGCTGGCGTTGGCGATCGCGTCCAACAGTGCCTGGCGCTGCGCATGAAACAGCGGCGGCAGCGTGATGACGCCGGTTTCGGGAAAGGCCTCGACGCCGGAAAACAGCACATTACTGAGCCACAGCGTCAGGCAGTCGACCAGCACCACGCGGGACGGTGCGCTCCATTGCAGGATGGCGGCGCCCAGTGCAACCGGCTCTTCGATGGTGGTCCAGTGTGGCGGCCGGCCGTCCCGGTGATACGCGATGCGCTGCGCCATTTCGCTGTCGCTGCGCCCTGGCTGCGCCGTGGCGATGTAGACAACCTCGCGCCCGCTGGCGCTGGCCAGCGCTTCGGCGTGCGCACTTTTGCCCGAGCGGGCGCCACCGAGGACGAGGGTGCTGCTCATCGTGTGAACATCGCTGCCACTGCCGCCGGGCAGGAAGCAAACCAGGCATGGAAGTAGGACGCCGTCAGCGATCCGGCGCGGTACACCGCTTCGCCCTGGATGCCCGACGGGTTTTTGACGGTGTGCGCGGCTGGCGCCACATCGGTGTCCAGCTTCGAGTAGTGGAAGGTATGGCCGCGCAACTGGCCGTGCGGTGTCGGCAGGCCCTGCGGTCCAAGGCCGGCCAGGCGCGGCTGCATGGACACGCGCCCTGGCAGCAGGCCGGCCATCGGCCAGGAGACACCGGCGATATCTGACAGTGAATCGGCCAGCGCCATCATGCCGCCGCATTCCGCCACGATCGGCGTGCCCGCAGCATGCGCGGCCCGCAGGGAGGTTTGCCAGGCCGGCGTACTGGCCAGCGTTTCCGCGTGCAGTTCCGGGTAGCCGCCTGGCAGGTAGATGGCGTCGGCGTGGGCCGGAACGGCGTCGCCGGCCAGCGGCGAAAACCAGGCGACCTGCGCGCCCAGGCCGGCCAGCACCTGCAGGTTGGCCGGATAGATGAACGCAAACGCGGCGTCGCGCGCAATGGCCACTGTTTTACCGGCCAGCAGCGGCGCCACCGGGGCAATGGGCGCACCCGGCGCAATGCGCGTCGTGCGCAAGCCGTCCCACGCCGCGGCGTCAAAGTCGATCTGCTGCGCCAGCTGGTCGAGCAGCGCGTCGATGCCGTCGATTTCCGACGCCTGCACCAGGCCCAGATGGCGCTCCGGCAGCTTGTTTGCCTGGCGTGGCAGGGTGCCGAGAAGTGGCACACCCCGCAGCGAGGCTGCCACCATGGCAGCGTGCCCCGGACTGGCCACGCGGTTGGCGATCACGCCGGCCAGCTCCACCGGACCGTAGTCGCGCAAGCCGTGCACGATGGCGCCGGCAGTTTGCGCCATGGCCGACGCATCGACCACGGCCAGCACGGGAATGCCAAACGCGCGCGCCAGGTCGGCTGACGATGGCGTGCCGTCATACAGGCCCATCACGCCTTCGATCAGGATCACATCCGCGCCGGCAGCCGCGTCGATCAGCTGCCGGCGGCACGCATCTTCGCCCACCATCCACATGTCGAGCGTGCCGACCGGCGCGCCGCTGGCCATTTCCAGCAGCATCGGGTCGAGGAAATCGGGGCCGCATTTGAACACGCGCACGCGCTGGCCGCGCTGGACTAGCGCGCGCGCCAGCGCGGCGGTGACGGTGGTTTTGCCCTGTCCGGAGGATACGGCCGCTACCAGCACGATACGTGCATCAGTCGTCACTTAAAACTCCGTCCCGGCTTGCGCCGCAATGCCGGCCTTGAACGCGTGCTTGACGACGTTCATTTCGGTGACGGTATCGGCAATGTCGATCAGCGCATCGGGGGCGCCGCGGCCGGTGACGACCACGTGCTGCATGCTGGGCCGCGCCAGCAGGTCGTCGATGACCATGTCGACATCGAGATAGCGGTATTTCAGGGCGATGTTGAGTTCATCGAGCAGGACCAGGCCGATGGCAGGATCAAGCAGGAATCGCTTCGCCATTTGCCAGGCTTCGGTTGCCTTTTCGATGTCGCGGGCGCGGTCCTGGGTATCCCAGGTATAGCCTTCGCCCATTGCGTGGAACTGCACTTCGTCCGGGAAGCGGCGCAGGAACGTCTCTTCGCCGGTCGACATGGCGCCCTTGATGAACTGGACCACGGCCACCTGCATGCCATGGCCCAGCGCGCGGCTGACCATGCCGAAGCCGCTCGAGCTTTTGCCCTTGCCGTTGCCTGTATTGACGATGATGATGCCGATTTCCTTTTTGGCGTCGGCGATCTTCTGGTCGATCACGGCTTTCTTGCGTTCCATGCGCACGCGGTGGCGCTCGTTGATGTCGTCGTCCATGTCTTATCCTTCGCTGGAAATGAAGATGCGCCGCGCACCATGCGCCAGCACCTCGATGGGGTGCGCCAGGTAGCGCGAAAGCTGCGGCGCCGTCATGACGTCGTCCTTCGGTCCGGCCAGCCATGCGCCGTCACCCATCAACAGCAGCGCATGCGTGGAGGCCTGGTGCGCCAGATTCAGGTCGTGGCCGATGGCGATGATGGTTTTATTGTACTCGCGCGACAGGCTGGCCAGCAGGCGTGTCACGGACGCCTGGTGCGCGAGATCGAGCGCGTTGGCTGGTTCGTCGAGCAGCAGCAGGGGCGTGTCCTGCGCCAGCATGGCGGCAATGGCCACGCGCTGGCGCTCGCCGCCGGACAGCGTGCGCACGTCGCGCCGGGCCAGGTGATCGACCTCCATTGCGGCCAGCGCCGTGCGAGCCGCGTCCTGGTCGACGGCGCCGTCCCAGTAGCGGCTGGCGCCATACGGATGGCGCGCGGCCAGCACCGTGTCGAGCGCGCTGTAGCCAAAGGCGTCGCTGCGCGCCTGCGCCAGGAATGCGCGGGTTTGCGCCAGTTCCGCCAGCGGCCAGCCGGACAGCGGGCGCCCGTTCAGCGTGACAGTGCCGGCGTCGGGTGCGCGCAAGCCGGCCAGCGTGCGGATCAACGTGCTTTTGCCGGCGCCGTTGCGGCCGATGATGCTCCAGCATTCACCCGTACCGACGCGCCAGGTCAGGTCCTGCACCAGCGTGCGCGGCCCGGCCGTCAGCGTCAGTTGTTCAGTTGCGATCATGCGCGGTGCAGCCGGTGCAGCTGCCATAAAAAGACCGGGGCGCCGATCAGTGCCGTGACCACGCCGACCGGCAGCTGCTGCGGCGCGATGACGGTGCGGGCCAGCGTATCGGCCAGGACTAAAAAGGCGCCGCCAGCGAGCGTGGCGGCAGGGACCAGCAAGCGGTGGTCGGGGCCGCACGCAAAGCGGCATGCATGCGGCACGATCAGGCCGACAAAACCGATGCTGCCGGCGCTGGTGACGGCACTGGCGGTGAGCAGGCCTGAGGCCAGGAACAGCCCTTTACGCAACGCGCCGACCGGCACGCCCAGCGCGACGGCGCCTTCCGCATGCATGGCCAGGATGTTCAGCGCGCGCGCGCCGCGCAAGGCAAACAGCAGCCCGCCGGCCAGCACAATCCACGGCAGGATACGCAGCGGGGCGCCGGCCAGGTCGCCGATCATCCAGAAAATCATGCTGCGTAGCCGGCTTTCCGGTGCGATCGACAGCATCAATGTCACTACCGCCATGCACAGCGACGACAGGATCACGCCGGTCAGCAGCAGCACTGACGATCCACCCTCGGCCGGCGCGCCGCTGCGCAGGCCGCGCCGCGCCAGGGCATACAGCATGGCCGAGATGAGCACCGCACCCCCAAATGCGCTGGCGTCAACCACCCACAGCGCGCACATGAGCATCAATGCTGCCAGTGCGCCCACCGACGCTCCGGCGGAAATGCCGAGGACATACGGGTCGGCCAGGGGATTGCGCAGCAGCGCCTGCATCATGACGCCGGCCAGTGCCAGCGCGGCGCCCGTGACGAACGCCACCAGCGCGCGCGCCAGGCGCAGTTCCAGCAGCGTCGCGGCCAGGCTGGCGCTGGTGCCACTCACCAGGTCCAGCACAGCGCCGGGCAGGTCGGCCAGCGGAATGGACACCGACCCCACCGCGCACGACAGCACCAGGCTGGCCACCGCCAGCAGGGCCAGGCCGCCAATGATGGCGACAGCGCGCTGGCGCAGGTTCAATGGGGAGGCGGGTGTCGTCATGGGCTATTAACGCATGCCGTAGCGGACGCCGACAAACACTTGCGAACCGGCCGTGCCGTACTTGCGCGCCAGCTCGTATTTTTTATCGGCTACGTTGTTCCAGCGCGCCAGCACCGACCAGTCGGGCGTGACCTGGTATTGGGCGAACAGGTTGAGCAGGCCATACCCGCCCAGCGTGTTGCGGTTGGCAAGGTCGTCGAAACGCCGGCTGGAGAGTTGCAGGCCGGCGCCGGCAGTCCAGGCGCCGCGTGTGGTCGCGGCGCTGAAGCTGGCGTGGCGCCTGGCGCGGCGCACGAGTTGCTTGCCGGTCGTGTCGTCGCGCGGATCCTGGAAGTCGAGGGAGCCGCGCAGGTCGATGGCATACAGGCGCGTACGCCCGCCGACGGTAACGCCGGACAGCGTGGCGCGATCGACGTTGTAGGCGCATCCGAACGCATGCGTGTCCGGCGCGACGGGGCACACGGCCGCCGTGACCAGCAGGTCGGTGAGGCGGTTGTGAAAGTACGTGACGCTCGCTTCGGCGACACTGTCGTTCCAGTACAGGCCTCCTTCGACATTGCGTCCGCTTTCCGGATTGTTGGAAGCGACGCCAAAGCCGGGGAAGTACAGCTCATTGAAGGTGGGCGCGCGAAAGCTGGTACCGGCGCTGACGCTGGCGCGCAGGCCTTGATGGACACGGTAGCCGTAGCCGATGGCGCCGGTGCTCTTGCCGCCATACTGCGTGCTGTCGTCGCGGCGTACGCTGGCCGTGGCCAGGTGCGCACCGCGCCTGAAGGAATATGACGCGCCTGCCGAATTGGTGGCGCGGCCGGTGTTCAGGGCGGCGGTGGCGCCCGACACCACGTCTTCTTCGCGCCGTTCCAGGAGTACTTGCAGCAGGTCGGGGCCGAGCGCCAGGTCGCTCTGGATGCTGAACTGGTTCTGGCGTGTTTCGATGGCGCTGGTGCCGGTGGCACCGGCGCTGGTGATGCTGACCGACTTGTCGCTGGCTCGGGCGACTTGCGCCTGCATGCGCCAGTCGGGCGTCAGGCGCGTGTTGGCGAACAGGGCGACATTGTCCAGGTCCTGGACGCTGCGCGTGTCGAAAGGGGACGCACCGGAATCGTATTGCGCTTCCAGGCGGCTGTGCAGGTACTGCAGGCCGGCCTGGCTTGCGGCGCCCAGGTCGAACGCCAGGCGGGCGCTGGCGCTGTCGCGCCGGTAGGCGTCGTTGTCCGGGTTGTACGACGTGCTGCCTGGCCTGGTGCTGGAAAAACCATCGTCCTGGTCGCGTATTGCAGCGACGGCGTAACTGAAGCCACCGGATTTGCCGCTCACGCCGACGTCTCCATTGCGCGTTTGATCGCTGCCGCCGGTGACGGAGGCCGTGATGCGTGGGGCGCCGCTGCCCTGGCGGGTAAACACCTGCACCACGCCGCCGATGGCGTCGGCGCCGTACAGCGTGGCCAGCGGGCCGTAGACGATGTCAATGTGGTCGATGTTCGACAATGGCAGGGCGGCCCAGTTGGCCGTGCCCGTCGTCGACGAGCCAATGCGAATGCCGTCGACCAGCACCACGCATTGTTTGGCGTCGGCGCCGCGGATGAATACGGACGACGCGGCGCCCGGGCCGCCATTTCTCACCACCTCGATGCCGCGCTGCTTTTGCAGCAGTTCGATGAGGTTCGACGCGCCGGAGCGCACGATGTCGGCAGTTGAAATCACGGTGTGGTCGGCCAGCACATCGGCTGCTGCTTGCGGCGTGCGGGTGGCGGTAACCAGGACTTCAGGGCTGGCCTGGGCCACGGCGCAGGGCGAACAGATGGCAAGAACCAGCAAAGGCGCTGCCGCGCGGCGGGCTGCAGGAAAGGTCATGTGCTTCTTTTGCTAAACAGGGGCAAACCGGCCGACGTCCCCGTGGGCCAGGTTGAACAGAAAGCGCGCCGCATGGCGACGTGCTTCCACCTGTCCTGGCCGGTATCCGGGCTGGCAAGTGCACCTGCTTCACCTTCCCATGCCAGATGCGCACAGTGGTTTCCTGAAGCAGGACGTCGCCGGACAGCACGACACTTGTTGACCGTTGCGGGGGCAGCACACGCAGGCCTGTGAAGGCTTCGTGTTTCCCGTTTAACTGCACACGTGGACACGTGCGCGGGCACCAAAACGGACGAATTATACCGCGTCGAGCGTGACGATTTCGCCATACGCGATGCGGTGCGGATGGGCGGCGGCGGCGTGCGCCATCGCAGGGACGTCCAGGCCGGCTGCCCGCGCCATCAATAAGCGGATGGCGCCGGCATGGCACACCACGACGGCTTCGCGCACATTGGTCGCCATCAGATCGGTATGGAAACCGGCGATGCGGGCCGCCATGTCGATGACGCTGTCGCCACCGCCGGGCCGGTAGCCGGCGACGTCGGCTGCCCAGGCATCGACGCCGGCGCGGGGAACCGCGTCCCAGGGCTGCATTTCCCAGGCGCCGAAGTCGAGTTCGACCAGGCGCGCATCGAACGTGACGGGGCTGCCTAACGCCTCGGCCAGGACGGCGCAGCGCTGCAACGGGCTGCTGTAGACCGGGGCATCGGCAGGCAGCGCCGCGCGCAAGGCCGGCAGCGCAGACACCTGGACCGCGGGGTCGGTCGCGAGGTCGGTGCGGCCGTAGCAGACGCCGGGCGCGACCAGCGGCGGCAAGTGGCGGACTAAAAACAGGCGCATGTCAGGCCAGGGCCGGCTGGCCGGCCGCGGCCAGGACGCACAGGTAGATCGCCACTTCGCTCACTTGCTGGACGGCGCCCAGGCAGTCGCCCGTGTAGCCACCGATGCGGCGCACGAACAGGCCGCGCAGCCACCAGGCGACGACGGCGCTGGCCGCGACGGCGCCGCCAAGCGCGGACCAGGAGAGGATATGGAAAGCACCCAGCGCCAGGGCGGGCAGCGCGGCGCACGCCGCGGCAATGGCAAATTCGCCGGCGCGCATTTCCTGTGCCATCGGCTTGGCCTTGCCGGCGTCCCTGGCATAGCTGGCGCTGCGAATCAGGCTCACTGCCGCCAGGCGCGAGAGCGGATGCGCCAGCAGCAGTGCGCCGATGGCCTGGCCCGGCGCCAGCAAAGCGAGTGTCGTGCATTTGAGGCCGAGCGTGATGGCCAGGGCCACGGCGCCGTAAGTGCCGATGCGCGAATCCTTCATGATGTCCATGATGCGCTCGCGCGTGTAGCCGCCACCGAAGCCGTCGCACGTGTCGGCCATGCCGTCCTCGTGAAACGCGCCCGTCAGGTACAGGCTTGCCGCGGTCGACAGCAGCACGGCAACGGGTGCTGGCCACAGCCACGCCGCGGCACCGTAGACCAGTGCGGCAACGACGGCGACCAGCAAGCCCACCAGCGGAAAGTAGCGCGACGCGTGCTGGAGCCAGGCCGGCTCGAAGCCAACCCAGCCGGGGATCGGGACGCGTGTAAAGAACTGCAGCGCAATGAAAAACAGGCGGACCTGCAGCAGCAGCCAGGCCATCCTATGCCGACCTGGCGCTGACCTGGGCCGATTCGAACGTCGCCATCTCGCGCAGGAAGTTGACGGCAGCGTGCAGCAGCGGCAGCGCCAGCGCACATCCGGTGCCTTCGCCCAGGCGCAGGTCCAGCTGCAGCAGCGGGCGCACGTTCAGGTCGGCCAGCATGCGGCGGTGGCCGTGCTCGTCCGAGCAGTGCGAAAACACGCAGTAGTCCAGCACCGCCGGTTCGATGCGCGCCGCGATCAGGAGGGCGCTGGTGACGATGAAACCGTCGATCAGCAAGACCATGCGGCGCTCGGCCGCGCGCAGGATGGCGCCGGCCATGAGGGCAATCTCATAGCCGCCAAAGGTGGCCAGGACGTCGAGCGGCGCGCTGATATTGCCGTGAAAAGCGACTGCCGCCTCGATCACGCGCTGCTTGTGCAGCACGCCTTCGCTGGACAGGCCGGCGCCGGCGCCGACACAGTCGGCCACGGGCACGCCTGTCATCTTGTGCATGATGGCGGCAGCCGCCGTGGTGTTGCCGATGCCCATGTCGCCAAAGCCGATGACATTGCCTTCCAGTGCATCGACGAGCGCCATGCCGTGCTCGATCGATACTTCCACCTGGCCTTCCGTCATGGCCGGCTCCGTCGCAAAGTTGGCGGTACCGTGGCGCACCTTGCGGTCTTCCAGGCCCGGGCGCAGGCCGAAGTCGTGGTTGACGCCGGCATCGACGATCTTCAGCTGGCAGCCGTTCTGGCGCGCAAACACATTGATGGCCGCGCCATCGGCCAGGAAGTTTTCCACCATTTGCCACGTCACGCTTTGCGGATAGGCGGACACGCCTTCAGCCACGATGCCATGGTCGCCGGCGCACACCAGGATCGTCGGCTGGGTGACGGCGATGTCCACGGTTTGCTGGATCAGTCCCATCGTGCGCGCCAGCGTTTCGAGAACGCCCAGGCTGCCGATCGGCTTGGTCTTGCTGGCAATGGCGTGGTCGAGGCTGGCCGCGAGGGCGTCGTCGCTGATGGGCGAAATGAAGAGCTGGCGCATGGAAATGGGAGGACAGGAAAAGGGGCGCTCAAGATAGCACAACCATTGGTCAAAGAACATTGAGGCCGACCTGAACTCGCAACCGGTGGTGCGGTCTTATCCAATGCGGGCGGCGGTATGGATTACAGGCGCATCGCTGCAGGACCGCGACAAGGGATCGATGACGGAGGCATGCATGAAAACCAAAAAATCACGGGCGGCGTTTGGCATGGATAATGGCGCAGCAGACGAACAAATGGATGGCAAGGCGGTCGCCAATGGCAATGGCGATTCGACGCACAGTTCACTGCAGATGGCCGGCGCAACGCCGGCAGGCGAGGGTGATCCGAACGACCGCGGCATGCCCGGTGTGAGCGTGCGCGGCCAGCAACAGGACATGCCCGATGGAAGCATGGACGATGGCAAGCATGCGCAGGGGCAGGCGATGCCGGACGGAGGCATGGGCGGTGGCGGCATCGGGGGCGGCAGCATTGGTGGGGGCGGGAACAGCCGCGGTGCCGATGGCCCGGACGGCGATAGCCGGCAACAGCGCACCTGTGGCACCATGGGCGTGCACCGGCGCCTGCTGTCCACCGATCCGGCCTATGCGAAAACGCGCGCCCGGATCGAAAACACGGCGCGCCTGTACGAGACCGGTGAAGCATCCCCGCGGCGCGCAGGCGTCACACGTATTCCGGTGGTGGTGCACGTGGTCTGGAATACGGCGGCGCAAAACGTGTCGGATGCGCAGATTGCCAGCCAGATCGATGTGCTGAACCGCGACTTCCGCCGCACCAACCCCGATTTCTCCACGACGCCGGCGCCATTCCTGCCACTGGCCACTGACGCGCGGGTCGAATTTTTCCTGGCAACGACCGATCCTGCCGGTGCGCCCACGAACGGGATCGAACGACGCCAGACCAGCGTCACCGGCTTCAACGATAACGACGACGTGAAATCGCACGCCAGCGGCGGCCTGGATGCGTGGCCGGCAGCCTATTATCTGAACATGTGGGTGTGCCCGCTGTCCGGCGGGCTGCTCGGCTATGCCCAGTTCCCCGGCGGTCCCGCCGCCACCGACGGGGTCGTCATCCTGCAATCGGCATTCGGCACCAGCGGCACGGCGGCAGCACCATTCAACCTGGGCCGCACCGCGACGCACGAAGTCGGCCACTGGCTGAACCTGAACCACATCTGGGGCGACGACGGCAACGGTTGCGCGGGCACCGATAACGTGGGCGACACGCCCAACCAGGGCGGGCCCAATACCGGCACGCCAACATTCCCTCATGAGAGTTGCAGCAACGGCCCGAACGGCGACATGTTCATGAATTACATGGATTACGTCGACGACCGTGCCATGGTGATGTTTACCGCCGGCCAGGTCGCCCGCATGCAGGCATGCCTTGATGTTGCCCGCAGCACGATCGGCATTGCCGCGGCCATTGCCATCCGGCCAAGTTCGTCGCCCGTCGTTGCCTGGGGGCCAAACCGCCTCGACACCTTCGTGCTTGGGACCGATCGCGCCGTCTATCACAAGTGGTGGAATGGCAGCGCCTGGGGACCGTCGGTCACCAGCTACGAAAACATGGGCGGCGTGTGCACCAGCACGCCACAGGCAGTTGCATGGGGGCCGAACCGGCTCGACCTGTTTGTCACCGGCACCGACAGCGCGTTGTATCACAAGTGGTTCAACGGCGCCTGGGGGCCGTCGCTGACCGGCTATGAAAACATGGGCGGCGTGTGCGTTGGCGATCCACGCATCGTGTCATGGGGACCGAATCGCCTCGATGTCTTCGTGCTGGGTGCGAACCGGGCGCTGTTCCATAAATGGTGGAATGGCAGCGCATGGGGACCGTCGCTGACCGGCTACGAAAACATGGGCGGTGTCTGCGTCGAACAACCCGAAATTGCCGCATGGGGCCCGAACAGGCTCGATGTATTCGTCATCGGCACCGATCGCGCCCTGTATCACAAATGGTGGAACGGCAATGCCTGGGGGCCATCAGTGACCGGGTACGAAAATCTCGGGGGCGTCTGCACTTCGGCGCCGCGCGTGGTGGCATGGGGCCCCAACCGCCTCGACGTGTTTGTTACAGGCACCGATGGCGCGCTGTATCACAAATGGTGGAATGGCCAGTCATGGGGGCCTTCGGTGACGGGCTTCGAGCGGCTGGGGGGCGTATGCATTGGCCAGCCTGAAGTAGTGGCGTGGGGCCCGAATCGTCTTGACGTCTTCGTGATCGGCACAAACGGGGCCCTGTTTCACAAGTGGTGGGATGGCAACAGTTGGGGGCCATCGGTAACCGGCTTCGAGAGCCTGGGCGGCACATGCACGTCGCAGCCGCGCGTGGTCGCATGGGGGCCGAACCGCCTCGACGTATTTGTCACCGGCACCGACAGTGCGCTGTATCATAAATGGTGGAACGGCAATGCGTGGGGGCCATCGGTCACTGGCTTTGAATTCATGGGCGGCGTCATCTCGGCATTGCGAGAAGAAACAGCGCCGGAAGCGAAGCCAGAACTGGCCCTGGACATTGCCAGCCCCACTTACCTCCAACACGACGGCGAGCAATTGCAAGGGATGAACCATTGATGGCAAACATGGAACAGGGCTTGGGCGGCTCGTGGACACATTCGTTCGAGGAAGATACGACAGACGAGCAAGTGTTTCGACCCACTGGCGCGTTTTCATTTCCCCCGAGCCGGCGCCCGCGCTCCACGCTGGACTTCAGTACGGGGCAAATGGTGACGGCCGTTGCCGGTCCGGATGATAAATTGCATCGCAGTGTGGTGCCAATGACGCCGCTTGGCATGCAACGTTACCGGGTGGGTGAAGGGCGCGAGATCGAGGTTGTCCAGGCTGGCAGCGATATACTCAAAATTCGGGCGGGTTGATTGCCTCACGACTGAAAGGGACCTCAAAAAACCAATGCGCAGCGGGTCTTTCGAGGTTCCCTGAAAGCCGGATCAGGCGCTGGCCTGGTTCCAGTCGAGGTCGAAACGGGCCAGGTATTTTTTGAGGCGGTCGGCATCGTTCGGCTTGGCTTTGGCTGCGCGTGAGGCGGCGAACAAGGTGCGCCCTGCGTCGGACAAACTGCGTGACGTGCGGCATACCGCAAGCACGGAGCGTAGTTGCGCTGCATCGAACAGGTCCAGTTGCGCTGCAGTGTTCTCTCCCAGCAGCGCTGTCAGTTCATCTCCATCCGGCAGCATACTGCCGTCGTGGCGCCACAAGCGCGTGAGCCTTGCGATTTCATCGTCGACAACGGAGTCGGTAATCGATCCCGCTTCGGACAAGGTCGCCATGCGCGTCACCGCTGCCGACAAATCGCGAAAGTTGCCGGTCCACCGTGCGGCTGGCGACGCGGCAAAGCGCATGAAGCGCGCGCGCGCTTCGCGATTGAAGCGCACCTTGCTGGCATGCTCTTCGCTGAACTGGGCGAGCAGGTAGACCAGGTTGGGTTCGATGTCTTCGATGCGCTGGGCCAGGCCGGGCAAGGCGTAACTCCACAAGTTAATGCGCGCGTATAAATCTTCGCGGAAGCGTCCAGCGCGCACCTCGGCCGACAGGTCGCGGTTGGTGCCGGCGATGAGCTGGAAGTCACTCTGCAACTCGTCGTCGCTGCCCATTGGAAAAAATCGCTTTTCCTCGATGGCCTTGAGCAGCATCGCCTGTTCGTCCGGGCCCAGTTCCCCAATCTCGTCGAGAAACAGCAAACCGCGGTGTGCGCTGCGCAGCAACCCGGGCCGCGCGGTGGCGGCGCCGGTAAAGGCGCCTTTGACGTGGCCGAACAAGGCCGATGCAGCGCCGTCGCCGCGAAGGGTGGCGCAATTGACCTCGACAAATTTGCCATCGATCTGATGTCTTGCCTTCTTGAGTTCAAACACGCGTTTTGCGAGAAAAGATTTGCCTGCACCAGTCGGGCCCATCAGCAACAGCGGCGCCTTTGAGCGGATGGCAACGCGTTCGATCTCTTCAATCATGCGGTTGAACGCCTCGTTCCGCGTCGCAATGCCAGATTTTAGGAAAGCAACACCTTCTGCATGTTCCAGTGAAAAGCGCTGTGCCAGCTGGTCGTAGCGTGACAAATCCAGGTCGATCAGCGTGTATTCTCCGGCGCCCTTGGGGCCGGCGCGGCGCGCTGGCGACGTCTGCACCAGGCGTCCAGGGAAGAAACGCGCTTCCGTCATCAGGAACAGGCAGATTTGCGCCACGTGGGTGCCAGTGGTGATATGGACCCAGTACTCCTCCGCATCGGGGTCGAACGGGTAGCTCCTGGCAAAATCAAACAGTGCTGCGTAGACCTCCTCAAAATCCCATGGGTCCGCAATTTCAAGCAATTGCAGCACCACGCTTGTTTCAGGCGATACTGCCGCAATATCGGTGCCGATGCTGTCAGCGAGCGCGGCGAAGGGCGTCGTGTAAAACATCTCGAAGCGGTCGACCACCAGGTCTTCATGCTGCATTAAAGCCACCGTAGGCCGCCACTTTTCCCACCTGTCGCTGCGCCCGCCCTTGTCGAGTTGGGATCCAAGAAATCCAAGAATGACCAGCCGCTTCTTTTTCATCGTATAAATGTTTATCCTGAAAGATAGGAAGAATAGCTTGTTCTCTGTCGTCCGCCAAGGCGATTCAAAATTTCTTGTAGAGAAATCAATCACTTACGAAGTGGCAATGGTTTGGCCAGGCGCTGGCACGTGCCTTGCAATAGAGAAGGGGAGTGCAGGCGAATGAGTGCTGCACATTACCCGGAGAGCCGCCATGGCATGGATGATCAAGGCAGGTATCGACAGGACAGGACCGGCCGCACGTGCTGCACTGTCCGTTGCATCGAACAATCAGGCTGGCGCCTGCGGCTGGCGTTTTGTTTCGACCAACTGCGATGATCCAGGCCGCCATCCCCAGCTTGCCGCACACGCCGGCAAACAGGTCTGGCAAGACGTGTTGGCGCAATTGACGATTGAACTTTGAAAGAAAACGATGAAAACTAATCACGACTATGACGTCATGGAGCAGTACGGCAGTGCGCCCGTCAAAATGTGGACGCGTGGCGTGCCGGTGGAAGACGAAGCGAAAAACCAGCTGGCCAATACCGCCAGAATGCCGTTCATTTACAAGCACTTGGCCGTCATGCCCGATGTCCACCTCGGTAAAGGCTCGACGATTGGCAGTGTGGTGCCCACGCTTGGCGCCGTCATCCCCGCTGCGGTAGGCGTGGACATCGGCTGCGGCATGATGGCGGCTAAAACCACGCTGTTTGCCAGCGACCTGCCGGATAATCTGGGTCCTTTGCGTCATGCGATCGAGCGGGCCATTCCGCATGGCAGCGCGCCAAAGTCCCGCGGCAAACGCGATACAGGCGCGTGGCACGACACACCGTCCGCGGTTGACCTGGCCTGGGCCACGTTGAAACCTGAATTCGATGCCATTTGCCAGAAGACACCGCGCCTGGCCAATACCAATCATTTCCGCCACCTGGGAACGCTGGGCGGCGGTAATCACTTTGTTGAAATCTGCCTCGACGAAGCAGGCGCGGTCTGGCTGATGCTGCACTCGGGTTCCCGCGGAGTGGGCAATGCCATCGGCACGTATTTCATTGAGTTGGCCCAGCAGGACATGCGCACCCACTTCATCAACCTGCCGGACCGCGACCTGGCCTATTTGTCCGAAGGCACGCAGCATTACGACGATTATGTCCAGGCAGTGGGCTGGGCGCAGAAATATGCGCGCACCAATCGGGAAGTGATGATGCAGAACCTGATAGCGGCACTGCGCACGGTGATTGTGAAACCATTCGAGACGCACGTCGAGGCAGTCAATTGTCACCACAATTACGTGCAGAAGGAGCATCACTTCGGCAAGGATGTCCTGATCACGCGAAAAGGCGCCGTGTCCGCCAGGGCTGGTGAGCTGGGAATCATTCCGGGATCGATGGGCGCCAAAAGCTTTATCGTGCGGGGCAAGGGTCATCCGGACAGTTTTCACAGTTGCAGCCATGGCGCCGGCCGCACCATGAGCCGCACGCGCGCCAAAAAGGAATTTACCCTAGCCGACCAGGTGCGGGCAACGCAAGGCGTGGAATGCCGAAAGGACGCTGCCGTGATCGATGAAATTCCGATGGCTTACAAGGACATTGATGCGGTCATGCATGCCCAGCGTGACCTGGTGGAAGTGGTCCACACTCTCAAGCAGGTGGTGTGCGTCAAAGGTTAACGATAAGGGGCCCTCGAAAAAAACCCGCTGTGCGTTGCACTGGTTTTTAGAGGCCCCCATAAGAAAGCAGAATCATGATGATCGACATAGATGGATCGCTGGGCGAAGGCGGGGGGCAGATAGTCCGGTCGGCGCTGACGCTGTCAATGGTGACGGGGCAGCCGTTCCGCATTACGCAAATCCGCGCACGCCGCTCAAAGCCAGGCTTGATGCGCCAGCACGTGGTGGCAGTGCAGGCTGCAGCTGCCATCAGTGGCGCGCAAGTCGAAGGAGCCGAGGTCGGGTCGCAGCAATTGCTGTTCGCGCCAGGCGCAGTCAAGGGTGGCGATTATAGTTTTGCGATCGGCACGGCAGGCAGCTGCACGCTGGTACTGCAAACCATTTTGCCGGCGCTGCTGTTCGCTGACAAGGCGTCAACGGTGCGCATCAGCGGCGGCACGCACAATCCGCTGGCGCCGCCTGCACCATTCGTCGACCGCGCGTATTGCAACACGCTGCGCAAGATGGGCGCTGACATCGTGCTGGATGTGGAGCGAGTCGGGTTCTATCCTGCCGGCGGCGGCGTGCTGGTGGCCCGCATTGCACCTTGCACAGCATTGGCGCCAGTCTTCCTGCATTCCCGCGGTGAACGAATTGCCGCCTATGCCGAAAGCATCATTGCCGGCGTGCCCGTCGACGTTGCGCAGCGCGAGCTGGCATACGTCAGTACCGGCCTTGGATGGCGCGACGGCAATTTGCGCACTGTGCACTTACCGCCGAGCCAAGGGCCGGGCAATGTCTTGCTGGCTACACTCGAGCATGAACAGGTAACCGTCGTGTTTGCGGCGTTCGGCGAAAAATCCGTCACGTCGGAAAACGTGGCCAAGTCGCTGGTCGGACGCGTACGCCGCTACCTCGCATCAGGCGCCGCAGTGGATGAATACCTGGCCGACCAGTTGATGGTGCCGCTGGCGCTGGCCGGCGGCGGTGCTTTTACTGTTGATAAACTGTCCCAGCATGCTCGCACGAACGCGTCCGTCATCGCGCGCTTCCTGCCCGTCACCTTCGATTTCACCGAGGCCGGCGCCTGCACGACGTGTACGGTGACCATGTACTAAATTTTTTTCGTGCACCCCTTGCGCAAGCTCAATCGTCTTTGTTATAGTTCGCCTCCCCGAGAAATTGGTTAACAAAAACAAGGACTTGGGGCTGTCGCGGAAGCGGCGGAGTAGGAAAAAAGGAGTTGACGGCGTAGGATAAAACCTGCATAATCTCATCTCTCTGCTGCGACGAACACAACGCTTCGTCAGCAACGGCAGACATGCAGTACCGAATAAAGTTCTTTAAAAATTAACAGTCGATAAGTGTGGGCGTTTGATGAGGGTGCCAAGGACTTCGGTTCTTGATTACTTAAATTATCAAATGTTCACAAAAAAGAAATATAGGCGCTTCGCAAGAAGTGGCCTGTCAGTATTTTGAGTGAGCGACCCGTCAGCAATGACGGTGGCAGAAATGCCAAG